>Ga0209415_10020903_pt1 | contig 10129 bp, 9 predicted proteins | sample PeaSoiSIISIP2007_FD_187696 | JGI IMG/M metagenome (GOLD analysis project Ga0209415, IMG submission 187696) | Peat soil microbial communities from Weissenstadt, Germany - SII-SIP-2007 (SPAdes) (version 2) | ecosystem: Environmental > Terrestrial > Soil > Wetlands > Peat | place: Germany...
CGGGCGCGTTCGTAATTGCCGTGACCAATCCGCTTGACGCGATGGTGACGCAACTGAAACGCGTCAGCGGTCTGCGCAAGGATCGGATCGTTGGACAGGCGGGGGTGCTCGACTCGGCGCGCTACCGCACTTTCCTGGCGGCCGAGCTCAACGTTTCGGTAGATAGCGTCAGTGCGATGGTGCTGGGCGGACACGGCGACGACATGGTGCCCGTGCGCAGCTACACGACGGTCGGCGGCCAGCCGGTCGATAAGCTGATCGCGGCTAAGCGCCTCGAAGAGATCGAAGTGCGCACGCGCAACGGCGGCGCCGAGATCGTGAACCTGATGAAAACGTCGTCGTATTATGCAGCGGGCAGCGCGGTTTACCGAATGGTCGAGGCCTATATTCTGGACCGCAAGGAAGTCCTGCCGGCCGCCGCGTATCTAGAGGGCGAGTACGGCGTCAACGGGCTCTTCGCGGGCGTGCCGGTGGTGATCGGCGGTGGCGGCGTCGAGCGTATCATGCAGATCGATTTGACGGCGGCGGAGAAGAAAGCCTTCGAGAGTTCGGTCGCGCACGTGCGAGAACTGGTCGAGGCGATGGACAAGGTAATCGGCGCGTGACACCGTCGCAGCGCTCGACGCGCAACGACCGGATTAAAAGGTAGTTCATGAACATTCACGAATTTCAGGCCAAGCAGGTGCTCGGCCGTTTCGGGGTGCCCGTGCCCAAGGGGCAACCGGCCTCGACGCCGGACGAGGCGGCCAAGGCCTTCGAATCGCTGGGGCAGCCCAAGGCCGTGATCAAGGCGCAGATTCATGCCGGGGGGCGCGGCAAGGCCGGCGGCGTCAAGCTCATCTCGAGTGCGGCCGAGGCGCGAGAGTTCGCGACGAAGATTCTCGGCAAGCCGCTCGTCACGCATCAGACCGGTCCCGAGGGCCGCGTCGTGCGCCGGGTTTACCTCGAGCAGGCGAGCGAAGTGGCGCGCGAGCTGTACTTGGGCATGGTAGTCGATCGCAAATCGGAGAGCGTTGCGGTGATCGCGAGCACCGAGGGCGGAATGGAAATCGAGGAAGTCGCCGCCAAGACGCCCGATCGAATCATCACGATGCCGATCGATCCGGTGATTGGGCTGGCGGGATTTCAGGCGCGCGAGATTGCGTTCGCGTTGGGCTTGCGTGACAAACAAGTCGGACAATTCAGTACGCTGATTGCCGCGCTGTATCGCGCCTTCATCGAGACCGACGCCTCGCTGGTCGAGATCAATCCGCTCGTCATCACCAAAGACGGCAGCGTGATTTGCCTCGACGCTAAGATGGCGTTCGACGACAACGCTCTGTTCCGTCACCCCGACATCCGCGAGCTGCGCGATCCCAACGAAGAGGACCCGGCCGAAGTCGAGGCCTCCAAGTTCGACCTCAGCTATGTGCATCTCGACGGCAACATCGGCTGCATGGTCAATGGCGCGGGCCTCGCGATGGCGACAATGGACATCGTGAAGTATTACGGGGCCGAGCCGGCGAATTTTCTTGACGTTGGCGGTGGCGCGAATTCGCAGAAGGTCGCCGCAGCGTTTCGTATCCTGCTCGCTGACGAACGTGTGAAGGCGGTGCTGGTCAACATCTTCGGCGGCATCATGTTATGCGACGTACTCGCGCAGGGCGTGGTTGACGCGGCGCGCGAGGTCAAGCTCAATATCCCGCTGGTGGTGCGAATGGAAGGCACCAATGTCGATAAGGGCAAGCAGATTCTGAAGGACTCCGGCATCAAGGTGATCGCCGCCAACGACATGGCCGACGCGGCGCGCCGCGTGGTCGAAGCGATTGGCCAGCGAGCGTAAGCAGCGAGCGCAAGCAAGATGAGCATTATCGTCAACAAAAACACCCGCGTCCTGACTCAGGGCATCACCGGCGCCACCGGGCAAATTCATACGCGCGCATGCAAGGAATACGGCACCCAGATGGTGGGCGGCGTAGTGCCGGGCAAGGGCGGTACGGACTTCGAAGGGATTCCGATCTTCGACACGGTAGAGCAGGCGCGCAAAGCGACCGGGGCCAACGCGACGGTTATCTATGTGCCGCCGCCGTTTGCCGCCGATGCGATTCTCGAAGCGGTCGCGGCCGGCATCGAGTTGGTCATCTGCATCACCGAGGGCGTTCCGGTGCTCGACATGGTCAAGGTCAGCCGCTACATGCGCGGCACCAACAGCCGGCTAATCGGCCCGAACTGTCCAGGGGTAATCACGCCGGGCGAGTGCAAAATCGGCATCATGCCCGGGTACATCCACAAGCCGGGCGATGTTGGTGTGGTATCGCGATCCGGCACGCTCACTTACGAGGCGGTATACCAGTTGACGCAGTTGGGCATCGGACAATCGAGTTGCGTCGGCATTGGCGGCGACCCGATCGTCGGCAGCGGACATATCGACATCCTGAAGCTCTTCAACGCCGACCCGGCGACCCGCGCCGTCATCATGATTGGCGAAATTGGCGGGAGCGCCGAGGAAGAGGCCGCTCTATACATCAAGCAGAACTTCAAGAAGCCGGTGGTCGCGTTCATCGCGGGGCAGACTGCGCCGAAGGGACGCCGGATGGGACATGCGGGCGCGATCATTTCAGGCGGACGCGGCACCGCTGCGGACAAAATCGCGGCGCTGATGACGGCGGGTATCGCTGTCGCGATGAGTCCTGCCGAACTCGGCATCACGATGAAGAATCTGCTCGAGAGCAAGGCGGCTTGATCGGAGTTGATAGCAACGGATCTGTCACCTTCAAATAACTAAGGTAAAACATTAAGTAATTTTTCATGGAAAGAACCTTCGCGATTTTCAAACCCGACGCGGTGGCGCGTCACCTGGCCGGCGACATCCTCAAGCGTATCGAAGCGAGCGGCCTGCGCGTCGTGGGCCTACGCCTGACGCAACTGACGCGCGCCGAAGCCGAATCGTTCTATGTGGTTCACAAGGAGCGGCCGTTTTATAAATCGCTCTGCGACTACATGACGTCGGGGCCGGTAATCGTCGCGGTGCTGGCGGGCGAAGGCGCGATCAAGCGCTGGCGCGACCTGATGGGCGCGACCGATCCGGCGAAGGCGGCGGCGGGAACGATTCGCAAGGACTTCGGGCAGAACGTTGAGCAGAACGCGACTCATGGGTCCGACGCGCCTGAGACCGCCGCCAATGAGATCGCATTTTTCTTCCGCGGCCTCGAACTCCTCCCCTGAAATCAGACGACCGCGCCCGATGTTTCGCGGCGGCTCAAGCTTTGTTCGGTGCTCTGGGGCAGCTTCGATAATCCGCCAAATCGATTACAATAGTCGGCGTGGGTCAACTTCACGCATCCGCCGCGCACGACGCCAAGCCGATCAAGCCGGATTTGCGCGATCTCTCGCTCGACGAACTCGAAGGGATTGTGCGCGAGGCCGGCGAGCGATCGTTCCGCGCGCGGCAAATCACGGGATGGTTGTGGAGTCGTGGGGCGGAATCATTCGACGCGATGCACGACCTGCCGGCGCTCCTCCGCGAAAAGTTGAAGGAACGGTTCAGCATCGGGTCCGCTGCTGAGGCGCACGTTGCGCGCTCGACCGACGGGACGAGGAAACTGCTCATTCGGCTGGGCGATGGGGAAGAAATCGAGAGTGTGATCATCCCGACTGACGGGCGGACCACGCTGTGCATTTCGAGTCAGGCCGGATGCGCGATGGGATGCGGCTTTTGCGCGACCGCGCGCATGGGACTCCATCGGAACCTCGCGGCGGGCGAGATCCTCGGCCAGGTGATGGCCGCGCGGCGTGAGCTCGACCCGGGCGAAATTCTGACGAACTACGTATTCATGGGTATGGGCGAGCCGTTGGCGAACTATCCGCAGCTGCATCGGGCGTTGACGGTGATGACGTCGGAGTGGGGGATGGGAATTTCGCCGCGGCGGATCACGGTGTCGACGGTCGGGCTAGCGTCGTCGATGGACCGGCTGCTGGCCGACTTCCCGGTCCATCTGGCGGTTTCGCTGCATGCGACGACCGACGAGGTGCGTGACCGGATTGCACCGATCAATCGGCGCTTTCCGCTGCGCGCCCTGATCGACGCGTGCAAGGCGCTACCGATTGCGCGACGGCGGCGGATCACGTTCGAGTACGTGATGCTGGCCGGCGTGAATGACTCGCTCGACGATGCGCGCCGGTTGGTGAAGATGCTGGCGCCACTGCGGGCCAAAGTTAATCTGATCTTCTTCAATCCATTTCCGGGTACGCCGTTTGTGCCGAGTTCACGCGAACGGGTGGAGGACTTTCAAGCGATCCTCCATCGGGGTAACTTGACCGCAACAATCCGCGAAAGCCGCGGCCGCGATATCGCAGCGGCATGCGGCCAATTGTTCGCGGAACGAAATCCTTCGAATTAGGATAGTCAGGAAGAACCATAGGGGATGGGAAAAACCGTACTAGGTATAATCGGCGGTAGCGGCTTCTACCAGATGAGCGGCCTCGATCGAGTAGAAGAAGTCGTTCTCGACACGCCCTTTGGAAAGCCGTCGGACTCCTATCATCGGGGCAGGCTCGGCGAGGTTGAGATTGTTTTCCTGTCGCGCCACGGCCGCGGCCATCGGATACTGCCAAGCGAGCTGAATTACCGCGCCAATCTTTGGGGAATGAAGAAGCTCGGAGTTGAGCAGCTCGTATCGGTCAGCTCGGCCGGCAGCATGAAGGAGCATATCGCGCCGGGCGACCTGATGGTGGCTAATCAGTTCGTCGATCACACTTACAAGCGCCATCCGACCTTTTTCGGCGACGGCATCGTCGGGCATGTTTCGCTGGCCGATCCGGTATGCGCGGACTTAAGCCGCGATTTGGTGGCGGCGGGGCGCGCGTCGGGTGCCAAAATCCATGACGGCGGGACCTACTTCTGCATCGAAGGCCCGCAATTCTCGACGCGTGCCGAATCAAATCTCTATCGCAGTTGGGGCGTAGACGTGATCAGCATGACTGCGATGCAGGAGGCGCGGCTCGCGCGCGAGGCGGAGCTTTGTTACGCCGTGCTCGTTTTGGTAACCGATTACGATTGCTGGCACGAAAGCGTTGCGGCGGTTGATATCGGCGAAATCCTGCGCGTTATGCGGCTCAATGTCGAACTCGCGCAGCAAGCCGTAATGACCCTGGCCCGGACGCTCGGTACGCGTGATCGAACTTGCATGTGTGCGCATTCGCTGAAGGACGCAATCATAACCGACCGCGCGGCGATCTCGGCGGAGACCGCAGCGAGGCTCGAACCGATAATCGGGAAGTATATTAAATCCTGAGAGTTGATTCCGGCAAAACGATTTTCAATTAAGATTTGTCACTGAGCGAAATGAGTATCGGCCATAAAAGTGAGTATTCGGCATAAATGAGTATTGTCGCGGTTGGCACAATTGGATACGACACGGTCGAAACGCAGCATGGCGGCGTTAAGGAAGCGCTCGGCGGCTCGGTCAGTTATTTCACGCTGGCGGCGCGCTTCTTTGCTCCGGTCAGTATAGTAGCCGCGGTGGGCACCGATTTTCGCGACGACGATCGGCGCTTGTTCGCCGAACGCGGAGTGGATCTCCGCGGCATGATACAGCGTGAGGGTCCGACCTTTCGCTGGCATGGTCGCTACCACGAAGATATGAATGTGCGCGACACGATCAGTCTAGCACTCAACGTGTTTGCCGACTTCAGGCCCAATCTGCTGCCCGATCAGAGCCGCGCCGATTACGTATTCCTCGCCAATATCTCGCCCGAATTGCAGCAGCACGTGCTGGACCAAGTGGCTAGTCCCAAGCTTGTCGCCGCTGACACCATGAATCATTGGATTGAGAACGATCGTGCGGCACTAATCAGATTGTTGCCGCGGATCGATATCCTGACCCTAAATGACGAAGAAGCGCGGATGTTGAGCGGCGAGCACAATCTGGTCAAGGCGGGGCGCGCGATCATCAAGATGGGACCGGACACAGTACTGGTCAAGCGCGGCGAGTACGGCGTGCTGCAATTCAGCAAGGACGCGATGTTCGCGGTCCCGGCCTATCCACTCGAAGAAGTAATCGATCCGACCGGCGCGGGTGATACCTTCGCCGGCGCGTTCATGGGCTACATCGCGCGCAAGGGTGTGATCAACGAATCGGTATTGCGGACAGCGGTGGTTTACGGCTGCGTACTCGGATCGTTTGTAGTCGAGCAATTCTCAGTCAAGCGCGTCGCGGCGCTGACCTGGGAGGACATCGAGTTGCGTTACCGCGCCTTTATCGAGCTTACCGATTCGCATCATTCGCGATGGATCTCTCAATAGTTATTCCGCTCTTCAACGAGCGGGATAATCTGGCGCCGCTGCACGCCGAACTTGAGTGCGTGCTGGGCGCGACTAGCTATTCGTATGAAATGCTTTTCATCGACGATGGCAGCACCGACGGCAGCGAAGGTGTGCTGCGCGAAATCAAGGCGCGCGACGACCACGTGCGAGTGATTCGCCTGGCGCGCAATTCGGGCCAGACCGCCGCACTCGCTTGCGGACTGCAACATGCGCAGGGTGATGTGATAGTCGCGCTCGACGGCGATGGTGAGAACGATCCCGCCGACATTCCGCGTCTACTCACGAAGCTTAACGAGGGGTATGACCTGGTGAGCGGCTGGCGAACCGATCGCTGGCGCAACGCCGCGTTGACGCGGCGGCTGCCGTCGGTGGCCGCAAACGCGCTGATCTCGCGCATTACTGGAGTGGCTCTGCACGACTACGGCTGCACGCTCAAGGCGTACCGGCGCGATCTGGCGCGGCGCCTGATGCTCTACGGCGAGATGCATCGGTTTGTACCAGCGATCGCGGCTGAGCAGGGCGCGCGAATCGCGGAGGTCGAGGTGAACTTCCGGCCGCGGCGCTCGGGCAAATCGAAATATGGTCCGGGTAGGATTATCCGCACGATACTCGATTTGCTGACGGTGCGATTTCTTTCGGGCTATTCGACCCGGCCGATTCAAGTATTTGGCGCAATCGGCGTTGTTCTCGGCGTGTTTGGTTCAATCTGGACCGCGATCCTGGTGTTTGAAAAGGTGATTCTGGGCTGGCCGCTAGGTAATCGGCCGGCGTTGCTGTTGGCGGTGCTTCTGGTGGTGGTTGGCGTACAATTTGTAAGCTTGGGACTGATAGGCGAAATGATCGCGCGCACCTATCACGAATCGCAGAACAAGCCGATCTACGTCGTCAAAGAGGAGTTTTAGCAAGCCGATGAATATAGCAGTCGTGGGCACCGGCTATGTCGGCCTGGTGAGCGGCACCTGCTTCGCGGAAAGCGGCAACGAAGTCATCTGCGTCGATATCGACCGAGATCGGATTGCACAGCTCAAGTCCGGGAAGGTGCCGATTTACGAACCCGGGCTCGAAGAGTTAGTACGACGAAACCTGAAGGAGAAGCGCATCACTTTCACCACCGACCTGGCCAGTGCGATTAGTCAGTCGATGGTGTCGTTTGTCGCCGTGGGCACGCCGATGGGCGCCAACGGTGCGGCGGACTTGAGCGGTGTACTCGGTGCGGCCGAAGCGATCGCGCGCGCTGCGACTGGCTATCACATTATCGCGATCAAGAGCACCGTTCCGGTGGGGACCAACGACAAGGTGCGCGAACTGGTCGAACGCGCTGGAGCTCATCGAATCGACGTTTGCTCGGTGCCGGAATTTCTCAAGGAAGGCTCCGCGATTGAGGATTTCATGCGTCCCGATCGCGTGGTGATCGGTTCCACCAGCGAGCAGGCGACGACGATTCTGAGCGAGGTCCACGCGCCGTTTCTGCGCACCGATAATCCGCTGCTGGTGATGCATCCGCGATCGGCCGAACTGACCAAGTATGCCTCGAACGCGATGCTTGCGATCCGAATTTCGTTCATCAATCAGATGGCGAATCTGTGCGAGGCGGTGGGCGCCGAAATCAACGACGTGCGCCGTGGAATGGGCTCGGATCGGCGAATCGGTACGCAATTCCTCTTTCCGGGCGTTGGCTATGGGGGCTCGTGTTTTCCTAAGGACGTACAGGCGCTGATTCATAGTGCGGCGGAGCAAAACCTGGACTTCAGCCTGCTGAAGGCGACCGACGCGGTTAATGACAATCAGAAGCGCTTGCTGGTTGACCGCATCAAGCAGCATTTCGACGGCGAGCTTGGCGGCCGCACGTTTGCAATTTGGGGGCTCGCTTTCAAACCTCGCACCGATGACATACGCGAGGCGCCGTCGCTGGTGGTAATTGAGGAGTTGCTCGCGGCGGGGGCGCGGATTCAGGCGCACGATCCCGAGGCTCTCGCGTCGGCACGGCGGATCTTCGGCGATCGGATTAGCTACTACGAAACCAACTACGACGCGCTGGCCGGCGCTGACGCATTAGTCATTCTCACCGAGTGGAATGAATTCCGTCATCCGAATTTCCATCGGATCAAGGCAGCGCTGAAGCAACCGACGATCTTCGATGGAAGGAATGTTTACGATCCGGCACTGATGCGCGCGCTCGACGTTCGCTACTATTCAATTGGGCGCCGACCGCTGTAGAAAACGCGGGAGAAATATCATGCGGATTCTGGTAACCGGTGGCGCTGGCTTTATCGGATCGAACACGGTTGATGCGCTGGTCGCAACCGCCGCGCATGATATTTCCATTATCGACGATCTATCCGCGGGCAAACGCGAGCAGATTAACCCGTCCGTGCGATTCTATAAGGCCGATATTCGTGATGCCGGCGAAGTCGGCAGAATCATCGCCAGCGAGCGGCCCGAAGTGATCATCCATTTTGCGGCGCAGATGGACGTGCGGCGGTCGGTCGCCGATCCCGCCTTCGATGCACAGGTAAACCTCGTTGGCTTCCTCAACCTGATGGAGGCGGCGCGCCAACACGGACTGCGGCGCGTGGTGTTTTCTTCGACGGGCGGTGCGATTTACGGCGAGCAGGACTTCTTTCCGGCCGACGAAAGCCATCCGTGTCGGCCCGTAAGTCCGTACGGAGTGGCGAAGTTCGCAACCGAGTCCTATCTCTACTTCTACCAGGCGCAGTACGGAATCGAGTACGCCGCGATGCGCTACGCGAATGTTTATGGGCCGCGCCAGGATCCCCACGGCGAGGCGGGGGTGGTCGCGATTTTCTGTGGACGCCTGCTCGAGAATAAACCCGTGACAATTTTCGGCGATGGTGAGCAGACCCGCGACTACGTTTACGTTGGCGACGTGGTGCGTGCCAATGTCGCCGCGGTGACGGCTGCGGTAACCGGACCGATCAACATTGGCACCGGTATTGAAACCAGCGTAAATCAACTTTACCGGACACTCGCAGGGGTGGCGAAGTCAGACCAGTCCGCTGCATACGCGCCGGGACGGCCGGGGGAGCAGAGCCGATCGGCGATTGCGGCTGGGCGGGCCGGGCGTGAGCTCGGATGGAAGTCGCAGGTCACGATCGAAGAGGGGTTGCGGCGCACTTACGAATTCTTCAAGCAGCGCGTCGCGCAACGGCCTTGATCCCATGCTAGTATCGTTCGCCTGGATGGCTCGCCGCAGACTACCGTTGTAACTCACGCAGTCTAAAGCCCGCAGGAATTGAGGTTCGATTGAACGGGCAGGGCGCCCGGGCCCGGCGACGGCAGCAAAGTATCAATGACCCCACGCGAACTGATTAGAAATTTCTCGATAATCGCGCATATCGATCACGGCAAATCCACACTTGCCGATCGCCTGCTCGAACGCACCGGTGCGCTGAGCAAACGCGAATTGAAGGAGCAATTCCTTGATTCGATGGACCTCGAACGCGAGCGCGGAATCACCATCAAGGCGCGTTCGGTGCGGTTGAATTACGCAGCCAAGGACGGCCGCACCTACGTCCTCAATTTGATCGATACTCCCGGCCACGTCGATTTCGCTTACGAGGTTTCGCGCAGTCTCGCGGCTTGCGAAGGAGCGCTGCTGGTGGTTGACGCCAGCCAGGGGGTCGAAGCGCAGACTTTGGCGAACGTGTATATGGCGCTGGATCACGGCCTCGAAATCGTGCCGGTGATCAACAAGATCGATTTGCCGGGGGCGGACGTCGAACGCACGCGTGAGCAAATTGAACAGGTAATTGGACTCGACGCGAGTGGCGCGATTCTGACCAGCGCGAAGGAAGGTGTCGGCAT
>Ga0209415_10020904_pt1 | contig 10128 bp, 14 predicted proteins | sample PeaSoiSIISIP2007_FD_187696 | JGI IMG/M metagenome (GOLD analysis project Ga0209415, IMG submission 187696) | Peat soil microbial communities from Weissenstadt, Germany - SII-SIP-2007 (SPAdes) (version 2) | ecosystem: Environmental > Terrestrial > Soil > Wetlands > Peat | place: Germany...
TGCGAAGGTTCGGCTACAAGTTCTGACCGACAGGAGGTTCGTCATGAAGCGATTGGGGTTTTTCGTGTTCTCCGCATGCCTCGCGGGGCTCCTTGTCAGCTGCGCGAGCCAGGAGCCCATGGTCTCCACCCCGCCCGCCGTGACCGTCAGTGATTTCAAATCCGTCTCCTTCACGCCGCAGCGCATCGAGTTCGACGCAAGGGTCCTCATTCAGAATACCGCTCCGGTGCCTCTCGAGCTGGCGAAGGTGGACTGGGCTGTCGACATGTTTGACCAGGAGCTTTTCAACGACTCTTTCAGCGGATTGAAACGCACGGACGGCAACGGCACCCAGACTGTCTCCCTCCCCTTTCATATTGTCATGAAGGACGTGACGGCGCAGGCGCCCGACCTCCTGGCGGAAGGGAAGCTGAGGGTCACGTTCCGCGGCCAGGTGTACAGCGCGGCCCGCTATGGGCTTTCGCCGGTGCCCTTCACGCAATCCATCGAGATCCCGATCCCGAAGCTGCCGGATGTCGCCTATGTGGGGTCCGAAGGCGAGCCTTTTTCAAGCTCGTTCAGGCTCAACTTCACGGTCACCAATTCCAACTCTTTCCCTATCGCACTGACCTCGGTCAAGACCTTCCTGGAGATAAGCGGCAGGAAGTACTCGCTGCTGCACACGCGCAAGTCAGTCGACGTGCAGCCGGGTGAGACGCAGCCGGTGGTCCTTCAGATGGAGAACTCTCCGGGCAAGGCCCTGAGCATGGCCCTCAACCTCGCGCAGAATCCCAACCCGACCTTCAGCATCACGGGGACGGTGACATTCAACACTCCCTACGGGTGGGTCTTCATCCCCCTGAACCAGCAGGAGATGCTGCAGTAAACCCGGAGGGAACCCGCCTGGGGACGGCGCTCAGCGCCGCCCTCAGCGTGGCGGCTCACTCGCGTCCGGCATCCAGGCCCTGGCCCTGTCCTTCAGCACCCTGCTGAAGGTGATGCGCGGAACCGCCTGGGGCGGCCGCGCGGCAATCGTGATCTTCTGTCCCGTTGCAGGGTTCACACCGACGCGCGCCTTGCGGGCCGGCTGCTCCCTCAGGAACAGCCGCCCCAGCTTCCCCAGGGGAACTTTCTGCCCCAGGAGCATCCCTGACTGCAGGAGGAGGTGGTAGTCCTCAAGGAGCTGCCTGGCCTGCCTCTGGCTCAACCCGTTCTTTTCCGCGAGATAGGAGATCATGGATTTCGCGGTCATGAGGTCGGGAAAGCCGGTGCCCGGAGCTGCGACGGTCCGGTTGATCTTCACGAAAGCGCTGGTCAGGTAGATGGTGGCCTCTCGAATCCTGCGCGCCTGCTCTTCGGCCGGGAGCCCGGGATCGCAGGCTGCGATCTTGAGCAGCGCGGAGGTGCGCCGGAGCGGTCCCTGTGAGAACTCCGCCTCCTTGTCCACGGCAAGCCCCTGCGGGAAGTCCACGGAGTCCAGGAGCACGAGGTGCGGGACATCCATGCGCAGCTCGATGCTGGCGTATTCCCCGTGACGGCCCGCCGTCCCGGGAGGCTCCAGGCTCACAAGGGAGCCGGACCACGTCAGGAGAAGCGCCCCGCGCGGGTCGGCGGCGGGCAGGGACGCCAGCTCCTGCATGTCGAGCGCCCGGGCCTGGTCCTCGAACATCCGTTTCTTTGAGAGCCACGCCGCTCCCATGCGCTGCAGCGAGTCCTCGGTGTCCGGCAGGCCCGAGCTTCGCACAAGGGCCGCGAGGTGCGCGCGTATGGGCGCGCTGATCCCACTGACATCATCCATAGGGTCCTCCCCTTGAAAACGTAGTGCTCCTTGCGCAGAATCACAATCCTGATATGACAACCCTCGAACTGAGTGCAATCCTGGCCGGAGCGTCGGTTGCCGCGGGGCTCATCGGTTCCCTCACGGGTCTCGGCGGCGGGGTGATCGTGATTCCGCTCCTCACGCTGGGGCTGGGAATCGATATCCGCTACGCCATCGGCGCTTCCCTCGTGTCCGTGATAGCCACGTCCTCGGGAGCCGCGGCCGCCTACGTGAGGGAGGGCTTCAGCAACATACGCATCGGCATGTTCCTGGAGGTCGCCACGACCCTGGGCGCTTTGGGGGGGGCCGCCATTGCGCTTCGCGTGCCCCCATCCATCATCGCCATCATCTTCGGCTGCGTGCTCCTGTATTCCGCCTACCAGACCTTTCGCGCGCCGCCTGAGGATACCGTGAATGTTCCTCCGGACGCGCTGGCATCACGCCTGAGGATGAACGGGACATTCCCGACCTCGGAAGGCATTCGCGCGTACAACGTCCGCTCGGTCCCCGCCGGCTTCCTCCTCATGGCAGTTGCGGGAGCAATTTCGGGGCTCCTGGGGATCGGCTCCGGGGCGCTGAAGGTCATCGCAATGGACCGGGTGATGAAGATTCCCTTCAAGGTGTCCACGACTACCAGCAACTTCATGATCGGTGTCACGGCGGCGGCAAGCGCCGGGGTCTACCTGAACAGGGGATATATCGACCCGGGGCTCGCCATGCCCATCGTGCTCGGCGTCCTGGGAGGGTCATTCCTGGGCTCGCGCCTGCTCTCCGGAGCCCGCACGAGGTCTTTGCGCGTCATATTCGCCCTTACCATAGTGGCCCTCGGAGCGGAGATGCTCTACAACGGGATCGGAGGACGGTTCTAGATGAAAAGCAACCGCGCCCTGAGCGACCACCAGGTGGAAGGCTTCATCGGCAATCTCCTGAGGACGGGGGTGATTACCGCAGCCTGCATCGTTGCGGCGGGCGGCATTTTCTATCTCTCCCGGCGCGCCGGGACTGTTCCTCGCTACGCGATGTTTCAGGGGGAGCCGGATTTTCTGAAGCGCATGGGCAAGATCTTTCAAGCCGCATTTTCGCTGCGCAGCGAGGCGATCATCCAGCTCGGTATCCTTGTCCTGATAGCTGTCCCGATTGCGCGCGTCGCCGTCTCTGTCATCGCCTTCCTGCTGAGGCGGGACTGGCTCTACTGCGGTGTGACCATCCTGGTGCTGGCGGTCCTCCTGTTCTCGCTTCTGGGAGGCAAGGTGTAGGCAGGGCTTCTAAGCGCGGGGGCTCCCGCCGTTCTTCTTCCATATTTCCGTAGCGCTTGCAAAATGGCTTCGCAGGAGGCCGACCGCGCGGGCAGGATCCTTCTGCAGGCAGGACAGGACGTCCGCGTGCATCTCCGCCCAGTCCTCTTCCATGGTGTGGAAGGTCTTCTCGTGCATCAGGGTCATGTTGACCCGCAGGGTGAGCTGGCGATACGTGGCGTTCAGGAGATCGTTTCCCGCGAGCGCGCAGATTTCGCCGTGGAACTCCCGGTCCAGGGCAATCGCCTTCTTCTCCTTTTCCGCCGGGTCCTGCTCTTTTCCCAGGGCGCGCATGCGAGCCACTATTGCCTCCATGCGGGCCAGGTTTGCCCTCGGGAACCTGCCCCCGCAGCAGGAAAGCGCGTACACCTCCAGGGCTTCCCGAAGCGCGTAGACCTCCAGGATGGTCCGGCGGGACGGCACGCGCACCGTGCACGAGCTGCGCGGCTTGATGTCCACCACGCCCTCGAACTCCAGTCTTTTCAAGGCCTCCCGGACCGGCATGCTGCTCACGGAAAGACGCCCGGCCACGCCCTTGATGCTGATGGTGTCCCCGTAGCGGATGGCGCCGGTGATGATCTGGTCCAGCAGGTATTCGTAGACCCTGTCCACGAGGCTTTTCGACGCACGCGTCCGCGCCATCAGGGGTGTCCTTCCCCCCGCATCATTCTCAGCGCATGCTCCATGACCGGTCCCACCACCTTCATGCAAAGGCGGACGGCTTTCAGCGAGCCGGGAAAGTTCACCACGATGGTGCTGCCCTTCATGCCCGCCACGCCGCGGGACAGCACGGCGGCCGGGGTCTCCGCGTAGGATTGCGCCCGCAGGCATTCGGAAATCCCCGGCAGCTCTCTCTCGATGAAGCGCCGCGTTGTCTCGGGGGTGACGTCCCGGGGGGATACGCCGGTTCCCCCCGTCGTGAGGATGAAGTCCGCGCCCGCGGAGGCCTGCAGGGCGGCCAGGATGTCGTCAGGCTCATCCGGGACAACGCGGCGCGTCACCGCGGCGTCGGCGAACCTGCTTTTCACCTCTTTTTCAATCTCCGGGCCGGAAAGGTCCTCGTATTCCCCTCTGGACGCCCGGTCAGAGACAGTAATGACAACGACTTTCAAGATCGATCTCTCCTCCCCGGATCACACGCGCAAAAACCCCTTTGCGCGGCATAACGCAATCTCCGACAGCCCGGAAAATGGCGCAGTGGTGATGACATTCCTTCCCGATCTGGGTTATCTCAAGGAGAGCGTCCCCAATGGAAAGGCGCGCGCCCATCGAGAGCGATCCCACGTCGAGCCCCCGGGTGGTGAGGTTTTCAGCGAAATCTCCAAAGCTGATCTCAATTCCCCTGTCGCGCATGCATTCGATGTCTTCGTCGGCAAGCAGCGAGACCTGGCGATGCCAGTCCCGCGCGTGCGCGTCTCCGACAATGCCGTGGTTCTCCTTGAGGATGGCGCGCGGGACAGGCTTCTTCTGCACGCCCACGATCTCTGAGACATTGATGGACAGCAGAGAAAAGGCTGTCACCCGGGGCTCTCTTTGGTTTTTTCGGTAAGCCGGATCCCGGTGATCGTCATCTGCTTGTCCACCGCCTTGCACATGTCGTACAGAGTCAGCGCGGCGACGGAGACTGCAACGAGGGCTTCCATCTCGATCCCCGTGGTCTCCGTGCACACGGCGCGGGAGGTGATCTCGACACCGTCTGCGCGCAGAGCCATGTCCACGGAGACGTGATCTATCCTGATGTTATGGCAGAGAGGGATCAGCTCGGAGGTCTTCTTGGCGGCGGCAATCCCCGCCACGCGCGCCACGGCAAGGGCGTCGCCCTTGCTCAACAGTCTCTCGCTGATCAGGCGCAGCGTCTCGGGCTGCATGAGGACCATGCCCGTTGCGGAGGCCGTGCGGCGAACCCGCGGCTTGGCGGATACATCCACCATGACGGCCTTCCCTTCCTGATCGAGATGGCTGAAGTCCACCATATCACCCTCCGATCTGCGACATTGCGCGGTTCCTGCACGTTCCACCGCGCTCAGGCTTTGCGAGCACCGCCTCGCGGAGGCTGTCTTCCAGGCGGGAAAAGTCAAGCCTCACTTCCGTGTCGCTGTGGAGGCACGGCTTGAGCATCCCGTCAGCCATGAGCCGGATGCGGTTGCAGCGCGCGCATGACGGAGGCCGGTCGAACCCGTAGGAGTCCCTTTTCTCTCTGTCCAGGTCATAGTGGTTGATGAGCTGCAGCCGGACCCCGCGCTCCGCGCAGAACTGCCTCATGCCGTCAATCTCCTCCGCGCGGGTATCATCCAGGACCACCATGTTGATCTTGAGGGGAAACCCCTCCGCCCGGGCGGCCTCTATTCCGGCAAGCGCCTCTTCGATCCGGCCCCCGCGCGTGAGGAAACGGTACCTGTCGCCCTCCAGGGTGTCCAGGGAGACGTTCAGGGTCTGCAGCCCGGCCTCGCGGAGGGAGCGGGCGAACCTGGACAGAAGGGTGCCGTTGGTTGTCATGGCCAGGTGCTCCAGGCCTTCTGTCCGGGCAAGCATGCGAACCAGCTCTTCAATACCCCGCCTCACCAGCGGCTCCCCGCCGGTGAGGCGTACCTTGGTCACCCCCAGGCGAACCGCGGCCCCCGCAACCGCCGTGATCTGCTCGAAAGTGAGGAGGTCCCGGTGGTGGCGCAAGGGCACTCCTTCCGGGGGCATGCAATAGCGGCACCTCAGGTTGCACTTGTCCGTGATCGAGACGCGAAGATACGTGATAGGACGATCAAAGCGGTCGAACATCGACCTCGACTCCTTCTTCCAACCCCTCCACGCCCTTTTCCACCCGGATCAGCCCGTCCGCGCCGCCCAGCGCGTTCAGATGGGCCGAGCCGTGGTATGCAACCGGGAAGACCCGACCGTCACGCGCGCTGACCGGCAGGAACTCGGTACGCTCCGATCCCCTCCGTCGCACGGCGGAGCCCAGGCGCGCCCGGAAGCGGGGAGGCTTCCAATCGATGCCCATCCAGCGATAAAGGAAGGGCTTCACAAAGATCTCGAATATGACGAACGATGACACCGGGTTCCCCGGCAGCCCAAAAATGTAGCGCTCACCCCGCTTTGCGAACAGTGTGGGCTTGCCCGGCTTGACGGCCACGCCGTGAAAGAGGACGCTCGCCCCCAGCTCCGAGAGGGACCGGGGAACGAAGTCGAAGTCCCCGGCGGACACGCCGCCTGTCAGGAGAACGAGCTCGCTGGATGCGAGCGCTGCGGAAATGGCCTGCGCAAGCGGCGCCGGCTCATCCGCAACCACGCCAATGAAGCGCGACGTGCAGCGCAGGGGGGCAAGCTGGGCCGCAAGCTGCGCGGCGCTGCTGTTGTAGATCTCTCCCGGTCCGAGCGATTCGCCGGGGGAACGGATCTCCGAGCCCGTCGAAATGATCCCGACCACCGGCGTTGTCATGACGTCCACCGCCGCGAAGCCTGAGGCGGCCAGGATCCCGATGTCCTGGGCGGAAAGCGCCCGGGGCCCGAGCACGGGGTCCCCCGCGCGCAGGTTTGCGCCTCGGGGAATCACGTTGTCTCCCGTTTCCGGCCCCAGCACCCGGATGACTCCGTCCCTTTCCTCCACGAGCTCCTTGCGGATCACGCGGCCGGCGCCGGGGGGCAGCATTGCGCCGGTCATGATGCGGGCGCACTCCCCCGCACGGAGCTCCCTCCGCGGAGCGCTGCCCGCGGGGACAATTTCGACGACCCGAAGGGTTGGCGCGAGATCATCCGACCTGACGGCAAAGCCATCCATTGCGGATTTTGCAAAGGGCGGAGAATCGATGGGGGAACGAACCTCGCGCGCCAGCACCCTGCCGAGCGCCTGGTCCAGAGGGACAGTTTCGAAGGAAGAGCGGGGCTCGACCCGCCGGATGATTTCCAGAGCCTCTTCGAGCTCGATCACCAGACATCCCCCTCAGTACAGCCTGACGGCGGATGCCTTGAAGGCTACCACGTATTCGCGACCGGTTTCCATGCCAAGCTCCTCCGCCGCGGGGGGCGTGATCACCGCCTGAATGGGAAGCCCGCAATCCACGGTGATCCGCAGGAGAGCGCCCTCCGGCTGCACCCGGGAGACCCGGCCGCGCAGCTGGTTGCGCGCGCTGGAGCTGAGGGGCACCCGTGAGATGATCACGTCATCAAGGGGAAGAACGGCAACCGAAAAGTCCCCCTGGCGCGCCGGGCAAAGCAGGACCGTCTGGCCGGAGCGAAAGTGCGTGAAATGCTCGTCCGTTCGCTCCACGCTCCCCCGAAAAATGTTCTCCGCGAAAGGCAGGACCTGGCCTTCCGACATGCGCAGCATGGAGTCGCACAGCCGGTAGGCGAGCTCCATGGTGTGGGTGCTCATTATCACGCTGCCCCCGGCGGAAACGGTCTGGCGCACGATGGTCTCCACCACCAGCCGGGAGGCAGGGTCCACGTTCGCGGTGGGCTCATCCAGCATGAGGACTTTCGGCCGCAGCACCACGGCGCGGGCCATGGCAACCCTCTGCACCTCCCCGCCGGAAAGCCGGCCGGCGCGTCGACCTTCGAAGCCGGGAAGCCCCACCTCTGCAAGGGCGTCTTTTGTCCTTTGCGACACCTCGTGCGCCGGCACTCCCCGGATGCGCAGGCCGTAGCCCACGTTGTGCCCGATGCTCCCGCGGAAAAGGAGCGGGCTCTGGTGCACCATGACAGTTTCCGCCCTGACTCGCCGGGCGCCCTCTCCGTGCAGGGGCGCGCCGTTGAACAGGATCGCGCCGCGGGAAGGCTGCAGGAGACCGTTCAGGAGGCGCAGGAAGGTGGTCTTCCCCGAGCCATTCTCTCCCACCAGGACGGTCACCTTGCCGGCCGCAATGGAGAGAGAGCCGATGCTGAGCACCAGGCGGCCGTCGAGCTCCACGCGCACGTCGGCAAGGAAAAACAGCGGAGCGTCACTCATGGCGCACCACCCAGTGCAGGAGCGCGTTCACGCCGAGGGCCATGATCATGAGGATGATCCCCAGGGCAAGCCCCAGCTCGAAGTCTCCCATCCCGGTCTGCAGCGCGATTGCCGTCGTCAGCGTCCTGGTGTACCAGCGGATATTCCCGCCCAGCATCATGGCCGCGCCCACCTCGCCAATGACCCTGCCGAAGGAAGCAAGGGCGGCCGAAAGCACGGCCCCGCGGGCCTCCCGCACGCTCATCCAGAAAATCCCACGCCGCGTGGCGCCGAGCGTGGTGAGCACCTCGGGAAGCAGGGGGTTCAAGCTGCTGAGGGCGCTGGCCGTCAACGAGAGAACCACGGGGAAAGCCAGGATTGCCTGGCCGATGATGACGGCGCCCGGGGTGAACAGGAGCCCCATCTTCCCCAGCGGGCCGGAACGCGAGATCAGCGCGTAGACCAGCAGGCCGACAACGACCGTCGGAAGAGCCATGAGGCTGCTCAGAACGGCCAGGAGCGCCCGCCTGCCGGGGAAGCGCTTCAAAGCAATCAGGACTCCGAGCGGAATGGCGGCAGCGCATGCGATGATGGAGGAAAACAGGGAGAAACGAAGCGAGGTCCAGGTTATGAACCAGACTTCCGGGTCTCCGGAAACGAGGAGCCCGATGGCCCTTCCCAGGACCCCCATGTCTCTCTAGCGGATCACATCAGGTGTGAACAGCGCCTGGCCGTCCACCGTGTAGTCCCGGATGACCCGCTGGCCCTGCACCGAAGTCACCCACGCAATGTACTGCATGGCCGCCATGTAATTGACGTCCGGATGCTTCTGAGGGTTCACCGCGATCACGCCGTAGGGATTGAACAGCGCGCTGTCCCCTTCGCAGAGAATCTTCAAGGCTGGCAGCTTGCCTTTCATTGCGAGCCAGGTGCCCCTGTCGCTCAAAGTATATGCGCCGATGCTGTTTGCCATCACCAGGACCTCTCCCATGCCCTGGCCGGCGTCCTTGTACCACGAGCCCGCAGGCTTTCTTCCGGCCTTGTCCCAGATGTCGAGCTCTTTGGCGTTCGTGCCGGACGCGTCTCCGCGGGAGATGAACGTTGACCCGGAAGCAGAGATCCGGGAGAACGCGTCCGCGGCGGCCGCGCTTCCGGAAATCCGTGCCGGGTCAGAGAGCGGGCCGACAACGACGAAGTCGTTGTGCATCACGTCCCTGCGGTTGACCCCGTACCCCTGGGCTATGAACTTGTCCTCCAGCTTCCGGTCATGGACGAAGACCACGTCCACGTCACCGTTCTCCCCGAGCTTGATTGCCTTGCCGGAGCCGACGGCGATCACGTCCACCGTGAGGCCGGTCAGCTTCTCGAAGGGCGGGTTCAGGACCGAAAGCAGGCCGCTGTCCAGGGTGCTCGTGGTGGTGGCCATTTTCAGCCGCGCGCTCTGGGCGGAGAGCGGGATGAGCGCCGCGCAGAGAGCCAGCACGACGAGGGTTGCTTTTCGCATTGGATACCTCCAAAACAGTGTTTTGAAGGCAAGATAAGGGCCGGGTTCCTTCTCTCGCCTTTCCGAGCACGGGAGGCGCGCCCGTTTCCCGGCGCACCCTGACGGCAGGCCCCCATGCCATGCTGAAGTTTAGGGGCGCTCTGCTCGGCGACACATTCTCAGGACCGGATGCTACGTGCGCTCACCTTTCCCTGTCAAGGTTGCCCCTTCCGCGGTGCCGCCGGGATGGTGATGCGGATCTCGCGATCCACGTCCACGTCGTGCAGCGACTGCAGCATCCCGAGAAGCGTGTTCAGCACGAACGTCTTCGTGAAACCGTTCAGCGACACGAGATCATCCCCGTTCAAAATCGAAAGCTCGCGCTCCATGGTTCACCTCCTGCGGCAAAGAGGATACACTCCGCCATCACCATGAAGCAATTGCACCTCATCACGGTGGTCGGGCTGAAGCGGACCGGCAAGACGACGGTGGTTGAGGCCCTCGTATCGGAGCTGCGCTCACGCGGCCAGCATTGCGGAGGAGTGAGTGAAGCGCAACTGCCTCGACGACGCCGCGTCGGAGCTCGCCGCGCTGCTGGCGCTGCGAGCCGGGCGCCTGCGGCTGGCCTCGTTCG
>Ga0209415_10020905_pt1 | contig 10128 bp, 6 predicted proteins | sample PeaSoiSIISIP2007_FD_187696 | JGI IMG/M metagenome (GOLD analysis project Ga0209415, IMG submission 187696) | Peat soil microbial communities from Weissenstadt, Germany - SII-SIP-2007 (SPAdes) (version 2) | ecosystem: Environmental > Terrestrial > Soil > Wetlands > Peat | place: Germany...
GTTCCAGCGCGTAGGTATCGGTGGCGATCTGGAACAACTCGCCGCCCGACTCCTGCACGGGCTTGCCGACCTCGGCCCGGCGCTCGACCACGAGTCCATCGACGGGCGCGCGCACTTCGGCGGCTTCGAAGGCGCCCTGCGCGTCCTCCATCTCATGGCTCTTGGCGTCGAGCAGTTTCTTGGCGCCGGCCACTTGATCGAGGGCGCTCTGGACGCTCTCGTCGGACGCGCGGCGGGCTTTCTCCATGAGGTCGGATTCCTGCTGCTGGTTTTTGTAGTCCTGCTCCGCTTTTTCGTAAGTCATGCGCGGCGTGGCGCCGACGGCGTGGAGGGTCTTCTGGCGGGAGAAGCTCTTTTCGGCGCGGTCGAGCGCCAGTTGGGCGCGCTGCGCGTCGGCGGCAGCACGCGAGGCTTCGAGGCGGGCGGAGACGACGGCCCCTTCGGCCTTGCTGACCTGTTCCTGGGCGTACTCGACGGCGTGGGCCGCGGCTTCGCGCTCACTCTCGAGGCCCGCGGCGCCGATGCGCGCGAGCACCTGGCCCTGGTAGACCTCGTCTCCGACATTGGCCATGAAGGCTTCGACACTGCCGCTGACGGTGGAGGTGACGGCGGTGACGTGCTGCGGGCGGATGACGCCGCTGAGGGTGACATCGGTGGTGGAGATGACGGCGGCGCCGGCGGTGCGCGGGGGCGGCAGGGGCGCGCGGTGGCGGCGCATGGAAAGGGCGCTGGCGGCGATTCCGGCGGCTACTGCCAGGACGGAGATGGCGAGCCAGGTGCCCTTCACACTTTCAAGATATCATTGAGATGAGATATGGCTGCGCTTCCTGGCCTAATAACCATCGAGCAGTTCGACAAACTAGAAGACGACGGCCGCAGGTACGAGCTGCATTATGGGGAGGTGGTGAGCCGGGGCTACCCAAAGCAGAAATACTACAACCTGCAGAAACGGCTCGTCGATCTATTGGAGGCGCGGCTGGCGCGATCGTGGGAAGTTGGCCTGGAATTCCCATACAGCGCCTTGCCGGAGTTCGAGCTTCGATGCGCGGACGTGGGCGTGGTGTCGAAAGAGCGATGGGCCGCGACCGATGACGAAGACAGTTTGCACGGGGCTCCGGAGCTGGTGATCGAAGTCAAGTCGCCAGCCGCCACGCAACGGGAACTGGCGGAGCTGGCTGCGCTCTGCCTGGCGAACGGCGCATTCGAATTCTGGGCGGTCGACCTGGACCGCGTCTCCGTGACGGTCATTCACCGCGACGGTTCCGCTTCCGTGTATGGCGCCGAGCAGGCCATCCCTCTGACGGCGTTCGGTGGGGATGAGTTGCCGGTGGAAGAAGTCTTCGGGTGAACATATGGCTGCGCTTCCGGACACGATTACCGTCGAGTAGTTCCGCAATTTGCCGGACGATGGCCGCGAGTACGAACTTCACGATGGAGAGGTGGTTGTGGGCCGCCCAAGACACGTCAATTCGATATGCAGAGCGGCCGGTCGAGCTGCTGAGAACGCGGACAGATGTGGCAGTGGTTTCGCACTCGCGCCGCATCGAAGCCGCTGACAATTTGCAGGTTCTCCGGAACTCGTCATTGAAATCAAATCGCCGTCCAACACAAAGCGGAAGCTGGCCGATACAGCTTCGCGGTGCCTCGCTCCAATTCTGGTTAGTGGACCTGGACCGCGTGACCGTGACCGCCATCCACCGCGACGGTTCCACCTTCGTCTATGTCGCCGGGCAGTTCATCCCTTTGGCGGCTTTCGGCGGTGACACTCTGCCGGTCGACGAGATCTTCGGGTAGCCGCTACAGGCCACAAAAAGCGAGGCCCCGCCGCCTGCCGTGCTAGACTAATGTGAGTTTTCTAACAAATGCCTACCGGAAACGGGTGTCTCCATGCCGTCGCGAAAAGTCTGCTCGTGGTCTCTGGAAATTTGCTTGCTGACAGCGGCAATTTCCTGCGGCCTGTTGCTGAGTTCGGTCGCACACGCGGCGGGGAGCATCAATTACATCCTGCCGGACACGGCCACCGCCGGAGGCGCGACGTTCACGATCACCGTCAAGGGCGCGGGATTCCAGGTGGGGTCGGTTGTTTACTGGAACAGCACGGCGCTTTCCACTAACGGCGTTAGAGCCGGCAACGCTTCAGCGAGTGTGCCGGCATCGTTGATCGCCAGCGCGGGCGTGGCAACCATTACGGTGCTCAACCCGGACGGCACCCGGTCGAACGGGACCAAGTTTTCCGTGGTTACAACGCCTCCGAATCCCGTCTTGACTGCCGCGGCTACTCTATACGGCCTCGGAGTCGGCGGGGTCTTCATTGTCGGTTCTCAACTGGAGCCGGGGGCAACCGCTTTTTGGAACGGCGTGAGCCTCGGCACTCCTCCGCTGTCCGGGGTCATCTTCGCGAATGTGCCACTCAGTCTGTTCCAAGACCCGGGGCCGGTGGGCGTCGCGATGAGCAATCCCGGAGGCGGTCTGTCCAACGTCATCACCTTCACGGTGCCCCCCGTGAGCGCCCTCACCAGCCTCACTCCACCGTCCGTAGCGCTCAACGGAGCCGGATTCACTTTAACCGTGAACGGCGCCAACTTCTCGCCGACCGACTTGATTCAGACTGCTTTTGGAGGGAAAACAGTGGATGCCACCACACAATTCATCAGCAGCACGCAACTGCAAACCTTTGTGCCGGCGTCCGCGCTGACGGCTGCCGGTACGTTCCCTATCTGGGTGGATAACAGGATTGTGGTCGCGGGCTCGTTCCCGGGGGAAAGTGGTCCGGTGACGAACGATTTCAGTTCGGCCAACCAGCTTTACCTGACCGTGGGACCGTCGCCATCCTGCACGTACAGTTTGCCGGCGTCCAGCGCGACAGTGGGAACGGCGGCCTCCACGGGGAGCGTGCAGGTGACCACGCAGGCAAGCTGCGCGTGGACGGCGACCAGTCCTTCGAATGTTGTGTCGATCACGGGCGGCGCGAGCGGCACGGGCAACGGCACGGTGACGTACAGGGTGGCAGCGTCGAACAGCGCTCAAAGCGTGACGTTGACGATCGCAGGGCTGCCGTTCACGATCAATCAGGTTCCGGGATGCATCTTCGGGCTAACGCCTGCGAATGCGGCCTTGGCAGCGCCAGGTGCGGGTGGGAGTTTCGCGGTGGGAGTGACGGGAGCCAACTGCGCTTGGACGGCGGCCAGCAACGCTCCGTGGCTGGTAATCAGTTCAGGAGCGAGCGGCACGGGCAACGGTACGGTGAGTTATGCGGCAACGCCGAATGCGGCGAGCGTGGGGCGGCCGGGGACGATTACCGCTGGTGGGCAGACATTCACGGTGGTGCAGGCGGGGAATGCTCCGTGTACGTATTCGCTACTGGCCGGCAGCGCGGTATTCGGATCGGCGGCGGGCACGGGTACTGCTACGGTGCAGGCTCCGGCGGGTTGTACGTGGACGGCGTCGAGTAACGTGCAATGGCTGTCGGTAAATGGATCGGCGAGCGGATCGGGGAACGGGACGGTGAGTTATACGGTGGCCGCGAACCCGGCGCCGGGGCCGAGGACCGGGAGTCTGACGATCGCCGGGCTGACCTATGCGGTGACGCAAGCAGGGACGGGTTCGACGTTGAGTTGCTCGGCAAACGCGCCGGCGCCGGCCCAGATCGCGCTGGAGGGACGGACGGAAGTGCTGGGCGATCTGGAGTTGAGCTGCACGGGTTTGAGCGGACCGGTGAAGGCGGACATCGAATTGACGCTGAATACCAACGTGACGAGCACGCTGACGGGGCCGAACACGACGGATGCGGTGCTGTTGGTGGACGAGGCGAATCCGCAAAACGGGCAGATCTCGGGGTACGGGACGTTGCGGTGGCCGGGAGTGACGCTGGCCGCCGATAGCAGCGGCACGGCCACGGTGCGGATCACCAACGTGCGGGCGGATGCCAGCCTGCTGACGGCGCCCGCGAGTCTGCAGTCAGTAGCGGTGACGGGGTTGGTGGTTGTGGAATCGGAAGTGCCAGTGCCGGTGAGCAACGCGCAGGCGACCATGGCGAACGCGGCCCCTGCGTTGGTGTTCCAGGCGGGCACGGCCGCATCTTTGCGTCTCCCGCTGGTGTTTGAGGAAGCCACGCCGGCGGCTTTCCAGGCGGGAACCACACGCCTGCGGGCGGTGATCGGCAACATACAGCCGGGGGACACGGTTTTCGTGCCGGTGTACCCCAGCGAAGGGGCGGCCGAAGCGCAATTGTATTCCGCCGACGCCAACGGGGCGGGAGGAACGCCGGTGACTGGAACTCTGCTGAACGGCCTCATGTACCAGCAGTTAGTGGTGACCAACGGAGTGGCGACGGCGACCTGGGTGGTGCTCTCGGCGAACCCGGAGCAACTGGAGACGCGGACGTTTCTGCTGTTACTGGGCAGTGGGACCGAGAGTGACTTGAATCAGATCCAGGCGACCGGGAGCCTGGGACCGGTGAGCACGGTAGGGGTGGCCAGTGCGACGGCGCCGGTGCCGCGCTATCGGGACTTTTCGGCGCCGCAGAAGCTGGTGAACCTGCGAGTCACCACGTCGTTGGGAGTGTCCGTAGCAACGGGTCACTTGAAAACTTTGGCCGGCACCGCCGGGTCGAACCTGACCTTCACCACGACGGTCCTGAACGACGACTCGACCCAGACCGCGACCAATGTAACGGTACGGGACAACGTGACGACGGGAAGCACGATAGTCAGTTGCTCGTCGAGCGACGGACAGAGTTGCGGATCGGGGAACCTGGCCGCGGTGAGTTATAGCGCCCTGGGACCCGGGGCGAGCGAGACGGTAACCGTGGTAGTGGCGCCGGGCGCGTCCCTGGCGGATGGGGCAGTGGTCGACAACGACGTAGGAGTCAGCAGCGACGATCCGGATGCCAACTTATCGGGAACCTCGGCGAGCACGGCCTCGATTGTGCTGAACGGAGTGCCGGTGGCAGTGACGGATCAGCCGGCCTCGGGCACGGGAGGGAATCAGGCATTCACCTTCCAGTTTTCACACCCGGACGGATACCAGGATCTGGGGGTGGTGAACGTGCTGATCAACAATGTCCTGGATGGGCGCAGCGCATGTTACCTGGCGTACTCGGTCGCGGCCAGCACGTTGTACCTGGTGGATGACGCCGGGGACGCAGGCGGGCCGTATGCGGGAGCGGCTCCGTTGGGAAGCACCAGCACCATCCAGAACAGTCAGTGCACCGTCGGCCTGGTATCGGCGGAGGGCAGCGGTACGACACTGACCCTCATATTGAACATCACGTTTCAGGCGGGATTTGGAGGGGACCGGATCTTTTACGTGGCCGGCGGGGACTTTGTGGGGCACAACACGAACTGGCAGGCGCTGGGAGTATGGCAGGTGCCTGGGGCCGCGGCAACCGGGACGATCGGAGTGACTGGGGTAGCACCGGCGCGCGGCACGGCACCTGCGGGGACGCCGCAGACGTTGACAATCACGCTGACGGACAGCAAGGGAGTGGGAGACTTCGGCGTCGTGAATGTACTGATCAACAGCGCCATCGACGGGCGGCAGGCGTGTTACCTGGCGTACGCGGCGGCGAGTAACACTTTGTACCTGGTGGACGACGCGGGCGAAGGGGGAGGACCGTTCGCAGGGGCGATGGCGCTGAACGGAACCTCGGGCAGTATTCAGAATAGTCAGTGTATAGTGAACGGGACGGGATCGACAGTGACGCCATCGCCCAACACGCTGGCGGTGGGGTTGAACGTGACGTTCACGAGCGCATTCACGGGCAATCGGACCGTCTACGTGGCGGGGCGGGACAATGCGGGAGCCGATAACACGGGCTGGCAGGCGGCCGGCACCGTCACGGTGCAGTAATCGCGGCACTCCGCTCGCGACGGAAACCAGCCCTCCAAGGATTTAGTTAGCCCGCATTTCTCACCACCTCGCTGGCCGACGTGGCGCAGGCACTCGTGCTCTCGACACCTTTTCTGCAGTCGTGACACAGTGTCGAAGCCAGGCGTCGGCATGAGTGCCGACGCGGCAGGCACGAGTGCCTGCGCCACACTGCCGCAACCGAACAGTCGTGAGAGGTACTACCTTCCCTTGTAAACCTTGCCGCCCTTCATCACGAAGACCACGCGCCGGACGGCGGTGATGTCGTCGATGGGGTTGCCCTCGGTGGCTACGAGGTCCGCCTGGAAGCCCGCGGCGACGGTGCCGATCTCCTGGCCCATGCCCAGCGATTCGGCGGAGAGCGAGGTGGCGCTGATCAAGGCATCCATGGGCTTGTCGTGCGCTTCGTTGACGCGGTAGACGAACTCCTCGGCATTGCGGCCGTGCGAGCCGGCCACCGCGTCGGTGCCGAAGACGACCTTCACCTTGTGGGCGCGCGCCCGCTGCAGCGCGTCGATGGTCGGGGCGATGCCTTTTTCGAGCGTGGCGAGCGCCTGTTCGGTGAACGTGTAGCTGGCGCGGTTGTCGAGATAGTTGTGCAGCACGAGAAGATTCGGATCGAAGTAAGTGCCGCGCTGGGCCATCAGATCGAGCGTGGCATTTTCGAGGAACGTACCGTGCTCGATCGAGGTGCATCCGGCGAGCACCGCGGCTTTCGCGCCGGCATCGCCGATGGCATGCACCACGGAGCGCAGGCCGAGAGCCTTGGCCTCGCTGCACACCGCCTGGATTTGCTCATCGGTCATACTCTGGTTGCCGCCGGCGCCCAGGCCGGTGGTGGCGAACAGCTTGATGAGGTTGGCGCCCTCGCTCTGCGTGCGGCGCACCAGAGCGCGCAGGGCCTGCGGATCGCCGCTGCGGTCGTTGATCTGGCGGAGCGAGGTGAGAATGCGCGGGCCGGGCAGCACGCCCTGGGCGATGCGGTCGCGCACCACGCCATCGATGGCCGCTCCCACGCTCTGCACGGTGGTGAAGCCGCCTTCGAGGGTCAGCCACGCGTCTCCGGCGGTGTAGAGCGCGGCGTCCTCGGGCTTGTCGCCCCCACTCACCGACTTGTGCTCGGCGTTCATGTGCCAGTTGATGTGGACGTGGGTGTCGATCCAGCCGGGCATGACGGTGAGGCCGCGGAGGTCGTAGTCGGGCTTCTGGTTGCCGGGCGCTACGGACTGGATGCGGGAGCCCTCGACGACGATTTGCTGGTTCTTCAACGTGCCGCCTTTGCCATCGAGGATGGCGCCGGCCTGGATCACGATTCGGTGCGCGGGCGTTTGCGCCAGGGCGGCTGCGGCGGCGAGGGAGACGAGCAGGAGGCGGAAGTCCATCTATCGATTGTATGATATGGGTATCTATGAAACTCACAGCCACCATGCTTCTGCTTGCCGCGGCGCTCGCGGCACAGACCAACACCAAGAGCGCGCTGATCGGCACTTCGCAGGGGATGTACGCCATCGCCAAGAACGACATTACGCGTTCGGCGGAAAAGATTCCGGAGAACCTCTGGTCGTTCCAGCCCACGCCGGAAGTGCGCACCATCGGACAACTGTTTGCTCACGTCGCCGACGCGCAGTATGAATTCTGCGGCGTGGCGTCGGAGGGGAAGGCCGTCGACAAGGGCATAGAGAAGACGGCCAAGACGAAGGCCGACATCACGGCCGCGCTGAAGGAAGCGTTTGCCTATTGCGATGCCGCGTACACCAGGATGACGGACGCGAGCGCGGTAGAGATGGTGGGTTTCTTCGGGCGGCAGTTGACACGAATCGGCGCGATGGACTTCAACATCGCGCACACCATGGAGCACTACGGCAATCTCGTCACGTACATGCGGATCAAGGGGATTGTGCCGCCTTCGAGCGAGCCGGCTCCGGGCCGGCGAGGCGAGTAAGAGAAAGCGAATTCCGATGGCGTCGCCTTCCGCCCTGCTGGCTTGGGCTTTGGTTTCCTGCGCCCACGCGCAGTTCGTCCAGCAAGGCGGCCAACTGAACGGGTCCGGCGATCTGAGTTACCTATTTGGTGACCACAGCTCGGTCGCACTCTCGGCCGATGGGAACACGGCCCTCGTGGGCATTGCCGGCGACAGCGGCGGCCTCGGTGCGGTCTTTGCATTCACCCGCAGCAACGGGACGTGGAGCCAGCAGGGCGGCAAACTGGCCGGCAGCGTCGCGTCAAGCCGCGCCAACCAGGGCATTTCAGCGGCGCTATCTGCCGATGGCAATACCGCCATCTTTGGCGGGCCCGGCGACAACGGCGGCGCGGGTGCGGCGTGGGTCTTCACGCGCAGCAACGGCGCCTGGAGCGAGCAGGTCAAACTGAGCGGTACGGCGATGGGAAGCGTCGCGAGCCTGGGAATCTCGGCGGGGCTTTCGGCGGATGGGAATACGGCCCTGGTGGGCGGGCCGGGCGGCTCCGCCGCCGGGGCGGCATGGGTATTCACGCGCAGCAACGGAGTCTGGAGCCAGCAGGGCGTCGAGCTGACCGACGTCACCGCGTCCGGCGCCGCGCTGGGCACTTCCGTGGCCCTCTCCGCCGACGGGCTGACGGCCGTATTGGGCGGACCGGGCGACAACCACAATCTCGGGGCGGCCTGGCTATTCACGCTCAGTGGCGGGGTATGGAGCCAGCAGGGCGCCAAACTCGTGGGCAGCGGCGCAGGCGCTCCGTACAGTCCCGCTGCTGGAGTGCAACAAGGTATTTCGGTCGCGATCTCGGCCGATGGGAGTACGGCGCTGGTGGGCGGGCCGGGCGCCTCCACCACGCTCGGCGCGGCATGGGTGTTCGCGCGGAGCAACGGAGTATGGAGTCAACAGGGCGGCAAACTGGTTGGCACGGCAGCGGTGGCCACGAGTGGGCAGGGCTACTCCGTGGCGCTCTCGGGCGACGGAAATACGGTCCTTGTCGGTGGACCTTACGACACCCCGCCAGGAGCCATGCTGGAGGACCCTGACGGAGCAGCCTGGGCATTCACCCGCAGTAACGGCGTCTGGAGCCAGTTTGGCGGTAAGATCCTTCCTCCTACGCAGATCTCCGAGTTCGGGCTGGCGGTGGCGCTCTCCGCCGATGGCGGCACGGCTCTCATCTGCCAAGAATATGGATTGACCTGGGCATACGTTCAGCCGGCGGCGCCGGGCGCGACGGCCCCAGTGGCAGTCCGGCCGGCATCGGGCAGCGGCACTACGCAGTCGATGACTTTCACGTTTACCGACCCGCGCGGCTGGCAGGACCTGGACGTGGTCAACGTCCTGATTGACGCCGCGCTCGACGCCAAGCAATCCTGCTATTTGGCCTACAGCCGCACCGTGGGTGTGCTCTACCTGGTCAACGATGCGGGCAACGCGCTGCTGCCGGGAATCGTGTTGAACGGTGGCGGCGGTGCGCCTACCGCGAGTAACAGTCAGTGCACCGTGTCCGCAGCCGGTTCATCGGAGTCCGGCAGCGGCGCCGCGTTGACGCTCACGCTGAACCTGGCTTTCGCCGCCGGCTTTGCGGGCGACAAGCTAACCTACATGGCGGCGCGCGACATCCAGGGCGGCAATTCGGGATGGCAGCCGTTGGGCGTCTGGACGGTCCCGGGCGCAATGACTTTCCCTTCGGTCAGCGGAGCGATCCCGGGCCGGGGCGTGGGGACGACCATCTTTACTTTCACTTTTGCCGACACGAAGGGCACTCAGGACCTGGGCGTAGTCAACGTCCTGGTCAACGACTACCTAAATGGGCAGCAGGCATGTTACCTGGCGTACGACAGATCGGGCAATGTCCTTTACGTGGTGAATGACGCGGGGACGGGGCTATTACGGGGATCGGGGCCGCTCGGACCGTACGGCATTTTCTACCCGACCGGCAATAGTCAATGCTCGGTGACAGGGACGTTGGACTACTACGGCCCTGTGAACACGCTGACACTCAACTTGCAGATGAGCTTCAGCGCTACGTTCACCGGCAACCGCATTGTCTACGCGGCTGCCCGCGACTCGACCGGCGCCAACAATTCGGGCTGGCAGGTGGTGGGAACGGTGAGCGTGCAGTAGTGACTGTCTACCAAGACATGCCGGCAAAAGCGCCGGCACGGCACGCTGAGAGCGTGCGCCACGGCTAGTTAGGGGCAATAGTGTTCACTTTGGGTCGCGATAGCACGGATGACATCAGCGGGCCGATTGAAAATCGGCCTGCAGCTTGGAAAGCTGCCCCACTTACGGCTGCAAAGTG
>Ga0209415_10020907_pt1 | contig 10125 bp, 8 predicted proteins | sample PeaSoiSIISIP2007_FD_187696 | JGI IMG/M metagenome (GOLD analysis project Ga0209415, IMG submission 187696) | Peat soil microbial communities from Weissenstadt, Germany - SII-SIP-2007 (SPAdes) (version 2) | ecosystem: Environmental > Terrestrial > Soil > Wetlands > Peat | place: Germany...
AATCCACGGCGTGAATTTTTGCTCCAACGATTATCTGGGACTCGCGGAACACCCCAAGCTTCACGAAGCTGCCATCGACGCGGTGACACACGCCCGCAAGGTTGGCGGCACCGGCTCGCGCTTGCTCTCCGGCCAAACCGAGGAGTGGCGTTCTCTGGAAGAGGAGTTTGCCAAATTTGCAGGCACCGAGGGCGCGCTGTTCTTCAGCAGCGGTTACGCCGCGAATATAGGCCTCCTGGCTTCGCTTGTCGGCAAGGACGACGTCGTTTATTCCGATGTGTTGAATCATGCCAGTTTGATTGACGGGATGCGTCTATCCGGCGCGCGAAAAGTCATATATCCGCACCTGGACCTGGATGCACTGGAAAATTTGCTGCGCGAGGAAGCGGGCGCACCGTGGCGAAAAGTGATCATCACGGAAAGTGTCTTCAGCATGGATGGCGACGTTGCGCCCCTGAAAGAAATTGCCGGACTGGCCGATAAGTACGGCGCGGCGATTATTTTGGATGAAGCGCATTCCATGGGTGTCCTGGGCCCACAGGGCCGCGGGCTTGCTGCGGAGGCGGGAATTGTGCCGCAATTGCTGGCCGTGATTCACACCTGCGGAAAAGCGCTGGGATGCGCCGGCGCCTTCGTTTGTGGACCTGCCGTATTGAAGGAGCATCTCATCAACCACGCGCGTACATTTATCTTCAGCACGGCGCTCCCGCCCTATTTTTCGCGGCAGATCGGCGCGGCGTTGCGCCTTGCAGCGGGGATGGACAAAGAACGCCGGGAATTGCAGGGGCGCGCGGAGCGCTTCCGCAACGCCTTGCGCGCGGAAGGCTTCGATATCGCCGGAAGCGCCAGTCAGATCGTCCCGGTGGTCTTCGGGAAGATCGACGAGACGCTGGACGCCGCCGAGCATCTCCAGCAAGACGGCTTCGCCGTGCGCGCGATCCGCCCGCCCAGTGTCCCCGAAGGCAAAGCGCGCTTGCGTTTGTCATTGACCTGCCGCATTCCGCAGGATGAGTTGGATCGCCTGGTGGGATCCCTGGTAGCTTGGCGGGCGCAGAACAAAGTTTTGACCGCGGCGAAACGCGCATGAGAAGCCACTTCTTCATCACTGGAACCGATACCGGCGTCGGCAAGACGACGCTCGCCGCCTTGCTCTGTGCGGCGCTCGATGCGGTGTACTGGAAGCCCATCCAGACGGGCACGCTGGAAGGCTCGGACCGCGTCACAGTCATGCGCCTGGCGGGCATTGGAACCGACCGCACGCTGGATGAGGTCTACAAATTCGTGCCTCCGGTTTCCCCGGACCTGGCGGCCCGCTGGGCCGGAGTGGAGATCGATCTCAACCGGCTGAACCTTCCCTCCAGCCTGATAAACGACTGGCTCATCGTTGAAGGCGCCGGCGGCGTGCTGGTGCCCATCAATTCCAAGCAGTTCATGCTGGACATGATGGTAAAATTCAAACTGCCGGTGATTTTGGCGGCGCGCAGCGGCGTGGGCACCATCAATCACACGCTACTGACGCTCGCCGCGCTGCACGCGGCCGAACTGCCTGTGCATGGCGTGGTGTTGATCGGAGATCAGAATCGCGAGAACCGCGAGACCATCGAGAAATTTGGCCACGTTCGCGTGATCGGTGAAATTCCCAAGCTCCCGAACCTCCATCGCACCGCCCTGATGCAGGTTTTCCTGAACCACTTTGACCGCTCCGCGTTTTCCCAATGACGACACCACTGCGCATCTGGCACCCCTTTACGAATGCCCTCCTGGACCCCGCCCCGCTCCACGTGGCCAGCGCCGAAGGCGTCTACCTTCACCTGGCCGATGGCCGCCGCATCCTGGACGCGATTTCTTCCTGGTGGGTGAATCTCCACGGCCACGCCAACCCGCGCATCAGCGCCGCCGTTGCGGAACAATCTCGCAAGCTCGAACAGGTGATTCTGGCAGGTTTCACGCATGATCCCGCGGAGGAGCTGGCCGAGCGCTTGCGCAAATGGGCGCCCGCCGAACTGACGCACATGTTTCTCTCCGATGACGGCTCCACCGCCGTGGAAGTCGCCCTGAAAATTGCCGTGCAACATTTCCAGAACCTCGGGCGGCCCCAAAAACACGAAATCGTCGCGCTGGCCGACGGGTATCACGGGGACACTGCCGGCGCCATGTCCGTCAGCGATTCCTCGCCGTTTACCGCACCCTTCGAGTCCATGCGTTATCCGGTGCACCGCGTCCATTCGGCCTACTGCTACCGCTGTCCCGTGGGATTGAAGCGCGAGACCTGCCACATCGAGTGCGTGCAAAAGCTGGAAGATTTGCTGGCCGAGCGCGGCGCTAAGATTGCCGCGGTCATCGTGGAGCCGCTCCTGCAGGGCGTTGGTGGAATGATCGTTCACCCCGTCGAGTTTCTCCAGAAGATCCGGGCGCTGTGCACGCGTCACGACGTCTTTCTGATTGCCGACGAAGTGCTCACCGGATTCGGCCGCACCGGGAAAATGTTTGCCTGCGAACTGGCCAACGTCGTCCCCGATCTCATGTGCCTTTCCAAGGGCATAACGGGCGGTTTTCTGACTATGGGCGCGACGCTGTGCACGGATCGCGTGGAGTCTGCCTTCCGCAGCGAAAACCGCATGCACACTTTTCACCACGGCCATTCCTACACGGGGAATGCCCTGGCCTGCGCCGCCGCCAATGCCAGCCTGCAAATTTTCGACGACGAGCCCGTGTTCGACCGCATCGCCGCAATCACGCGCGTCAACGCCGATCGCCTTGCCGATTTGCGCGGCATGCGTCAGGTTGGCGATACGCGGCAGGTCGGCACCATCGGCGCGCTGGAATTGCGGGCCGACGATCCCGGTTATCTTTCCGCGTTACGCCCGAAACTCTATGATTTCTTCCTGCGGCGCGGTGTTTTGCTGCGCCCGCTGGGCAACGTGATCTACGTGATTCCGCCTTACGTCATTACGCGGGAAGAGCTTCACCACGTCTACGACATCATCACAGAAGCCATCGAAGCGCTGCTCTAGCAGCTTGTTGAAAGACCCCGAATTTGTCATTCCGAACGGAGTCTGCGGAGTGAGGAATCTCTCTTTTCTTGGTATTTTGATTGAAGAGGGATTCATCGCACAAAAGACGTGCGATGCAAAATCGTACCTCGCTTCGCTCGGAATGACGGGGGATGCATTTCTCACCAACCTGCTGATCCGTTCCCACGCTCTGTTACACTGAGATTCTCGAAATACGGAGGATCCTGCCTTGGCGGCGCCGTTGAGCGGCTGGAAACAGAAAATCGTGGTCTTTGCCGGAACCTTGGGCGCGCCGGGACTCTTCCTGATTTCTTTTCTCGATTCTTCCGTGCTGACGTTTCCCGTCATCAACGACCTGCTGCTCATCGAACTTTCCATCCAACATCCGCTGCGCATGCCGCTTTACGCCGCGATGGCCGGGCTGGGCTCGTTGCTGGGTTGCCTGCTGCTTTATTTTCTGGCGAAAAAGGGCGGGGAAGCGTTTTTTCAAAAAAAAGCGGGCGCCCGCGCGCACGCCGTCCGGCGCTGGGTGGAGAAAAACGGATTTGGTGGCATGCTGCTCGCCGCCCTTCTGCCACCGCCGACCCCATTCAAGTTTTTTGTATTTGCCGCCGGCGTATTTGAGGTGCCGCTTGTAAGCTTTACTTCCGCCATCGCGCTGGCCCGCGCGATTCGCTACTTTGGCATCGGCTATCTGGCCATCCGCTATGGGAAAGACGCCCTGCCGTTTCTGGCGCAGCACAAACTGGAAGTCGCAATCGCGGTGATCCTCTTCGTGCTCGCCAGTTACGCCTCGTCCCGCCTGATCCTCCGCGATAAACCCGAATCTGCCGCGCGGTAGGCTTGCCCAGGTACTTGAGGGGGCCCCATCCTTCGCGTCTTTTGCGATCTCTGCGCCATCCCGATGCTTTTTCGAGATGAACGGTGGGCTCCGACGCCACACACTCTCTTCTCCTCACTCCAGTATTTCTCTTCTCTGCGAACTCTGTGAAAGCTCTTGGCTTCGCGCAGCCTGCTGTAAAATCCCGGCTACCGCAAGTGCGCTTCTCCCGCCCAGGCAAGTTGTTCACTTACGATGCGCGAGGCCGAATCCAGCCAAATTCGCGCCACCACACGATCCCGCGTCTGTTGTTCCGCCACATCCCGCAAATCGCGAATCACCACCTCGTAGCCAATTTCCGTTTTGTCCACGGCGGCGCGCGGAATTCTTGCCGCGCTCAGGAATTTGCGCCCTACCACCGATTGTTGCACCGCCGTCAGCACCGGGGATTCTTCCGGTTTATGCAGGCAGGTGGCAGCTTCCGGGTCGAAGCTGTCCCCGGAGGTCACCGGAACATCGATGAGGCAAAGATACGACTGCGTTTCCACCACGCCGTGCCATGTCAAAAGCGAAAGCCTCTCCGCGAATGACTCGACGCGCCGCGGCGATTCCCCGCGATAGGAACGTGGTTCAAGCAGCGCGACGCTATTGAAGTGCAACACTCCGCGCGCCCCAACGTAAATCCCAATTAGCACAAGCGCCACCAGCGCGCCATTGCGCCCCCGCGGCCTCTTGTCCTTGGCCCCGATTTCGAGACTGACCAAAAGTAAAAACTCCGGCACAACTACTCCGCCTAAGAGTAGAAACAGAATCCACGGGTCCACTTGGGGGAGCCAGTCCAGGGCATAGCGCGTGCCATGGAAAGGCCAAAGCAGTTCGATGCCGGCCGATTGGCAGAAATCGAACAAGAGATGCACGACGGCGGCGCAGGATGTCGCTGCCAGGAGACCCTTCCAAGTTTCCAATCGTTTTCCGTCCAGCTTGTGCGCTACCCACGCGGCGATGACGATGATGGCGATGGTGCCAAGCAGGGAATGCGTGAACTTGCGGCGCCCCGCCAGGTAAGCAGCGGGGCCAAACCACTCGCTGATCAAATCCACATCGGCAAGCGTGCCGGCAACGAGCATGCCCGCAAGCACCGGCCATCCCCGCCGCGCGAAGAATCCGCGTGCCAGGGCCAGGGAGAGCAACGCATGCGTGACAATGTCCACGGTCAGAATTCGTGCGTGGGACCGACGATAGAGCCAGGCGTGCCCGGCGGCACCAATAGCTTCAATGCTCGCGGCACAATCGAAAACTCCACCGGCAGCCGCGCGAACGGCTCGCCATCCAGTTGTGCGTACACCGGCTTGCCATCCAGCGGTTCGCACACCAGCGTGTCCGCTTTCCAGAAGTGTACATCTTCTTCCTTGCGCAGGTTGCCCATCCACAACGTGGGCAGATAGCTCAAGTAGCGCAAGCCGCTTTGCGTGGTCAGCGCCAGCACTTCAAACTGGTCTCCGAAGAGATCGGCTTGGTCGGTAATCTTGAACGGGCCGCCATAATTCTTCGTTCGGCCAACGACGACCAGCGTGCCTTCGACCTGGCGGTCGCCTGTGCGCACGCGGAAACGCGGAAAGGTGTAGCGCAAAACTTCGCGCGCGCCCTGCCACCAGTACGCCAGTATGCCGATGCGCGCCTTCAAGCCCAGGTCAACGGAATAGACAATCATGCCGTCGGGACCGGCGCCGGCAACGCTAAGGAAAAAGCGCCGCTTCTCCGGCTGTTCCAGCGGCGTGGCCAGGCCCAGGGCAATCTCCCGCACTTCCGCGTGGACCAGTTGCTTCGCCGCGCGCGGAATGTCCCACGGCAGAGCAAGTTCCTTCGCCAGGATGTTGGCCGTGCCGCCAGGCAGAAGCGCCAGCGGTACGCGGTGCCCGTTCATGCAGGTGGCCAGGCCGTTGACGACTTCGTTGAGCGTGCCGTCGCCGCCGCAAGTGATCACCAGTTGCCGCCCTTCGCGCGCGGCCTGCTGCGCGATTTCCGTGGCGTGGCCGGGAGCGGTCGTTTCCACGAGCTCGGCCTCGATCCCATTAGCGGAGAGAATTCGCCGCGCCAGATTAATCAGGCGCCGCCGCGCGTTTCCGCCAATACCGGCGTTGGGGTTGTGAATCAACAGCGCGTTTTGGAACTGACTTTCCATAGTCTCCCGGAACATCAGCAGCGCCTACATTCTATATAATAAGATGCGTTTTGCAGCCTACGATCTACGAGGCACTGATGGCAAAAGCAGCACCTTCCACGATCAAAAAAGAGCTTCAGGACCTGCGCGAAAAACTTCGCTACCACGAGTATCGCTACCACGTCCTGGATGACCCGGAAATTTCGGACGCCGCCTATGACCGTCTGATGAACCGGCTCAAGGAGATCGAAGCAGCCTATCCCCTGCTGGTCACGCCGGATTCGCCCTCGGTGCGCGTGGGTGGTCCGCCGCGCGAAGGCTTTCAGACCGTTCGCCACGCCCGGCCGATGCTCAGCCTGGACAACGCCTTTTCCCACGACGCCCTGCGCGATTGGGACCGCCGCGTGCGCGAAACCAGCGGCCGCGACGACATCGAGTACATCGCCGAGCACAAATTCGATGGTCTGAGCATCTCCCTGCAATACGAAGACGGCGTGCTCGTCCGCGGCGTCACGCGCGGCGACGGCACCACCGGCGAGGACGTCACGCCCAATGTGAAAACCGTGCGCTCCGTGCCCCTGCGCGTTGAAAGCGCCGCGCTGAAAAAGGCCAAGCTGCCCGCCGATTTCGAGGTGCGCGGCGAAATCATGATGACCCGCGACTCCTTTGAAGCGCTGAACCGCCAGCAGGAGCAATCGGGCGGCAAAATCTTTGTGAATCCCCGAAACGCCGCGGCGGGCGCCATTCGCGTGCTCGATCCCACCATCACTGCGCAGCGCCGCCTGGACTTCTTCGCCTACTACCTGTTCGTGGATGGGAAAGTGCCCTTCGCCAAGCATTCCGACTCCCTGCAGGTACTTAAGCAATTGCGGTTCCGCGCCAGCGATGATTGGAAGCTCTGCGACGGAATCGAGAAAGTCGTGGACTACTGCACCGTCTGGGACACTAGGCGCGAGAAGCTGGCCTACGACATTGATGGCGTGGTCATCAAGGTGAACTCCACGCCGCTGCAAAACGAGCTGGGATTTACCGCCAAGGCTCCGCGCTGGGCTATTGCGTACAAATATCCCGCGCGGCAGGAAACCACCGTGGTGAACGACATCATCGTGCAGGTGGGCCGCATGGGAACGCTAACGCCTGTCGCGGTGCTGGAGCCGGTGCAGGTGGGCGGCGTCACTGTCAGCCGTTCCACGCTCCACAATATGGATGAGATCGACCGGCTCGGGCTGCAGATCGGCGACACCGTGCTGGTCGAGCGCGCCGGCGAGGTCATCCCGCACGTCTTAAAAGTGGTGAAGGAAGGGAAGTCGCGCAAACCCTTCCGCATGCCGAGGGAGTGTCCCGTCTGCGGCAGCGCCATCCACAAAGCCGAAGAGGAAGTCGCCTATCGCTGCGTCAACGCCGCGTGCCCCGCGAAGCTCAAAGAATCGCTGCTGCATTTCGCCGGGCGCCACGCGATGAATATTGATGGGTTGGGCGAAAAGATCGTGGACCAGCTTGTGGAGAAGGGAATCGTCAAAGATGTAGCCGACCTCTACGCGCTGAAGCAGGACGAAGTGGCCAACTTGGAGCGCATGGCGGAAAAATCCGCGCAGAATTTGCTGGACGAAATCACCGCCAGCAAAAAGAATCCCCTCTCTCGCCTGATTTTTGCGCTGGGCATTCAGTTCGTGGGAGAGCGTACGGGGCAGCTCCTGGCGGAGCATTTTTCTTCGCTCGAGGATTTTGCCGCCGCCAAGACCGAAGAGCTAGAAAATGTCCCCGAAGTCGGCCCCAAAGTGGCCGCCAGCATCGTGGAATTCTTCTCCGAACCCGCAAACCGCAATCTCATCAAAAAGCTGTACAAGGCCGGTGTCCACCCCACCGCGGAAAAGCGCGAAGTGAAAAGCCAGAAGCTCGCGGGCAAGTCCTTCGTCTTCACCGGCGGCCTCGCCAATCGCAGCCGCGAAGAAGCGGGCGAACTTGTGCTGCAGCACGGCGGCAAGGTTTCCGGTTCCGTCAGTAAGAAGACCGATTACGTCGTAGTCGGCACCGATCCCGGCTCCAAATACGACAAAGCCAAGGAATTGGGCGTCGCCATCCTCACCGAATCCGAATTCGAGAAACTCCTTGGTTTGAAGTGACCCTGTTTTCCGCTGTATTCAGTGCTGGTGCACCACCATTCACGGAACGATAGCTTTCCATTATCTAACTACGTCATAATCCACCACGGAGCTTCCCTCTCACCGATGAAGCGTCTCGCCCAGTTCCTCCGCTCCGTCATTCCCGCTGACCCCTGGCAACTTGCTTTTCTAGTCGGCGTCGTTTTACTTCACATTTTCCCACGCCTCTCATGGCGGCCGGTCCAGGTAGATACTTCCCTTCTGCATGATCCACTAACTCTGTTACAGACTGACGAACACGCCCGCATGGAATGGAGCCAAGCCATCACCATCGCTGTCTGGCCCATGGCTTTAGCCAGTCTGGTTGGGTATCTCACCTGTTTTTGGTCCAGTCCCAGGCCTGTGCGCCGTCTGCTTTGGGGCGCAGTTCTTCCTGCTCTGTTGACCCTTTGTTTTCTGCTTTTCAAGTTTTCTCAGGTCACGGCGTATCCGCCGTCTGTGTTTCCCTCCGTCCCGGGCCTCGCCCTTGAGTACGCATGGCTACGCTCGAATTTCTGGAGATTACCCGCTGGGTTTTATATGAGCATCGTCGGCCTCGTTCTAATCGCACTTTTCGCGACCCGGCTCTACCTGCACCTCTCGGTATTGCCACTTTCCTTGCCCAACGATTCTCTTCATCGCCAAGATGACTCAGGTTCCTGGCCCAAGGTGAAGACCCTCATTTTCGTGCTCGTTGGCCCAATATTCCTACTCAGCGTCCTTTTCGGGCTCTTGTTCGTCCTCATTTACGCTTTTTTGCCGCAATCCCGCTCCCCTGAGTTCGGAGTCGCCTCCAGAATCGTTGCCGAGATTCTGCAAGCTGTAATTCTCCTCATCGTTGCTCTCTGGTTTCTTGGCGAATCCGGCAGAAAGGACGCCCGCAATTCAATCCAGTTGCCCGAACCGCGTTGCGCTTTCTTTGCGGCTTTACTTCCCATTGGCATATGCGGTTCGGTTGGCGCCGCGAAGTACCTTATCGACCGTGCTGACTGGGCTGCACATTACTTCGGCAAGACTTGACCGCCTGAGTTTTCCGCCTACTTTGAGTTTGCAGGCATGAGGAATCCGTGGCTTCTTTTGTTGATTTTCGGCGCCTTAGCGGAAGAAATCGTTTTTCGGGGGCTTTTGTTGCCAAGACTTGGGGATCGCTATGGGTTATATCGCGGGATCTTCTTGACGGGAATTATCTGGGCCGCGATCCACTTCCGGTTCGATCATTACTGGCACCTTTCCACAAGCGGTGTGTTCCAATCCTTGGCGTATAGGATTCTATTCTGCCTGGCTATGAACTATGTGTTTGCATGGATGACTCTACGGTGGAAGTCCATCATCCCCGCGGCAGTCGCGCATAGCGTTTCAAATATTCTGATATTTGGTGGCGTCACTAGTTCTGTATCCTGGAGCGAAGAATTTCGGCTGGTCGTCTGGGCGATCATTGCTCTTCTGCTCTTTCATTATTGGCCGGTGGCACGAATCGGAGCGCCCGAAGCTGATTCTCCGGTATCTCCTCCCGAACCTGCCGTCTAAGCCATCTAATCTCGCGCTATAATAGAACCGGCGGGTGAGCCGGACGATCGCTGGCTTGGCCTGGGTGCTGTGGTCCAAGGGGAAGCCCTTCGGCGCTGCGCCTCAGGGTAAACGGGAGGAAAGTCCGGACACCACTTCGCGAATGGACGCTGACCGATCTAAAGATCGGCCACTACACAAGCGAGGAAAACCCTGCGGCCTTCGGGCTGCAGGGAACCCTTCGAGCCTATGGCTCTCAGGGTGAAGGGCATCGCGCCTGGTAACGCCAGGGGACGTTTGTTGCGTGCCGGGTTAAAACCCGACACCTACGTGCGTCACGGAAAGTGCCACAGAGAATAAACCGCCTGCGAAGCAGCCCGGTGATAGCCCGGAGGAAAACCTTCGAGACATCTTCCAACGGCTTGAATCGCCGGTAAGGGTGAAAAGGTGGGGTAAGAGCCCACCGCCCCGGTGGCAACATCG
>Ga0209415_10020908_pt1 | contig 10124 bp, 7 predicted proteins | sample PeaSoiSIISIP2007_FD_187696 | JGI IMG/M metagenome (GOLD analysis project Ga0209415, IMG submission 187696) | Peat soil microbial communities from Weissenstadt, Germany - SII-SIP-2007 (SPAdes) (version 2) | ecosystem: Environmental > Terrestrial > Soil > Wetlands > Peat | place: Germany...
GCCCTCGCCGTCCGTCGCCGCCGGCCGCAATCGCGTGCTCAGTCGCCGAAGGAGATCGCTGCCTTGACGTCCTGATACGTGCGCATCCGCTCGAGGGCGATGTTGATCTCGTCGAGCGGGTAGACGTTCGAGATCATGTCGTTCCAGCCGAAGCGCTCGCGCGTCTGGACGAGGAACTGCAGCGCTCGGTGGTAGTGCACCACGGTCGCGGCCTGCGTGCCGATGATGTGAACCTGCTTGCTGACGATCACGCTGGGTGAGAAGGTCACCGGCGCGTTGCCGAATAGGCCGATCACGAGATAGCGACCGCCTCGTCGCAGGATGTCCAATCCCTCCAGGAACGCGCTTGCGTTCCCCGACACCTCGATCACGACGTCGCACCCGCGACCGCCGGTTAGACCTCGTACGATCTCGGCACGGTCCGCCGCGTCGGGGACCTCGTCGATGTCGATGACGTTCGTCGCGCCCCACCGGCGAGCGATCTCTAGGCGTGCCGGCCCTCCGCCCACGACCACGACACGCGCCGCCCCGGCGGCGACGGTGCGTGCCAGCGCGAACAGACCGAGCGGGCCGCTGCCCTGCACGAGCACCGTATGGCGATCGTCGAGCGGACCGAGACGCTGGAATCCGTGCATGACCGTCCGGAGCGCACACGAAGCCGCCGACGCGAGCGCATCGGGTACCTCGTCCGGAACCTTGACCCGGCCCGAAGTTGGGAAGACGTAGACGTACTCGGCGAACCCTCCGGTGAGGTGCGGCGGATCAGTCCAGCGATCCTGCATGTAGTAGCGCCGGTCCGCGCAGAGCATCGGCTCTCCGAGAAGGACGCACTCGGGGCACTGCCCGCACGCCGCGAACGTCCACACGATGCGGTCGCCGAGCCTCAATTCCTGCCCGATCGAGTCGTGTGTGACCCCCGCGCCCAGGCGCGCGACGCGACCTGTCATCTCATGGCCGAGGACTTTCGGAAACACGCCATTGCCGTACCCGGCCATCGCGTGCACATCCGTTCCGCAGATGGTCGCCATCGTCGTCTTGACGAGAATCGCACCCGGCTCGAGGTCGCGCGGGATCGGCACGTCGACGATCTCCAGCGGCTGGTGAGCGGCGACCAGGACGGCCGCACGCGCGGTCTCGGGAATCATCGAATCCAGCCTCCCAGCGCAGTCATATAGTCGATAGAGTCACCAAACACGGGAGCCTGCCGTCGATCCGCCGTCAGGCATGCCACTGGCTACGACTCCTCGTCCGCAGCCTGCGGAGCAGGGATCGCCTCGAGCGCCTGCTCGTCCACCGACCAGACCTCTTGCGGTCCGCTATAGCCGATGAGGCTCCATCCCGCCTTATCAGCATTGCCGCCCCACGAGGGATCGCCGAACATGCCTTCGATCGTGTGCTGTCGGACGCGCGCGAAGAACACGCCAGAGGAGGGCTCGAACTGCGACGCCTCGTTCCGTTCGATCGCCGCGAGCACCGCATCCTGCTCGACGTCCGTGAGATCGGTGAACCCGCGGCCGAAGCGTGCAGTCGAGTAGCTATCGGTGGCGGCGAGACCGCGGCGATACTCCTCAAGATGCGCCGCATAGTCGCCCTGGAGTGCGCGGCCGATGTAGCGGGACACGAGTGCCTCACGGGCACCGGGGCCCATCTCGTCAGTAGGGATCAGGCGAGCGGTGATCGCGTCCAGGACTCGAAGCTCGGCGGGCCCGAGAGCCCCGTCGGCGCATTCAGCAAACACGATTCGCTCTCCTCATTTCATCTTTGCACTCAGTATCAAGAACGCGGATCGCCGAAACCAGGCTGCGCCTCGACCGCAGCGTAGGCGACAACTGCCGGGCATGTCCGTCGTGACCGCCGCATCGATGGCAGGCGATCCTGAGCGAACGGGCGTCAGCGGCGGCTACGAAGTCCTCGCCGAGACCCCGTCGGCTGCGGCGGTGCTCGCTCATTCGCTCCGCGCAGCGGTCTCGCCCGCGATCCATCCGAATACGAGCGCTGGGCCGAGGACGGCGCCGGGGCCGGGGTAGCCAAGGCCGAAGGGATACGCCGCAGCGTTTCCCGCCGCGTACAGGCCCGGGATGAAGTGATCACTTCCGGCGCGGATCACGCGCCCGCACCCGTCGGTGCGCAATCCACCCTTCGTGCCCTGGCAGCCTGGCAGCACCTCGATGGCGTAGTAGGGCGGGTCGGTGAGGGGGCGCAGCGGGGCCGCAGTGACGCCGCCGACCACCACCCGCGAGCTGAAGCGGTCCCAAAGGTGCTCTCCGCGGCCAAAGTCCGCGTCGACGCCGCCAGCCGCCTGTGCGTTGAAGCCCCTGACGGTGTCGACGAACACCGCCTCGGGGAGCCCGATCGATTGCGCCAGCTCCTCGATCGAGTTCGCTCGCGCAAGCCATGCCGGATCCGGCGAGTCGCCGCCCAGCCCCTGCGTGCCGAGGGCGCGACGCTGCGCGTCCATCACGAACCAGCTCGGCGCGCGCGGGAAGGAGAACGACTCCGGATCCAGTCGGTGGAGGCTCCGCCCGAGGCCGTAGTAGGCCATCGCCTCGTTCACGAAACGACGGCCGTTGCTGTCGACGAGGAGGCCGCCGGGCTTTGCGGACTCGGAGAACAACATGCGGAAGAACGGAGCACCGTCGATCGTCTCCCCCGGGATGTGCATCGCCGGCACGTACCACGCGTCCGTCATGTTGGCGAGCGCCGCACCGGCCATGACGCTCATCAGCAGCATCTCACCGCGGTTCGTTGGCGGCGCGGCGGGCGCGGTCATGGGACCCGGAAGGAACGCGCGGACCAGCTCCGCGTTGCGCTCGAATCCGCCGCTTGCAACGATCACCTGACCGCGCAGCTCGCTTCCCCCGACCCGCGCGCCGACGACCGTGCCGTCCTCGAGCAGCAGCTCTTCCGCCTTCGCCCTGGTGCGGATGTCGCCGCCCAGCTCCAGGAGCGTCGAGTACAGCGCGGCGATCATTCCGCGGCCTCGCGTGACGATCCCGTCCCGCCGCCGGCGCTCGAGCTCGGCCACCTCGGGCGGCTGCGCCCCCTCGTCGAACGTGATCGGCGGCCAGTTGTACGGATTCTCGCGGACGAGGCCGAGCACCTCTTGCGAGACCTGGACCGGGGCGGTCTCGAGAACCCGCCCCCCGGCAGTCATGGCGCCCTCGAGCTCGGGGTTGTAATCCGGAAACCCGTTGATCTGCTGGAAGCGCATTGGCGTGGTCTCTTCTAGCGCCTGGAGGACGCGCACCGCCTCCTCGACGTACACCTCGGCGAGCGAGGCGTCGCCGTTGAGCGCGGCGACGCGCCGCAGGTAGCGGAGCGCTCGCTCGGGCGAGTCCTCGACGCCGTCCGCTGCCGCCCACGGATTGGCTGGCACCCAGATGCCGCCGCCGGACGTAGCAGTCGTCCCGCCGAGCGTCGGCGCGGCCTCGAGCAAAGTCACGTGCGCTCCCTGCCGCGCGGCGCTCACCGCGGCCGCCAGACCAGCCGCCCCGGATCCCATGACGATCACGGGGCTGCGCGGTCTGGTCATGGTCCGGCGCTCCTCACCGCGGACCTCACCGAGGCGTGGTCCTCCGACGCGAGCGGGCCGCATTTCCGCTCCCCCGTCCGTTCTTGCCGGGGGGCCGATCTCCCACGCCCAGATCCGTGCGACCCACGCCGAGTGCGGTTCGGGCGTTGGCGGCCGGCTCGGCGACGGGGAGCTCGTCGCTCGCCTGCTCGGACGTCGCGTCGCCTGCTGGGGCGAGGTGGCCGGTCACCTGGGCGAGCAGGGCGTCGGGATCGGACGGCAGGGCGTCGCCACGCCAGGCGATGTACTGGTCCGGCCGGATCAGTACAAGCCGCCGGCCATACAAGGCGTCGGCTTCGGGAATCGAGACGTCCAGCACCTCCAGCGGAATGCCGCGCACCTCGGCCGCCAGTAGGAGAGGCCCGGGATCAATCGATTCGTCATTGATCCGCAGCAGCGTGAACCAGAGGCCCAGCCTGTCGAACAGCGAGCTGCCGTGCTCATGCCTGTCGTCGAGCCACAGATGTGGCGCCCGTCCGCCGGGCTCGCCGCTCGGGAAGTACTCGTCGAGGTTCTCCTGCGGAGGGGGACCGTCGTTGACGATCAGCGGGGAGTCGTCATAGCGCGCCCCGAGCTGAACGCCGGTGGCGTCGACCTCCTCGTCGCGGAAGAAGTGGTTGTTCCTGACGAAGGACGAGTGCGCGGCGGCCCGCCGCTCCGCGTCTCCCTCGGGGCCTTCGCGCTCGATGTTGGGCGTCGCCTCGGGCGCATGCCAGGTCGTGGCGATCTTTCGCGCGGCGCCCGTGTTCCGGTAGCCGATCGGCTTGCGCTCGATCTCGTAGGACTGCAGCAGATGCGGGCCGCCCCAACGTCGGACCAGCGCCGCAAGCTTCCAGCTTAGGTTGGACGTGTCGTCGAGCCCGGTGCTCATGCCGAAGCCACCGGTCGGCGTGAAGAGATGCACCGAGTCGCCCGCAAGCGCGACGCGATCCACGACGTATCGCTCGGCCACCAGCGCCGCGCCGGCGTTCCATGGTTGATAGCTGATGATTTCGACGGGGATGTCCTCGCCGATCGCGCGCTGCATCCAGCTCCGGACCTCGTCGCGGTCCATCTGACCCTCGGCCCGGTTGGGCTTCGCGAGCATCATGAACTCATCCTCGCCGTTGAGTGAGATGACGACCCCGGCCGCGTCGTCGTTGACGAGCCAGTACATCCACGCGCGGCGATCGGCGAGGAATCGCGGCACCAGGTCGGGGATGCGCATGTAGACCGAATAGAGGAGCCCGGCGTAGTAGTCGCCGGTCTGCCGGACATCACCCTCGTAGCGGATGCCGAGCGACCGCCGGGCGTTGCCCCGCGACCCGTCGCACCCCGCGGCGTACAGCGACCGCCACGTCTCGGTGACGCCGGTGGCAACGTCGCGGGCCTGCACGGCCACGCCGTCCGCGTCCTGCGCGAAGGCGTCGACCTCCCAGCCGAAACGCAGCGTGATGTTAGGCCTCGTCTTCGCGCGCTCGTGCATCACGCGCTCCACGTACATCTGGTTCACGTGATACATGGGCTCGACGTACTGGTCGTCCCGTGGCGTGGTCGTGCGGACCTGGAGTCGTTCGCGCTGCGTCGGACGGCGGAAGCGGGCAATCTCGTAGCTGCTCAGCCGCGTGAAGACGGCGTGATCGAACGGATGATCCGGCGGAATGCCGAGCGCGCGGACGTCATCGACCATGCCCAGCGCGCGGTAGTGCTCCATCGACCGCGAGTTCTGGCCGTTGCCTTTGGGATGCCAGCGCGTCGTCTCCTCGATATTGAAGACAGTCGACTTGACGCCGAATCGATCGAGGAACAGCGCGAGCAGCAGCCCGACCGGGCCACCGCCGATGATCGTCACCTCTGTCGAGTGCGTTGTGTCGTTCGACAAGCTCATCCTTTGCGTACTGCGTCGCCGGTTTCGGCACGCTCGAACTGAAGGCGGAGGTTGGTCAGTCCGCGAAAGGTCGGGCTCTCCTTGTAGGAGGGCTCATCGCCCGGCGCCAAGCGGATGTTTTTCAAGCGGTTGAAGAGCTTCACCAAGGCGATCTCAGACTCCAGACGACCCAGTGGGGCGCCGATGCAGAAATGCGGTCCCTTGCCGAATGCCAGATGGTCGATCGCGTCACGCCGCTCGGCATCGAGCACGCACGCGCCTTCGCCCCATCGTCCCTCATCGCGGTTCGCGGACTGAAGCATCACGATCAGATAGGAGCCCTCTGGAATGTGGACTCCCCCGAGCTCGACGTCCTGGCGGGCGATCCGCGGGATCCACTGCAGCGGCGACTCCATCCGCAGGACCTCCTCGAGGAAGTTCCGGATCTTGGCGTGATCGCGGGAGATCAGCTCGAGCGCCTCCTCGTGCTGCAGCAGCACGAACATCGCGCTCGAAAGCAGATGTCCCGTCGTGGTGATGCCGGCGCGCACGAATTGGCCGAGATCGGCCCGCACGATACCGATGTTGAAGGCGCCGTCGTCTTCGATCTGCGCCTGGATCATCTCCGTCAGCCCGTCGTCGCGCGGCTCCTCGACGCGCTTGAGGATCTCCGCCGTGATCAGCGGGCCGATCTCCGCGAGGTCGCTCTGGCGTCTGAGCTCGTCTTCGGTCATGAAGGTCCGCCCGCCGCGCCATTCCGCCACCCCCCAGGCGTGGATCCAGTCGAAGTCCTCGAGTTCGAACCCGAGGATGCGCAGGATCAGGTGCGTGGGGACCCGGTAGGCGAACTCGTGCATGAACTCGACCTCGCCCCGGTCGATGAAGCCATCGATCAGCCCGTCGACGATCTCCTCGATCCACGGTCGGTAGGACTGCAGGCGCGACGGCTTGAGGAAGCGGAACATGCGGTCGCGCCGGATCTTGTGCGCGGGCGGATCGAGCTCGATGACGCTGAGCACGTGACCGGTTCGCTTGCCCAGCGTCTCCGGAGGGACGCCCTCAGGTCCCGGCCAGTCGAACGGTGCCAGGCGCTCCTCGCTGTTGCCCGTGAACAAGTCCTCGGACTTGAGCACGAATTCGACGTCGTCGTAGTGCGAGACCAGATAGCGATTCGAGTCGCCAAGGCGATGGACGGAGCCGGCCGCGCGGATCTCCGCCAGAACCGGCCACGGACACGCCGCGTGAGCAGTCGATGGATAGTCGAACTGCCTGGTGTCTGTATGCGCCACCCCATGTCTCCTTTCGAACTCAGGCCCCGTGCGGTCGGATGGTCGACGTCACGTCTCGTTGCGGCGGCGTGGGCCCGCTCCGCGCGACGGTCCTTGCGGCGAGCGCCGTCATCCCATCATCGCCGCAGCCACCTCGCTGGTGCCGCGAAGGTCAGCGGGAGTCCCCGATGCTGCGATCTCCCCGCGCTGGAGGACCCAGCCCCAGTCGCAGACCTCGAGCGCCAGCTCAGCGTTCTGCTCGACGAGCAGGATCGTCTGGCCCGCGGCGTGGATCTCCAGCAGCGCGGCGAACACGACGTCGGCGACCGCTGGAGCGAGCCCCATCGACGGCTCGTCGAGGAGCAACACATCGGGGCTGGTCATCACGGCGCGCGCGATCGCGAGCATCTGCTGCTCGCCGCCGCTGAGCAGTCCCGCGTGCTGGTCGCGCCGACTGTGCAGCACCGGGAACATCGTGTACACCGACTCAAGCCCCTGCGCGAATGCGTCCGCCGACTTCCCACTCGCCCGCCTGCAAAGATGAAGGTTCTCGAACACCGTGAGAGGGGCCGCGACCATCCGTCCCTCGGGCACCAGCGCGACGCCCTTGCGGACGAGCTTGTGCGCCGGCAGGCCGGTGACGTCGACCCCATCGAGGAGCACCCGGCCACCGCTTGGGCGCACCAAGCCGGCGATCGCATTCAGCGCCGAGGACTTGCCCGCGCCGTTCGCGCCGATCAGCGCGACCAGGCCGCCGGGGGGCACCTCGAGATCGATCCCCCTAACTGCTTGAATCGGCCCGTAGGAGACGGAGAGCTTCGATACGCTCAGCATCGCCCCTCCTTCCGAAGTACGCCTCTTGCACGTCGGACCTGGCGAGGCACTGGCGGGGCTCGCCTTCAGCGAGCACGCGTCCGAAGTGCATCACGACGCAGCGATCGCAGTACTCCGCGACCAGACGCATGTTGTGTTCGATCAGGATCACGGTCATCCCGTTCGCAACGATCCCCCGCAGCAGGTCTCCCACCGCCGATGCCTCCCTCCAGTTCATGCCGGCGGTGGGCTCATCCAACAGCAGGACCTGCGGTCGCGACGCCAACGCTCGCGCAATCTCCACACGGCGCTGGTCGCCATAAGACAGGGTCTGGGCGAGTCGATCCGGCGGGCTCGTCAGCCCGACCGCGGACATGAACTCACGCGCCTCCTCCGCGCGATGGCGCCGCTCGCGCCGCTCCGCCGGCGTGGCCGCGATGATCGACGCAAGCCCGGCACGGCCCTGGATGAAGCCGCCCGCCATGATCGTCTGGAGCGTCGTGAGGCCGGGAGCGAGCCTGAGGTTCTGATAGGTGCGCGCCAGGCCGCGCTGCGCCCGCTCATGCGCCGGCCGACGCGTCACGTCATCGCCGAGCAGGACGATCTCGCCCTGGTCGGCGGGCAACACGCCGCTCAACAAGTTGATCACCGTCGTCTTGCCCGCACCGTTCGGGCCGAGGATGCCGAAGATCGAGTGGCGAGGAACCGACACGTTGAAGTCCTCCACCGCGTAGAGGCCGCCGAACGCCTTCGTCAGGCCGCGAACCTCCACCACCGGACGGTCGTCCATCACGGCCCCGTTGGCTCGAGGCGGCTCGACGACGCGCAGCGGCGCCCGGTCAGCCAACGCGACCACGGGGTGCGTTTGTCCGATGGCCAGATCCGGATTCGAACGCGGCCGGGAGCGCGCGAGGCGCAGGACTCCGCGCTTCCAGCGCGCTGGAGCGTAGAGACCCTCCGGGAGAAAGATCATGATGGCGATGATCGAGACGCCGTAGATCACCTGAACCGTGCTCTGCGGCACGGTCTGGCTCAGAACCTGCGGTAGCGCGGTGAACACGATCCCCCCGACGATCGCGCCGGGCCACCGATAGGCGCTGCCGATCACGACCGACGCCAGGGAGATGAATGCGAGGTTGAGGTAATAGGTCGTCGGGTCGATGTACTGGAGCAGGCTGGCGAACAGGACGCCCGCGACCCCGCCGACCAGCCCCCCGAGGAAGAACCCGATTCGCTGGATCGCGGCAGGGTTGATTCCCACGCCGGCAGCGATCAACGGGTCCTGACGAACGACCGCCGCGGCCAGCCCGATCCGTGACCCACGCAGGCGCTCGAACACGTAGCCGAAGACGACCAACGTCCCCACCACGTACCACCAGCCGCCGAACGAGTGTGGTACCGGCCGACCGACGACGCCGCCGGTCAGCCCGTTCCCGTTGAGCACGAGCACGTTCGTGATCAGGACCAAGGCGATCGTCGCCATCGCGAGAAAGTGCCCGCTGAGTCGCGTGAACATAAACGACAGCGCGTAGCCGACGATCCCACCGGCGACCCCGCTCATCAGCAGCGCGACGAAGGCCGGGATGCCGGTGTGCAAAGCCAGCCAGGCGAACAGGAACCCGCCGATCGCGCCGCAGGTGATCGACGCGAGGCTGAGCACCCCAGTCGACAGCGACGCGTACACCGACAGCGCGAACAGCCCGTACACGATTCCGAACTGAAGCGTCGACTCCCACGCTGCAAGGTTCATCGCGCCGCCTCACACCCGGTTCAGTTGCCTGTCCGCGAACAGACCTCGGGGGCGGATGAGGAGGACGAGGAGCAGCACCCCGAAGGTGATGGCATCGCGAAACGCCGACGAGATGTACTGGGCGCTGAGCACCTGAATGATCCCGATCGCGATGCCGCCGAGCATTGCACCGACGACACTCCCTACCCCTCCCAGGACAACCGCGGCGAATCCCGCGACCAGCAATCCCTCGCCGACGTCGAACGAGATGTCGTTCGTCGAAACCCCCGCCAACGCGCCGGCGAGCCCGGCCGCGGCGGCGGCGAGCACCGCCGTCCCGAGGATGACAAAGCGGGTGTTGACCCCGACGATCGCGATCGATCGGGCATCGTGCCCGATCGCCCGCACCGCGGCACCGAAACTCGTCCGGTGCAGCAATAGCCAGATCAGAATGCACGCGACCACGGCCACCGAGACGTTGATGACCGTCGTCCCGAGAACCCGAACACCGAACACCTCGAAGCTCCATGACGGCGTCGCAGTGGCGGGGTACCCCTGCGCGTTGACGCCCACGATCTGTTGCGCGATGCTCAGGAACGCGATCCAAGCGCCAACGCTGGTGATCAGCGTTCCGATGAGCATCTGCGACCCGCGGTTTCGAAGCGGTGCGAAGCAGATCAGGTCCACGAAGAGACCGACCAGCCCCGCACCGCCAACCGCGGCGACGACGGCGACCCAGAGCGGAACGCCCAGCCCGGTGCAGACGTAGAAGGCGAATATCGCCCCCCACGTCGCGAAAGTGCCATGGGCCACGTTGAGAATCCCCAGCTTGGAGAACTCGAGCCCAAAGCCGACGGCGAACAGGCCGATGAGTACGCCGTACCCGAGGCCGTTCAA
>Ga0209415_10020909_pt1 | contig 10124 bp, 9 predicted proteins | sample PeaSoiSIISIP2007_FD_187696 | JGI IMG/M metagenome (GOLD analysis project Ga0209415, IMG submission 187696) | Peat soil microbial communities from Weissenstadt, Germany - SII-SIP-2007 (SPAdes) (version 2) | ecosystem: Environmental > Terrestrial > Soil > Wetlands > Peat | place: Germany...
CTCGTCGTCGACGACGAGCCGTCCATCCTGCGCGCGCTGCGGATCAACCTCAGCGCCCGCGAGTACGACGTCAGCACCGCCGTCGACGGCACCAGCGGCCTGGCCGCCGTGGCCCGCGACCGGCCCGACGTGATCATCCTGGATCTCGGGCTGCCGGACATGGACGGCACCGACGTCATCCACGGCGTGCGCGGCTGGACGTCGATCCCGATCATCGTCCTGTCCGCCTGGGGCCAGGAGAGCCAGAAGGTGGCCGCGCTCGACGCCGGGGCGGACGACTACGTGACCAAGCCGTTCGGCATGGACGAGCTGCTGGCGCGGCTGCGCGCCGCGGTCCGCCGGGCCGCCCCGGCGCCGGACGAGCCCGTGGTCTGCACGCCCGACTTCACCGTCGACCTCGCGGCCAAGCAGGTGATCAGGAGCAACGGCGAGGACGTCCGGCTGACCCCGACCGAGTGGCAGCTGCTCGAGATCCTCGCCCGCAACAGCGGCCGGCTGGTCACGCAGCGCCAGCTGCTGCGCGAGGTGTGGGGACCCGCCTACGAGACGGAGACCAACTACCTGCGGGTCTACCTGGCCCAGCTGCGGCGCAAGCTCGAGCCGGAACCGTCCCGGCCGAGGTACCTGCTCACCGAATCCGGCATGGGCTACAGGTTCAAGCCGTGACCCCGGTCTCTCCCGCGGGCCGCGGATAGGGAGGGTTACCAGCGCGGGGTGCGCTCGTAGCGGGGCTTCCAGCGGGCGCGGTACAGGAGGCGGAGCGGGGGCGGGAGCTGGGCGAGGGTGGCGGCGGCGTGCTCGCGGCCGGCGCCGTCCAGGATCCAGGCGAACATCTCCGAACCGGCGGACAGGCCGTTCCTGCTCGCGATCTTGCGGCCCACGCCGTGCCGGGCCGCGTCGGTGCCGGGCAGCTTCTGCGTGGTCATGATCATTCCCCTCGTGGTTGGTTTCCCGTACTCTCAGACGGATCCGGTCCGCGTGTTGTGACCGCGTCGGGCCGGCCAGGCGGTGGCGGGGGCTGATACCACGGCCCGTTCGGCCGAAAGAAGGCACGGAACCCGGCGCGGCGGGATAGGGCACCGCTGTGGGCGGGTAGGCACTAAATGTGCCCCCATCCGTTGCCCCTGCCCGCCGGGCGGGCAGGCACCGCAAATCCAGCTGGGCCCGCAAACCCGCCGCTCTGGCCGAGCGGGTCGAGCAGGCGCACGCGCTGGATCCGGTCGTCCGCTGGCTGTCCGACGGGGTCGTCCGCGCCCTGCCGACGGGCCCGAGAACGGACGCGCTGCACGGCGTGCCGTTCGGCCAGCCGGCCCATCCCGCGCTGGTCCGGCTGCCGCTCGGCTGCTGGACCTCGGCCGTCCTGCTCGACCTGTTCCGCGGCACCGACCGCGCCGCCCGCATGCTGATCGGCGCCGGGATCGCCGTCACCGTGCCGGCCGCGGCTACCGGGCTGGCCGACTGGTCGGCGCTGCACCGGGACCAGCAGCGGGTCGGCCTGGTCCACGCCGTCTGCCAGGCCAGCGCGGCCTCGCTGTTCCTCGGGTCACTGGCCGCCCGGGCCAGCGGGCGGCCCCGCTACGGCCGGATGCTGTCCGGCTGCGGGCTGGCGGTGGCCACCGCCGGGTCCTACCTGGGCGGCCACCTGGCGCTGCGGCTGGGCGCGGGCGCCAGCCACGCGGAGCAGGTCAGCCACCTGGCCGGGCTGGGCTGGCACGACCTGTGCGGGCTCGACCAGCTGCCCGACCGCCGCCCGGTCCGCCGCCAGCTCGGCTACCTGTCGCTGCTCGTGTACCGGCAGGGCGGCGAGGTGAACGTGCTGTCCGACCGGTGCTCGCACCTGGGCGGGCCGCTACACCAGGGACGGATCGTCGTTGAACGGGGCGCTGCCTGCGTGGCCTGCCCCTGGCACGGATCGACCTTCGCCATCGCCGACGGCACCGTCGTGCACGGGCCGGCCACCGCCCGGCAGCCAGCCTTCGAGACCCGCGTGACGCCCGGGGGGCGGGTCGAGCTGCGGCCCCGTCCCTGACCGCGCGGCCTCCGGCGCCGGGAGCAGCGGCGGGGCCGTCGGGTCCGCCGGGGCCGTCGGGTCCGCGGCCCGGGCGCCGACCGCGCCGAGCAGGCCGCCGATGCCCTCCAGCGCCTTGCCGATCTCGCTCGGCACGATCCAGACCTTGTTGGCATCGCCCTGCGCGATCTGCGGCCGCATCTGCATGTACTGGTAGGCCAGCAGCCGCTGGTCCGGGTTGCCCTCGTGGATGGCGCGGAACACGGTGGTGATGGCTTCGGCCTGCCCGCGGGCCCGGGCGGCCTGCGCCTTGGCCTCGGCCTCGGCGCGCAGCACGGCCGCCTCGGATTCGCCGCGCGCCTTGAGCACCGCCGCCTGGCGCTCGCCCTCGGCGTTCAGGATGGCGGACTGCTTGTTCCCCTCGGCGGACAAGATCGCGGCCCGCTTGTCGCGGTCCGCGCGCATCTGCTTCTCCATCGAGTCCTGGATGGACGACGGCGGCTCGATGGCCTTGAGCTCGACCCGGCCGACCCGGATGCCCCACCTGCCGGTCGCCTCGTCCAGTTCCCTGCGCAGTTCGGTGTTGATCTGGTCGCGTGAGGTGAGCACGGTCTCCAGGTCCATGCCGCCGACCACGTTGCGCAGCGTGGTCACGGTCAGCTGCTCCACGGCGGTGATGTAGTTGGCCACCTCGTAGGTCGCGGCCTTGGGGTCGGTGACCTGGAAATAGATGACGGTGTCGATGCCGACCACCAGGTTGTCCCGGGTGATCACCGGCTGGGGCGGGAAGCTGACCACCTGCTCGCGCAGGTCGATGAGCGGTCGCAGCCGGTCGACGAACGGCATCACCATGTTCAGCCCGGCGTGCAGCGTGCGGTGGTACCGGCCGAACCGCTCCACGATCCCCGCCGTCGCCTGCGGGATGATCCGCACCGACCGGTAGATCGCCAGGACGACGACGAGCAGGATGAGGACGAGCAGGATGGTCGCGACGAGAGTGCTCATGAGGACTCCACTCCGCGGCCCGGCGGCGGGTGACCGGGTCTACTTGCTACGTTACCGACAGCAAGCGAGTTCAGCCAGAGCGTATGTGGCCGGGGCTGGCGTCAGCGGGCGCGCGCGGTCCAGCGCGCCTGGCGGTGCTCGATCTCCAGCTGGACGCCGAAGCACCGGGACAGATTGCGCGCGGTGAACACCTCGTCGACCGGGCCGACGGCCAGCACCGACCCGCGGCGCAGCAGCATCGCGTGGGTAAAGCCGTCAGGGACCTCTTCCACGTGGTGGGTGACCAGCACCATCATCGGCGCCTTGGGGTCGCGGGCCAGCGCGGTGAGGCGGCGCAGCAGGTCCTCCCGGCCGCCCAGGTCCAGGCCGGCGGCCGGCTCGTCGAGCAGCAGCAACTCCGGATCGGGCATCATGGCCCGGGCGATCTGGACCCGCTTGCGCTCGCCCTCGGACAAGGTGGCGAACTTGCGCCGGATCAGGTGCGCGCAGCCGAGCGCGTCGAGCAGTTCGACGGCGCGGGTGACGTCCGCCGAGTCGTACTCCTCCTTCCACCGGCCGAGGATGGCGTAGGAGGCGGTGAGCACCAGGTCGATGACCTTCTCGTTGGGCGGGACATGTTCCGCGACCGCGGCGCTGGTCAGCCCGATCCTGGGCCGCAGGTCGAAGATGTCGACATCGCCCAGGCGCTCGCCGAGCACCTCGACCGTGCCCTGGCTCGGGAACAGCGTGGTGGCTGCCACCTGGAGCAGGGTGGTCTTGCCCGCGCCGTTCGGCCCGATCAGGATCCAGCGCTCGTTCTCGTGCGCCGTCCAGTCGACGTTGCGCAGCAGGACCGCCGCGTCGCGCCGGACCTCGACGCCGCGAAGCCGCAGCACCTCGTCGGACATCAGGGCCCCTTCCTCGGCATTCGTCAGCGGCCAGCAACCACAGCGGGTTTTTGCATAACGCGAACTCTTGCCCAAGACACATTGTCCCGCCGAGACCGAACCTATGTCACCGGACCCTGGCCGGCCCAGGTTTACCGCGTTCCCTATTCGTGCCGGACGGCGAACAGCGCCGCCTGGGTGCGGTCCTGCACGCCGAGCTTGGCCAGTACCGAGCTTACGTGGGCCTTCACCGTCTTCTCCGAGACGTGCAGCGCGCGGGCGATCTCCCGGTTGGAACGGCCCTGGGCCAGCTCGGCCAGGACCTCGCGCTCCCGGCCGGTGAGCGCGTCCAGGCCCCGCGACCAGCTGGCCGAGCGCAACAGGGAGCCGGCCGCCTCCGGGGCGAACAGCAGGTGGCCGTCGTGGACCGCGCGGATCGCGCGGACCAGCGCGTCCGGGTCCACGTCCTTGTACACCACGCCCGCCGCGCCCGCCCGCACCGCGGCGGCGGCCGAGGCGTGGTCGGTGGCGCTGGTGAGCACGAGCACGCGCGACGCGCACTGGCGCTCGCGCAGTTCGCCGAGCACGGCGAGGCCGTCCAGACCCGGCAGCTTCAGGTCGAGCAGGATGACCTCCGGGGCGTGCTCGGCGGCCAGCGCGAGCGCGGTGTCACCGTCGCCGGCCTCGCCGGCCACCTCGATCCCGTCCTGCACCGCGAGCAGCGCGCGCAGGCCCTGCCGGACCACCGGGTGGTCGTCGACGATCAGCACGGAGATGGACTGCATCATCGCTCCCCTCCCGTCCCCGCTACCGGCACGGTCATGCGGACCAGGGTGCCGGATGCGCCGGACTTGATGGTCAGCGTGCCGCCGGCCGCCGCCGCGCGCTCGCGCATGGAGGCCAGCCCGACCCCGCCCGACGGCGCCTCGGGGGTGAAGCCGTGCCCGTCGTCGTTGATGTCCAGGGTGACCCGGTGCGCGGTCCGGGCCAGGCGGACGCCGACCGTGCCCGCGCCGGAGTGCCGCAGCGCGTTGTGCAGCGCCTCCTGTGCCACCCGGTACAGCGCCGCCTCCTTGCGGGCCCCGAGGGCGGGCAGCCCGGCCGCGCTGAACGTGACCGGGATCCCGTGGGCGCGCCCGGCCATGACCACGTACCGGCGGAGCGAGGAGGCCAGCCCGCCGTCCTGCAGGTCCGGCGGAGCCAGCCCGTCGATCACCGCGCGCAGTTCGGCGTGGGCCTCGGCGCCGAGCGCGCCGACGACGTCGATCTCCGCCCGGACCCGGTCCGGGTCGACCGGCTCCCGGCCGGCCAGCACCCCGGCGGCCCGGGCGTGCGCCCGGATGCTGAACAGTTTCTGCGTGACCGCGTCGTGCAGCTCCCGGGCCAGCCGGGACCGCTCCTGCAGCACCGTGAGCTCGCGGCTGCGCTCGTACAGCCGGGCGTTGATCAGCGCGATGGCCGCGTGCGTGGCGAACAGGGACAGCATCTCCTGATCACGCTCGGTGAACCCGCGCTTTTCGGCGGCGGCGGAGGTCTTGTCGGCCGCGAAGATGATGCCGAGTACCTGGTCGCCGTCGCGCACCGGCACGCCGAGGAAGTGCGACATCCGCGGATGGGCGGCGGGCCAGCCCTCGAACCGCGGGTCCTGGCTGATGTCGGCGAGCCGTTCCGGCCGGCCCTCGGTGAGCAGCACGCCCAGCATCCCGTGCCGACGCGGCAGCGGGCCGATGGCCTGCCACTCGGCGTCGCTGATCCCGTCCACCACGAACTCGGCGAACGAGTTGCCCTCGTCGGGCACGCCGAGCGCCGCGTAGCGCGCGCCGACCAGGGACCGCGCGGACCGCACTATCACCTGCAGCACGTCGCGGACGGACATCTGCCGGGTAACCGACAGCACCGCCTGGCTCACCTGGTACAGCTCATCCAGCCCGTCACTCATGTCACGGCCCGCCCGCTGCGGCTAGCGGCTCGGGGGCCAGTGAGAGTGGCACTCTAACGGTTCTTCCAGGTACAGAGTCACACTCACTGGTTCCGCGGGGCGTTGGGTCGCTCACCCTCCCGACGTTAGCCGGGCCGCGGCTCCCGGCGCATCCGGCCGGGGTCCTACGACCAATGACGTATGGCGGACGCGGCGCGGGGCCGATGTGTGGCGGTCCGGCCGCGCCTAGCGTGAACGGCATGGACAACCGGACAGCACTGGTCACGGGGGCCTCCCGCGGACTGGGCCGGGCGCTCGCCGCCGGCCTGGCCCACGAGGGCTACGACCTGATCCTCGACGCACGGAACGCCGGTGACCTGGACGCCGCCGCGCGCGAAATCCAGGGCACCGTCACCGCCATCCCGGGTGACGTCACCGACCCGGAGCACCGGGCCGCCCTGCTCCGCGCGGCGCAGGCCGCGGGCCGGCTGGACCTGCTGGTGAACAACGCGGCCACGCTGGGCGCCAGCCCGCTGCCCGCGCTGGCCGACTACCCGGCCGGCGAACTGCGGGCCGCCTTCGAGGTGAACGTGATCGCGCCGATCGCGCTGACCCAGCTGCTGCTGCCGCTGCTGCGCGCCAGCGGCGGCGCGGTGCTGAACATCACCTCGGACGCGGCGGTGGAGGCCTACGCGGGCTGGGGCGGCTACGGCGCGGCCAAGGCCGCCCTGGAACAGGCCTCGAACGTGCTGGCCGCCGAGGAACTCGCGGTCCGGGTGTGGTGGGCCGACCCGGGCGACCTGCGCACCGAGATGCACCAGCGGGCCTTCCCCGGCGAGGACATCTCCGACCGGCCCCGGCCCGAGACGGTGGTGCCCGCGTTCACCCGGCTGATCGCCGAGCGGCTGCCGAGCGGCCGGTACCGCGCCGCCCACCTGATGCCCGCGACCCGGTGAGCTGATGGTCATCGACTTCGCGCTGCCCGCCGAGCTCGAGGCCCACGACCCGCCCGAGGCGCGCGGCCTGGCCCGGGACGGCGTCCGGATGCTGGTCAGCCGGCGGTCCGCCGGGCAGGTCAGCCGGCGGTCCGCCGGGCAGGTCAGCCACCACGCGTTCCGCGACCTGCCCGGCCTGCTGCTGCCTGGCGACCTGCTGGTCGTCAACGACACCGGCACGCTGCCCGCCCAGGTACGCGCCGGCCGCGGGCTGGCGGTGCACTTCTCCACGCCCCTGCCGGATGGTGCGTGGCTGGTGGAACTGCGTGTCATAAAAGACAAGATCTCCAGGCCGAACGGCCCGGGGTTCCCCGCCCAGGTCATCGGCTTGCCCGGCGGGGCGGCGCTGACCCTGGAGGGCAAGGTCACCGGGCGGCTCTGGCGCGCCCGGATGTCGGTCGCGGTGGTGCCGTACCTACTGCGATACGGCTTCCCGGTCAGGTACGCCCACGTCAGCCGGGGCTGGCCGCTGTCGGCGTACCAGACGGTGTTCTCGCGCCAGCCGGGCAGCGCGGAGATGCCCAGCGCCAGCCGGCCGTTCACACCCGCGGTGGTGACCGGCCTGGTGGCCCGCGGCGTGCTGATCGCCCCGCTCACCCTGCACGCCGGGGTGTCCTCCCTGGAGGCCGACGAGGATCCCTACCCGGAGCCCTACGACGTCCCGCCCGCGACCGCCCGGCTGGTCAACCACGTGCGGGAGCACGGCGGGCGCGTCATCGCCGCGGGCACGACGGTGGTGCGCGCGCTGGAGACGGCGGCGCGTCCCGGCGGGCCGGTGGCGCCGTCGGCCGGCTGGACGTCGCACGTGGTGACGCCGGAGACCGGGGTCCGGGCGGTGGACGGGCTGCTCACCGGGCTGCACGAGCCGCAGTCCTCGCATCTGCGGATGCTGGCCGCGTTCGCCGGGCCGGAGCTGCTGAGCCGGTGCTACGAGGCGGCCATCACGGCCGGGTACCTGTGGCACGAGTTCGGGGACGTGCACCTGCTGCTGCCCTGACGGGGGGCTTGTCCCGGCGGGAGCACTGCGGCGGTGCGATAGCCTGGCGCCGCCATGACCACGCTGCTCATTACCCTGACCGGCCCGGACCGGCCGGGCGTGACCTCCCGGCTGTTCGCCGTCCTGGCCCGGCATCCGCTGTCGGTGCTGGACATCGAGCAGGTCGTGATCCGCGGCAAGCTGGTCCTCGGCGTGCTGCTGGAATCCGGCGGCCCGCCCGACCTGACCGGGATCTACTCCGCGGTCACCGCGCTGGCCCGTGATCTCGGCCTGGAGGCGGAGATCACGACCGGTTCGGGCTCCCCGGGTGACGGTCCGGCCCGGAGCGGGCGGCTGCACGTCACCCTGCTCGGCAGCCCGCTGGCGCCGGCCGCGATCACCGCCATCGCCGGGCGGATCGCCGCCAGCGGAGCCAACATCGACCGGATCGGCCGGCTGGCCCAGCGCCCGGTGACCTGCATCGAGATGGAGATCTCCGGCGGGGACCCGGTCCTGCTGCGCGAGGACCTGGCCCGGGTGGCGGTCACCCAGGGCATCGACGTCGCGGTGCAGCGCGGCGGGCTGTACCGCCGTGCGCTGCGGCTGATCGTGATGGACGTGGATTCCACCCTGATCCGGGACGAGGTCATCGACCTGCTGGCCGCCCGGGCCGGCTGCGCCGGCGAGGTGGCCAAGGTGACCACGGCGGCCATGCGCGGTGAGCTCGACTTCGCCGCGTCGCTGCGTGAGCGGGTCGGGCTGCTGGCCGGGCTCGGGGAAGGGGTCCTGGACGAGGTCCGGGGCGAGCTGCGGCTGACCGCGGGCGCGCGCACCCTGATCGGCACGCTGGGCGGGCTCGGCTACAAGTTCGGGATCGTCAGCGGCGGCTTCCTCCAGGTGATCGCCCCGCTGGCCGCCGAGCTCGGCATCGGCTACGTCGCGGCCAACTCCCTGGAGATCGCGGACGGCAAGCTCACCGGCCGGCTGTCCGGCCCGGTGATCGACCGGGCGGCCAAGGCCGGCGCGCTGCGCCGGTTCGCCGCCGAGGCGGGCGTCCCGCTGTCCCAGACGGTGGCGGTCGGCGACGGCGCCAACGACCTGGACATGATCGCCGCCGCCGGGCTGGGCATCGCGTTCAACGCCAAGCCCGCGGTCCGGGATGCGGCCGACACCTCGCTGAGCGTCCCCTATCTGGACGCGATCCTGTACCTGCTCGGCATCTCCAGCGAAGACGTGCTAGCCCGGGGGGACGACCCCCCGGAACCCCCCGGTGCGCTTCGCGCCCCGCTGCAGTCCCCGCCGTAGTATCGCGGCTTCGCCGCGGTATTTCGCCGTATTGCTCGCTATTCGCCGTAGTGCCGTCCTGCCGGTGTCCGGGTCGCTACTCGGGGCGTTTGGCCGCGGGCGCACGGTCGGGGTCGGTGTCCGCTGTGGCGGTGGTGACCGGTGCGTCGTGAGGGGCTTCAACGGCGGGCCGGGCGCCCTCGGCTGCGGGCGAGACGGCGCCGGTCGCCTCGACCGCCATCGGCGTCCCGCCGCCCATGCCGTGCGAGCGCCGCTTGGAGATCACGATCGCCGCGACGATGATGATCACCGCGCCCAGGGCGATCCCCACACGCAGGCCCGTGTTGCCGCTGTACTTCACGATGCTGGTCGCGACCAGCAGCGAGACCAGGTTCATCACCTTGATCAGCGGGTTGATCGCCGGACCCGCGGTGTCCTTGAACGGGTCACCCACCGTGTCGCCGATGACGGTCGCGGCGTGCGCCTCGGAGCCCTTGCCACCGTGCGCCCCGTCCTCGACCACCTTCTTGGCGTTGTCCCAGGCACCGCCGGAGTTGGCCAGGTACACGGCCATCAGCACCCCGACCGCGATCGCGCCGGCCAGGTAGGCGCCGAGGGTGGAGTAACCGAAGGCGAAGCCGATGGCGATCGGGGCCAGCACCGCGAGCAGGCCCGGGGTGACCAGCTCGCGCAGCGAGTCCCTGGTGACCAGGTCGATCACCCGGCTGTACTCGGGCTTCTCGGTGTAATTCATGATCCCCGGATGCTGGCGGAACTGGTTGCGCACCTCCAGCACCACACCCTGCGCGGCCCGGCCCACCGCCATGATCAGCAGGCTGGCGAACAAGAACACCACCGCCCCGCCGACGATCACCCCGATCAGGACCCGCGGCCGGTCGACCGACAGGCTGAAGGTGCCGCCCCCGCTGCCGAGCGCCTGCACCACGATGGTGTGGAAGGAGCCGAATAGCGCGGTCGCGGCGAGCACCGCGGTGGCGATCGCGATGCCCTTGGTGATCGCCTTGGTGGTGTTGCCGATCGCGTCCAGGTGGGTGAGCGCCACCGCGGCGTC
>Ga0209415_10020910_pt1 | contig 10124 bp, 9 predicted proteins | sample PeaSoiSIISIP2007_FD_187696 | JGI IMG/M metagenome (GOLD analysis project Ga0209415, IMG submission 187696) | Peat soil microbial communities from Weissenstadt, Germany - SII-SIP-2007 (SPAdes) (version 2) | ecosystem: Environmental > Terrestrial > Soil > Wetlands > Peat | place: Germany...
CGCTCCGGAGCTATCGCCCGCAGAGGAGGCGGCGCGTTTCAAGAACAAGTTCAATCGTCGTCTCCGCGGCCTGTACCACGACCTGAAGGCCGAAGAGCTGGTCGGTGACGACGACCTCGCCTTGTTCTACTGGCCGCAGTCGGCTGACGCGAGGACCCGCCTGGCGCTGCGCCTGCGCGACATCGCTCGCACCATCCGCAACGCCCTCTGACCCGCCCGAGCGCTGCATCGCGCCGCGGTCGTGATCCGGTTGCCTGCCGTCGTTCGTATCACCGCCGCCGGGCGCCACGTCCCTTCTTACGGTTGACGGTATATCGGTAGACGATATAGTCTCCCCCCGTGGATCCCCCCGGGGCGAAGGAGGAGGAGGGCGCCCCCCGCGTCAGCCGAAGGCGGGTTCTGGCATGGGCCCTCGGCACGGCCGCCGTCGGGGTGGGAGCGGCGGTGCTCGGCACCGAGCTCGTGTCGCAGGGCGTCCTTCCCGGTCATCAGCTGCTGCTCGACATCGAAGGGGAGTGCGCCGTGCCGGTGTCGCCGCCGGACGTCTTCGGTCTCGGGCCGGCCTTCTCGGGTCGTTTCTTCTCGCAGGCCCGTCGGCGCACCGTGGGGTACACCCTCGCCTACCCTCCCGGTCACGGTCCGGGGAGCGACCTGCCGCTCGTGGTCGCCCTCCACGGCTACGGCGCCAACCACACCGACGTCCTGTCGGGCATGTCCCTGGCGCAGGCGCTCGCTCTCCGGGTCGACGGTGCCCCCCTTGCGCCGATGGCGCTGGTGGCGGTCGACGGCGGCGGTGGGTACTGGCATGCCCATCGGGGGGACGATCCCATGGGCATGGTCGTCGACGAGGTGATCCCCATGTGCCGGGAACGCGGACTCGGGCGGGCGCCTCAGCCGATCGGCGTGATGGGCGTGTCCATGGGTGGCTACGGCGCCTTACTGATGGCCGAGAAGCATCCACGGCTCTTCGCCGCCGTGGCCGCCATCTCGCCGGCCGTGTGGACGACCTACGCCGACGCCCGGGGCGCCAACGCCGGTGCCTATTCGTCGGCCGCCGACTTCGCCGCCAACGACGCCGTCACCCACGCCGGAGCCCTGGCCCACATACCGGTCAGGGTGGCCTCTGGCTCGAGCGACCCCTTTCATCCCGGTGTCGTCGCCCTGGTCAAGGAACTGCCGCCGAGCGCCGTGGTCGTCGTCTCCAAGGGCTGCCACACGGGCCCCTTCTTCCAGTCCCAGGAGCCCCCGTCGCTGGCCTTCCTCGCCCACCATCTGACGGGACCCCGTTTTTCTTCGCTCCTGAGCCACACCACGGCTGCCCCGTCGATCCCCGGGTCACGGGGCTCTCCCACGCCCACGGGGCTGTACAATTGACAACGGCTTCGTCGACGGGTTCATGACGGCGCCGAGACCGGGGGGGGATGACATGCGGGGTCCACGACTGCGACGCGCCAGCGCGGCGGCGGGGGCTCTGCTCGTCGCCACCATGGCGGGAGCCTTCTTGTCGGGCGGGATGGCGTCGGCTGCGGCCAAGGTGGTGACCTGCACCTCGTTGACCGGGAACCTCAACTCGACACCGCCCGCCACCTTCACCCTCGGTGGTTGCACGGGAAACACGGGGGGAAGCGGCACCGCCCAGGGCAACTCGATCACCTGGAAGAACGGCCTCAGCACCTTCCTGACCTCCGCCGCCTTCACCCCGGCGGGCAAGCCGAGAGAAGCCAACTGCGGCCCATTGTCCGACAGGTACGCCATCGCCGACAGCGTCGGCCGAGACACGACCGGCTCGATCAGGGCCCGAGGCAAGGTGTCGGCCCAGGTGTGCATCCTGAACGAGTCCCCCGATCCCTGGAGCCTGGCGCCCGGGAGCGTGCTGACGCTTCGTTGACCTGGCCCTGTTGACGGCGGGCAGATCTGATCGGAAGACGGAGTGCGTGACGTTCCCCGTAGTAACCACAGATAGCGAAGCTCGAACTACGTAGCGTCCAGGAGATCATCAAAAGTGGTGACGACAGCACGAGGCGGGGTTTCATATCCTGAGGCAGGAACAGCCTGTGACACAGCGCGCGAGCCTCCTCCTGGTCCGCGCGTCAATCGAGGCGGGTGAGACCATCTCGCCCGTCGGCCAGCGGTCGCGTGGGGATTTGGGACCGGAGGTGTCTCGGGCCCGACACCCCACCAGCGGAGGATGACATGGAAAAGCGCCAGCTGAGAGCCAAGAAAGCCCGGAAGGGTCAAGCCGGAGGCCGCTACACCCCTCCCAAGCGGGGTCGTCGCATGGCCATGGTGACGCTCGGCGCCGTGGGCATGACCACCTCGATCGCCGCGACCTATGTCGTTGACGTCCCGGCGGCCTGGGCCAAGATCGGCCTCCAGGGCCCCCAGGGCGCGCAGGGCCTACAGGGCGCAGCGGGAACACCCGGAGGTCCGCAGGGAGTCCAGGGCGCCACCGGAACACAGGGCTTCCAGGGCAGTCAGGGTCATCAGGGCACGCAGGGTGCCCAGGGCCCCCAAGGTTTCCAAGGTTTCCAGGGCGCCCAAGGAGCCCAGGGTGCTCAGGGCATCCAGGGAGCGGGCTTCCAGGGTGTGCAGGGTTCGACCGGATCGCAGGGAGCCCAGGGCTCCCAGGGCTTCCAAGGCACCACCGGCGTCGGCACCCAGGGTCCGCAAGGTCCCCAGGGCGCGTTCGGAGGGCCACAGGGTTTCCAGGGCGTCCAGGGTGCCACCGGCACCGGCACCCAGGGTCCCCAGGGCGGTCCCGGCAGCCAGGGTTCACAGGGCAGCCAGGGCCTGCAGGGTATCCAGGGTTTCCAGGGCAACCAGGGTGCCCAGGGGATTCAAGGAGCGGGCTTCCAGGGCGTGCAGGGTTCGCAGGGCGACCAGGGGCTCCAAGGTGTGCAGGGAGCGGGCTTCCAGGGCGTCCAGGGCGCCCAGGGATTCCAGGGCTTCCAGGGCGACGTCGGTCCCCAGGGTCCCCAGGGTGTGACCGGCTTCGGTGCTCAGGGTCCCCAGGGCAACCAGGGTTTCCAGGGAGCCTTCGGCGGTCCCCAGGGCACCCAGGGCACCCAGGGTCGTCAGGGTGTGGTCGGACCGCAGGGTCCCCAAGGCACGACGGGCAACCAGGGCAACCAGGGCAACCAGGGTCGCCAGGGTGTGCAGGGCACGACCGGCGCCCAGGGGCCGCAAGGACTTCAGGGCAACCAGGGCAACCAGGGCACCCAGGGCACCCAGGGCTTCCAAGGCGTCCAGGGTGCCGGCTTCCAGGGACCCCAGGGTTTCCAGGGTGGCACCGGCCCGCAGGGTGCCCAGGGATTCCAGGGTGTGACGGGGGCGGGTGTCCAGGGTCCGCAGGGCTCGATCGGTACGCAGGGAAGCCAGGGGTCCACCGGCAACACCGGGGTCGGCGCCCAGGGCTCGACCGGTGCCCAGGGCGCCCAAGGGGCTCAGGGCGCGCAAGGGGCTCAGGGCGCACAAGGGGCGACGGGCTCCGCCGGTCCGGTGGTCCTGCAGGCGAACGGCCTGCAGCTCGTCGCGGCCGACAACAGCCAGACGTTCGAGCTGCTGTCGCCGACATCGACCACGGCCAGCACGGGTGTCGCCACCCTTGCCACCAGCAACCTCAGCCTGATGGGGAGCGGGTTCGCGGGGTACGACTTCAGCTTCTACAAGGACAACGGTGCCACCAGGATCGGCTACTGCAGTATCGAGGTGGGGGGACTGGGCACGGGCCAGGAGACCCAGCCCGGCAACGCCGGCGGGGCCATGAACACCTGTGCGGCGACGTTCTCGTCGCCCCAGTCGCTGTCCGCCGGTGACTCGATCACCGTCGTGGAACAGCCGATCGACAGTGACGGGAACAGCCCACCGTCAGTGGGAGTGCGTCCCACCGATGAAGGCGGCGCAATAGCGATCGGTTCCTGAGCTCGGAGCGACAGAGCCGAGCCAAGGTGTGAACGAAGGGGCCCCGCGGGGCCCCTTCGCACGTCCCTGACGGTCTCGAGGCCGTGACGGCGTGACCATTCGATCGTCACGATGCGTGGGGATCGATGGTCCGGTGCCGGCCGGCGGTCGTCCGGCGCTCAAGCAGCAGCCCCGACTCTCCGACCATTGAACGGAGGCGTCTCGTTGTCGCGGCCTTCGGCTGGTGGCGGGTGGCGTCGGTGCCCACCACAGAGGTGGGCGTTCACCAACCGATGAGAGGGATGGCGAGGTCACCATGATCGATGCCCGAGGGCTCCACTCCCCGCCAGGCGGCGGCCACCGGTGAAGCGGACCCGCACCCCAGGGTCGCCCACCGACACGACCGGAGGACTCAGCCTGGTCGGTGCCACGACCCCGAGCCCCACGTCGACGACCGGCGACGCGCCCCCACCCGGCCTCGCCTCGCGTCCGCCGCGGGTGAGCGTCTTCACGCCCAGTCACCGGCCACGCTTTCTGGGCACGTGCCTGCGTTCGCTCCTGGCCCAGACCTACGAGGACTGGGAATGGATCGTCGTCCTCAACCACGGGGCCAAGTGGGCTCCCGACGTCGACGACCCCCGTATCCGCGTCGTGGTGGAGAACGACCTGAAGGGAGTGGGTGCGGCCAAACGCCACGCCTGTTCGCTGGCCAATGGCGAATTCCTGGTCGAGCTCGACCACGACGACGAGTTGACCACCGCGGCGCTGGCCGACGTCGCCGCCGCCTTCGACGAGCACCCCGAAGTCGGATTCGTTTTCAGCCATTTCGCCCAGATCCAGGAGGACGGGGGGCGCGAGGAGAGCCGCTTCGACGAACGCAACGGCTGGCACTACCGCGAGGTCGAGGTCGACGGACGATCCCTCTTGCAGTGCGACTCCCTCGAAGCCACCCCGCACAACGTCAGCTTCGTCTGGTTCGCCCCCAACCACGTCCGTGCATTCCGGCAATCGGTCTACGAGAAGGTGGGCGGCTACGACCCGTCGCTCGACATCCTCGACGACCAGGACATCATCTGCCGCATGTTCCAGGCGGCGGAGTTCCTCCTCATCCCGAAGTGCCTCTACCTCCAGCGGATCCACAAGGACAACACCCAGCGCGTCACCCACATCAACGCCCGCATCCAGCGCGAGACGGTCGTCCTCTACGACAGGCACGTCGAGCCCAACGCGTTGGCGTGGGCGGAGCGCCGCGGTCTCATGGCCCTCGACCTCGGCGCCGCCCACAACAAGCCGCCGGGCTACCTCGGTGTCGATCAGTACGAAGGCCCCGGCGTCGACATCGTGGGGGACGTGACGGCCGGTATCGATCTCCCCGACGGCAGCGTCGGGGTCATCCGGGCCGTCGATTTCCTCGAGCACGTCCCCGACAAGATCGCGCTCTTCAACGAGCTCTACCGGCTGCTCGCTCCCGGCGGCATGCTGCTGTCGCTCACCCCGAGTACCGACGGCCGCGGCGCCTTTCAGGATCCCACCCACGTGGCCTTCTACAACGAGAACAGCTTCTGGTACTTCACCGACCGTGACTACGCCAAATTCGTCCCGGCCATCACCTGCCGGTTCCAGACGAGCCGGCTGGTGACCTACTTCCCGAACGAATGGCACGAGGAGCACAAGATCAGCTACGTCTGCGCCAACCTCATCGCCGTCAAAGACGGTCCCCGGCAGGGCGGCTTTCTCCTGATCTGACCTCCTCATCTGACCTCCTCATCTGACGTGATCTCACCATCCGTGACTCCCGGGCCGACCCTCAAGTGACCAGGGATTTCGGCCGACATAAAGGTGTTGTGGCGGCGGCCGTCCCCCTGCAGGAGCGTCTTGACTCATGAGACTCATCGGACCGACAACGAGGACTCCGGCGATCGCTACCGAGAGCCGTGGCGCTCCTTCTCGCGCCCGATCGGTCCGAGCAGTCGCCGTCGTCGGCCTCATCGCCGTCGCTCTCGGCGCGGCCGCCTGCCAATCGTCGCCGCCCTCGCCCAGCGCGGGCAAGCTCTTCACCGAAGGCCTGAAGGCGCAGGGCGAGGGCAACCTGGCCACGGCGCGGACCGACTACGACAAGGTCCTGGCCCAGGACCCGACCAACAGCTACAGGAACAACAAGTACGTCTACTTCGATCTGGGCGTCATGGACCAGAGCGCCGGCAACACGACGGCGGCGGCCAGCGAGTACCGCAAGGCCCTCCTCGTCGATCCCGCCTACAAGAGCGCTCTCTACAACCTGGCCATCTTGGACACGCCGACCTCGCCCCAGAGCGCCATCCTCCTGTACCAGCAGATCCTCGCCATCTCGCCCAAGGACCCGAACACCCTCTACAACCTCGGCCTGCTCCTCTACGACTCGGGTCAGGTGGCGCAGGGTCAGACCATGTTGCGCGAGGCGATCACGTTGGCGCCGTCGCTGGCGGCCAAGCTCCCTGCCACCGTCAAGCTGTAGCGCCGGCCTCAGAGCCCCAGGCTGCTCTTGGCCGCCCTCTCGAAGAGCCGGTACGGAAGCAGCCGCTTCCCCAGGATCCCCACCCGTTCGTCGAGCTTGCCCACTGACACCCGACGCGGTGGCTTGACCGATCGCAGCACCTTGTCGACGACGGCGGCGACGTCGGCCGGATCCACACCGTTCGCCTCGTCCTTCTCCATCAGACCGACGGCCTTCTTCACGGCGGCCGAGTAGGTCTCGTCGGAACCGGGGGAGTCCACGTCGCGTCGGCTGGCGGTGAAGTCGGTCCGGACGTTCCCGGGCTCGACCAGCGTCACCTGGATGCCGAAGGGCGCCACCTCGTAGGCCAGAGCCTCCCCGTAGCCCTCCATGGCGAACTTGCTGGCGCTGTAGAAGGCCTGGAAGGGGATAGCGACGATGCCGCCGATGGAGCTGATCAGCACCACCCTGCCCCCTCCCTGGCGCCGCATGACGGGCAGCGACTCCTGCACGACCCGTACCGCCCCCCAGAAGTTCGTCTCCAGTTGATCCTTGGCGTCGGAGATCGGCGTCAGCTCCACCGGCCCGGCCAACCCCCATCCGGCGCAGGCGACCACGGCATCGAGACGCGCGTGCTCACCGACGACGGCGGCCACGCCGGTGCGTACCGACTCGTCGCTGTCGACGTCCATCTCGATCGGCGTCCACCCACCCGACGACGATCCCCGACGACTGGCGCCCACGACGCTCCAACCGCTCTGCGAGAGCCGGTCGGCGCACGCCCGGCCGATGCCGGCCGAGGCCCCCGTTATCAGGATCACCTTCGCCATTGCCCCTCCCGTTCTCGGCCCCTTCCGGCACCCGAAGGGAGATCCTGGCATGTCTGACCTGTCCCCCTCCCGCCTGTGGGCCGAGGAATTCGCCCTCACGTGCCGATCGGCGGCGCTTTCGGGTCTATTCTGCGCCCTACGAACCCTGAACCTGCGTGCCCGCAATGCGGTAGGGATCTCCTCAGCTCCAAGACATACCCGCGCGGCACCTCGGCCGACGGCGTCTTCTATGTGGCGAAGTCGTGCCGGAACCAAGGTCTCTGGTTCGGCAAGGCCACCGACGGGTCCTGGACCGTTCCTCTGCGGCCGCTGAACGCCGGCTGATCGCGGTCCCGGGACGCCCGCCTCTCGGAGAGTCGGTCCCGGTGATCCGTGTCATCTACCGCTGGCGAGTCGACCGAGATGGCCGGGCCGACTTCGCCGCCTGGTGGCACGACGGGACGCTCCGCATCCGCTCGACCCAGCCGGGGGCGATGGGGAGCACCTTGTTGCGCAATGGCGACGACGAGGACTGCCTCATCGGGATCGCCCGCTGGCAGAGCAAGCCACAGCTCACCTCCTTCTGGGACAGGATGAGCCCGCTCGAGTTTCCCGGAGCCGTTCTCGAATCGCTCGAGATCCTGGAGGAGATCGACCACCTGACCCTCGAAGATCAGTCCTGACGCCCGGTCCACACGAGCGAGTACCGCCACAGGACATGGCGGCGGTAACGCACGCCGGGGAGAATCCGCTCGGCCGTCTGCCGGACCTCGCCATAGGTGAGAGGTGGGGGCCACACCGTCGGAGACGTCTGCTCCGTGTACGGCTTCGTCAGGCGGTGCAGCCGGTGGACGATCACACCGGCGGCATCGACGAAGAAGTCCGCCGGGCGGCGGGAGCGGGCCAGTCCCACCACCACCAGCGTTCCGCCCGGTCGCAGCAGCTCTTTCATTCGCCGAAGGGCGGCTTCCATCTCCATGTGATGGATGGCCGCCACCGATGCGATGAGGTCGAACGAACCCGCCGGGAACGGGTACTCGAGAAAGTCGCCGACAATGAACTGGACGCCGCCCGCCCCCCGGCGATCGCGAGCCTGTTGGATGCTCGGGACATCGCGATCGATGGCGACGACCTCGGGCACCGTGGACCTGAGCTCCTGCGCCAGAAGACCTTCCCCGCTCCCTACGTCCAAGGCGCGCGTCGCTCCGGACGGAACGGCGTCGAGGATGACCCGGTGGTAGTGCACGTTGTGATTCCAGCGGCACGGTGCGCCGTCCACCCTTCGAACGGTAGCTCGGAACATCTCATCCGGTGCCCATCGAGGGCCTGGGCCCGCGTCGTGCGCCACCGTCGATCGCCTGCCGTTCCTCAGATTTGACGGTGGATCAGATCGGGGCCCCGACCTAGCATTTTGGGGGCAGAACCCCAGCCACGCAGTCCCTGGGGGGCGGAAACACGAGGAGGAGATAATGAGACGACGAGCACTCTGGACGGGCGCGGGCGCGGTCGCCGTTGCCGTCGCCGTCGCTGCAGTCGCGGTCAGTGCATCGGCGTCTGCGGCCTCAAGATCGAACCTGAGCCCGTCGGTTGGTGGTGCGATCAAGAACGGGACCATCACCGAGGGAAGCAACTGGACGCTCGCGTACTCGAGTTGGCACGGCACCGACGACTTCTGCGAGACCATGACCTTCGAGAGCGGCCATGTCTTCACCGGCGACAACACCAGTACCGGGGTCTGGAGTGGAAACGTCGTCCTGCGGTTCACGAGCGGGATCGATTTCGGAGCGGGTGACGTCTACAAGGGCAAGTTGCAGAAGTCGGGACTACACGCCGGCGACTACGTCGGCGCCATCACTCACAACAAAACCGCATTTTCACCGTTCATCCTCGTACCGGGAGGGGGATGTTGAGGTGAGAGGGCACAGCGCCTACGGGGTCGACCACGTGGCGAGGTCCGTGCCGTAGCCGGTCACCGGTGTCGGCCACCGCAGCGGCCGGTCGCCGAGTACACCCGGTGGGGCCACCGCCGTCACCGGACCACGTGGGCTCTCCAATTCGACGAGCCACGGGGGCGAGTCCGGGACCGTGGCGCTCCCGCCGGAGCCCCCATCTGCCTGTATCTCCCGGGAGATGCCGTGGGAGGCCATCCACAAGGCGGTTCGAGCGAGCGAAAGGCGTCGAATGTGCGTTCCGCCCCCGTCTCTTTGACGACGAAGTCCATCCAATGCCGCCGCGGCTGCGAGATAGCCCGTTCCGTGATCGAGTACCTGACAAGGAAGAGCACCCGGCTCGTCTCCGGTGAGCGACTCGCCCATGGCGATGCCCGTCGGTGCCTGCACGACGCTGTCGAAACCGCGTCGGCCCGACCACGGACCGCTGTGCCCCCAGGCATCGAGGAACACGGCGACGATGCCGGCATGACGCATCGTCAATGACTGCTCGTCGAGGCCGAACCGGTCGAGGGAGCCGGGTCGGTAGCCGCACACGACCACGTCGGCGAGAGCCAAGAGGTCGTGCAGGGTGGCGAGACCCTCCGGAGTCTCGAGATCGAGGAACGAACTTCGTTTACCCAGGAGGGTGTCGGCCACCGCTCCCACCGCCATGTCGGCGTGGCCGGGGGGATCGAGGCGCATCACCTGAGCACCGAGGGCACCCAGCAATCGCGTACAGACAGGTCCGGCGATCACCCGGGTCAGGTCGAGGACACGGACGTCGGCCAGCGGCTGATCGGCGGCCGTCATCGGGCGCGGTGCGCCGTCGCCGCTCACACGATGACTGACCAGGGGCTCTGTGGCCAGCGCCTGGCCTTGAGGATGGGCGTGCCACGCGGCGAGCGTGCGGACGGCCGTCGCGACCCCGCCGGCGGCGAACACGCGATCCTCGATCTCCTGCGCCGAAAGGTTGCCGAAGGCGGCCGCCACGGCGTCAGCGTCCTCGGAGGT
>Ga0209415_10020912_pt1 | contig 10122 bp, 10 predicted proteins | sample PeaSoiSIISIP2007_FD_187696 | JGI IMG/M metagenome (GOLD analysis project Ga0209415, IMG submission 187696) | Peat soil microbial communities from Weissenstadt, Germany - SII-SIP-2007 (SPAdes) (version 2) | ecosystem: Environmental > Terrestrial > Soil > Wetlands > Peat | place: Germany...
CCGAGGAGCTTGGCGATGCGCTCCTTCATTTCCCGCGCCGCCTTGTTGGTGAAGGTGACGGCGAGCAGCCCACCCGGCCTTGCCTTGCCGGTCATGAGGATATGGGCCAGGCGCGTCGTCAGCACCCGGGTCTTGCCGGTGCCGGCCCCGGCCAGCACCAGCACCGGGCCTTCCGTCGCCTCCACGGCGGCCCGCTGGGACTCGTTCAGATTGGCGAGATAGGGTGCCTCCATCGGGGAGGTCTTATCAGACCCCGGTGATTCTCGCCCCGGTGATTCTTGCATGCGTATCGAGATCGCCGCGCCACGCATAGACCGCCAGCAACGGCTCGGCGAGCGCGCGGGTGGCGTGGGGCACCATGGACTCGTGGCGGATCACATCGCCCGCCGGCCGCCGGCGCCAAGGGCCCTCGCCCATGCGCCATTCGCTCTCGCCCGAGGCGACGACATAGATCTCGACCGCCGGATGCCGGTGGGTCGGATAATGCGTGCCGGGCCCCAGCAGCAGGAGGCCGAGGGCAAGCGCGCGCGTCTCGATCAGCCCGCCCGGCCCCGCCAGCACGGCATAGCCGTAGTTTTCCAGGAAGGCGGGGTCCGGCGGCGTCGCCACGTAGTTCGGGTTCTGGACCCAGCGCAAGGAGGGCTCCAGGGCGGCGAGCGGGACCAGGAGCGGATGCCCGCCGCCCATGGCCTTCTTCCAGAACCGGCAGACGGGCAGGCGTCCGGGCGCCAGTTTCAGGAACCTCACGTCGAGCGCCGCAACGGCGCCTGCGAAATCTTCCGGCAGCATCGGCAGCAGGCGATCGACGAAGCGTGCGAGGGCATCGGCGGGAATCATGGCGGCTATCGTCCCGGCGGGCTTCGCTGGGCCCATCAGCCTTCGCCGCGAGGACGTCGATTGGCGATGTCGATTCCGCGACCCGTCACCGCCGGCCGCGGCAACCGGGCATGGGCCTCGCGGATTCGCGCCAGCCGCCGCTGCAAGTCGTCGGGCATGGCCGCCACCCTGCGCTGGCCGAGATCGACATAGAGGAGCAGCCATTCCGCCGTCGCGGAGAGGAATCCTTCGCGCCGATGGTACATGCATTGAATCCAATGCATGCGCTTGGCGTCGAAGGCGATGAGCTGGCTCGTCACCCGGATGGGATCGCCTTCCATCAGCTCACGCTGATAGGTGATGTGCATCTCGGCGGCGAAGGTCGTGCCGCCAGCCTGGGCGAGATGCTGGGCCGTGATCCCGATCACCTCATAGGCCTCGTCGAAGGACTGGTCGAAGGCCGTCAGGTAATAGGCGACGTTCATATGGCCATTGAGGTCGATCCAATCCTTGAGGACCGAATGGCGATCCGAGACATAGGGGGCGGGAATCGGGCTATCGAGCATGGCCGCAAATTAGTCGAAGGATTCGCCGCGTCAACGGCGTTGGGCCACGAGCCGCTCGTCTCGGCGCTAATCCCCGCCCGACTTGTGGCTCTCGGCGCCGAAAGGCATTCTGAAGAGGCCGGTGGACGGATCGTAGCTAAGGCCCCCGTTCTGGCAGGCGGCCAGCACGGCAAGGACGAGTGCCGCGGCAACCCAGCGGCCGACACGCCTCGGCCTTGCGAGACGACGCGCCGGATCGGATTTGTGCTCCAGCTCGCCGTCCGACATCAGTCCCTCCCTTCCGAGCTCATAGCCGCGAGCCACCTCGAATTGGAATTCTATCCCGGCCAGGCCGGGGATGTCGCCGGATACTGTTTCACTGAAGGGCAACAGTCGGACGACCCCAGGCCATTGACAGGTCTGGAAGGGGGGGCCTACCGTCGCCGCCAATGGTGGTGATGGCCGGCAAAGGCCTGATACCAGCCGTCAGCTCATCGGGAGGTTTTGATGAAACGCACTGTTCTGGGGGCCGCCGTGCTCGGCGCGGTCGCGGCCTTCGGTTTTGCGCTCTCCGCCGAGGCGAAGACACTGGTCTATTGCTCCGAGGCGAGCCCTGAAGGCTTCAATCCGCAGCTCTTCACCTCCGGCACGACCCTGGATGCGACGAAGCCCCTCTACAACAATTTGGTGGAATTCATCGTCGGCACGACCCGCGTGCAACCGGCCCTGGCGCAGAGCTGGACCATCTCCGACGACGGCCTTACCTACACCTTCATGCTGCGCAAGGGCGTCAAATTCCACGGCAAGGACTTCACCGGCACGCGCGATTTCAACGCCGACGACGTGGTGTTCAGCTTCGATCGCCAGCTCGACAAGAACAACCCCTACTACATGGTGTCCGGCGGGACCTACGAGTATTTCAACGACATGGACATGCCGAAGATCATAAAGAGCGTGGACAAGGTCGATGACTATACGGTGAGGTTCACCCTCAACCATCCCGAAGCACCGTTCCTGGCCGACCTCGCCATGGCCTTTTCCTCGATCCTGTCAAAGGAATACGCCGACGCCATGATGGCGGCCAAGACGCCCGAGCAGGTCGATCTGGCGCCAGTCGGAACCGGGCCTTTCACCCTGGAGAGCTATCAGAAGGACGCGGTCATCCGCTACGCTGCCGCGCCGAGCTATTGGGGCCGCAAGCCCAGGATCGATCATCTGGTGTTCGCCATCACGCCGGATGCCGAGGTCCGCTGGGCCAAGCTGAAGGCCAATGAATGCCAGGTGATGCCCTATCCGAATCCGGCCGACGTGGCCGACATGATGAAGGATCCGGACATCAAGGTGTTGCACCAGGAAGGGCTCAACGTCGGCTATCTCGCCTTCAACACCACGCACAAGCCCTTCGACGACGTGCGGGTTCGCCAGGCGATCAATTACGCCATCAACCGCGACGCCATCCTAAAGGCCGTCTTCCAGGGCGCCGGGCGCAAGGCGAAGAACCCGATCCCGCCGACGATGTGGTCCTACAACAACGCGGTGAAGGACTATTCCTATAGCCCGGCGAAGGCCAAGGCGCTGCTTGCGGCGGCCGGGTACAAGGACGGCTTCCAGACCAATCTCTGGGCCATGCCGGTGCAACGGCCGTACAACCCCAACGCCAAGCTGATGGCCGAGATGATGCAGGCGGACCTGAAGAACGTCGGCATCGATGCCAAGATCGTCACCTACGAATGGGGCGAGTATCTGAAGCGCTCGAAGAACGGCGAGCACGACATGGTGCTCCTCGGCTGGACGGGCGACAACGGCGACCCGGACAATTTCCTCAACCAGCTCCTGTCCTGCGCCGCGGCGTCGGACGGCGGCAACCGGGCCCGCTGGTGCTACAAGCCCTTCGACGACCTGGTCCAGCAGGCCAAGCAGACGAGCGACATCGCCAAGCGCACCGAGCTCTACAAGCAGGCGCAGGTGGTGTTCAAGGAGCAGGCGCCCTGGGTCACCATCGCCCATTCGGTGGTCTATGAGCCGATCCGCAAGAACGTCGTCGGCTACAAGGTCGATCCCTTCGGGCTGCATATCTTCAACGACGTCGGCCTGAAATAGGAACGGCGTCCGCAGGCTGCGATCGAGCGGGGGAAGCCCGGGCTGCCGGCTTCCCCCGTTTGCTTTTCGGCGGTTGGCAATGCTGCGATTCATCCTCACCCGTATCAGCCTGGTGATCCCCGCCTTCCTCGGGGTCACCCTGCTGACCTTCGCCATGATCCGCCTCATTCCCGGCGATCCTATCGAGATGCTGGCGGGCGAACACGGCATCGACCCGGCGCGCCATGCGGAACTGCTGCACCAATACGGCTTCGACCGGCCCCTGCTCGTGCAGTACGCGATCTATATCGGGCAGGTGCTGCGGGGGAATCTCGGCATCTCGCTCTCCACCCATGCGCCGGTGATCCGCGACTTCCTGCAGCTGTTCCCGGCCACGGTCGAGCTGTCGCTGGCGGCGATGCTCTTCGCCATCGTCGTGGGCTTGCCGGCGGGGATGCTGGCCGCGGTCCGGCGGGGCCGCATCCTCGACCATTCGGTCATGGGCCTTTCGCTCACCGGCTATTCGATGCCGATCTTCTGGTGGGGCCTGCTGCTCATCCTGCTGTTCTCGGTCAACCTCGGATGGACGCCGGTCTCGGGCCGGATCGATATCGCCTATGATTTCGATACGGTCACCGGCTTCATGCTGATCGATTCCCTGCTCTCGGGCCAGGACGGCGCCTTCACCTCGGCCCTCAGCCATCTCATCCTCCCGACGATCGTGCTCGGCACGATCCCGCTGGCGGTGATCGCGCGCATGACGCGTTCTTCGATGCTGGAGGTGCTGAACGAGGACTACATCCGCACCGCCCGGGCCAAGGGCCTGTCGCCGGTCCGCGTCCTGTGGGTCCACGCGCTGCGCAACGCCCTCATCCCGGTGATCACCGTCATCGGCCTGCAGATCGGTACGCTCATGGGCGGGGCCATATTGACCGAGTACACCTTTTCCTGGCCCGGGGTCGGCCACTGGCTCGTCGATTCCATCGCCAGGCGCGACTATCCCGCCCTCCAGAGCGGCGTGCTGCTGGTCGCCACGGCCGTGATCCTGGTCAATCTCACGGTCGACCTGCTCTATGGCCTGATCAACCCTCGCATCCGGCATGTGAGATAGATCGATGACGGCGGAGAGCGCGAGCCTTCGGGACCAAGCCCAGCCTCTTCACCCGGTCCGGGAAGTTTGGATCTATTTCCGCCAGAACCGCGGCGCGCTTGCCGGGATGGTGGTGATCCTCGTCGTCTGCCTGCTGGCGCTCCTGGCCAACCTCGTCTCGCCCTATAGCCCGATCGCGCAATACCCCGATTGCCAACTCGCGCCGCCTATCTGGCAGGACCGCGATCCGGCGGATTTCGCCCAATGCGTGGGCCACTACTACCTTGGGACCGATCCGGCCGGTCGCGACATGCTCTCCCGGCTCATCTTCGGGGCCAGGCTTTCGCTCCTGATCGGCGTCATCGTCGTGACCATCTCCCTGGCGGCGGGCATCGGGCTCGGACTCCTGGCCGGATTCTTCCGCGGCCCGGTCGAGATCGCGATCATGCGGGCGATGGACATCCTGCTGGCCCTGCCCTCCCTGCTGCTTGCCATCGTCATCGTCACGATCCTGGGGCCGAGCCTGATCAACGCCATGATGGCGGTCGCCATCGTCACCCTGCCGAACTACGTGCGCCTGATGCGTGCCGCAGTCTTGGGCGAGGTCAACAAGGACTATGTCACCGCCTCGCGGGTCTCGGGCGCCGGTTTGCTGCGCCTCATGTTCGTGACGGTGCTGCCCAACTGCATGGCGCCCTTGATCGTTCAGGCGACCCTCGGCTTCTCCTCGGCGATCCTCGATGCCGCCGCGCTCGGTTTCCTCGGCCTTGGCGCGCAGCCGCCGACGCCGGAATGGGGCAGCATGCTGTCGGGCTCGCTCTCCTATATGGAGCGCGCCTGGTGGGTCGTGACCTTGCCGGGGCTCGCGATCCTGATCACGGTGCTGGCCTTCAACCTGATGGGAGACGGGCTGCGCGACGCCCTCGATCCCAAGCTCAAGAACTGATGCCGCTGCTCGAGATCAAGAACCTCTCGGTCGAGTTCAGGACTGCGCGCGGTGCGCTGAAGGCGGTGGATGGGCTCGACTTCACCCTGGACCAGGGCGAGGTCGTGGGCGTGGTCGGCGAATCCGGGTCGGGCAAGAGCGTCACCATGCTGGCCCTCATGGGGCTCATCCCCTGGCCCGGCAGGGTCAGCGCCGACCGGCTTTTCTTTGACGGCCAGGATCTGCAGGCGATGCCCGCCCGCCGCCGCCGGCAGATCACCGGCAAGGACGTGGCGATGATCTTCCAGGAGCCGACGACCAGCCTCAATCCCTGCTTCACCATCGGCTTCCAGATCATGGAGACGCTCAAGGTCCACGAAGGCGGCAGCCGGTCAGAGCGCCGGGCGCGCGCCACCGAGCTTCTGGATCAGGTCGGCATTCCCCAGGCCGCCTCGCGCCTCGATGCATTTCCCCACCAGCTCTCCGGCGGCATGAACCAGCGGGTGATGATTGCCATGGCGATCGCCTGCAATCCGCGCCTGCTCATCGCCGACGAGCCGACCACGGCGCTCGACGTCACCATCCAGGCCCAGATCCTGGATCTGTTGCTGACCCTCCAGCGCGAGCGGGGCATGGCGCTGATCCTCATCACCCACGACATGGGCGTGGTCGCCGAGACGGCCCAGCGCATCATGGTCATGTATGCTGGCGAGGCGGTCGAGGTGCAGCCGGCCGATCACCTGTTCCAGCACCCGCGCCATCCTTACACCGCCGCCCTGCTCGAAGCCCTGCCCGAGCGCAGCGCCGGCCGGCACCGGCTCAACACCATCGGCGGCGTCGTGCCCGGCGTCGACGACCGGCCGACAGGCTGCTTGTTCAACCCGCGCTGCGGCTATGCCGACGACCGTTGCCGGCGCATCCATCCGGCTCTGGAGGTCGACGCAGAGGGCCGTGTGGTGCGCTGCCTGAAGCCGCTCGACGTCGCGGCGGCCAAGGTGCCGGCATGAACGAGGGGCCGCTGCTGCAAGCCCATGACCTGAAGCGCCACTACCGCATCGGCGGCGGGCTGTTTGGAAAGGACAGGACCCTGAAGGCGGTGGACGGGGTCGGCTTTTCCCTCGCCAAGGCCCGGACCCTGGCGGTGGTCGGTGAATCAGGCTGCGGCAAATCCACCCTCGCTCGCATGGTGACGATGATCGAGCAGCCCACTGCCGGGAGCCTGAAAATCGACAGTGTTGAAGTGACCTCGGCCGGGGCCGAAGCGCTGAAGCGCCTGCGTCCAGTCGTCCAGATGGTGTTCCAGAATCCCTATGGCTCGCTGAACCCGCGCAAGAAGGTCGGCAGCATCCTGGAGGAGCCGCTGATCATAAACACTGACCTGGACGGCGCGGCGCGCCGGGCGGCGGCACGCGACATGATGGCGAAAGTCGGCCTGAGGCCGGAATTCTACGGCCGCTATCCTCACATGTTCTCGGGCGGCCAGCGCCAGCGAATCGCCATCGCCCGCGCCCTCATGCTTCATCCCCGAATCGTGGTGGCCGACGAGCCCGTCTCGGCCCTCGACGTTTCCATCCGGGCCCAGGTGCTGAACCTGCTGATGGACCTTCAGGACGAATTCCACCTGGCCTACCTGTTCATTTCCCATGACCTTTCCGTGGTCCGTCACATCGCCGACGAGGTCATGGTCATGTATCTCGGGCGCACGGCCGAGCAGGGCCGGAAGGAAACGATCTTTGAGCGACCCCGCCATCCCTATACCAAGGCGCTGCTGGCCAGCACGCCGGCGGTCGACGCCGGTGCCAGGGCCGAGCGCATCGTGCTCCGGGGCGAGTTGCCCTCACCCATCGATCCGCCGGGAGGCTGTGCCTTTCACGGCCGCTGCCCCCATGCCACGCCGCTCTGCGCTGCCGAGCGGCCGGAGTTGCGGCTGGTCGACGGCCGCATGGTCGCCTGCCATCATGCGGAGATCATCCCATAGACGGGCGTCCAACTGCGGCATTTGGGCAACAGTAGCGTGTCCGCAAGACCTCCACAGAGGGCTCACCCCTGGCAAACCCAAGGCCTCTATGCTACCTAAATCAAGCGGCCGGGATGTGAAATCGCGCCGCCGGGGGCCAAGGAACGACGGTGCCGGACATGAGTTGGGGTGGTGGGGCTGGGGCTGCTGCGGTGGGAAGGGGGAAGCGTCTCCTTCCGGGGGCGCAGCGCCCGACTTGCGGGTCTTGAGAAGAAGGGACCATCAGGGATGCCCAGTACACCGGTGAAACTGTCACGGCTGCGGGCCGCTGGCGCATTCGTCGGCGCGATTCTTCTTTCCGGCCTGCTGGGCGGCTGCGCAACGCCGCCAAAGGACCCGGACGAGCTCGCGGTCTACAAGGAAAACAACGACCCGATGGAGCCGTTGAATCGGTATTTCTTCGATCTCAACTACGGCTTCGACGAGCTTGTCTTCAAGCCCTTGGCCGCCTGGTACAACCTGCTGCTGCCGACCCCGGTCGAGCATGGCGTCCACAACGTGCTCACCAACATGGATGCCCCGCTGGTCCTCGTGAACGACCTGCTCGAGGGCAACGACAAGCGGGCCGGGGTCACGGCGAAGCGGTTCCTGATCAACAGCACCGTCGGCGTCGCAGGCATTTTCGATGTCGCCTCGAAGTGGGGCTACAAGTACCACGACACCGATTTCGGCATCACGTTTGCGACCTGGGGCGTCGGCGAAGGGCCGTATGTCTTTCTGCCGGTCCTGGGGCCGAGCAATCCGCGCGACCTCACGGGCTTGGGCGTCACCGCGGTCGCCGATCCCTGGTCCTACCTGTTCGGCGCCTATGACGTGCAATATCTGAGCTATGTCCGCGCCGGCCTCTATGCCGTCGACATGCGGGCGCGCAACCTCGATACCCTCGACCAGATCCGGAAGGGCGCGATCGACTACTACGCGACGATTCGCAGCCTTTATCGCCAGCACCGCAACGACATGATCAAGCACGCGGTGGCGGACGATCCGCTCGCGGAACTGCCGTACGAATCGGCCAGCGGGCCGCAGTTGACGGAGAGCAACTGAAGCCATGAAGCGTCGCATTTTCCTGGCGGCCGGCGCCGCTTCCCTTTTGCTTGCCTCGCTGCCCGCCCGGGCGGCGGTGACGGCGGCCGATGCGCAGAAGTTCATCGAGAACCTGGGCGACGACGCCATCAGTTCCCTCACCGGCTCGGGCCTCAGCGAGTCGGTCCGCGAGCAACGCTTCCAGGGCCTGCTGGAATCCCATTTCGATCTTCCCGGAATCTCCAAGTTCGTACTGGCCCGCTATTGGAAGGTGGCGACCGACGCCCAGAAGGCGGATTTCCAGCGCCTGTTCGAGAAGCTTCTCGTCCAGTCCTACGCCAAGACCTTCGCCGAATATGCCGGCCAGCGGTTCCAGGTGACCGACGGCAAGCCCAACGACGACGGCACCATTACCGTCAACTCGCATATCGACCAGGCCAACGGCGACGTGATCCATCTCGACTGGCGCATCGAGGATCAGGGCGGGCAGCTGCGGATCATCGATCTCGAGGTCGAAGGCGTCAGCCTGCGCATCACCCACCGCTCCGATATCGCCTCGGCGATCCAGAGCGAAGGCGGCCAAGTCTCGTCCCTCCTCGACGCCCTGCGTCAGAAGACGGGCAGCCAGTAGGGGGCCTCCCCCTCCGCCGGATCAGCCCCGCGTCAGCGGCTTGAAGCGGATGCGGTGGGGCTGGTCGGCCTCGGCGCCAAGGCGCCGTTTCCGGTCGGCTTCGTAGTCCTGGTAGTTGCCCTCGAACCAGACCACTTGGCTGTCGCCCTCGAAGGCGAGGATGTGGGTCGCGATCCGGTCGAGGAACCAGCGATCGTGGCTGATGATCACGGCCGAGCCGGCGAAGTCGGCGAGCGCCTCCTCCAGCGACCGCAACGTATCCACATCGAGGTCGTTGGTGGGCTCGTCGAGCAGGAGCAGGTTGGCTTCCGACTTCAGCATCTTGGCCAGATGCACCCGGTTGCGCTCGCCACCGGAAAGCTGCCCCACCTTCTTCTGCTGGTCGGCGCCCTTGAAGTTGAAGGCCGCGACATAGGCCCGGCTCGGCATCTGGCTCTTGCCCAGCTCGACGATGTCCAGCCCGTCGGAAATCTCTTCCCACACCGACTTGTCGGCCCGCAGCGAATCCCGCGACTGATCGACATAGCCGAGCTTCACCGTCTCGCCGATCTTCAGGCTCCCGCCATCGGCATTTTCCTGGCCGACGATCATGCGGAACAGCGTCGTCTTGCCGGCCCCGTTGGGACCGATGACGCCGACGATGCCGCCGGGCGGCAGGCGAAAGCTCAGGTCGTCGATCAGCAGCCGATTGCCGAACCCCTTGCGCAGATGCTCGGCCACCACCACGACCTCGCCCAGGCGCGGACCGGGCGGAATTCGGATCTGCCCGGCCTCGGCCTGCTGCTGGCCGCCGGCGGCAAGCATCTGCTCGTAGGCCGAGATGCGCGCTTTGCTCTTGGCCTGACGGGCCCTGGGCGACTGGCGGATCCATTCCAATTCGTGCTGCAGCGTGCGCTGACGGGCGGATTCGGCCTTCTCCTCCTGGGCCAGGCGCTTCTGCTTCTGTTCCAGCCAGGAGGAGTAGTTGCCTTCCCAGGGAATCCCCTGGCCGCGGTC
>Ga0209415_10020913_pt1 | contig 10121 bp, 5 predicted proteins | sample PeaSoiSIISIP2007_FD_187696 | JGI IMG/M metagenome (GOLD analysis project Ga0209415, IMG submission 187696) | Peat soil microbial communities from Weissenstadt, Germany - SII-SIP-2007 (SPAdes) (version 2) | ecosystem: Environmental > Terrestrial > Soil > Wetlands > Peat | place: Germany...
CTTCAGATCTCGATGAGCAATTGACTTCATTCCGAAAACTGGGTGTGCGCTGGGTAGTCTTTTCCGGAGGCGAGCCCCAACTCAATGAAAAGTGGAATTACCTGGCGCGAATCGTTCGTTCGGCGGGAAGCCGCGTCACTCTTCTGACTGCCGGATTGTTACTGAAATCTCAAGCCCAGATCGTTGCCGACAGCGTTGACGACGTAATCGTCTCGCTTGATGGTCCCCCTGCGTTACACAACCACGTTCGCCGTATTCCGGATGCTTTTGAACAGATGTCAGAGGGTGTCAGAGCTTTACGGCAGATTCGTCCTGACATGCCGGTTCGAGCCCGCTGCACCGTGCAAAAAGCAAATCACCGTATGCTGCGAGCCGTTATCGTGGCCGCGAAAGAGATTAGTTTGACCTCGATTTCGTTCCTTGCGGCCGATCTCACCTCTAGTGCCTTCAACCACCCCCAGGGCTGGTTGCCCGATCGGGTGAACCGCGTCGCTCTGATGCCTGAGGAAGCCGATGCGCTGGCGGCCGAGGTGGAACGCCTCATCGAAGAGCACCACGCAGATATGGAATCAGGATTTGTGGTTGAGAGCCCTGACAAACTACGGCGCATCGTCCAGCATTTTCGCGCCCACATAGGCCGTGCCGAGAGTGTGGCGCCACGCTGCAATGCACCCTGGGTCTCGGCTGTCATCGAATCATCGGGAGACGTTCGGCCATGCTTCTTCCATCCGGTAATTGGAAACATTCACCGAAAGGTATTGGAAGAGGTAATCAACAGCCCGGAAGCTTTGCAGTTTCGCTCGACCCTGGATGTTGCCAGCAACGAGATCTGTCGAAGATGTGTGTGTTCCCTCTATGTGCCGCGGCAGAGTGAGGCAACCAAGCATTAGTTTGTTTGCCGGAGGGCTCTCAGTTCACTGCTTGAATGCAAAATCCAGGGTCTTCGCTTCACCGGCAGCGACGGTCACCTTCTGAATCTGCGTTCCCAACTTTTCCTGCCAAGCCGTGATCGTGTAAGTGCCTGGGGGCAGATCTTTCAATTCGAAGCTGCCATCCTTGTCGGTCACAGCGAAATAGGGATGTTTGAACACCGCAATATAACCTTTCATCCAAGGATGCACGTTGCACTTCACCGGGACCGCGACCTCGGCGCGCGCAAAAGTCTGCTCGAGCGGCACGCCCGGAGGCTGCGACATGTTCCACTCGCGATTGTTGTTGGGGGTGGGATGAATGTTGTGGGTGGTGCCATCGTCGTTCACCACGCTGAGTTTCTGATTGGCCTGCATCGCCAGGACATGCGGTTTATATTGACAACCTTTTTGTTCCAGCACCACGGGTTGTTGCGGAGGCGGAAACGTGCTGGCGGCGAGCCCATCGGAAACGTAGATCACCACATTGGCAAGGCCGCCGTCTGCAGCGACGACGATGTCTTCCGTGGTGGCCGCTGTCGGATGCGCCTTGGCACAGATTGGATCCTGCGACATGTCGATTCGCGCCGGTTTGGGTGCAACGCCTTCGAACTTCACCGTGCCCTTTACCGAAGCGGAGGCGTCTGCAGGTCCTGCCCAGCCCGGCAGAATCGCGACAGATACTGACAACGTCACCAGCGCATATATAGGGATGAATGCGGATTTCAATTTCATGGAGAAGCCTGCCTTTTTGTTTTTGGAATGTTCATTTTGCTATGGGTTCAACCTTTAGCTTTGCGGCCGTCTTACGGGCACTGAGAGAGCGGATATAGTGCACTACGTCCCACCGCTGGTCGGGCGTCATTGCGGTCTCGAATGAAGGCATCGGAGTACCGTCGAGGCCCGTGACCAGATCGCGAAACATTTCCTGGTCCGAGTCTCCGCATTTGAACCGCGTTCCACTCGTAAAGTCGAACGGTGTGATGGGATAACCTTTGCTGTCCGTCAAAGTGGGGGCGGATGGGCCATAGCCGCGCCCATCCTTGCCGTGGCAAGACCAGCAATTCATGCTCTGGAACAGGTCCCCCCCGCGCTGGATACTTTCCGGAGAGGAAGGCGGTTCGGGCGGTATCTGCAGCGGAGTTCCGGGCTTCTCTTCCTGAAAGGCCGAAGAGAAGGTTTTTATATAGGCGACCAGGTCTACGCGCTCCTGGCGCAGAAGCGGCTTCCACGAAGGCATGCCACTGGCGTGAATCCCGCGGCTGATGGTGTCATACAGGTCGCTGTCGAGAGGCAGGCTCCCGCTGGGCGTGGATCGGCATTTGAAGACTGCTTTGGTGAAGTCGCGGGGCTTCGGATCAAGATATGGTGCGCTTTCCCCTCGCCCGTCCCCATAGGGACCGTGGCAGAAAATGCAATAGCGCACGTAGAGAGCCTTACCCCGCTTCGCGTTTCCGACTAGCTTGCCGACGTGGCTCTCCTGCGCAGAGCCGGCCACGCTCCATAAGATGGAGACAAAGATCACCGCGGTGCTCACCCAATTGAGTTTCATGCGCACAGGAGCCGTCCTCCTAAAAATCGAAATCAAATCCCATCTGATAACTGTTGCGGATGTCGGCCTTGCCGGACAGAGGTGCGGCCCCGGCGTTGATGATCCGGGAATATTCCTGTGTCCAAGCCAGGCCAGCACGCGGGCTCATAATCGGATACCAGCGATAGCCTGCCGTCCAAGTGTCGAAGTTTCCTGCGTCGCGGGGAATGTTTGGATTTGCTTCTCGGGACATGCGAGTCAGCTCGTACTTTCCAAGGAAGATCAAGCGCGGATTGGGATTGTAATGCCCTTCGACGAATCCGCCATTCCAAACCGGGCCAACCGCTCCCAGCGGCAGATTGAAGGGCTGATTCGACGCGACGCCATTCCCCAGGAACACGTTGTCATATCCGTGCATGAAGAAGGTGTAGAAATCGAACTTGTCCACATACCAGTGTCCGTAGGCACCGAGCCGGTAAAAACTGCGATTTCCCGTGCCTGTCCCAGGCAAGGGAGTGCCTCCACTAGTCTGGAAGTAGGTTGGTGACTCTCCGAAGAATCCGTAGACCCCGACCTGCTGCCTTCCGAACCACGGCACCGCGAAAGACTGGTTAAAGTTGGCGTACACGTCGGCGGCTTGATTCGCAGGCAAGCCTGAGGCGCCGTTGCTATCGGTTACTACGGCTACCGAGTACCGAGTTGAGTCGTCGTCCGAATGTCCTAGTAACTCAACCCCCAGCTGAGGAAGTCCGATCCCTACGAAGAAATTCTTGTCACCGGGGGGAGTGAACAAATAATTGTAGTAAATGGAGCCGGTATTGTTTTGTATGAGGGAACGCTCCTGCGAGATAGGTTCGTCGAGTTCAAACCTACCCAGCTTGAGATTCAGCCAGTGAGAACCCGCAAGATTGTCGAGGCGAGCCCAGGCTTGGCTCAAATCAATGCTGCTGTTCCCGATGAAGGGTTGAATAAAAAATGAAATGTTCTTGTAAAGCGTACCAGCAGTGATTACGTCAAGGCCGCCCAGATCGAAGCCGGATGTCGTCACCGATGACTCCACCTGCCCGCTGGTACCGTTGCCAGGAACTATGTCCACAGATTGACGATTGTTGTTTTCACGGTGCCACACCGGCGTGGTGCGAAACATGATCGGCCAGTAGGAGGGTTCCTGATAAATGGGGGCGTCACGCTCATTGCCCAACTGGTACCCGTTGTCCTTAAAGGTCTGGCCAAAGTTGTTGAGCATGGGCCAAGCCTCGTGACAAGCGGAGCAGGGTAGCCCGTACTTGCGCGCGAAGGCGGGAATTCCATGTGCAGGCTGTAGGCCCGCGAGCAGAATCACCGTGGCTAACCACTGCAAGCGGATGGTCTTGAAAGTTGCGATTCTCATTTTGCCTCCCCTCATTCAGCAAGACTCTGCCAAAGGGGCGACGTCTTCCTGAGGGACAAATTTGTAGCCGACTCCGTGAACGGTTCGGATAAAGACCGGACAGTCAGGATTGCTCTCGATTTTTTGCCGCAACTTCGCGATGCAGTTATCAACGGTGCGGTAACTGGAACGCTTTCCCTTGGGCCACGCGGAACTGATGAGCCTGCGGCGAGAAACAACTATCTTCGGTCGGCAAACGAGAAACTTCAGAACTTTGAACTCGCGAAGAGTGATCTGAACAGGTTGGCCGGCCCGACAGAGTTCCATCCTCCGGAAATCCAGAGAGATATTTCCGAACTGTGTCCCCTGACTGATGCTCTTGCCTTGAAAGTCTGCCATGTTCCAGTTGCGGTTGCCGCCTTTTTAGCTGTGGCATACCTTAGCTCGGCAACACCACGGACTTGTCACGAAACGGTCACATTCTTGTTAAATCCGTGCACTCGAAATGTCGTTCAGGACGCCGTGGCTTTGCTGCGATGAAGATCAGTGCTATGCGATGCCGCTGCTGAAAATGCGGGACGGCTTCGGCAATTGCTGCCGGGAACCGCGGGGTGATTTCAGGTTGGCCCGTAAGGTGCCGCGTGTAAAAGCAGAGTCGTTGCCAGCAGACTTGAATCACATAAGGTAGAATTTTGGAAACGTTCTTCGGATTTGGTAACGGTGTGCGGTCCTGACGAGCAACGAGCAGCCGCCGGCCCCGTCATAACTCAGCCGTCTTACGGCACAGCCTATCCCAGGAGTCATCTTTCATGAGCACCCTCACTTCGAACGTCTCATCCGAAATCTCTTCTCTCAGTCCGTATGGCGAGACCCGATCCACCATCGGAGGCAAGCCGCTCAATGCCGAACAGTTGCGCAACACGGATCGCTACTGGCGAGCCTGCAACTACCTCAGCCTCGGCATGATTTATCTGCTGGATAATCCTGTGCTGGCGGAACCGCTGCGGCCGGAGCACATCAAGAACCGGTTGCTGGGACATTGGGGATCAAGCCCCGGGTTGTCGTTCATCTATGTTCACCTGAACCGGCTCATCAAGAAGTACGATCTCGACATGATCTTTCTGGCTGGCCCCGGGCATGGGGCGCCTGGTGTTCTCGGGCCGGCGTATCTGGAGGGAACGTACTCCGAGGTCTATCCGGAGAAGAGCCAGGACGTGGAAGGCTTGCGCGATTTTTTCAAGGAGTTCTCATTTCCTGGCGGGATTGGGAGTCACTGCACGCCCGAAACGCCAGGGTCGATCCATGAGGGCGGGGAACTCGGCTACGTGCTCTCCCATGCCTGCGGCGCCGCGTTCGATAATCCTGAACTGATTGTCGCGGCGGTTGTGGGCGATGGAGAATCGGAAACTGGGCCTCTGGCCACTTCCTGGCACATCAATAAATTTCTGAATCCCGCGCGCGACGGGGCGGTTTTGCCCATCCTGCATCTGAACGGCTACAAGATCAACAATCCGACACTGCTGGCGCGGATTTCGCACGAAGAATTGGAGAGCCTGCTGCGCGGCTATGGCTGGACTCCCTACTTTGTGGAAGGCTCCGAACCCGACAGCATGCATCAGGCGATGGCTGCGACGGTGGAACACTGCATTCTGGATATCAGGGAGTGTCAGCAGGCCGCCCGCAGGCAGGGCGTGGGCGACCGGCATCGCTGGCCCATGATCGTGTTGCGCTCACCCAAGGGCTGGACGGCTCCGCGGGAAGTCGAAGGACACTGGTTAGAGGGTTTCTGGCGAGCTCACCAGGTGCCGCTGCCCAATGTAAAGAAGGATCCTGAGCAACTTCGGATCCTTGAGGCCTGGATGCGCTCGCTGGAGCCTGAGAACTTCTTCAATGACCGCGGGACGTTGAATGCTCAATTCAAGGAGTTGGCGCCGGAGGGCGGCCGGCGAATGAGCGCGAATCTTCATGCCAACGGAGGGCGAATCAAAAAAGGACTACGGCTGCCGGATTTCCGCGAGTACGGGGTCAAATGCGAGAAGCCTGCAAAAACCATGGCCGAGAATACGCCCCCGCTTGGCGCCTTCCTGCGCGACGTAATGAAGGCAAACATGAACAACTTCCGCGTGTTCGGCCCGGATGAAACCACGTCCAACAAGCTCGACGCGATTTACGCGGTCAGCAAGAAATTCTGGATTGAGCAGTTCTTCCCCGAGGATTCGGACGGCGGCGAACTCGCCACCGACGGCCGCGTCATCGAAATGCTCAGTGAACACACCATGGAGGGAATGCTGGAGGGTTACCTACTCACGGGAAGACACGGCTTTTTGTCTTCCTACGAAGCCTTTGTGCACGTCATTGATTCCATGTTCAACCAGCATGCGAAGTGGCTTGAGATCTGCAACCATGTGTCCTGGCGCGAAGCAATCGCATCTCTGAATCTGCTGATCACCTCAACCGTATGGCGGCAGGATCACAACGGCTTTACGCATCAGGATCCTGGCTTTATCGATGTGGTGGCCAACAAGAGTGCGAGCGTCACTCGTATCTATCTTCCGCCGGATGTGAACTGCCTGCTGTCAGTCTCGGATCATTGTCTTCGCAGCCAAAACTACGTCAACGTGATCGTCTGCGACAAGCAACTGCACCTGCAGTTTCTGAACATGGAGGCCGCCATTACGCACTGCACCAAGGGCATCGGCATCTGGGATTGGGCCAGCACCGACGAATCCGGCGAACCCGATGTGGTCATGGCGTCGGCAGGCGACATTCCTACGCAAGAGGCCTTGGCTGCCACCGATCTGCTTCGCAAGGAGTTTCCTGACATCAAAATCAGGTTCATCAATGTGGTGGACCTCTTCAAACTGCAGCCCAGCACGGAGCATCCTCATGGACTACCCGATCGAGATTTCGATTCCTTGTTCACCGTCGACAAGCCGGTCATCTTCAATTTCCACGGATATCCTTACTTGATCCACCGTCTGGCGTATCGCCGGACGAATCACGACAATATTCATGTGCGCGGGTACAAAGAGAAGGGCAACATTAACACTCCGCTGGAACTGGCTATCAACAACAACATCGACCGCTTTAGTCTGGCGATGGATGTAATTGACCGTGTGCCAAGATTGCAGAGAATCGGAGGCCATGCGAAGGAAAGGTTCCTGAACGAGCAGATCGCGTGCCGGACTTACGCTGATGAGCACGGAATCGACAAGCCCGACGCGGCTGGCTGGACTTGGCCTTATTAATAAGAAGTGCCCGTGCGAACTCGACGGGCAACGCGATTCAGGACGGGTGGGGCTCACCCAGGATGACTCGCACCGTGTCACGCGCGATCAGCAATTCCTCATCGGTAGGGATCGCATAGGCGAGCAGAGTGGAGTCTTCGGTCGAGATTTTCCCTTCGCGAGCCACGGTCTCCTTGTTTCTAGAGGCGTCCAGCTTGAGCCCGGCCCACTCCATGCCCTCGCAGATCAAAGCGCGGATTTCGGGCGAGTTTTCTCCAATGCCGCCAGTGAAAACCACCGCGTCTGCGCCACCCATCGAAGCCAGGTATGCTCCAATGTATTTCCGGGCGCGGTAGCAGAAGACCTCGATGGCGAGCCGCACGCGCCGGTCCTCGTGCTCTTTCAATTCCGCCTGAAGTTCGCGCATGTCGTGGGTGAGTCCAGAGATGCCGAGCAAGCCCGACTGCGTGTTGAGCAGCGTGTCAACCTCAGAGGACGACATCCCCTCTTTCCGGGCGATAACATTAACAATTGCAGGATCGAGGTCGCCGGAGCGCGTGCCCATGACTAGACCTTCGAGTGGTGTCATGCCCATGGAAGTGTCCACTGACGATCCCGACCGGATTGCAGCGGCGGAACAGCCGTTTCCCAGGTGCAAAGTGATGATGTTGGTTTGTTCGCGGGTGAGTCCTTTTATAGCGCGGTATCGGAATGCGACGTAGCGGTGGGACGTTCCGTGGAACCCGTAACGGCGGATGCGGTGCCGGCGATACAGGTGATACGGAACCGCGTACAGGTAAGCTCGCTCGGGAATCGAATGATGGAACGAGGTATCGAAGACGGCCACCTGGGGAATCGTCTTGCCGAACAGTTCGCGCGCGGCTTGAATGCCCTTAATATTGTTTGGATTATGCAGTGGGGCAAGGTCGATGCAATCTTCGATTCCGCGTAACACCTTGTCGTCAATCAGGGCTGATTCTGAAAACAGTTCACCACCATGCACCACGCGGTGTCCCACAGCGTTGACATCGCCCGCGTTCTTGATCTCAGGGACGCCGGACTTTTCAGAGGCGATGTAGCGGACCAGGTAGTCCAGCGCCGCCGAAATGTCGCGGAGCGAAGCGGTGAATTTCTGACTCGGGCCCTGCCGGTTCTGAAACGTGATGATGGCTTCGCCGCCAATCCCTTCAACTTCCCCCCGGCACAGACGATCGTCCGTGTATTGTTTAATCCGCTCAAGATCGGTGGAAATTACTTGGAACTTCAAGCTCGAGCTTCCCGAGTTCACAACCAGAACATTCATACGCGGCACTCTCCAACCGGCCAGGACTTACCAAGATAACCTCTACGCGCCACGGCTTCAATCCTTGAGCCCCGCCACCTTTCCCCGCAAGACCGTAATGGAAGCCTTAGGCAGGCTGAACGTAGTCTGGGGACTTGCCGCGAGAGTAGTCGCGATCGGCGGGTGATCCGGATCCGCATGACTGTTTGGGCCGTCGTTAATCCAGACATATTGGTCGCTCCCGAAAGTTACGAGCGCGACGGGTCCGGAAAATGACAGATTCTGTTTGCTCCTGGAATCTTCAAAGTGCACTTGTACGCTGTGCGCGGTGCTCTCGTCCCGGTTGACCAGCATGATCGACCAGTTTCCGTCGGGGCGATGCACCGCGTACGACGTAACCAGCGTATTTCCCTCGCCATCCTTAATATCGACGGAAGAAGGGAACGTCTGATGTACGCCAGAGCGATGTTGCACCCACTCCTGGTTGATCATGTGACCCGCGTAATACGGCGATGTGTAGCCTGTGATGTTGTAGTCCTCATCCGAAACAAAATTCGACCATGAAGACCAGCCTAGACAAGTTTTCTGGATGCCTTGCGGCTGAATCGGGGAGTGATAGAACGCCGCGCCTCCGCCCTCGAAGAAGGAGCCAACGTTGTCGGCCAGCCACAGTGCCGCGAAGATCGTGGTCATGGGTCCAGTGAGTCCGGCCGCCAGATGGTTCTCGGTCACCATGAGTGGAACTTCTTTGGGGACACCGTCGTCTCTCCACACCTGCAGGATGTGCTTCATCAACTGAGGTTCGGTGTACAAGGTTTTCCAAGTGATGTCGCACGGCTCAAACGGATAATGCTCGAATGACACGAAAGCCAAGTCGGAGATACGGCCATGCGTCTTCAAATAATCTACGAAGCGGCCCATCCAAGAAACCCGGCGCTGCGCGTCCGGCCAAACCCGGATGTCCTCATTTACTCCTTCGAAGACCGGCCCACCCAGCTTGAGTTGCGAATCCACCTTGTGGATGGCTGTGACCCATTGAATGTATAAAGCTCCGTAATCTTCTGGCATGGCGTGCTTGCCATCCGGCTCCTCGCCCAGTTCGACGTATCCGATGCGGTAGCCGCGCTTCTCGAGGTAGGCAATCTGCGCGGCTGCGTCGTCCGGCGTGCCGTAAAGCATGGTGACCGGAATCATCGCTGGAAGATTGTTGGTGAGTCCACTTGTAAAGAAGAGATCGAAACCGCTGTGCTGATAGCCTCCGCTGGCGTTCACATCAGCGGCCGAATGCCAGGGATCAATCGATGACGACGTGAAGGTGGTTGGCCGGTCGCTGAAACTCTTTTGAACCTCAGCAAAAGCGCCACTGGAGTCGACACTGCCCACACGGATTTCCTGAATGGCGTATCCCACACAGTTGCGGATGTCGTCTGATCCATGCAGATCGCAGGTGTTCGACGATTCCGTCATCAGGATGCGCACGTACTGAGTGCTGACGGACGCGGGGGCGAGTTGCAGATTCACAGTCCCGCCTTGAGCATTTCCAATTGCGCCGGAGGGGAAGGTCTTCCACTCGCCCAGAGGACCTGCGTCGAAGTCGAGCGCGCGTGTTCCCACCCAATACTGCACCTGATAGGTCGTGGCATAGGGGCTCGCCCACGCGATGCGGATTGCGTTCACCGGTTTCTCGGCTTTCAGATCCACGACAACCCATTGCGGGTGCAGTGCGTCGCTCTCCCCGGTGAACTTGCTGGTGAGATACGGATTGCTCTTCCAGTAGCTGAGATTCGGACCTTGCAGCGGGCGG
>Ga0209415_10020914_pt1 | contig 10121 bp, 8 predicted proteins | sample PeaSoiSIISIP2007_FD_187696 | JGI IMG/M metagenome (GOLD analysis project Ga0209415, IMG submission 187696) | Peat soil microbial communities from Weissenstadt, Germany - SII-SIP-2007 (SPAdes) (version 2) | ecosystem: Environmental > Terrestrial > Soil > Wetlands > Peat | place: Germany...
ACGGGGTCGTCTTCTCGTTCAAGGACCCGTTCGACACCAAGGACATGCGCACGACGGCCGGGGGCGATGCGGCCTACGACATCGATTTCCCGGCGCGCGACCACATCCTCGTCGAGCAATTGCGCAACAAGGGCGCGATCATCTTCGCCAAGGCGGTGTGCACCGAATATAACGGCCGCGCCGGCAACCCCGGCGGCCGTCACCGGCCGGAGAAGGTGCTGCCCTCGACCTTGGGCTACCAGCGCAGCTCCTGGGCCGGCAACCCGGCCAATGTCTATGACACGACCCGCGCCGCCTCGTTGGGGTCGAGCTCGGGCTCGGGGGTGTCGGTCAGCGCCAACCTGGTGATGGCGAGCCTCGGCGAGGAGACGCGCGCCTCGACCCGCGGCCCCGCCAACCACAACGCCGTCGCGCTGATCCTGCCGCACAAGGCGATGCTCGGGTTTATCGGCGGCGCGATCGGCGCCGACCTTTATTGCGACCGCACCGGCATATTGTGCCGAACGATCGGCGATTGTGCCCGGGTGCTCGACGCGCTGAAGGACCCGGCGAGCGGCTATTACGACCCGCGCGACATATGGACTACGGTGCCGCGTCCGGCCGTGCTGGGGACGCCCTATGCTAGCCACGCCGGGGCTTCAGGCGCGCCGGGCGCGCTCCGAGGGATGCGCATCGGCATCGTCCGCGAGTCGATGCTGGTGCGCCCCGGCGAGCGGGCGACCGTGCCGATCTGCACCGCCGCAGCGGCCGAGATCAAGGCGGTGCTGGGGCAGAGGCTCGGGGCAACCCTGGTCGAATCATCCGATCCGCTGTGGCAGCCCGACCCCGAGATCGAGCAGATGAACCCGACCTTCCGCCAGGGCTTGGCAAAGCTCGTGCCGATCTTCATGCCCGATCTCCTGTTCCGCCTCGGGCCGGACAGGACGCCCTTGTTCAAGGAATTTGCAGCCGCGATCCGGCCGACCGAGTTCCTCCCCGGCAAGGTATTCGGCTGCGGCACGATGGCGCCGATCGACTATCTCGTGGAACTGGCGGAAGGGCGGATCGCGCCGCCCCAGAACCTCGACATCGCCACGATCCAGCAGCAGGAGCTGGCCACCACGTTCCGCTTCCAGATCCCGCAATATCTGGGCCGGCGCGCAGCCGATTGGCGGGCGCGAGGCTTCAGCGAAACCCTGACGGATTTCGCCCTGCTCAACGCCCGCTCCAAATTCTGGGGCGATGACGGGCGCGCCGCCTTCAAGAACTGGGAGGAGGTCATAGACCCGCGCAACAAGCTCGGCGGGCGCCAGGGTGTCGACGAGCGCATCATGCTGCGCGAACTCTTGCGCCGGCTCGACATGATGGTGCTGTTGGAGAACCGGCTCGACGCGCTGGTGCGCCTCCACACGCCGTTGCCGCCGGCCAAGATCGGCGGCGCCCACGACCCATTGGGTGGCCCCGGCAATCTGCGCCTCGAAACCTTCTACGGCCCCAATGCCGGCCTCACCGAAGTGCTGATCCCGGCCGGCTATGTGAGGGAGGTCTACGACCCGGTCTTCCGCCTCAGCGAGGACCGCAAGCGCTATGTACCGCAAGCCGCCGACGCGCCGACCACGCTCCCAGCGCCGGGCCTGCCGTTCTCGCTGGTGTTCCGCGCCGAGCCGGGCCGTGAGGACGTCGTGCTCCGCATCGCCTCCGCCTACGAAGCCGCCTCACGACGCCGCATTCCGCCGCCGGCCTTTGGACCATTAGCCCGGAGGTGATCAGGGTGGGCTCGGCCTTTCCAGGTCATCCGCCGCGCGCATTCGGTGCAATTTTCCGGCGCGCTTGCGCGGTCGGGCGCGCCGGTTTCAAATCCCGATCGATCAGCGCTGAAAGAGGACGGATCGATGCCCGCTAAAACCTATGTCAGACCAACCGCGTCCCTCCCGCCGCCGAGCAATCCGCTGCTCGCGCCGCAGCCGCCGATTGCGCCCTTGACGCCGCCGATGCATGTCGTCGATCTGATGACCCCGGCGGGATCGGCGGTTTTCGGCGCGGTGTGGCGGGGGATGGAGGCGAAGATCGTCGAATGCCCGGCGCTTTCCGATTCCAGGCCGGAATTCAAGACGACCTACGATGTCGAGCCGCACGCGGAATTACTCGGGTTTGACGACCGGGCCTGGTCGGTCGTCCCTGCCGACGACCTTGGTGGGCGGCGCGGCGGCGGCATGATCTCGTTCTTCTGGTATCGCGCGACCCTCACGATCCCGCCGGAGGCGGCGGGTTTCGCCACCAACGGCGCCAAGGCGGTGCTGCGGATCAATATCGACGACTACGCCGAAATCTGGGTCAACGGCGAGTTGCCGCGCGCCGCCGGGCGGCCGAGCCCGGGCTGCATCCAGGGCTTCAACATGCCCCACCGGTTGGTGCTCGGCGACAACATCGTCCATCCGGGCGAGACGTACGAGATCGCGGCCTTCGCGATCAACGGGCCGATCTCGGCGGCGCCGGCGAACTTCCTGTGGTTCCGCGAGGCGAAGGTCGAGTTCTACCGCTGAACGCTGACTTCGGGCCAGCGGCGCAGGACGCTGGCGGAGACCCGATCGAAGCCGCCGAACGGCCGCCATGGGTTGGGGCGCAGGCGCAGCGCGAACAGGTCGGCAAGGCCGAACGGTGCCTCGATGTGCAGCCGGTCGCCCTCTTCGAGGCGCACGCCGACCGCGAACATCGGCGAGACAAAGCGTTCGAGGGCCTCGGCGGTCGAGGAGAGCGGCGTATAGGCTTCGCCGAAATGGGCTTCGAACCAAAGATGCACGCGCGCCTGGTTGCGCACCTCGACGGTGCTTCTGAGCGGCTCGTCAAGGGCGGCCGCGACCCGGCGAATCACCGCATCTTCGGCGTCATAGGAAATATCGGCGGCGTCGAAATAGCCGAGGTCGTAATCCCGGATCCCGTAATCGGGCGGGCGCCCGGTCAGGTGGTTCAGCACCCGCTGATAAACGGCGCCGGACATCACCAGCCAATCGGGCAGGTTGAGATCGCGTACCGTCGTCAACACCCGCATCAACGAGGGTGCGGCAAGCACGATCCCGGTCAAGCGCTGGGCCAACTCGGTGTCATCGCCGGGCGTGCGCATCAGGGGCCTGCGGAGTGTCGGATTGCCGGAGATGATAGGGCAAAGGAGGCGGCAGATGTCGGATGACCGCGATTTCATCGGCTACGGCGCCGACCCGCCCGATCCGCACTGGCCTGGCGAGGCGCGAATCGCGGTCAACATCAACCTCAATTTCGAGGGCGGCGGCGAGCGCTCGATTATGGAGGGCGACGGCGAATCGGAGGGTGCGCTCAACGATATCGGCCAGCCCGCCCTGCCCGGCCTCAGGAGCCCGCTCGTCGAATCGGTGTTCGAATACGGCTCGCGGGTCGGCGGCTGGCGCCTCTTGCGCCTCTTCCGCCGGTTCGGGGTCAAGGTCTGCCTCCTGGCGGTCGCCAAGGCGGCCGAGCGCAACCCTGCGCTGACCCGCGCCTTTGTCGCCGACGGCCACGAGATCGTCAGCCACGGCTACCGCTGGCTCGACTACCAGAGGATGCCGCCGGACGAAGAGAAGGAGCACGTCCGGCGCGGCATCGAGACATTGGAGCGGGTGGCGGGGGTGCGCCCGGTCGGCTGGATGACCGGCCGGCCGAGCGCCGATACGAGGCGGCTCCATCTCGAATTGGGCGGCTTTCTCTACGACCGCGACAGCCTCAACGACGAATTGCCTTATTGGGTGACGGTTGGCAGCGTGCGCCACCTCGTCATCCCCTATTCGTTCGAGACCAACGACAACCGCTTCGACCAGAACCACGGGTTTTCAACGGGCGATGATTTCGCCCGCTACATGATCGATTGCTTCGAGACGCTTTACGCCGAGGGCGCCGACCGGCCGAAGCTGATGTCGCTCGCCCTGCACGACCGCCTGATCGGCCGCCCGGGGCGGATCGCCGGGCTCGTCCGGTTTCTCGATCACATCGCCGGGCGCGACCGCGTGTGGATCTGCACCGGGCGCGACATCGCCGAGCATTGGCGGCGGGTTCATCCGGGGTAGGCCAATTCGTCATCCCGGCTTGACCCGGGGATCCACGTAGATGGCCGGAAACGAGTCCGGCCATGACGATTAAAGTCAGCGATATTCATCGCCGCAATCGCCGATGCTTCGCATCAGGTCGCGCGATTTGGCGAGGATCGGCCCGATCGCGGCTAGGTCTTCGGCGTCGAGCGCGACCTCGAAGGTGCGGGTGTTGTCGGCGATGTGCTCGGCGATCCCGAGCCGCGCGCCGACGATGACCCCGGCCACCGCCGGGCGGTCGAGCACATAGCGCACGCCGACATTGGCGATGCTGACCGCGTGCTTGTCGGCGACCCTCTTCAGCGCCGCGAGCAGTTCCTGGAACAGCGCCCAGCCGCCCCAGGCGTCGATCATCTGCTTGTATTTCTGCAACGAGGCGGTGGTGAGTTCGCCGCGGCTCGGCTCGGGGTGGCCGAGGTATTTGTCCGACAGGAGCCCGCCCAACAGCGTGCCGTAGGTCAGGAGGGTGATCCCGTGCCCGGCGCAGAACGCTGCCATCTTCGCCGCGGGCCGCCGGTCAATGAGCGAATACTGCACCTGGTTCGACACGATGGGGATGCCGTGCCCGGTGATGATCGCGAGCCGCTCGGTGTCGAAATTGGTCAGAGCGAGGTGGCGGATCTTTCCCTCATTCTGCAGATCGGCGAGGTGGCCGAGCGCATCGAGGTAGCGCGCGTCGCGATAATCCCACCAATGGAATTGCAACAGGTCGAGGCGGTCCACCCCCATGCGGCGCAGCGAGACGCCGATCGCCTCCTCGACGACGCGCCGGGTCATTGCGCCGGGAGGGGGCACCCATTTGGTGAAGGCCTGGATCTCGGCGAGGCGCGCCTCGCCATGGCGCGCGGCGAACTCGCGGCGGAAATTTCCAATCAGATCCTCGGCGGGGCCGTAATGGTCGGCGAGGTCCCAGGTGGTGAACCCGGCATGGTGATAGGCTTCCATCGCCGCGACCGCGCGCGCCGGGTCGATCGCCCCATGCGCGCCGGAGACCTGCCACATCCCGTTGAGGATGCGGCAGATCGAGAAATCGGCGGTGAACGGGAAGCGGCTCGCTTCGGGCAATGTCATCTGTCGTCCATCGGCAGAAGGACGGGTTGGCCGGGGTCGAGCTGCATGTCGAAGGCGGTCAGCAATGCCGCCGTCCCGGCATAATTCCCCATCAGCGCGACGAGGTCGACGAGAGCGCGGCGGCCGAAATGGTTGAGCGCGCGGGCGAAGGTGCCGGGCATCACCTTGCGCGAAGTGAAGATCTCGCGGCCGAGCTCGATGACGATCCGGTCGGCCTCGTCGAGGGCGGCGGTGTCCTTGCGGTATCTGATGATGTCGATGATTTCGGGCGAGATCCCCTGGCGCAGCGCTTCGGCCTCGTGCGCGCACCATTCGAACTGGCTGTCGAGCGCCCGGGCGGTCACGAGGATCGCCAGTTCGCGAACGCGGCCGCCGAGACCCGCCTCGTGGCGCAGGTGATGGTTGAGCGGGCGGGTATAGCGCGCCAGCGCGGGGCTGTGCAGCATGATGCCGCCCGGGCCCTTGAGGCCGCGCAGCGATCCGCTCCGCGGATCGGCGAGACCGTCATAGACGCGCTGCGCGTCGGCATCGAGCTCCTCGCGTTTCGGCAAGGGCAGCCGGCAGCCGGATTCGGGATCGACATCCGCGGGAACCATGGTCTCTCCCAACAATCGGTCTGCGATAGCTCGGAGAGCAAATGCCCAAACTTGCGGCATCAGATCAAGGTCCGTTAAGTTCCGCTCGCCCCCTACTCGTCATGGCCTGCCTTGTGCCGGCCGTCCATGTGGATTCCCCGGACAAGCCCGGGGATGACGAATTGATGGGGTTCCCACTGGCCGGAAGCCTTTCCCCAATCGATGACCGACGTCCGCGCACTGCCTGCCGAGCCCGAGATCGCGAAAGGCGCCTGGAGCGACATCTTTCGCAACGGGCTCGGGCTCTATAGCGCGCTGGTGATCGGCGGTATCGCGATGCACGCGACGCAGATGCTGGTGATCGCCATCATCATGCCGACCATCGTCGCCGACATTGGCGGCGCGGCCTATTACACCTGGGCCGCGATGCTCTACACGATCGGTGCGATCGTTGGCGCCTCCTCGACCGGCGTGGTGTGGGAGAGGCTCGGGCCGCGCCGCTCCTATGCGCTGGGCGCCGGCGTGTTTGCCCTCGGCACGGCGGCGTGCGCGCTTGCCCCGAACATCGGCGTCCTGATCGCCGCGCGCGCCGTGCAGGGCTGGGCCGGCGGCCTCGTCGCCGGCAGCGGCATGGCGCTGATCACCGGTCTTTTTGACGCACGCCTCCGCACCCGCATCATCGCGCTCTCGCAGGGCACCTTCACCGCCTGCCATCTGAGCGGTCCGGTGGTGGGCGGCATTTTCGCGGCGATGCATTGGTGGCGCGGTTCGTTCTGGGCGATGGCGCCGCTGATGCTCGGCTTTGCCGTGCTGGCTTATTATAAGATCCCCGACCGGCTCGCCGGCGATGCCGATCGTGGCCGCGCGGCAGCAGTGCCGGCGCTGCGCCTGGCAACGCTGACCGCCGGCGTGTTCTGCCTCGCCGGCGCCGGGCCGGTGCAGAATTCGCTCTTGCGCGCCCTCTTGATCGCGGCCGCGGTGGCGCTGGTGGGGCTGACCTTCCGGCTCGATCGCGGCGCGCGCAGCAACCTCTTCCCGCCCCGGGCGTTGTCGATCAGCGCGCCGATCGGCCTCGCGCTATGGATCCTCTCGCTGCACGGCATGACGCAGACTTCGGTGTCCTTGTTTCTGCCGTTGCTGCTGCAGGTCGTCCACGGCGTCTCGCCGGTCTTCATCAATGTCGTCAACATCGTCATCTCATTGGGCTGGACGATCGGTACGTTCTCGGTATCGGGCTGGTCGGGCCGGCGCGAACGCCTCGCCCTCTTGTCCGGTCCGGTGATCGCCTTCGCCGGCTTGGTGTGCCTCACGCTGGTTGCACTGCTGCCGGGCCTCGTACCGCTGGTTTTGAGCGCCTTTGTCATGGGGATCGGGATCGGCGTCTATAACGTGCATCTGGTCGCCCGCGCGATGGAGACCGCCGGCGCCGGCGAGCAGCGCAGTACCGCCGCGGCGCTGACCTCGGTGCGCTCGATCGGCACCGCGTTTGGCGCCGCTATCGCCGGCGTCGTGGCGACGACGGCCGGCCTCGGCGATGCAACGGATCCGCAGGCGGTCGGCAACGCGGTGACCGCCGTCTATGTCTTCTGCTGGATCCCATTCGGCCTCGCGGCCTTGTTCATGCTGCGCTTCCTGCGGATCGCGCTGCCGCGGACCGCGCCGCTCGCGCCCGCCGAATGAGCGGACGTGCGAGCTTTTGCTCGCCGTGCCGCTTCTCTAAGGTAGCGGAGGCGGGCCCCCGCCCGCCGAGGGGAGGGATGCCATGAAAATCGTGGTTTTCGGACCGGGCCGGCGCACCGGCGCGTTGCGCGACGGCATGGTCGTCGATTTGTCTGGCGCCTTTGCCAAATACGCCTCCGAAAAGCTCGGCGAGGCGCATCCGGTGGCGCTGGCCGGGAGCCTTGTTCCGTGGGACCTCGCGCGCTTTATCGAAGGCGGGGAACGCACGCTGGAGAATGCCGAGAAGGCGCTCCAATACCTCTTCGGCGAGGCGCAGAACCAGCGCGACCGGCGCGGCGGGGTGCTGGTCCATCCGATGGCCGAGACCCGGCTTCATGCGCCGCGTCCCAACCAGGCCCGGATCGCCTGCGCCGGCGGCAATTTCGCCGACCACGCCGCGGCGATGGCCGAACGGATGCTGGGCAAGCCCTACGAGGGCGACGCGCGCGCGCAAATCCGCAATGCCGGGATCTGGGGGTTCTGGAAGGTGCATCGCGCGGTAGTCGGGCCCGACGGCGAGGTGATCTATCCGCAAAAGGCGAGCCGCCTCGATTACGAGGGCGAGCTGGCGATCGTCCTCGGCAAGCGGGGCACCGATATCAAGCCGCAGAACGCACGCGATTATATCTGGGGCGTGACGCTGCTCGGCGATTGGAGCATCAGGAGCCCGCGCGAGCCGGCCGGCCCGCACAATTTCGCGATGGGCAAGAATTTCGACACCTCGTGCTCGCTCGGCCCTTGCATCGCCGTCGGCGAGACCGACCCATTCGCCACCGACGTCGAGACCCTCGTCAACGGCGAGCGCCGGCAGGCCTTCAACACAAGCGACATGGTCTTCTCGTTCGGCGAATACCTGGAGTACCTGTCGCGCGACCTGACGCTCTATCCCGGCGACATCATCAGCGGCGGGACCGCCGCCGGCACGGCCGCCGATTCGAGCCCGCGCCTCCCCGACGGAACCTCGCCGCCCGAGCGCTACCTGAAGCCCGGCGACACGGTCGAGATCCGCTCGCCGGCGGTCGGCAGCCTGCGCGCCTCAATCGTCAGCAAGGGTGCGAGCAAATAGAAATGCACAAGATCGATATTCCAGATGACATTCGGGCGCGCGCGATGCGGGCGCGGGGACGCGACCACATCTTCGAGCGGATCGAGGCGGCGCGCACCGCGCACATCGTCGTCGATCTGCAGAACGGCTTCATGGCCGAGGGGGCGCCGGTCGAGGTGCCAACGGCCCGCGAGATCGTGCCCAACGTCAACCGGATCTCGGCCGCGCTGCGCGAGGCTGGCGGGACCAATGTCTTCCTGCGCTACACCTGCGATCCGGCCGAGAAGCAGCCCTGGACGACGCGGTACGGCGAATACCTGTCGGCAGAGCGCAGCGCCCTCCACAAGGAAGCCTTCAGCCGCGGGGCGGAGTCATGGCAGCTGTGGAAGCTGCTCGATGTGGGTCCCCCGGACCTCATCGTTGACAAGACCCGGTTCAGCGCCTTCGTACCGGGCACTTGCACGCTCCATGACATGCTGGAGATGCGCGCCATCGACACGCTGATCGTCACCGGGACGCTGACCAATGTGTGCTGCGAATCGACCGCGCGCGATGCGATGCAGCGCAATTACCGGGTAATCTTTGTCGCCGACGGCAACGCCGCGCTCACCGACGCCGAGCACAACGCGACCCTGTGCAACATGGCGACCCTCTTTGCCGACGTGATGACAACGGCAGAACTGCTGGCCGTGCTCGCTGCCGGCAAGCTCCGCGGCGCCACGTAAGAGGGTGAGGGCCGGGCACGGCACATGCCGACATGACTGGGATTTGAGCTACACTATCCTTCCAAACCCTGCCGTGTGGGCCGCGTGAAGCTGTTCCGCGCTGTCGCATTGTCATCCGCCCTCCTGATCTCGGGCGCAGCATTCGCCGGCGAGACGGCGGAGCCTGCCGGCCCGCCGCTGTCGGCTGCGCCGCCGCGCCCGTCACCGCCCCAAATGACGCCTCGGGCGCCGCACCCGGCCGATGCCGATGCCGCGACCTATGAGCGTTGCATGACGCTCGCCGGCGAGAACCCTGCCGCTGCACGGGACCTCGCGGAACGCTGGCACGATCGCGGCGGCGCCCATCCCGCAGACCATTGCTTTGCCGTCGCGCTGATCGGGCTCAAACAATATAAGGAGGCCGCCAGCCGCCTCGAAAAGCTGGCAGAGGCGATGGTGCACGCGCCCCCGGCCCTGCGCGCCGATGTGCTCGGCCAGGCCGCGCAGGGCTGGCTCCTCGCCGGCGACCCGGGGCGCGCCTATGCGGCGGACGGCGAGGCGCTCGCCCTGCGCCCGGCCGATGGCGATCTCGCGGTCGCCGATCTCCTGGTCGACCGGGCCGAGGCGGCGGGCTCCGCCGGGTGGTTCGACAAGGCGCTCGGCGATCTCGACCGGGTGCTGAAAGCCGATCCCGCCCGCTTCGACGCACTGATCTACCGCGCCTCGGCCTATCGCGCCCTGAGCCGGCTCGACCCCGCCCTGGCCGACATCGGGAAGGCGCTCAATCTGGCCCCCGATTCGGCGCCGGCGCTGGCCTATCTCCAGCGGTTTTACCGGCTCGTCATCCTGTCGAATGTCGACCGCGCCAGCTTTACCCACAGCAACGCGCGGCTCGGGGTCGTCTTCGCCGCGATCTACACGGCCGAGGATATCG
>Ga0209415_10020915_pt1 | contig 10120 bp, 8 predicted proteins | sample PeaSoiSIISIP2007_FD_187696 | JGI IMG/M metagenome (GOLD analysis project Ga0209415, IMG submission 187696) | Peat soil microbial communities from Weissenstadt, Germany - SII-SIP-2007 (SPAdes) (version 2) | ecosystem: Environmental > Terrestrial > Soil > Wetlands > Peat | place: Germany...
TAACGAGTACGGTGGTCGCGCAAACCAGGGTCGATTTGCAGAATCAGTCGAAAAATGTGAACCTTCAAGCCGCACCGTTCACGGCGCCGGTGAAGTCGGGCGCGGTATTGCCCGCCACTTGCACGCTGGCCGATTTATTTTTCGAAACCACGGCGCCGGCGGGCACCAACATTTATGGCTGTACTTCGACGAATACGTGGGCGCTCGAAGGGGGTACCGGCGGCGGCGGCACTTTGACCATCGACAGCAGCGGCACGGTGGTTGGAACGCGCCCCATCGCCAATTTCATACCGGGCGCGGGTATCCTGAACACTCTCAGCGACACCGGGACGCAAATCAACATTCAGCAAGACGTTGATACGGGAGTGATCCTGACCCGGGCGGGCCAGCAATCCGGACAAACGCTCCTCTGCGCGTCGAGCAGCGCGTCTTCCTCGGCCTACACTTGCGCCATGTCGCCCACGTTGACGAGTTACACCACGGGCATGGTGCTGAACTGGATTCTGGACGTGAGCGGCGCGGGCGGACCCACGACGTTGAACGTCGATGTGCTGGGAGCGACGCCGGTGAAACTGGCCGATGGCGTAACGGATCCGGTGACCGGCGACCTGAACGGCGGCGGCATGTACCTGGCCTGGTTCGACGGAACCGTGTTCCGGCTGATGAAATCTTCTCTGGTGAACGCGATGGCGGGTACCCAGCCGACGTGCAGTTCCGCCCTGCGCGGAAGGTTCTGGACCGTCTTCAGCGCAACCGGCGTCAAGGATACGGTCACGGTATGCGCGAAGGACGCGACGGACGCGTACGCCTGGCGGGTTATTTATTGACGCGTCGAAGCTGAGCGTTCCCGTTGGTCGCGGCTCTGTGTTAGTCTTGCCGGGAAGTGGGCCAGAACGAGACCTCAAAGCTTGAAGCGCTGTTCCATGCGCTTGCCGGCATCCCTCCGGGAGCCGGGCGCGATCAAGCCGCGATCCGCCTGAGCGAAGGCGATTCGGAACTGGCGCGCAGGGCGCTCGAACTGGTCGATTCGAAGGATCGAGCCGCGGCTCGGAACCTTGCGGCCCGCGAGGCTGCATCGGCGCCGCGCGTCTACGGGCACTACCGCACGATCCGGCTGATAGGGTCGGGCGGGATGGGTGCGGTCTATCTTGCGGAGCGCGCCGACGGGCAGTTCGAACAGACCGCGGCGGTGAAAGTCATCGCGCCGCATGTTGCCGGACACGCTTTCGGTGAACGTTTCCTAGCCGAGCGCCAGATCCTGGCCGGCCTCAACCACCCCAACATCACCAAGCTTCTGGACGGCGGCGTCACGGCCGACGGCACGCCTTACCTAGTGATGGAGTACGTTGCGGGCGAGCCGCTGGACAAGTACTGCGACGAGCACAAGCTGAGCCTGCGCGCGCGATTGGAGCTGTTCCTCAAAGTATGCGCGCCGGTCTCCTACGCACATCGCAATCTGGTGGTGCATCGGGATCTGAAGCCTTCCAATATTCTCGTCACCGCCGAAGGCGAGCCCATGCTGCTGGATTTCGGGACGGCCAAGGTTCTTTCCGGCGCCCAAGACAATGCGGCGCCTACCTTGCCGCTGATGACGATTCGCTATTCCAGCCCGGAGCAGCGCTCGAGCGCGCCCATAACCACCAGCACCGACATCTTCTCGCTGGGCGTCATTCTCTTCGAGATGCTGACCGGCGCGTGGCCGTTCGGCAATCCGTCTTCACCCACGCAGATGCTCGAACGTTTCGCCCGCGAAACTCCGATGACGTCGCCTGCGACGGCGGTGACCGAGGAGGCGTCGCTGGCTCGATCCGCAAGTATACGGTCGCTAAAGAATTTGCTCGCGGGCGACCTCAGGAACGTTCTCTCCAAGGCGCTGGCCCCGGTACCCGAGCAGCGCTATGAGACCGTGCAGTCTCTGGCGGCGGATATAGAAAACTGGCTGGCCGGGTTGCCGGTTCGGGCCAAGCCTCCTCATTTTGCCTATCGCGCCGGCAAGTTCCTGCGCCGGAACTGGCTCGCGATGGCCGGAGTTGCCATCCTGGTGGCCGGCTTGTCTGTTGCGGCGGTGCTGGTGATCCTGCAATCCCGGGTCGCCCGGCAGGAGGCGGCGAGGGCTCAGGCGGAGGCGCGAAGATCGGCGGCGGTCAATGAGTTCCTCAACGACATGCTATCCTCGGCGGCTTCCGGCAAATTCGATCCACTGAAATACACGGTGGCCCAGATGGTGGATGACGCGGCGGCCAAGGTCGGCGACCGCTGGAAAAACGATGCGTCCACAGAAGCCGCCGTGCGGCTGAGCCTGGGAGAGAGCTACACCCGCCTGAATCGCCGCGACGAGGCGCTGGTCCAACTCAAACGTGCGGTGCAACTCATCCGGCCCACGGGCGACGATCAACAACTGGCCGGGGCGATGTACGCCATGGCGGACTTTTGGGCCGACGGAGGAAATCACGACGAAGCGATCGCCGACTTACGCGAGGCCCTGGCGCTTTTGAACCGGCTGGGAAAACGCGCCGATCCCGTGACTGTATTTTGGGTGAAGAACTATCTTTCCTGGCACCTCTCCTGGATGCGGCGCGACATGGACGAGGCGCGGATTTTAATTCAACAGGCGATCGATGTGGGTAAGCGGGAACCGAGGATTGCCAGAGGCGACTTGTCCGAAGCGGAGACGCACCAGGGCGATCTGCTCCTGATCCAGGGAAGGAGCCCGGAGGCGAAAGCGATTTACGAGGAGGCGCTGCGGCTGGGCAGGCAGGACGATCCAGGGGGTTATTGGGAGCGAGTGCCGCTTCACGCACTGGTGTCAGTCGAGGCTGCGAGTGGTGACTTCCGCGCCGCCGCGGACTACGCCCGTCAGGGATATGAACTGTTTCGCAAGTACTCGGGCGATGAAAATCCGTACACCGCACAGGCCAAGATACGCTGGGCGCGTTATCGTACCGAAGCGGGAGCGCCGGCCGGGGAGGCTAGCGAGGACGTGCTGGATGCCATGGCGGTCGTGCGCAGAGGTTTACCCGAGGGAGCCGACGGATTTCTTCAGCCTTATGGGAACGCGGCGCGCGTTCTCAATTTGGCGAAGCGTTACCGGGAGGCGGAATCGTATGCGCGGGCAGCGCTGGCGATCATGGACCAGAACCGGTATTCGGCAGGAGACGAGAGGCGCGCCCCCCTGTTCCGGCAACTGGGCGAGGCGTTGAGCGGCCAACAACGGTACCAGGAAGCAATTGTGGCATTCGAACAGGCGGAAGGCATCTACCGGCAAAACTCCACGCCAACGGCCAAGGAAGGGCTACGGCAAGTCCAGATAATAAAGAACGCAGCCATGTCACGGCCGTGAGAATCGCGGGTCGTGAAGGAGGGCTTCGTCGGTCAGCGTGCGGAGAAACTCGACGATGCCGGCGCGCTCCTGAACCGTCATCGAACTATGATGCGTCACCGCTTCTTCCAAGGTTGCGACGGCGCCGTCGTGCATGTACGGCGCGGTGACGGCGATGTTGCGCAGGGTGGGGGCTTTGAATCCGCCTTCGTCCTCCGGCTTCCCGGTGAAGTTCACTCCGCCGTGGCAGCGGAAGCAGGAGAATCCGGTGCTGAAGAACAGCACTTCGCCATGCTTCGCTACGGCTGAGATGGCGCTGTCCTCGCGATCGAAATGATAACGGTCGTAAGGCGAGCGCGCGGAGACGATAGAGCGTTCGAAGCAGGCGATGGCCTTGATGACGTTGTCCATGGTGATCGTGTCCGGACCGAATAGTTTTTTATATTTCGGGTCGGCGCGGGCGACGGCCAGGAATTTTTCGCCGCGCTCGTCCATGCCCAGTTCGACGGGATGGACGCCGAACATCGGGACCCGCGCCTGCTCTTCGAGCGTATGAAGGCCCTGGTCGATCCAGGTGAACACCGGCGTGTAGGCGACGTTGACCAAGCTCATACTGCTGCGCGGATGCTTCTCTCCCGTCGATCCTTCGCCGCGAGGCTTGCCGTCGGTGAAGGCGAGGCTCTGGATGTGGCAGGACGCGCAGGATTCGGTGCCGTTGGCCGACATGCGCGCGTCGTAGAAAAGATAGCGGCCGAGTTCGACCTTGGCCTCGGTCATCGGATTGTCGAAGGGCACGCGAGGTTTAGGGAATCCCGGCGGGAGGTCCCATTTATAGGGGGTTTGGGCCAGGGCTGCGGCCAGCGGAACACAGACTAAAGTCTGCGCCACCTTGACCAGCAACCGGGCAGCACGAGGTGGCACAGGCTTTAGCCTGTGATTATCATGCGACAAGGATTTCTCCCGTGTGTACCGTGTCGTAGCCGGCGAGCATCTCCAACTTTCGGCGCAGAGCGGAGCGATTCAGGGCGTCCAGCAACGCTTCGATGGCGGGGAGTTTTGCGAACTGACGGCGGATGACCAGGTCGTAGCGTTCCGTGGCGAGAGGGATGAAATGGAGGCCGAAGGCTCGGGCGGCGGAACGGGTGGCGATGCAGCAGTCGGCATGGCCTTCGGCGACGGCTTGCGCGGCTGGCAGGTGGCCGGTGGCGATGCGGTTGTAGCCGAGGAGGCGGTCGACGGAGATGCCGGCGGCGCGCAGGTGCTGGTCCAGAACCTCGCGGCTGCCTGCACCTTTCTCGCGATTCACGATGCGGAGGCCCTTCTTTGCCAGATCCTCCACCACCCGGATCGGGCTGTCAGGGCGCGTGACGAGGCCCTGTTCCCAGACGGCGAAGGTCACCACTTTTACCGATCCTGGCGCAAAAAGATGTTTCACGATGGGCAGGTTGTAGTCGCCGGTCGCGGTATCGCGCAGATGCGTTCCGGCGACGTGGACTTTCGCCTGCTTCAGCCATTCGAGCGCCTGGCGGCTGGTGGACGGCGCGACGACGATGTCGAGATGGCGGGCCAGAAGCGAGATCCCAGGGTCGCAGCCGGCGATGAGCAGGCGCTTGGGGTCCTCCTGTTCGTTTTCGAAAGTTTGCGCTCTTTTGCCGTCAATGACCATCGCGTCGGCCGGGGGCAGCATCAGTTGTTCAGTAGAGGAGACTCCCATCAATCTGCCGCCGACGCGGCACAGTTGCACCGGCTGGCCGGCGCGCGTGGGGGTGATGAAATCGACGGGAACCGGTTTCGACGCCGCGGCCGATTCGGGTTCCAGGCTGAAAAGTTCCTCGACCCGGACTTCCAGAATTTTTGCGAGCTGGAGCGCGACGGTGGTGTTCGGGACGTAGTCGCCTGCTTCGATGGCATAGATGGTCTGGCGCGTGACGCCGGAGAGTTTCGCCAGCGAGGCGGCGGAGATCCCGCGGCGCTCGCGGATTTCGTTGAGATGGGTGCGGGTTTCCATTTACTTTCTCAGGCGGACGACGCTGATTTTTTCGAGCATCCGGATGGATCGCGCGCCCTTTTTGTCGCCCGGTACGACGAGGCGGAACGGGCCCTGATATTCGAATAACGGCTTGCCGTTAATGGCGTCGGCGACGATGATTCTGTTGGCGCCAAAGTTGGGGTCGATGTCGGCCAGCGCGTAGACGACCTGATAGCCGTCGCGGGCTTCGGCGAGGATGTAGGTCGCCAGCGCTTTCCCCATCAGTTGCTTGTCCAGGGGCGCTCCGGCCTGCTTCAGGATGTCGTAGAGGAGGACGCCTTGATAGGTGGTTTCCGTACCTTCATCGTTGAACGTCGCCGACGTGCGAGGCATTTTTGCGAGGTCGGCCTTGGTCAGGGTGAGGGGCGTGGCCACATCGCCCGCGATGGTAAAGTTCTGGGCGCGGAGAACGGTCACAAAAGCCAGGGCGAGAGCGTGCTTCATAGCACACATTGTAATTTAAAACGGACAGGGGCGTTTACCGCTCCATTTCGTGATGGAAGAACGCGAGGCTGGCTGCCGCGTCCGTATCGATCGAGCCTCTGCCTTCGATCGAAAGACGCTGCGTATAGCGAATCTGCTTCATCAGCGCGAAGAAGCGGCCGTATTCCGGGTCCTCATCCGGGTTTTTCGGCCACTTCCGGCCTTCCGGATTGGCGAAATGAAGATGCACAATCTGGTCGGCCGCTTCGACCAGGATTTTGGGATCTTCCTTTTCGGAACGCAGGTGGTAGTAGTCGATCATCATCTTCACGCTGGGATGATTCACTTCGCGCACCAGGCGCAAGGCTTCCGCTCCGCTGTTAATGATGTTGCTGTCCGGGTGGCGCAGAGGCTCGATGGCGAGGACGATTTCCTTCGAGCGTGCGAGGTCTCCGGCGTAGGCCAGAAATTCCTTGATCTGGTTCCAGGCGGTTTCTCTGGAGTAACCGGCCGGCACGTTGCGGGAACCGGCGCTGCCATAGACGACAATTTTGGCGCCCAGTTCGCGGCAGCGGTCGAGCATCTTGTTCATGTACGCCTTGAGAGCCTTGGGGTCGACTTCGGTTCCCACCACTTTCAGAGTTCGAATGAAGTTGTTGCAGCACTCGCAGCGGATGCGCGAGGCCAGCACCTGCTTGCGGATATCGGCAAAGGCTTCGTCGGTGAGAACGGAAAGCAACGCCACGTTGGGCTCGAAGTAATCGAAGCCGACGGCTTCGGCCTTAGCGAAACTTTCCATGCCGCCGCTGAGGCCGATTGCGACGCCGTCGATTTTGGCTAGGGCTGGGATGGCGGCCATTGCGAGCAGGAAATTACGCCGGTTGCAGAGCATCTAAGTAGCCTATCCCCTCCATGACTGTCGGGGTTCCACTGAGCGAGGGTTTCCAGCATGTCCGCATGCTTACGCATGGCGGTTCAACCGAACCGCGTCCGTCAGGGAGCGGATAACCCGACTTGTGGGTGCGACAGGCCACTAGAGAGCTGGTTTGCTCGCGGCGAGGCGGGATTCAGCGGCGCGCAGCCAGGAAATCGCTTCGTCGATGGAATGGGCGCCGAGTTGCGCCGCGGTCTCCGCGGTAAGAGTTCTTGCCGCGCTCTGGTTAATCGCGGGCTGCGAGTTCTGCGTGCTCCTGGTGAGCGCGGGCAGCGCTTCGGCCTGTTGCTTCAGGTCGGCGGCGGCAGCGGACGCGGAGGCGCCGGCGGCCTTCGCTTTTTCCAATTTGCCGATCAACTCCCTGGTGGTCGCGAGCATCGCGCGGCGCCGCTCGATCAATTGAGTGATCTTTTCCGGCGCGCCGGCCGAAGTCCCGTCCGCGTAGATAGCCGCGGTCAAGTGCATGTAGTCGGGTACCGCGCCGACCGTCATATTGGTGATCGGAATGCGCTTTTCCGCCCCGGGGGCGATCGGCTCAGTGGTAAGATCATCCTCCCACAGTTGGAAGTAGCTGCCGGGATAGTGAACCAGCTCGACCAGAAAAGCGGTCAGGGGTGGCTGGGTCGGTGCATCCTTAACAAAGAGAATCGAAGACTGGAGCGCGGGCTCAACGCGTAGCGCGGGCAGAGGGGTCTCGGCAAACAAAGCCGAACAGGCGAACAACAGGGGAATCGTGAACTTGGTCATGTCAGAATCAGTATTCGTCCGGCGGCAACGTTTGTCAAATGCGATATAGTACTGCCATGCGCATTCCACTCGTCCTTTGTCTTGCCGCGGCAGCAAGCCTGACCGCGCAGGTCCGGTTCAAGCCGGACGTCATGGCCGTCACCATCGACGGCAAGCCTTTTACTATGTTTCATTACGGCTCCGATGCGGGAAAGCCTTATCTGGCGCCCATTTTCTCCGCTTCCGGCAAGAACATCACCCGCCGTTTTCCGATGGAAGATGTGGCAGGGGAAAGCAAGGACCACCTGCATCACCGCGGGTTATGGTTCTCCTGCGACGAAGTGAATGGCGTGATGTTCTGGACCAACGAGCTTTCGTACACCAGGAAGGACATGGGCCGCATCACGGTGCGGGAGAGCAAATGGAAGGAAGGCCCGCAGGCCGGTACGCTGAACGCAATCAGCGACTGGAAGGCTCCGGACGGGCACGTGATGATGGTGGAGAATCGCGACATGACATTTTCCGGCGACTCGAAGATCCGCACGCTCGATTTTCGGATGACGCTGACGGCGCAGGAAGACATCACCTTCGGCGATACGCATGAAGGGTTCTTTGCGATGCGGCTGGCGGACAAGTTCAAAGAAGTGCAGGGCGGGAAGAGCGTCGACGCGGAAGGCCTCGTGAATATGCAGCAGATCTGGGGCAAGAAGTCGCCTTGGGTGGACTATACGACGGAGATGGACGGGGAGAGGCTGGGCGTGGCGATCATGGATCATCCGGATAATCCGCGGCATCCGACGCACTGGCATGCCCGGGATTACGGGCTGGTGGCGGCCGATCCGTTTGGGTCGCAGAAGGCGTTCGATACGGATGAGAAAGAGCCTCTGTTCAAGGTCGCGAAGGGCAAGAGCGTGACGCTGCGGTTCCGCGTGATTGTTCACCCGGGGGATGCGCAGTCGGGGCACGTGGCGGAGATGTATAAGGAGTACGGGAAGTCGAAGTAGCGTTAACCATGCAGGGCCGGTTGCGAAGACTCGTCGACGCGATTGTCACCAACGATAGCTCACTGTTTTCGGAACTGCTGGACGGGTCGCCGGCGCTTGCGTCCGCGAGTTTCTCCGAGGGAGCGACGCGTCAGCGGCCGGGTCCGAGCTTGCTCAGGGAAATAGGGCACTACATTTATTCGGGCGATACAGCGTTACATTTCGCCGCCGCCTCATATCGTCACGACATGGCGGGGAAGCTGATCAAGGCGGGAGCCAACCTCCGGGCGAAGAATCGGCGCGGCGCCGAACCACTTCATGCGGCGGCGTTTGGAAATCCCACTTCGCCCAGGTGGAATCCGGAGGCGCAGGCAGCGACCATTATTGGCCTCATTGAAGCCGGCGCTGATCCGAACGCCCAAAACATGGACGGGGCTACTCCCCTGCACCGCGCCGTTCGAACGCGCTGCGCGGGCGCGGTCCGCGCTCTTCTCGACCACGGGGCGGATCCGAAGATCCGCAACAAGAACGGTTCGACGGCCATGGAACTCGCCCTCCGTACTACGGGCCGCGGCGGTTCCGGCTCAACGGAGGCGAAGGCTCAGCAACGGGAGATTCTTTTGTTGCTACGAGGGCGATCAGAAATTTAGCTTCATGGCGAACTGCAAAATGCGCGGATCGCCGGACGCGGTAATGCGGCCGAATGTCGCCGAGGTGAACGTCGCGGTCGGGTTGCTGAAATTCGTGTGGTTGATGGCGTTGAAGGCCTCGAATCGGGTTTCCAGCTTCAGGCGCTCGGTTAAGCGGAACAGGCGGACCAGCGCGAGGTTCACGGTGATAACGCCGGGTCCGCGCAGAAGGTCGCGGCCGAGGGTTCCGAAGGTTCCCGTGGGATTTTTCGCGAACGCCGCCGGGTTCAGCAATTGCAGGCCGGGTCCCCAGTTGGCGTTGTACGGATTCACACCCGCGACGGGATTGACGCGATCCAGATTCTCGCCGCTCAGCGAGTTGTCGGCTCCGGCCAGGATGTTGAGCGGTCCGCCGGTTTGCACGCGGAGCGACGGCGAGATCTGCCAGTTACCCAGAATATGGTCCTTCCAGCTGCTTCCTTTAAAAGGGCTCTCGGCGACCATGGTGACGTTGGTGAGCTGCCGGTAGTCGAAATTGCAACTGCCGTGGTCGGCATTTCGGTTCGTCGGGTTCTGGTAATAGGCGCCGCTGATGTCGCCGGCGAAATCTCCATCGCTGACGCAATGGCTATAGGTGTAATTGCCGAGCAGAGTGAAGTGATAGCTGAACCGGTGCTGCACCGATGCGAGCAGGCCGTTGTAGCTGGAGTTGCCTCCGTCGTCGGTCTGATACACGGTCCCGTAGTAGGCTCCCGCGGTGGGATTCAGTTGATAGAGAACGCGGCGCTGGGTGGTGTTGGCGGTGGATGCGCCTTGGCCGTAGATGGAGTAGTTCAGATCCTGGGCCAGCCAGAGATGCGTCGTCTTGTTGCCGATATAGGACACGGTGGCCAGCCAGTTGCCGGCGAACTGGCGCTGATAGCTGGCATTCCACTGCATCATGTACATGGTCTTCAAATGCTGCGGCAGGACGACATAAGCGGCGTTGGTCGGGAAAGGCACGTTGGATGGAGCGGGCGACGGAATGGGGAAAGGGCTGCCGCCGGGATAGCCTCGCCAGGGATCGTTGAAGGGTCC
>Ga0209415_10020918_pt1 | contig 10118 bp, 3 predicted proteins | sample PeaSoiSIISIP2007_FD_187696 | JGI IMG/M metagenome (GOLD analysis project Ga0209415, IMG submission 187696) | Peat soil microbial communities from Weissenstadt, Germany - SII-SIP-2007 (SPAdes) (version 2) | ecosystem: Environmental > Terrestrial > Soil > Wetlands > Peat | place: Germany...
TTTATCTGTGCCTTGAGCACGTCGATAACTTGGGAGCGTACACCGCATCCCGCCGGAGACCGGCCTTCTCATCCCATATGGTTTCGACAGTTGACTTCGCAGAGCATAATGATTCAGGCGGCATGATGAAAACCCATGACCTTGTGATGCTGGTTTTGCTCGGCATCGGGTGGCTGTTTTATCGGAAGAAGTACGACAGAATGACGTGGTCCTCTACTACAAAGGCGGGGTCTTTTTAGCCGAATGTTTTCTGCGCTCTGCTGATTCTCTTAATCTACAGGAGAAATCCCGCGATCATATCTGGCCCGGCGTGATGGAGGATTTCCCGACTGCATGGCTGAGCTAAGTGAGCTCCAAGATTTGTACGCCAGGAACCTATTTCTGCAGGCTTTCCAGGGATCTGCGGATCGTTGGACCGCAAATACCACAATCGAGTCGCTCTCAATCGAGGAAATAGTGTTCGGCAGCAGACTCGCTGCGCGATTAGGGGGACCACGGCTTTCCCGCTGGCTCATTCGGAAAGCAGGCCAACGTGATCCGGAAAACAAGCGGGTCAGGTTCGCGATGTTGTACTACCGCTCTCCGAAATCAAGATTGTTGGACGATCTTCGAAAATTCGAGGATTCACCGGATCTGGGAGGAGACGATGACAAGCTGCGGGCTCACTGGTATGCGACTCATGGTGTGATGTGGGCGAATCTTCGTGACTTCGAGCGAGCCCACGACTGCATGAATCGATCGGAGGCTCTGTGCAAACAAGATAGCTGGGTTATGAGCTGCAAAGCGAACGTTCTGGCAACGGCAGATCGCTGGGATGAAGCGCTTGCCACGGCTGAAGAAGCCTGGGTGCTTCGTCCGGGATCGCCTGCCACAGCACATGCCCTCGGCAATAGTTTGCTGAATCTGGGAAGAGTCGAGGAAGCGGCGGCGCGTCTTACAGCATCAGCCAGTGCGGGAGAGTCCTTCGAGGTGGCGGTATACGCGTGCTGGCATCAGCGCGCGTTGGCGGAGACACTGGCTGGCGAGGATCGTCGAATAGCCCTGAACACGGCTTGGGACCTAGCAGAAAAGGTCAGGGTGTTGGCACCTCTTGCCGATCGTGATGTGATCGCAGGCTTCGCGCGCATGAAGGTAGATGTCGCCGCACTCAGTGACGACCATGAGGAGATGTTGAAATGGGCTGAACAAGCACGAGCCCCTTTTTACCGTATGGTAGCCGACAACCTTCGGAGAAATCCGCATGGCAAGCGTGTCCGTCTCGCTCATCGCCGAACAAAGCAGCGATACCAGGAATGCCTCCCGGCAAGCGTTTCCTCGGCACTAAGCACTTTTGAGATCGAACTTGATCCCGGAGACATGGCGTCTGAAATCACGTTTGGAGGGACTCATTTTTGGACAGCAGTTGACTGGCTGGAAAAGCGCGGTTTTGCGGTGCGCATGTTCGCCGCCACTGCTGGCGTTACCGCAGCTCTAGTGAGGGCCGGCTTTTCGTTTGTGCTCGGGATTGAAACCGACGATTTCAGTCATGCGGTCAATGTAATTGGCTTTGACGAGGCGACTGGCACAGTGATGCTTCACGATCCGTCCTCATTTCGAGCGCGCGAATTGTTGATGAGTAGTTTGGGGGAAGGCGAGTCGCCCATCGGGCCGAAAGCAATGGCCGTGGTCCCTCAGGAACGCGTGGAGGAGTTGGACAGGTTGCTGCCGTCCGCTGATGTACATGCGATGACTGCGCTCATGATCCACCAGAAAACAAGGGCGAAAGTGGGTATTGAAGCTGCAGGTAAGGTCGTTGAAGACCTTGCAAAGGCGCACGCCAATCATCCTTTGACGCGGTACCTTTTTGCGATCCAGGCTCAAGAGGAAGGTCGCACGCGAGAGGCTTTGACTCAGCTCCAAGAACTGCTCCGAGAATTTCCCGGCTCGTCCATGGTTCGCCTGAGTCTTCTGTCCGCCTGCAGGTCGCTTGGGAACAGCGCACTGCTGCGGGCAATCCTCGCGGATGTGGTGGAAACCGGCACACTTCCAGGGATTCAGGCTCAGCAAGAGTGGCGATACCCTCCTAATACGTATGCTTGCCAGTTCGCCGATCTGCTGCGGCTTTCCGCATCCACTCGCTCCAAGGCAGAACAACTCCTAAATGGGGTACTTCGCCGGCAGTTTAACGTTGCGGAAGCATGGCACGTCCTAGGAGATCTGTTGTGGCATGAAGGAGACGTTCTCGGCAGGCTGTTAGCTTTCCGCATCTCGGCAAGTCTAGCGATCAACAATGAGCATTATGCCCGCTCGTATTGCGATGCACTCGCGCATCTGGGAGAACGAAAGCAGGGTTTGGAATGGCTCGAACATCGTGCTCGAAAATATGGGGCGACATTTCCTGGCGCTGCTTCATGGGTGACGTGGGCTGCTGCGCTCGAGCATTGGGGCGAACCCGAGGGAGCACTGAAAGTTTGTGACGAAGCCAGCCGCCTTCACCCACAATCTCCCGAGTTGCAGAGCTACCTCGCCTTCTTTCTTGTGAGATTGGGCAAATGGGATGAGGCGAACTCCAGTGTCAACGCCCTCCGGTCGCTGGGGAATGCCGCTCTCCACGAAGAAGCTGCAGCGATGGTCGCTCGTCTGAGCGGAAATCTCGATGATGCAATCCGGTACTGCGAGAACTGGGTGAAATGGGCCCCTCGCTCGGTTCAGCCGAGGGAGTCTCTGCTGAATGTCGTTAGGAAAAGGAAAGGGCCTCGGGCCTCGGGCCTCGGGCCTCGGTCCAGTTGGCTGCCCAGTGGATTGCCGGCAGGCCCGGGGACGACGACCTGGAACGGCTCTATGCGAGTGAACTGGACTGGGGTGCTTTTCCTCGGTGGAGAAAGGACTTATTGCTCTCCCGCCGTGTGAAACGCAATGCCGAGGATGGCTGGGCTTGGCGTGAGCTCGCGTTTCGTAGAATTGCGGACTATGAACACGCCTCCCCTAAACGCCGGAAAGTTTTGTTTGATCAAGTGCAGAAAATTCTCGGGGAGTGTGAACGGACGGCGCCAGAAAATCCCGCCACTGTTCGTGCCAACGCGTACTGGAACGAGACGGTTGGAAATTGGAAAGCGGCTGCGCGGTTGTGGCTAGATTCGATCGAGCGGGAACCGAGCAACGGCTTCGGCTATCAGCGCCTTTGGCTCTGCTCCGCCGCGTTGCCAAATGCCAATCGTGCGGAAATTCTCGCGAAGATGCGAGAGTTTATGCAGAATTGCACAAGTCGCATTCCCTTCGTGAAAGATATCGTCTCCTTGCTTGCGCGAAGGTTGGGTAGTGCAGAGGCTGAGGCATTCATCATTCACCTCCAAGAGAAACGTCCCGATGATCCGGACGTGATTAAAGCAGCAGCGGATCTTCTTGTTGAGATGGGGCAAGCGAGATCCGATGCATCCCGAGCGTTACAAGTTCTGGAACCTACCGTCGCGCATTTCCCATACCACCTCGGACTGCGTTTTTCGCTGGTTAATGCCTCTCGAAAACTTGGACTGACGGACAAGGCCGAGGGCGAATTGCAGGAAATCATTCGACGTTTCCCGGGAGAAGAGTCGGCCTACCTGCAATTGGCGAAGCTACTCGATTATGTCGGGAGGGGTGACGAAATCACTCCATTAATGAACGCGGCCTTTACCAGGAACCCCGATAGCAGCGAAATGTGGGCGACTCGCGTACGGGTTCTGGCTAGAAACAACAAGTTCGCAGAAGCCCGGGCCGTCATCGGTCAGGGTATCCAGCTTCTTCCCGATGCGGTGAACTGGCGTGCGAAGGCAATCAACCTCTTAATGGAGTGTGGCGATCCGCGCGGTGCCGTGCAAGTAGCTCGAGAGGGAGTCACCATATATCCCAGGGGCGCTTACTTGTGGTTTCTTCTTGGGAACGTTCTGAACCGAGCAAAGGAATCTGCCCGGCCGGGGGAAGTTGAAGCCTGCTTCCGTAAGAGTCTGTCGCTAAACGGAAGGTTGATGGATGCGGCTGATCTGCTGGCGGTAATCCTGGCCGAACAGCGGCGCTACGACGAAGCGGAGGCGGTTCTGACACCGCTCCTCACGCACTATCCAGATCCGTCTGCCGTGAAAGGACGTCTTGCCTGGCTCGAATGGCACAAGGGGCGCAAGCCTGAGGCAATTAAGAGGATGCAGGCAATTCTTGGTGATGCTCCCTGGTACCGTTGGGGGTGGGCTGTTCTCATGGAATGGATTATGCAAGACAAGGCCTGGAATCTCGGTCGCATTGCACTGCGAGATATTCCCAGTCCTTTCCGCGGGGACACAAATTTTCGCAAGCAGCGTTTGGGTGTTTTGGAAAAATGTAGCCTGTCGGATCCGGAGCTCGAATCCGAGTGGCAGGGGTTGTTGAAGGATTTTCCTGAAGACGTTCCTCTTCATCTGCAACGCTATGATTCTTTGCGCACGCAGCGGCGTTTCGATGAGAGCGCAAAGCTGTTGCGCAATGTCGAGTCCTTTGACCCGAACAATCCTTTCCTTCGGGCCAGATTGGCAGAGGTTTTGCTGAGCGAACAAAAGTACTCGGAAGCCATCGATTTAATCCGTGCAGTGTGGTTCCAAGAGATCGAAAATTCCCCATGGCCGGTGGATTACTCCTGGAACGCGGTGAAGAATGCGGGTGTTCAGTTGCGCGTTTATCAAGACGCGCTCAATTCTCTGCGGAAAGGATTGCGGGCCACGCCTCGCGCTTTACACGTTCTGGCATCCTACGCTCTGGGCGAATTGATCCCCGGCAAAGCTAGGCCTAAACCGGTTTGGAGTACGTGGTATCTCACAAAGGGAATGCGTGAGGTACTCTCGATTCTGCAACACCTTGACCCACAGTCTGGCAACGACGGCCGGAGGATCACGGTGCTCCTGCAGGAACTGGTGTCCCGCGGCTATCACAGACACGTAATCAGTTACTGGAAGAAGAATCATTCAGCGCTCTACTCGAACGTGGAAGTGTGGGGACAGGTGGGCTACTGCTTGTTGTCTCTTGGACACAAAGCAGAGGCGAGAGAGCAACTTTCTGAATGGTCGCAACGCCGGGGAGTGCAAATGTGGATGGTCACAAATTACGTGTGGAGCTGCCCGAGGTGGAGTCGAGACAGTCGAGAGCACATTCGGACGACATGTCAGCAAGCTCTGTTGCAACTTCCGCACGATCACAGCGCAAAATACCTTGTTCATCTGCTAGCGGAGTCGCAAGCCATCCTCGGCGACCAAACCGGCTTTTTGGACACCGCTGAAAAGTATCACTTGCTGTTGGATGGGGCTGTGAAGAAATCGGAATACTTTGAGGACAGGCAAAAATACTTGCTGACAGACATTCCGCGCCTGGTTGAGACCTTGAAGCTCAAAGGCCCAAATAACTTTGTGCGTTCGTCCAAAGTCCTCCGTCTCAAGCAAATCCCATTTATCCTGCTTTCTAGAATCAAAGTTCAGTAGTCGGACAGTTTCGGCTATCTCCTCATAAGACCAAGTAAGAATAGCTTTCGATAAAGCGCTTTAGCGAACACTTTCAACGAATGTCAGCCCATCCATTTGAAATCGCTCGATATCGGCCTGCCCCTTGGCCCTCAGCGGCACGGTGAAATCGACCAGTTAACGAAGCCTTGGACTCGCGTGAGGCAATCGACGCATATTGAGTGACTGATAGGGGGTTCTGTAGGGCCGCAGGTGGAAAGTACTGGTTTATGCTATCGAACGGCTTCGACATATCGACTTGCGTTACAGGATAGACACCGCCATTAAGCGCGCCTCCCACAAACAACTCGGTACCGCTAAACAGAAGCGAGCCTGACCAAGTAACGATTGCATCTCCGTAGGCGAACAGAGAGACGATACGTGGGTTGGCCAGATTCGAGCAGTCCAAGCCGAAGACAAGCGCATTATCGTTCAAGGTACCAACGTAGGCGAGGCCATTGTTCAAAGTCACCGTAAGCGCTGCGTTCAAAGGATCTTGGTTGTAAAACGGATCGATACGTGCCAGACTCGTCTTCGAAAGCAACACTGGCCGCGAGGGGTTGCTGATATCGATAATCGCCAAGCCGTCAATGTCCGCAGCGACGTAAGCCGTTGTCCCTTGGACCGTCACATCCGCCGCTAACGTTAAGTTCTTTACTGTCGAGAGAAGCACAGGCGATTGTGGGTTACTTATATCGTAGATGAGTAAACCAGCAGCATTGTCCGCCACTAGTAAGAGGCTCCCGAAAACCCTCACTTTGATCGGTAGATCACTTAACGTAATCGTCTTGACTACGGCGGGTTGAGCGGGGTTGGTGATGTCCAACACAATTAGGCTGTTGTTGCTGGCTCCCGCGTAGAGTGTTTTGTTTGCTTGAGCAAGACTCCCGATGGCAGGAGTAGAAACCGCTCCGACGGGAGTCGGAGAAGAAGGTTGTGACACATCGATGACGCCAATGCTCTTGCTCATTCCGAAGTACACGTAGTGGCTCGCACCTTGAACCGAATACCCTCCCTGTGCCGGATCACCCAGGATGTACTCACCTAGTCGGTTTGCAGGAGTGCTGGTTATGTCATAGACTTCCAACGCCGGTCCGTCGAATGTTGAAGTTGCAGCGTATAGGGTGCTTGATTCGAGTAGTAAATCGTAGCTGGCGCTTGACAGGTGGGGGCCCCCATAGAGAATGGCTTGGGGGATGGGACCGCCGGCCTTCGTAGCATCGTAGACCACAATTCCTCCATCACCCTCGGAAGCGTACACGTAGTTGCCGACGAATGCTCCGCTGTCACAGCCGCCGGCAATGACTCCGTCGAACAAAATCGAAGTTACCTTGGGTTGCTGCGGATTTGAAACATCCACGATTTGGCAACCTTGCTGCTCGGTAAGGGCAAGCAGTTTCGTTGCCACTAATTCTTGAGCATTGATTCCGTCAAGATAACCTTCCTGTACGGGTAACTGCCCGGAGATATCGTAAATCTCCATGCCCCCGAGTGCTCCAAACAGAAGATCGCCGGACGTGTAAAAGGCTAAGCTTCTGGCATCTATTGTCCCAAGCAGAACGGGAGGCGATTGAGAAATGTCATAGGTGAGGATATAGGCCCCTGAATTGTCATTCTTTTCGACTGACACAAAGAGACGGTTGCCGACGGCGAACGTGGTGTCCGGGGCAAAAGAATTCGCATCGCTCGGCAATGTCAGACTTATAGTCGTGCTGACAATCGAGCCACTGGTCAAATCGTATTTTGTCACTTGATTGAACGGCCCGTTCAGTGGGATCAACGTGAGCACGCCTTGATTGTTCGCCATGTTCCACCACTGCGGTACTGTAGTCCGAGCGTGCAAAACAGGAACGCCGCTCTGGATCGAGTAGACTGTGATGGTGTTCGGGCAGCCCGGCACAGCGAAATCGCAGCTCGTATAGGAATAGAGATACTGTCCTAGGGCAAACAGTGAGCCGGATGAATTGGACTCCACAGCTGTGAGCCAAACTGGGTGAAGGGGGTCGGTGATATCGTAAACGTCAATCCAGAAATAGCTGTCAGTCCAGTCTCCCTCGTGGTTGGGAGCGGGCACGTAAAGTCGGTTCCCGCTCACAGCAAGCCCTAGAGTGTAGCTGCCGAGGAGCGTCTGAGTGCTTTGGTCGACGTAGTCGTAAATTCGGTTGAGGGGTCCGGGGAACGCCCCGGTGACCCCAACGGATGTTGACTCCGTCAAGCCCGCAGAACTGGCCGAAACTAAAGCTGGTCCACCGCTTTGATATGTAGAGCCCGCAGTGTACGCGCCTGATGGTTGAAGCGAACCGCCGCCCGCTAAAAGGCTCCAAGTTGGACTGCTACTCGCTCCGACATCGGAGAGTTGCAGCGTCCCATCGAGTGACACCAAAGGAACTGAGGGGGTTATCCTAAACGGGTGCAAGCCCAAGATCAGACTGTCGCAGGACTTAGTTCCCGTGATACATGCGCTAACGTGCACAAATGAATCAGCCGCAACACTCGCTGGCGCAAAATAGGTAGACCCTGAAAACGTGCCTTGGTCGGCACTAAAGGCCACCGTCTGCTGCGCCGAATCTCCAAGTAACGCATACTGGAAATCCACTGATTCTCCCGCACCCACATCGTTCGGCGGAGCGCGGATACGGAGTCGTGCAAGGCGCTGGAATTGCACTGTATTGCTCAGCGTCAGAGAAAGCCCACCTTGCGCCACAGTCACATACAAGGGGCCCGTTACAGACCCTTGAGGAACGGCTACTGTAGCTGACCTTCCGTTGGCGATGGCGCTTATCGGTATTGTTCCCCCAATGGCATCTGGGAATTTTGCTGTCAGAATGGAATTGAGATTCTGCCCTGTGATCGTCAGCTGATCCCCGGCAGTTGCTGGCTGAGGCGAGATGGACGTGATGACTGGCTTGAGGCCGAGAATCTGGACCGTCGTTGATCCGTTGGAGTTCGATGTCGAAGCATCCACCGTATCCGGCGACTGCGTGGCACTGGCCGTGTACAGTCCCGAAGAGTTGATGGAACCGTAGGTAGCCCGCCAGTTCACTTGGGTGTCGCTGCTACCAATCACTTGGGCCGTAAACTGCTGCGTGCCGCCATATTCGACTTGGGGGTTAGAGGGCGAAATATTGATCAGGCCAGAAACGGTTAGGTTCGCACTTGCATAAATCGAACTCGCTGCTGGAAGTACAGCCTCTACGGCAATGCTTTGATTGGTAACTTGGGCGGGCGCGGTATAGAGACCATTGGCCGAGATTGTCCCCACGGTGGAGTTACCTCCAGGGATACCGCTCACCTGCCATGACACGCTGCTTGATGGGCCCGCAACGGTCGCCGAGAATTGCTGCGTGCCGTTAACGTAGAGCTGCGCTTGACCCGGCGAGATCTGTATCGATACAACCGCGGTTGTTTCGGAACCAGACTTCGTGGCGTCACCATTGGCTACTGCCTTAATTGTGACCGGGTTTGTCGACGGCAGGTTGGCTGGAGCACAATAGCTGCCGCCGCTGTTAATCAAACCGCTCGATGCGTCGCCTCCGGCAGTTCCGTTAGCGTACCATTGCACACTGTGATCGAAGTTCCCCGTTCCGGATACGGTAGCGGTGAAGTTCGCACATAGGCCTGATTGAGTGTAACTTGGCCCTGATACCCTCACCGATATGATTGAAGGCGGTCCCTCCCCACCACCACCGCTGGATGACCCAGAACCGCAACCAAGGTGAACCAGCAGCGCAACGACGAGAAGCACAGTAGCGAACAGAGAGTGCAATTCCCTAGGGAGAGTCAAGAAGGCGTTATCGTTGGCCATGCAATGTCCATTCAAAAACTGCTGACGAGAAGCATTCGCGAGTCGGGGGGAAGGAAGGATTTCGAGGGTATGAGTCTTGCCTATTCGGCTGCCCGACCAAGAACAACCCGCGACAGCAAAGCCTATTACAAGACTTAGAGACAGGCAAGGGACTTCCTCAGTGCCGACGCTGCTTTTCGGCGGGGCACGGCGTGCGTGCGCAAACCAACCCCAGGACCGGGGCGAAGGGGCACTTTTTGCGGGTTCCTGTCTCTTATCCTTCTGGTCGTTGACAGCTAGATAGAAAGGAACTTGTTTAGACGACAGCATAGCGAATAGACACGCATGCGCCAGAGCGCAGAGGTGATACCAGTGATACCGTTTTACGCGGACAAACTCTGAGACTCCCTCCGTTGATACAACTTCTGTTGACGCGAACAACCTCGCGGCCAGCAGGCACCTGCCATCGCGCCAAGACTTGGCAGCGAATGACACCGGGCTGTTTACAGCAGTCAACTTGCGAGTTGCCCTGTGGGAGTGTCGCGGAGGTTCGATGGTGACGCACTTCTCTACTTGATGGTATGCGGGTTCCCACCGAGGACGCACCCACTTGTTGAGCACCGAGTTGTAAGACTTGACGCAGTGAAAAGAGATCCGAGCCGTACTGTCCTGCATACCACCCACCGGGATGCCGATGCAAGGCCGAAGCACTTGCTCTGCGTAGCGGTCGATCAACGCGCCACCAATCCGGCCAATTTCCTCGAGGCCCCGTCTCTGGATAGTTTCCGGTTGGCCGATAATTCGGGAGTTGATGGCGACAAGCGCGTTTATTGGGACCTACTTATGAAAGAACTGAAAAC
>Ga0209415_10020919_pt1 | contig 10118 bp, 8 predicted proteins | sample PeaSoiSIISIP2007_FD_187696 | JGI IMG/M metagenome (GOLD analysis project Ga0209415, IMG submission 187696) | Peat soil microbial communities from Weissenstadt, Germany - SII-SIP-2007 (SPAdes) (version 2) | ecosystem: Environmental > Terrestrial > Soil > Wetlands > Peat | place: Germany...
CCTCGCCGAGGCTCGGCTCGGCCGGCTTGACGAAGCCGGTGCGGATCGCGCGCGCGATCTTCTTCAAAGTCTCCGCGTCCTCGCCCGATGGCGCGGGGGCCGCTTTCGGCGGGGCGCCCGCCTTGGCCTTGGGCTTCTCCTCCGCCCCTGCGACGCACACGAGCGCAAGCGGCGGCGAGGACGCCGCGTCGAGCGCGCTCACCGTGCAGAGCAGGCTTTCCGCGCCGTAGGCCGTCCAAAAGATCAACGGCTCGCGCCGGTTGCCGCCGAGCGGCTCGCGCATCAGCGAGCGCAGGCGCACCAATCCCGGCATGGCCGCATCGAGGGTGCCCGTGGCTGCGTCCGGTCGCAGGCCGAGCCGCGCCGCACCCGCGGGGTTGGCGGCCAGCACGCGTCCTTTGGCGGGGTCGATCACCCACGCCGGGCCGGAACAGCGCGCAAGCGCCGCGTCGGGACCGGCCAAGCGTACTTCAGCGCGGGGCGCTTCGAGGGGCATGATCTGGATACCAGGGCTTAAAATCAGTTAGCGCGCTCAGTTGCTTCCGTCCATGAGCCGGAGCCGCTGCAACCCGCTATCCACACTCATTTCGCGGTCGCTTCATCGCGCGCGGCGGTTATAATTGCATAATGCCCGATGACCGGGAGCGGGCCCCCTAGAACAACCTCCTGGCTGCCGAGGAGGATACAGCCGATGTACGACAAGCCGCAGTTCGAGATTCCCGAGGCCGTGCGCGAGCTTGCCGAGCGCAACGTGGACCAGGCACGCTCGGCCTACAACCAATTCATGGAGATGGCGCGGCAGGTCCAGGAAACCTTGTCCAAGTCGCAGGGCGCCATGGCTTCCGGCGCCATGGAGCTGCAGTCGAGGATCACCAAGTTCGCCGAGGAGAACATCCAGGCGAGCTTTGCCTTCGCTTTCGACCTGGCGCGCGCGCGCGATCTCAAGGAGTATCTCGAGATCCAGCAGCGCTACGCGCAAAAGCAGATGCAGACCTATGCCCTGCAGGCCCAGGAGCTGGGCAAGCTGTTGAGCGAGGCCGCCCAGAAGGCGCAGCCCAAGCGCTGATCGGCGCCGGGGCGCCGGGCGGGGCTGCTTCGGGCGGCGATGCCGCGCCGGATGGCCGCTTCCACGCCCGTTTTTTGCTTGACGATGCGGCGTGTGTAAGGGTTCTAGGACGCGCCGGGCAGGCTCCGCTGTCGTGCCAGCCGTTGCGTGTGCCGCCTTAGCTCAGATGGTTAGAGCGCTAGATTGTGGATCTAGAGGTCGGTGGTTCGATCCCACCAGGCGGTACCATTTCAATCAGAGCGATAGACCTCACCCGAAAGCGGATCGTCGCCGCGCGGTCGCCATTGGCCCCCGACGCGCACTGGGCAGCCCGCTACCGCGCTTCCCAGTCGATCGCTCTTCCCTCAGAATGAGGCTTTGCATGGTGCTTTTCCGGGTGGAGGGGCCGTGACGTCCTTTTGGCGAGCCGCGGGAATCTTAGTGCTGGCGGCACTTCTCAGCGCGGATCGGACGCGTTCGGAGGATCTCGACTGCACGCGCTACGTCCCGCAGATCGGCAAGACCGTCCGCGTACGCTGCAATGACGAACCGGCCGCTGCGCCCGCGGAGCCCAAGCCCAGCCCGGCCCCGGAGCCGGCTCCCGCTCGCGAAGCCGACGCGAGCCCGTGTCTCGGTGAGGAGAACCCCGGAACGGCGGTGGGGATTTGCCAGGTCTTTCTCAGCAACAACGCGGCGCTGTCGCAGGCGACCAAGGTCTCCGTCTACAACAAGCTCGCGTACGCCAGCTTGCGCATCAAGGACTACCAATCGACGCTGTCGTGGAGCAAGAAGTCGCTGGAGTTCACGCCGAGCCCGGTCGAGCACTACGTCGCCGGGCAGGCCTACGCGGCGATGAAGAACCCGAGCGCCGCCATCGTGGAGTTCAGCTCCGCCATTGCGCTTGCTCCCAAATATACGCTCGCGCTGCACCGGCGCGGCCTGGCCTATTTGGAGATCGGCGACACCGCCAATGCGAAGAGCGACTTCGAGGCGGCGGTCGCGCTCGTGCCCAAATTTACCCCCTCGCTCGAGGCGCTGCGCCGCCTGCGTCGCCGCGGCTGACCCGCCGGGCCTTCCTCCTCGTCCATAAATTCTGCCAAATAGCCGGCTAGGGCAGGGCAAGCACGGCGCGGCGTATCCGCGCCAAGTGCGATCCGACGGGGGGAATGGGGGAATGAATAATGACACTGGCACTCGAGCCGGGCGTCCGCGTTCGTGTTTGGACCGCGCTCGCCGCCGCCGCATGCGCGCTCGCTGCTTCCATGCCGGCGATCGCCGGCTCCATCAAGGAGCAACTCGCCAAGCTCGATCCGGAGGAACGCGCGCACCAGGCTTGCATCATCAAGGGGATCGACACGATCAAGCACGACCGCAAGCTGCCGGGCGCCGATAGCATGAAGACCAGCATCTTCGGCCGGGCCGCGTTCACGGGCGAGACGGTCACGGCGAAGGGTGGTGCGGTGCGCGCACACAATCGTTGGTACAAGCTGACGTTCAGCTGCACGGTCACCGCCGACGAGATGAAGGCGACGGCCTTCACCTACGAGATCGGCACCGAGATCCCGCAGGATAAGTGGGACGACCTTGGCCTGTGGTAAGCAAGCTTCAGCTGCCGAGCGCCGCCGCCGCGAGATAGTTGACGCTCACGTCACCGGCATCGAGCTTCCACTCGTCGTGCATCACGTCGTAGACGAGGCCCGAGAAGCGTGGCGCGGAGAAGCCCGCGGCCGCGAGATGGGCGCCGAGCTCCTCGGGTGTGACGAAGCGTTGCCAGTCGTGCGTGCCGCGCGGCAGCCAGCCCAGCACATACTCCGCCGCGACGATCGCCAGCGCATAAGACTTCCACGTCCTATTGAGGGTGGAGAGCACGGCCGCGCCGCCGGGCCGTACGAGCTCGCCGATGATGCGGACAAAGCCGGCGACGTCGGGCACGTGCTCGACGACCTCAAGGCAGACGACCGCATCGAACGTCTCGCCGGCGGCGCGCAGCTCCTCGACGCGCGCCGCGCAATAGTCGATGCCGAGCCCCTGGGCCTCGGCATGGCGGCGGGCGGTGGCGATCGCCTCCGGCGTCGGGTCGATGCCGGTCACGCGGGCGCCGAGGCGAGCCAGCGGCTCCGAGACGAGCCCGCCACCGCACCCGACGTCGAGCACCGAAAGCCCATGCAGGGGCTTCAGCTCGCGTTCGGGGCGCCCGAAGTGGCGGACGAGCGCATCGCGGATGAAGCGCATCCGCGCCGGCCCCTGCTGATGCAGCGGGCGGAACTTGCCGTTGGGGTTCCACCACGCGCCCGAGAGTCGCTCGAAACGCTCGATCTCGCGCGGGTCGAGGGTCGGGTCGCCGGCGGGCAGCGGTGCGGGGCTGGCTTGCATGGCACGATACGGGCCGCGGGGGCCAAGATTGTCAAGGTACGCATATTGCGGGGACCGGCCGATGCCGTTAAGAGAACGGGCCGTAAACGGGATTTCAGTTCGCCAGAAGGCCCGCTTGAGGCCGATCGGGCCGGTCTGCCTGCTCGCGGCCGGCGCCCCTCAAGGCCAGCTCCAACACGAATTCGAAAAGCGGACGGCGGGAAACGCGATGGCTGTGGTTGTCATGAAGTTCGGCGGCACCTCCGTCGCCAACGTCGAGCGCATCCGCAACGTCGCGCGGCACGTGAAGCGGGAGGTCGACGGCGGCAACAAGGTCGCGATCGTCGTCTCCGCCATGGCCGGGGTGACCAACCAGCTCGTCGCTTGGGTGCGCGAGGCGTCCGTTCTGCATGACGCGCGCGAGTACGACGCCGTCGTCGCGACCGGCGAGCAGGTGACGGCGGGTCTCCTGGCGATCGTGCTGCAGTCGATGGGCCTGCAGGCACGCTCCTGGCAGGGCTGGCAGGTTCCGATCACGACGTCGGCGGCACACGGCTCGGCCCGCATCGTCGGCATCGACGGCGCCGAGATCAAGCGCCGGCTCGCGCAGGGCGAGGTCGCCGTCGTCACCGGCTTCCAAGGCATCGAGCCCGAGCGGCACCGCATCGCAACACTGGGGCGCGGCGGCTCCGACACCAGCGCCGTCGCCATGGCCATCGCGCTCAAAGCCGATGTATGCGACATCTACACCGACGTCGACGGCGTCTACACCACGGACCCGCGCATCGTACCGAAGGCGCGCCGGCTGCCGAAAGTGTCGTACGAAGAGATGCTGGAAATGTCCTCGCTCGGCTCCAAGGTGCTGCAGACCCGCTCGGTCGAGCTCGCCATGGTAAATCGCATGAGGGTGCGCGTGCTCTCGAGCTTCGTGGCGCCGGAGGCGATGGAACCCGTGCGGCTCGACCGCCTGGAAGATATTGGAACGATCGTTTGCGATGAGGATGAGATCGTGGAGAGCCAAGTCGTCAGCGGCATCGCCTACGTCAAGGATGAGGCCAAGGTGACGCTGATCAAGGTCGAGGACAAGCCGGGTGTCGCCGCGCGCATTTTCGGACCGCTCGCGGATGCCAACATCAACGTCGACATGATCGTGCAGAGCGTGACGCCCGACGGGAAGCACACCGACATGACGTTCACGGTGCAGGCGGCCGAGCTGCCGCGCACGCTGGAAACGTTGAAGGCCGCCAAGAAGGACATCGGGGACTTCGATGTGCAAAGCTCCGCCGACGTTGCCAAGATCTCGGTAATCGGTGTCGGCATGCGCAGCCACGCCGGCGTCGCCGCCATGATGTTCAAGGCGCTCGCCGGCAAGGGCATAAACATCCTTGCTATCACCACGTCCGAGATCAAGATCAGCGTGCTGATAGATGCGGCCTACGCGGAGCTTGCGGTGCGGACGCTGCATTCCATTTATGGTCTCGACGCAGACTAACGCCGGAAATGTGCGGTGGGGGTCGGCGGCGCGGCTCAAGAGGGCACGATCGAGCTTTAAAGCCCGCTTCCCCCGGCGGACCACAGAGCGGCATGAGCGATGCAGAGGCGAGGCGACGAGCCACGAGTCCTGACATCCGAGCCGGCGCTGCGTGTCATCATGCGGCGCCTGCGAGAGATCATGTCCGAACCCGGAGACGGGCAGGCGCGCCTCGACAAGATCGTCAAGCAGATTGCCGGCGTGATGGTGACCGAGGTCTGCTCGATCTACCTCAAGCGCCAGGACGGCTCGCTTGAGCTGTTCGCCAGCGAGGGCCTCAAGTCCGGCGCCGTGCACACCACGCGCATGAAGCGCGGCGAGGGCCTCGTCGGCCGCTGCGCGGAGCTCAACATCACCGTCAACGAGCCCGAGGCCTCGAGCCACCCGGCGTTCTCCTACCGGCCGGAGACGGGCGAGGAGATCTATCACTCGCTGCTGGCTGTGCCGATCGCGCGCTCAGGCCAGGTGCTGGGCGTGCTCGTGGTGCAGAACCGCGCGCAGAAGGAATACTCCGACGAGGACGTGGAGGTGCTGCAGGCGACCGCCATGGTCGTGGCCGAGCACCTCGTCTCCGGCGCGGTCGCCGGCGCCGGCACGGCCATGGAGATCGGCAGGTCGCTGTCCGCCGTCATCGAGGGCGAGGCGATCTCGCCCGGCATCGCGCTGGGCCACGTCGTGCTGCACGAGCCGCGCATCGTCGTGACCAAGCTCCTGGCCGAGGACCCCGCCGAGGAGCTCACGCGCCTCGACACGGCCATCGCCACGCTGCAAGCTTCGCTCGACGAGATGTTCGGCCACGAGCATCTGGCCGGCGCCGGCGAGCATCGCGACGTGCTCGAGGCCTACCGCATGTTCGCGCACGACAAGGGTTGGGTGCGCCGCCTGCGCGAGGCCGTCGAGGGCGGGCTCACTGCGGAGGCGGCCGTCGAGCGCGTACAGAACAGCACGCGCGCGCGCATGCTGCGGCAGAACGATCCGTACTGGCGTGAGCGCCAGCGCGATCTGGGCGATCTCTCCGACCGGCTGCTGCGCATCCTGGCCGGCCGCGTCACCAGCGCCGACGAGCCGACGCAGCTTCCGCTCGATACGATCCTGGTCGCGCGCACCATGGGCCCCGCCGAGCTGTTGGACTACGATCGCAAGCGGCTACGCGGTCTCGTCATCGAGGACGGCAGCGCGCAAAGCCACGTCGCGGTCGTCGCCAAGGCGCTCGGGATCGCCGCGGTGGGGCAGGCCCGCGGCATCGTGGAGCGCGTCAGCGCCGGCGACGCGGCGATCATCGATGCCATTACCGGCGAGGTGCATTTGCGCCCCTCGGCTGACGTCGTCGCCGCCTATTCGGACAAGGTGCGGTTCCTCGCCCGCCGGCAGCGCCAGTATCGCGCATTGAAGGACGTCCCGGCCGTCACCAAGGACAGCGAGCGCGTCGAGCTGCACATGAATGCGGGGCTGCTCGTCGACCTCTCGCACCTGCGTGACTCGGGCGCCGACGGGGTGGGACTATTCCGCACCGAGCTGTTGTTCATGCTGTCGAGCACGCTGCCGAAGCTCGAGCGGCAGGTCGAATCCTATCGCGCCATAATCGGCCGCGCCGGCGGGCGCCCGGTGATCTTCCGCACGCTCGATATCGGCGGCGACAAGGTGCTGCACTACCTGCGCCAGCCGCAGGAGGAAAACCCCGCCATGGGCTGGCGCGCGGTGCGCATGGGGCTCGACCGCCCCGCGCTGTTGCGCACGCAGATCCGCGCCCTGCTGCGCGCCGCCGCCGGGCACGATCTCAAACTCATGATCCCGATGGTCTCGGCGGCGCAAGAGATGGACGAGGTGCGCGCCCTGGTCGAGAAGGAGCGCGCGATCGTGAAGAGCAAGGGCCACGAGGCGGCCAAGCGCGTTGCCATCGGCGCCATGATCGAGGTGCCGTGCCTGCTGTTCGAGCTCGATGCGCTGATGAAGAAGGTCGACTTCGTCTCCGTCGGCAGCAACGACCTGATGCAGTTCATGTACGCGGCCGACCGCACCAACGCGCGCGTCGGCAGCCGCTACGATGCGCTGTCGCCGGCCCCGCTGAAGGCGCTCAAGAGCCTCGTCAAGGCCACGAGGAAGCACGACGTTCCGCTCACGCTGTGCGGGGAGATGGCAGGCAATCCCATCGATGCGCTGGCGCTGATCGCGCTGGGATTCCGCTCGCTGTCGATGGCGCCGGCCTCGATCGGGCCCATCAAGACGATGATCTTGTCGCTGCACGCCGGCCGCGCCGCCAAGCTGCTCGAGGACCTGCTCAAGCGGAGTACGCACAATATCCGTGAAGAGCTTGAATCCTTTGCCAAGTCGGAAGGCGTGGAATTGTGACGCCCGCTCGCCTTTGACAAGCGTCCGCTTTTGCCGGACGATGCTCGCGGGGGAATTCAGTTATGAGCATCTGACGTGGCGTTGGTCATGCGTAATGGCTCCGTGCCGGCGAGACCTTTTTCTGCCGTGAGCCGGCAAGGCGTTCGTGCCCTGGCGCCTCCGCGTGGCCGGACTGCGCCGGCCCCGGCGCCCGCGTCTCCCATGCAAGCCGAGGTGGCGCGCTTTTTCCGGGACCTGAGGGCCGCATTCCAGATGTCGCAGGCGCAGGCCGCCCAGCGGCTGGCGACGCGCTTGGACATCGTCGCCGCGCTGGAAACGGGCGACGTGTCCTCGCTGCCGCCATGGCCCGAGTGCTGCCGCATCGTGCGGACGTATACCGGATTCGTGGGTCTCGACCCCCGCCCGATCCTGCACTCGCTGGAGACGCTGCTCGCTGTCGCGGCGCGCACGCCGCGGCCGGTGCAAAAGCGCACCCTCGTTTCACAGCTGAGCCGGCAGAGGAAACCGGCCCAGCCAGCGCGCAGCAAACCGCCCGCACATCCGGCCCTTGCTGCGGTCTCGGCCGGTTTCGGGCTGCTGCGGGGCCGCAACGGTCGCGCCGCGTTTGCGATCGCGGTTCCCGTCGGGCTTCTGATGCTGCTGACCCAGACCTCCGCGCTCGACGCCGCCGTGGCCCGGCTTCCGCGCTCGGTCGCCCGCATCGTGCGCGGCGCCCAGGACTACGTCACGGTGCAATTGGCCCCGGTCCGCGACGGCCTGCGCTGGATCGACGTGCGCGACCCGCGCTCGCGCCGCGGCGATAAATTGCGGACGACGGCGCAATCGGATTAGATGCACCGCCTCAGCGCCCCCTATTCCCGCTTTCGGATGGGAGTGCGCGGCCTGCAATAGCGCCTCGGCGCCGCGTCGAAACAATAATCCCGTAATATGAGCACGATCCCCAAAGAGACGTTGGACAAGCTGATCGGCCGCTGGAGCACGATCCAGGCCGAGCTCAACGCCGGCGTGAACCAGGCGCAGCGCAGCAAGCTGGCCAAGGAGTTCGCGCAGCTGAACCCCATCGTGGCGACGATCGAGGCGCTGCGCGCGATCGAGAAGGAGAGCGCCGATCTCGAGGCGCTGCTGAAGGATCCCGGCACCGACAAGGAGATGGGCGCGCTCGCCCGCGCCGATCTCGACGCGCTGGCGCCGCGCCGCGAGGCGCTGGAGCAGCAGCTGAAGCTGCAGCTGCTGCCCAAGGACGCCGCCGACGAGAAGAGCGTCATCGTGGAGATCCGCGCCGGCACCGGCGGCGACGAGGCGGCGCTGTTCGCGGCCAATCTGTTCCGCATGTACAGCCGCTACGCCGAGATCAAGAAGTGGAAGACGGAGATCATCAGCCTGTCGGAGAACGACCTCGGCGGCATCAGGGAGGTCATCGTCTCGATCTCGGGCGAGGGCGTGTTCGCCCGTCTCAAGTTCGAATCCGGCGTGCATCGCGTGCAGCGCATCCCGGCGACGGAGACGAGCGGGCGCATTCACACCTCGGCGGCGACCGTCGCGGTGCTGCCCGAGGCGGAGGAGATCGACGTCGATATCCGGCCAGAGGACATCCGCATCGACACGATGCGCGCGGGCGGCGCTGGCGGCCAGCACGTGAACAAGACCGATTCGGCCGTGCGCATGACGCATCTGCCGACCGGGATCGTCGTCGTGTCCGCGGAGAAGTCGCAGCACCAGAACCGGCGGCTGGCCATGCAGGTCTTGCGCTCGCGCGTCTACGAGTTGGAGCGCGAGCGGGTAGATTCGGCGCGCGCGCAGGCGCGCAAGGGGCAGGTCGGCTCGGGCGACCGCTCGCAGCGCATCCGCACCTACAACTTTCCGCAGGGGCGCGTCTCCGACCACCGAATCAACTTGACGCTGCACAAGCTCGAGGCGGTGCTCGACGGCGTGGCGCTCGACGAGCTCATCGATGCGCTCGTCACCGAGCATCAGGCCGAGCAGCTCGCAGCCATGGAGAGCCATGCCGGTGCTTGAGGCAAAGCCAAGGGAGCAGGAGACGAAAGCTGTTCGCGAGCTTGTGGGTGACGCTGCGCGGGCGCTCGCGCTGGCCGGTGTCGAAGGGCCCGAGCGCGACGCGCGCCTGCTTGCGGCGGCGGCGATCGGTTGCACGACCGCCGGGCTGATCGCGCACCCGGATCGGTCGATCGACGACGCTGCAAGCCGCCGCATGGCGGAACTCGTGCGGCGCCGCTGCGCGCGCGAGCCTGTCTCGCGCATCCTCGGTTCGCGCGAGTTCTACGGGCGCTCCTTCGCGCTTTCGCCGGCGACGCTCGATCCGCGGCCCGACAGCGAAACGCTGATCCAGGCGGCGCTCGCGTTCGTCGACGCCAAGGGCTGGCGCAGACGGCCGCTGCGCATTCTCGACGTGGGCACGGGCTCGGGCTGCCTGCTCGTAACGCTGCTCGCGGAGCTGCCACAGGCGACCGGTATGGGCACCGACATTAGCCGAATGTCGCTCGACATGGCGGTGATGAACGCGCGCAATAACGACATGTCGGAGCGTGCCGGGTTCCGTCTCGCGGACGGCCTCGACGGCATCGAAGGGCCATTCGACATGCTCGTCTGCAACCCGCCCTACATCGCCAGCGGGGATATCGCGGGCCTCGCGCCCGAGGTGCGCGACTTTGACCCCCTCGCGGCCCTCGACGGAGGCGCCGACGGCCTCCATATGTATCGCCAGATTGTGCCCGCGGTGGCACGCGTCGTGGCGAGCGGATTCGTTATCTTCGAGGTGGGCGCGGGCCAGTCCGACGCCGTTGCGGAAATGCTCCAGGCTGCCATGGACTTGAGCCGGCAGGG
>Ga0209415_10020921_pt1 | contig 10118 bp, 6 predicted proteins | sample PeaSoiSIISIP2007_FD_187696 | JGI IMG/M metagenome (GOLD analysis project Ga0209415, IMG submission 187696) | Peat soil microbial communities from Weissenstadt, Germany - SII-SIP-2007 (SPAdes) (version 2) | ecosystem: Environmental > Terrestrial > Soil > Wetlands > Peat | place: Germany...
CGGCGCTTGTAGCTCAATTGGATAGAGCACCTGACTACGGATCAGGAGGTTGGGGGTTCGAGTCCCTCCAAGCGCGCTGACCGGTTTGCCTCGCGTCCAGATCTCATGACGCCGCCGACTCGCACTCCAGCACACTCCACGACTTGAGGTCGTCGGTGGGGAACGCTCCGATGGACCTTGCCGACAGCGGCTTCCCGAAGAGATATCCCTGGGCCATGTGACATCCGAGGGACTGCAGTCTGGTCACCTGCGTGTGCCGCTCGACTCCTTCGGCGATGACCGAGAGCCCGAGGGATTCACCCAGCCCGATGATGGCCCGCACGATGGCGGCATTGTCGGACCGCTCGTCGAGGTCCTCCACGAAGCTGCGGTCGATCTTGAGGGTCTCCACGGGAAAGCGCTGGAGGTAACTGAGCGACGAGTACCCGGTGCCGAAGTCGTCGATCTCGATGTGCAGTCCGAGGTCCCGGAAGGCTCGCAAGACCACGACCGCCTCATCGGCATCGCGCATCAGGGTGCTCTCGGTGATCTCCAGCCACAGACGGTCGGGATCGATCCCGGATTCGTCGAGGGCCTCGACCACGTGTCGGGAGAACCCGGGGTCGGCGAGCTGGAGGGCAGAGACGTTGACCGAGATGTTGAGTCGGGCGTTGTCGTTGCCCGTGCCTTCCCGAAGCACTTGCCACGCTGAGGTCTGGCGACAGGCCTCCTTGAGGACCCAGACTCCCAGGGGCAGGATCAACCCGCTGTCCTCGGCCAAGGCGACGAACTCCTGGGGAAGGAGCAAACCTCGGGTGGGATGTTGCCACCGCACCAATGCCTCCATTCCGACCAGTGTCTCGGTGTGGAGGTCGACCACGGGTTGGTAGTGCAGTTCCAGCTCGTTGCGTTCGAGGGCTCGATGGAGCTCGTTAGACGTGCGTAGGCGACTTACGACATTGCGTTCGTCGTCGTCCCGGTAGATCTCGATGTGTGACGGGCCACGCTCCTTTGCCCGGTACATGGCTATGTCGGCGTTGCGCAGTATCCCGGGGCCCGACTCTCCCGCCCGTGACACAGCGATACCCACGCTGAGTGTGACGAAGACCTCGCCGCTGGTCAGGGTGAGGGGTTGGCTCATTGCCATGACGAGTCGCTGTGCCAATTCGAGGGAGTCGCCCTCACTCTTGACGTCGTCGCACAGGACGGTGAACTCGTCTCCTCCGAACCGAGCCAAGGTGTCGTTGGCGCGCATGACGCTGCTCAATCGGTCGGCCACGGCCCCGAGGATCTGGTCCCCGACGTCATGGCCCAGGCTGTCATTGATCAGCTTGAAGCGATCCAGGTCGACGAAGATCACCGCCACCTCGTGGCGCTCCCGGGTGACCCGGCGCAGGGCGACGTCGAGACGGTCCATGAACAGCTCGCGGTTGGGCAGACCGGTGAGCGTGTCATGGATGGCCGCATGCGCCAGACGCTCTTGCAGCGCCCGACGCTCCGTGATGTCTTCGATCTGTCCGATCATGTACAGCGGGTGCTCCTGCTCATCGCGGACACACGAAACGCTCGCCGAGACCCATACGTCGTGTCCGTCGCGGTGGATGTAGCGCTTATCGGTCCGATAGCCCAGGGATCCGGTGGACAGCCGTTGTATCTGGGTGGACGTTGACTCCCGGTCATCGGGGTGGGTGAGGTCGACGACGCTCACGCCGACCATGTCCGCCGGGTTCCGTCCCACGATGTTGCCGAGCGCAGGATTGGCCCGGAGGATCCTGCCCTCAAGGTCGGCCATGGCCATACCGATGGGCGCGTTCTCGAATGCCGAGCGGAAGCGTTCGTCGGCTTCGCGCAATTCCGTGATGTCGTGGAGGTTTCCCACGATTCCCCGGACGTCGGGGTCGTCCAGACGGTTGGTGATGGTCGTCTCGAAGTACCTCCAACCGCCCTGGGCGTCTTGAGCGCGCAGCACGGTACGGAGGACCCGAGTGGGGTCGACCAGCATCGGAGGAAATTCGACCGCCACGCGGGCAAGGTCGTCGGGGTGCATGAACGTCCCCATCGACGCCGTCCTGTAGGGGTCAGCCGAACGGCCCAGGATGCGCTCGAAAGCCGGGCTGACGTACTGCATGATCCCGGACTGATCGGTGACGACGATGATGTCCGCGGCGTTGGACACGAGAGCCCTGAACCGTCGCTCAGAATGACGTAGCTCGAGTTCAACCGTCTCGCGGCGGGCTCTGGTGTGCCCGAGCAAATCGATCACGATCAGCGCGCCCACCAGCCCGAGTGCGGCGATTCCGTGCACCAGCGGTTGATGGATCAAGGTGGGGGCGAGATGCAGGGCGATGGCCAGTTGGCCCGCCACCATGGCAACCGTGGTCCACACCAGGCAGGACCGCGTGGCTCGTGCTCCGAAGTTCTCGATGGCCGCGCCGGCCCCGAAGAGGAAGCCGATGGACAAGATCGGTCCCCAACCGGTGCTGTAGGTGACGATGCCGATCACCGCCGCGTTGGCGGCGACATGAGCGCTCAGGTGCCACCGACGTCGGGGCTCGGCCCACAGGGCCGATGAGAGAATGCTGGCCAGGCCGCCACCGACCACCACCCCGATGTACACCCAGTAGGGCTCCGAGGCGATGAGATGAAGCCATCGAAACAGGCAGAAAAGGGCGACGACGGGAGGGTTGGCCAGAAGGGTGCGGTCGAAGGCGCTCGTTCGAAGCCGGGCACGGAATGGCGCGACTGCGCCCGCGTCGTCTCCCTCTGTGCGTGCCTGGTCCACCTGGGGAACATCGGCATTCCAGGGGCCCATCCTGAACGCCACCCCGCGAAGGGTCATCTGTGCCTGCTAGGGGACCTTGAGTTGGTTGGTCGAGGGGGCGCCTGACCCCGCGGGTTCTTGCTCGGCGGCCCATGGTCAGGTGGTATCACCTGGCCCCAGACAGGTGGTTCCCCGCTGGTGGCACACCAACTCCCGGTTTGACACTGAGACAGGTTTCACTACGGGACTCCCCATACGGGGTCCCGTGGTGGAAGGGGAGTTCGAGGGGGTTGTCAAATGGGGCGCGGGTGCGGGGTCCGAGTTCGGGCGCGTCTGGTTGTCGTGGTGGTCACCGTGGCCGGGTTGCTGGGCGTGGCTGGGGTTGAGAGTGCCAATGCGCTCGGACCGCCTTTGCTCCTGACGGTCACGGTGTCGCCTACCGCAGCTTCGGTTGCGCAGGGACAAGCCCAGCAGTTCACCGCCACGGGTCACTACTCCGATCTGAGCACCGCCAACCTGACCGACTCCGTGACGTGGTCGTCTTCGTCGAGTTCGGTGGCCACGATCTCCAACAGCACGGGATCGCAGGGCAAGGGCACGGCCATCGGTGTGGGGGCGGCCACCATCACCGCCACCGATCCATCGTCACTGATCAAAGGCACCGCCGTCCTCACGGTGACGCCGGCCATTCTGGTGGCGGTCACGGTCGCTCCCACGGTGGCGTCGGTGGCCAAGGGCGACACCGAGCAATTCGCCGCCACCGGTCATTACTCCAATCTGAGCACCGTCAACCTCACCAACTCGGTCACGTGGTCGTCGTCGTCGAGCTCGGTGGCCACCATCTCCAACAGCACGGGGTCGCAAGGCAAGGCCACGGCAACCGGGGTAGGAGCGGCCACCGTCACGGCCACCGATCCGTCGTCACTCATCTCCGGCACCGCGGCCCTCACGGTGACGGCGGCGACTCTGGTGTCTGTCAGCGTCGCTCCGGTGGCGGCGTCGGTGGCCAAGGGCGAGACCGAGCAATTCGCCGCCACGGGTCTCTACTCCGATCTGAGCACCGCCGACCTGACCGACTCGGTCACGTGGTCGTCGTCGTCGAGCTCGGTGGCCACCATCTCCAACAGCCCGGGGTCGCAGGGCAAGGCCACGGCGACCGGGGTGGGAGCGGCCACCATCACCGCCATCGATCCGTCGTCGCTCATCTCCGGTACCGCTGTCTTCACGGTCACGCCGGCCGTGCTGACAGCTATCACGGTGTCGCCGACGCTGGCGTCGGTGGCCAAGGGCAATACCGAGCAGTTCTCCGCCACGGGTGTCTACTCCGATCTGAGCACCGCCAACCTGACCGACTCGGTCACATGGTCGTCGTCGTCGAGCTCGGTGACCACCGTCTCCAACAGCGCGGGGTCGCAGGGCAAGGCCACGGCGACCGGGGTGGGAGCGGCCACCATCACCGCCACCGATCCGTCGTCGCTCATCTCCGGCACCGCCGCCTTCACGGTGCTCCCGGCCGTGCTCACCGCCATCACGGTGTCGCCGGCGGTGGCGTCGGTGGCCAAGGGCGACACCGAGCAATTCACCGCCACGGGTGTCTACTCCGATCTGAGCACCGCCGACCTGACCAACTCGGTCACATGGTCGTCGTCCTCGAGCTCGGTGGCCACCGTTTCGAACAGCGCGGGATCACAGGGCAAGGCCACGGCCGCCGGCGTGGGAGGCGCCACCATCACCGCCACCGACCCGTCTTCGCTGATCTCGGGTACCGCGGCGTTGACGGTGCTCCCGGCCGTGCTCACCGCCGTGACGGTGTCGCCGTCGTTGACGTCGGTAGCCAAGGGACAGTCGGAACAATTCGCCGCCACGGGTCTGTACTCCGACGGGACCACCAAGGACCTGACCAGCTCGGTCACGTGGTCCTCGCTCCAGGGCTCTCTGGCCTCCATCTCCAACGCCGTCGGAACCCAGGGACTGGCCACCGGGCTGCTCCCGGGGGTGTCCACCATCAACGCCACCGACCCGTCGTCACTGCTCTCGGGCACCGCGGCGTTGACGGTGCTCCCGGCCGTGCTCACCGCCGTGACGGTGTCGCCGACGTTGGCGTCGGTGGCCAAGGGACAGTCGGAACAATTCGCCGCCACGGGCCTGTACTCCGACGGGACCACCAAGGACCTGACCAGCTCGGTCACGTGGTCCTCGCTCCAGGGCTCGCTGGCCTCCATCTCCAACGCCGGACTGGCCACCGGGCTGCTCCCGGGGGTGTCCACCATCAACGCCACCGACCCGGCGTCGCTGCTCTCGGGCACCGCGGCGTTGACGGTGCTTCCGGCCATGCTCACCGCCGTCACCGTCACTCCGGCGCTGGCCTCCGTGGCCCAGGGCCAGACCCAGCAGTTCAGCGCCACCGGGCTGTACTCCGACGGGACCACCAAGGACCTCACCAGCTCGGTCACGTGGTCCTCGCTCCAGGGCTCGCTGGCCTCCATCTCCAACGCCGTTGGTTCCCAGGGACTGGCCACGGGGCTGCTCCCGGGGGTGTCCACCATCAACGCCACCGACCCGGCGTCACTGCTCTCGGGCACCGCCGCGTTGACGGTGCTCCCGGCCGTGCTCACCGCCATCACGGTGTCGCCGGCGCTGACGTCTGTGACCCAGGGCCAGACCCAGCAGTTCAGCGCCACGGGGCTGTACTCCGACGGGACCACCAGGGACCTGACCAACTCGGTCACGTGGTCCTCGCTCCAGGGCTCGCTGGCCTCCATCTCCAACGCCGTTGGTTCCCAGGGCCTGGCCACGGGCCTGCTCCCGGGGGTGTCCACCATCAACGCCACCGACCCGTCGTCGCTGATCTCGGGCACAGCCGCGCTCACGGTGCTCCCGGCCGTGCTCACTGCTATCACCGTCACTCCGGCGCTGTCGTCGGTGACCCAGGGCCAGACCCAGCAGTTCAGCGCCACGGGCCTGTACTCCAACGGGACTACCCAGGACCTGACCAACTCGGTCACGTGGTCCTCGGCCCAGGGCCTGCTCGCCACCATCTCCAACGCCGTCGGGTCCCAGGGCCTGGCCACGGGGGTGCTCCCGGGGCTGTCCACCATCACCGCCACCGATCCCACCACCCTCATTGGGGGCAGCGCCGTGCTGAGCGTGCTCTCCGCCCTTGACCCGCCACCGTCGAACCCGCCCTCCTCCCCGCTGTTGAGCCTGACCCCGGGGTCGGGCAAGAAGCGCAGCGCCGTGACGAGCACGGGCACGAGCTTCGTCCCGGGGGGGACCGTCATCGTCACCTACCTGAGCGGGCTGCGCGCCAAGAAGCGCGCCAGCACCGTGCTGTGTCAGGCCACCGTCGCCACCAACGGGACTTTCAGCTGTGGCGGCACCATCCCCCGCGCCAGCCGGTCGGGGAAGAAGGGCAAGCACACCATTGCGGCCACCGAGTCCTCGGCGGCCCAGGGCACGACGATCTTCACGCTCCTGCGGTGAGCACAAATCAAGCCATCCAGTGACGCTGGCATGGCCGACCGTCAGATCGTCAGCATCGTTTGGCACAGCCTGCGCCGCACCATCGACGTCCGATACGACAATGGTGACGTGGACCAGGTCATCGGGCCCGAGGCCATAGCAGTCGTGCTCGCCAAGGACGCCGGCTTACGGCTCGTCCCCGCCCCCGAAGGAACGCGTCACTGGGTCCGGGCTGCTGAGGCCGATTGAGTCTGGACTCTGATTGATTCGTTGGGCATGGGTCCCTGACGACCGTATGAGTGCTCTCGAGCCGTCGTTGGTGCTCAGAGCGCACACAGCTCTCGTGTGAGCCGTGGCTCTCGGCCGGATATTCCTTAGGATCGGTCCCGGGTGGGGATTCGAGGAGGCACCATGGCCGATAACGAGCAGGACGACCACGGGCAGACGTCGGGCCCGACTGAGAGTGGGCCAAGTGCCGCCGGGCACCCTCCGCAGTACGCCCCGCCCCCCGTCTTCCCGGGTGCCGGCCTGCCTTGGCCGCCCCCGGTGCCCAGCTCCGATCGTGTGTATTACGCATGGCAGCGGCGCGGTGAGACGGACTACATCTTCGACTACTGGACCGCGCTGGGCTGGACCGTCCTCACGTTGGGGATCTATGGGTTGTACGTCTTCTACCAGCTCATCCGTCGCATGCGCGCCCACAACGCCCGCCGGGTCGAGCTTTTCGACGCGTCCCTGGCCTTTGCATGGGAGGAGGCCGGACGGCGGGGGTTACAACCGGAACTGACGCCGTCGTTCCAGCGGGCCAACGCCCACATGGATGCTCTGCGGCGTATGACCGGCGACTTCCGCGATCCGGTGGTGTGGCTGGTACTGGCGGTCGTCGCCCGCGGCATCGTCGAGATCATCGCCTTCGTGCTCTTGGACCAGGACCTCGTGAAGCACGATCGATCCGAGGTCGGCGTCGAGTACGAATTGGCGATGATCTTCGGGCGCTTCGGTCAAGCCGTGCCCCTACCCGACCAGTCTCGCGTCAAGGGCCAGAACAACTACGCCGGGCGGATCGTGGCCACGGTCTTCTCGTTGGGCATCTACCTCTTCTGGTGGTACTACAACCAGATGAACGAACCCAATCGTCACTTCCAGGTGAACTGGGCTCAGGAGGACGCCCTGGCCACCGCCGTGGGAGCGCTTCGGTGAGAAGCCCGTCAGAACTTCAGTCGACGACCCCGTCTTCGATCAGGAGGTCGATCTCGCTCTGAGCCAACCCCCAATGCCGGAGCGACTCGGTGGCGTGCGCACCCGGCTCGGGTGCCGGCGAAGGGACCACGGGGGGAGTGCGGCTGAAGCGTGGCGCCGGTGCCGGCTCCACGACTCCTCCGACGTCCACGAAGGTGGCGCGTTGGCGGTTGTGGGGGTGGGTCGGAGCTTCGCCCAGCGACAGGACGGGCGTCACGCACGCGTCGGTTCCCAGGAATATGTCGAGCCACTCGGCTCTCGTCTTGCTCAGGAAGATCTCCGCCACCCGGTGTTTGAGGGTCTCCCACTGAGGCTGGTCGTCCTGCGGTGGGATGCTTTCGTCGGGAAAGCCCAGTCCTCTCATGAACGACCGGTAGAAGCGCGGCTCCATGGCCCCGACGGACACGAACTGGCCGTCGGCCGTCTCGTAGACGTTGTAGTAGTGGGAGCCGCTGTCCATGGAATTGGTCCCCCGCTCGTCGTTCCACAAAGACAAGGCCCGGATTTCGTGGAACATCGTCGTGAGCAGCGCGGCGCCGTCCACCATGGCCGCATCGACCACTTGGCCAAGGTTCGAATGAGCTCGTTCGTAGATCGCAGCCAGGACCCCCATGGCCAGCAACATCCCCCCACCGCCAAAGTCAGCGACCAGGTTGAGCGGGGGTACGGGGGCTTGACCCCGGCGCCCGATGGGGTCGAGGGCGCCGGCAATGGCGATGTAATTGATGTCGTGGCCGGCCTCGTCGGCAAGAGGTCCTTCTCGCCCGTACCCGGTGATCCGTCCGTAGACCAGCCGGGGATTGCGCTCCAGACAGGTGGTCGGGCCGAGTCCCATTCGTTCGACGACTCCGGGGCGGAAGCCCTCCAACAGGACGTCGGCATGTTCGACCATCCGTAACACCAGCTCCACCCCGAGCGGGTGCTTGAGGTCGACCCCGATGGCCTGGCGTCCCCGGGTGAGTAAGAGCCGACGGTCCGGTGCACCGGCGCGCGGTCCCGGCATCCCGGTTCGCTCCACACGGATGACCTCGGCGCCCAGGTCGGCGAGCACCATGGCGCAGAACGGCCCTGGACCGAGCCCGGCCAGTTCGATGATGCGAAGTCCGGCCAGAGGGCCCGCCGGTCGTCGTTCCTCCGGGGTCACGAATCAGTCAGGTAGCGATCGATCATTCGGTGCATGTGCAGCACGTTGCTCTCCTGCCGGCGGTTGAGGCGCAGCCCCTGGCCTCCTCGAGACTTCATGCCGATCTGCACGTGCTCCATGTTGGCATAGTCCTGATTTGTGATGAGACCCCAGTCGCGTTCGGTCCAATCCGGGTAGAAGCGCTTCTTCGCCCGCCGGTGGGCCTCGCCGTCTCGGGGCCATTCGAGGAACCAGGTGTCCTTGATGGAACTGTCCGGATCGAGTCCGTTGGGCCGCATGCGGAAGATGATGGCCGTGCCCGGATAGATCGGCCCCACCATGTTGGGAAAGAACAAGACGTCGTCCGCACTGGTCAACTGGTCGTCAGCGAACTCCTCGACGGCGACCCCGCGGCTCGCCAACAGTTCGCGTCGCCCTTTCTGGTACCGGCCCAACAACGTCTCGCCGTCGGTCGGCGTCGAACGGACCCTGTCGATGAGGGCGCGTTCGTCATCGTAGAACAGGCCACCCAGTCCTTCGACGAACGACGACAGGATCTCACCTTCGTCGTATTCGCCTTCGGAGAGCCCGAGACGTGGGCTGGGCTGCAACGTGCGCCGTGCGTTGGGCAGGCGACCGTAATGCGAGTGGATGCCCAAGGGCTCGTATTCGAGATTGACGTCGTCGGTCCAAGGCAGGATCTGGGGGTGTGTGCCTTGCACGTGATAGCCCTCGTTGAAGGCGTCGACCACGACCTTCCAATTGGCCGGGAGTACCGTCGAGAGGTATGAGCGAATCCGCATCCGGTTGAGGTGGTACGGGGCCAACAGCGTGGGAAGCGGGTCGAGGTATTCGAGCAGGGGAGGGGCGGCCGGGTCCATACAGACCCACACGAATCCACCCCACCGGTCGACGCGCACCTGGCCGAGGCACACATCCGAAGGGATCGGAGCGAATTCCTCGGCATCGACGACCTCGATGAGGTTGCCGTCGAGGTCGTAGCGCCAGGCGTGATATCGGCACCGGATGCACTCGTCGTCGAAGTGACCATTGCCCGCCGCCAAGCGCGTACCACGGTGCAGGCAGGTGTTGTGGTACGCGCTGACGATGTCGGGGGCCGACCGCACGACGAGAATCGACTGGTCGCCGATCAGGTATTCGCAGTAGTCGCCCACCTCGTCGATCTCTTCCTGGCGGCAGGCCACCTGCCACACGCGCCCCCAAAGGCGCTCGAACTCCAGTGCGCTGAACTGGGCGCTCGTGTAGCGAGCACGGGGGACGACGTCGTCGTCACCAATGAGGACGCTACGAAGATCGATGTCCGTCATGCTCGCTCCATGTTAAGCGGCCGTCACGCACCGAACCGAAGCGGTCGTCCCGGCCCGGACACCCCGAGGTCCGACCTTGGGGACACTCCAGAGCCCGCCCGAGACGTCATCTGTCGGCGGGAGGCGAGATGGCAACGGTGGGAATCTATACTCACGACGCTTGTTCGAGGCCGTGCCGAAGGGAACGAATATGACAGAACCCGTGATCGTCGAGGCGGTGCGGACC
>Ga0209415_10020922_pt1 | contig 10117 bp, 5 predicted proteins | sample PeaSoiSIISIP2007_FD_187696 | JGI IMG/M metagenome (GOLD analysis project Ga0209415, IMG submission 187696) | Peat soil microbial communities from Weissenstadt, Germany - SII-SIP-2007 (SPAdes) (version 2) | ecosystem: Environmental > Terrestrial > Soil > Wetlands > Peat | place: Germany...
GGATGCCGAGGTCGGGGGAGCCGGCGACGAACTTCTCCGCGAAGGCGACCTCGTCGCGCCAGGTTTGCCAGGCATCGTCTACGACCGCTGGGTCGGCGACCGCGCCGACCCAGTCAGCATCCGCGAGGTCCTCGGACCAGTACAGCGGCGGTGCGTCGGCCTGCGCCATCACCCGGCGGAACCAGTTGCGTTCGACGTCGGCCATGTGGCGGATGAGGCCGAGCAGGGACATGGTAGAGGGCGGCACCGACCGGCGAGCGAGCTGGGCCGGGTCGAGGCCGGCGCATTTCATCTCCATCGTCAGCCGGTAGGCGCGCAGGTAGTCAAGCAGCGTGGCCCGCTCGCCCTCCAGTTTCGTGCCCGCAGCGAACCTCGGGTCCTGCGCTGCGTCCATCCACATGTCGGAGCCGGGCCCGGCGGCATTCCACCGTTCCGGGACGGTCTCGCGGTCTTTGCTTTCAGTCACGGCGTTCACCCTGGCACGCCCGCACTGGAAGGGGCAACGCGTTTCGGTTGTCACGAACCTCCTCCGTCGTAACCGGACGCGACCGGCACTCACCGAGCCGCAGAGCCAGGCATGTCAGGACCTGCCATCACGATGGTGTGCTTGCGGATGACTTGCGGAGCTGGCGCCGTAACGGCGTGCATGTTCGGGTCAGGTGCACCAGGCTCGGCAGCCGTGCCCGGCAAGCCGGGCATCTCGACCGCGGCAGCGCCACAGCCTTATCCCACGGGCGAAGCGTCCTGGCCTGCGCCAGCTGCCAGCTGCACGATCCCTCCCAGGGAGTACGCATAATATCCCGTTCTGCACGCTTCGGCTGACCGCGGCCGAAAGCGCAGCAGCCGAGCAGATTAGGCGGCTACTTGCGCTGTCCCAGGCAAGGACGAATTACACAGCGTTAGGAGAAGCCTCATCCGCCGCGACATCCCGGTGTGCGCAAGCGTCGATTGCCTACGGTGCTTGGCGGCGCCTGTACTACAAAAACCTAACTCGGCGCAACTCCCGTGGCCGACGCTCTAACAGCAGCATGCCAGCTAGACGGTAGCTATCACAGTGGGTGAACAGTCGCCGAGCGCCGCCGCCTTGCGAGATCGCGCCTCCCTGCCGACTATGCACGTGTCATCCGACGACGCGACCGTCGGGGCAACCCGCGCAGATTCACCCGTTCTGTGGCGCTAACAAATGGCGATTTTGGCTTGCCGAGGTAGACAGCGACCTCAATGAGAAGATGATTCACGTCATGAGGCGTCGTACTGGCACGCTGGCATTCTGGTGATGTCGCGAGGCCTTTGGCGGACTGTCAGCGAGTTGTTCCAGCCAGTGCCGCCGGTTCCATCCCGGCCCGTCGGTCCTTCACGCCCGTTCTGGTCATCGGCCGACAGTCGATCTTGAGCTGATCGTCGGTCCCGGTGCCACGGCGCGCCGCCCATCACCCCGCGCAGCGCCGGTTCACTCCGGCCAGGAACTGGGTGAGCTGGGCGTTGAAGTCTGCCCGGGGACGAACGGCGCGGCCTCCGGGGAGAGGGCGCGGCGTGTCAGGGATTAGTTAGCCGGCCCGTCCAGGTGTAGTGGCGGACGTCGGCCAGCCCAGGGCGCCGCTTGTTCCAGCTGGCTGGCGACCTGGATGAGCACGTCCTCCTGGCCGTAGGCGGCGACCAGCTGCACGCCGACCGGCAGGCCAGCGGGTGTCCAGTGCAGGGGCAGGCTGATGGCAGGCTGGCCGGTCATGTTGAACTGCGCGGTATAGGGGATGAAGCCGGCGATCCGCCCGCCCTCGTGCTCGGGCCCGGCGGCGGTGAACCAGCCAAGCTCGGGTGGCGGTGCGCCGAGGGTGGGCGTCAGCAGCAGGTCGTGTTCGGCCCACCACTGCGCCATGCCGCGCGCCCACATTCCCAGCCATGCGCGGCTCTGCAGGTACGCCACCGCGCCGAGCGCCTGCCCGGCCCGCCGGTAGGCGACGTTGCGCGGCTCGATCTCGCCGTCGGCGATCGGGCGTCCGAGCATCATCTCGAACGCCTGGAACGTCGTTTCGGTGTCGGCTGCGATGATCGTGTTGAAGTGCCCGGCGAACTCGGTGTCGAACATGCCCGCCGGAGCGGAGTCCTCCACATGGTGGCCGAGTGATTCCAGCAGCCGTCCCACCTTGGCCACCGCCTCGCGGCACTGCGGATCATCCAGGTATACCCCAGCGCCTGGCCGGTCGAGCACCCCGATCCGCAGCCGGCCTGGGTCGGCACCGACCTCCTGCCTTAGCGGCCGCCGCAGCAGCGGGGCGTAGTAAGGCTCGCCCGGCATGCGAGCGCTGATCACATCCAGCACGCCAGCCACGTCCCGGACGCTCCGCGTCACGGCGCCGTCAATGACGCCACCGGCCCAAGCCTCGCCGATCAGCGGGCCCTGGCTCACCCGCCCCCGGGTCGGCTTGAGCCCTACCAGCCCGCACTCGCTCGCGGGGATGCGGATGGATCCGCCACCGTCGTTGGCGTGCGCCACCGCCACCATGCCGCTGGCCACCGCAGCCGCCGACCCGCCCGACGAGCCACCGGTGGAATGGCCGGGATGCCAGGGGTTGCGGGCAGGCGGGAAGCTCCGCGGCTCAGTCGTCACCGTCGTGCCGAACTCCGGCACGTTGGTGCGCCCCAGCGGGACGAAGCCAGCCGCCAGGAACTGCTCCGCGAGATAGGACGTCACCGGCCAGGCCAGTTCGCGCAGCGGCCCGAGGCCGAACGCCGTCGCCTCACCGGCCACAAAGCAGCCCAGATCCTTGAAAAGGATCGGCACACCGCGAAACGGGCCATCGGGCAGCACGCCCGCGGCCTCCTCCCGCGCCCGGTCAAACCGGGTCCGGATCACAGCATCCAGCTCCGGGTTGAGCGCCTCGATCCGGGCGATCGCCGCCGCCACCAGATCCCGCGGGCTCACCTCGCCACGACGGACAAGGTCGGCTTGCGCCGTAGCATCCAGCCAGGTCGTCTCCATCACATCACGCACGCTACCCCTCTCCGGCACGGACGAACCCCCGCGACGTCGCCGCTCACCGGCCGGGGTGCCGGAGGGCCCAGTCAAAACCCAGGGCGCTGCCCCAGTCATGCACCACCAGCACCACATCGCCGCCCACGCCCAGCCCCTCCAGCAGCGCGTCGAGGAACTCCCGGTGCCGGGTCAAGCTGCAGCGCCCCGGGCCGGCAGCGCTCAGCTTGTCCGAGTCACCCATGCCGATCAGGTCCGGGACGATGCACCGGCCCAGGCCGGCCAGGGCCGGCAGGACCGAGCGCCACAGATAGGAGGAGGTGGGGTTGCCGTGCAGCAGCACGATGGGCCGCCCCGCCCCGGACTCGGCAACGGCCATCTGATGGTCAAGAACCGGCGCGAACCGCTTGGCCGCCCGCCACTGAGACGGGGTCACCGGACTCCTCACCTCCGCTCCCGCTACCACCGCGATGGTAACGCCACCGGTCCCGGCGCCGGCCAGGACCGCGCTGGACGCGCACCACCAGCCAGGACCTGATCCGACGGATCGGTCAGGCCACGATGGTTCGCTGCCCGCACGGCACACGACATCCCAGAGGCAGGCAACACACAATGCGGCAGAAGCGGACATTCACCCCAAGTCTGATGATGCATAAATATACATCTCGGACGACTATCTATTGGGCCAAACCGGGACTGCTGAGCGGTCGGCCGGCGCCCTGATAACCGCGCGCCGACCCGCCGATCTGAACGAAACTCGGGTTGCTGCCTCATCAAGACGCTGACCGGCAGATATGGATGTTCTGCGCGGACAAGGCGATCAGTATGAGAGCCGCAAGCACCTGCTGCACGCGGATGTTCGTCGCACCCGCCGACGGCAGCCTGATCGCCGGCCCGGCCGGATATGCCTCGCCCTTGGCCCGGGCCGACGTGGCGCGGAACGCGGCGAAACCGCAAGCGAGAGGGCGGATGCCGTGCTGCGGGCCAGCTAGCGCCGCGTTCAGCGCTTCGGCCGGGGTGACAGAGGCCTGGTCGCTGGGCGGGGCTGCCGCTCATCGGGACCGGGGCTGATGACATTTCCGCATGTATCCGACAAAGGTGTGATCTGAAATACGCTCAGGGACTTTTGGCCCTGACGATGACAGATCTCGCAGGGGTACGTTTCCGGCGTTTTCCCGGCCGAAAGCGGGCCGGGAAGGCCGGTCTGAGCAGGAGGTCGTCATGACCACGCGGCGGGAGTTCATCAAGTGGACCGCAGTCGGCGGGGCAGGGCTGGTGGCCGGGCGCGGGCTCTGGAACGGGGCGGCACGGGCGGCAACTTCCCGGGTCCCGGCGGTCTCAGCGCAGGGTGGGCCGGTGGCGTCGGGCCTGACACCGTACCTGGATCCGATGCCGGTCCTTGTTGATTACGCGGTGGACGCGACCGGCGGCGGGACGGTGCGGCTGAGTACGGCGCTGATCTCCCGCAAGGTGCACCGCCAGCTGCCCGCCACGACGCTGTTCGGGTACCTGCATTCAGGCGGGCCCGGCGCGGGCGATACCGGGGCGTCGTACCTGGGGCCGCCGATCGTGGCCAGGAGCGGGACGGCGGTGAAGGTCAGGTACGCCAATGGCCTGGCCCCAGACGATTTCCTGCGGGTGTTCACCAACAGCGGCGCCAGCTACCTGCAGTTCGCCCCGTTCCCCGAGGTCCGGACCATGACCCACCTGCACGGCGGGTTCGTCGCGGGCGATGACGACGGGAACCCGTTCGCCAACCCGGACGCGTTCCGGTCCGGGGCGACCCAGCCGGTGACCTATCCGAACGAGCAGCCGGCCACCCTGTTGTGGTATCACGACCACTACCTGGGGGACACGCGGATGAACGTGGTGGCCGGGCTGGCCGGCGGGTACCTGATGCGCGACTCCTTCGACACCGGCGCCAACCCGCTGCTGCCCGGCCCGATCGGCACCTACGAGCTGCCGATCGTGGTACAGGACCGGCAGTTCAACCCGGACGGGTCGCTGCTGTACCCGGTCGCGCCGGCGTCGATGCACGGGCCCTGGGTCGGTGAGTACTTCGGGGATGTGATGCTGGTCAACGGCAAGATCTGGCCGAAACTGGCCGTGGAGCCGGCGGTGTACCGCTTCCGGGTGCTCAACGGCTGCAACGCCCGGATCATGGACCTGCGGATCTCCACCGCCGACGGCCGCGCTGTCGTGCCGATGGTCATCACCGGCACCGAGGGCGGGCTGCTGCCGGTGAACCCGGTCGGCTCGAATGGCCTGGTGATGACCCCGGCCGAGCGGTACGACGTGATCTGCGACTTCCGCCGGTTCGCGGGCCAGACGCTGCTCATGACGAACACCACTCCTCCCGGCCCGGTATCCACGCCGGCGCCGCCGTTGACGCGTGTCATGCAGATCACCGTGACGCACAAGGCGTCCAGCGGCGCGCCGATGAGCGTGCCCGGGCCCGGGTCGCTGCCGGCCAACCCGAAGGTGACGGAGCTGACCAGCCTGGGGCCGCCGAAGCTGAGCGGCGGGTCGGTCGCGGCCCGGATGATCACGCTGAACGAGGTCGGAGCAGAGACCCCGCGCTGGAAGCTGAACCTCAACGCGCACCCGTACGGCGGCTCCCACCCGGTGACCGAGAAGCTGACCTGGAACAGCGTCGAGGACTGGTATTTCGTGAACACCACACCGGACACCCACCCGATGCACACCCACCTGGTCACCTTCAAGGTGATGGGCCGCTATGACTACGACGCCGCCGGCTACGCCGCCAAATACGGCACAGCGAACGGCGTCCCGCAGCTGGACGTCTCCACGCTGCGGCCGTTCCTGAAGTCCGGACTGATCGAACCGGGTCCGGACGAGGCGGGACTGAAGGAGACGGTGAAGGCGAACCCGGGGCAGGTCACAATCGTGCGCGCCAGGTTCTCGCTGCCCAGCACCGCGCTCAGCGGCGCAGGCAAGCCCGTCAAGCCGCAAAAGTACGTGCACCACTGCCACATCGTCGAGCACGAAGACAACGACATGATGGAGCGCATGATCGTAGTGCCCTGATGCGGCAGCCACACGGGTAACCGCCGCACCGCTTCTTACGCCGTTCGGTGCGGGAGCCCGCTTCCCAGGACATCCGGCAATGCCGAACCCCGAAGCGGCCGATAGCCGCGGAGGTCTGCGCTCACTTACCCTGGGCGTTATCCTTCCCCTTCGCCTCCGCCTCGGCCTCCATCTTGGCCAAGCGGGTGTAGTAGTCCGGGAACTCGTTCAGATGGGCCCGCGCGATCTTCGCCGTCATGATGACGTCATCGTCGGTGACATTCGTCTGCGGATCGCGCGCGCCATGCTCGAGTTCCACGTCCATCCCCATCCGGAACTGCTCGAGATCAAACGGCGCGGAGCCCCAGTCGATGCCGATCCGCTCGCCCGCGGCACGGGCCTCGCCGGGGGTGAAGCCTGAGCGAAAGGTCATGCCTTTAATGGTAAGGTCCGCCAGTGTCCCGTGGCTGGCCCAGCGCCCCGTCCCGCCGCCGGAAACGGTTTTGGGCCGATGACCGTCTGCGCGGCGAGATACGGCGCTCGGGCGGCACGAAGAGGTACATCGACGGGAACGCCTACACACCGGGCGCGCTGACCGGCGAACCGGCGCTCGAGAACTCCGGTTCGGTGAGCCAGCCTCACGCAGTGTGCTCAGCCAGGGCTTCACGGGCGCGCGCATCGCCGCCGATCTGTGGGCTCTGGAATGGGAACGTCGGCGAGTCTGCAGCCGCCCATAACCGGATCATCTGCAAGAAGCGAGGTGCGGTGCAGTTGGCGTGTAATTGGCCGGGCATATTATCCGCAGAGTCATCTTCATATGAGAATTCGTGGTCAAATCCGTACTGTGTGGACGTTCTGCTGATGCCTGGTGGCCGGGTGTCAGCGGGTAAGCCGGGCTGCGGTGTAGGGGTAGTCGAAGTCGCGGGTGTGGCGCGGGCACAGGTAGATGGTGCGGAGGTCTTCGGGGCGGGTGACGGGAGACAAGCCGCCCCAGTTTTTCTTGTTTTCCGGGTCGAGGGCGCGCAGCATGTCGTGCAGGGCGCGGAAGTCCGCGCCGGTCTCGGCGCGGACGGTTCGCTCGGAAGGGAAAGCCGTGCCGTGTCCGGGGAGGAGCGCGGCGATGCTGGCGTGTTTGTCGATGAATTCCAGGGTTCGGGCGGCGGCCTCGGCCTGGTCCTTGACCTGGTCGCTCAGCGCGATGCCGGCGCTGCCGAGCGCGGGTGCGGCCAGGCCGAGCGCGGCAATCAGGTGGCGCAGGTAGGGCAGGTAGCGGATGAGCGCGTCGGGCACCTTGGTGATGGTGTAGCTGCCGTCATCGGCTTCGAGGGGGTGCGGGCCATAGGGCCATTCGCACCAGAGGGTCACCGTGACCTGCGACTGGTGCAGCAGGCCGCGCTTGGCCTGCCGGATGCTGAGCAGAGCCGGGCAGTGCACGTCGGCGTTGGCGCGTGTTCCGAGCAGGGCGCGGATGCCGTTGAGCATTGCCTGCTGGCGGGCTTCGATGGCTGTGAGCGTGCCGCCCTGGATATCGAGTTTGTAGAGGATGGCGTCGAGTTGCGCGGTCAGGCCGGTGCCGCGCAGCCCGTCGAGCATGAGGGCGGCCCCGATCTTGCGGCGGCTCTTGGGGCAGCGGATCTTATGGTCAGCGTCGGGTTCGTCGGCGGTGGCCTCGGCTATGAGTTCGTCGAGGGTGAAGGCGTGGGGGCAGCTGCCTCCGGCCTCGGCCTGGCAGGCGCAGGGGACCAGGCGCTCCTCGACCAGGCCGGGGTAGCGGGCCTGGATGATGGCATTGAAGGCCTCGGTGAGCACGGACAGGAAGCGGACCGGGTAGGCGCCGACCACGCGCAAGGTAACAGCGGGCTGCTCGCGTCCGTCGTCGGCCAGCAGCGCCCACGTAGGGGTGGCGGGGTCGCGGTCGTGCAGCAAGGCACCGTGCCGCCAGTGCAGCCCGGTGGTGAAGCGGTGCTCGCGGGCGATGAACCAGGTGGGGATGCCGGCCTGGCGGGAGGCAAGCTGGTAGGTGACCGCGAGCTCGCGCACGCCGGGCCCGGCGCGCGCTTTGCCCCACAGGCGGCCCGCGTCGGGCGGCGGTGCGTCGGGCAGGCGGTCGACGATGAGCGCGACGTCCGCGCTGTCGTCGGCATCGCCGATGCGGTAGGCCAGGTCGAAGGCCTCCATCATGCGGATCAGGCGGTCGGGCAGGCCCGGGTCGTCCTCGGCGTCGGCGAGGTCCGCCCACAGCCGGTTGCGCTCGGCGCGCGCCAGCACGCCGCCGGCGTCGGCGACATGCTGGCTGTCGATGACCTGGGTGATGCGGGCATCAAGCCACTCCGGCTTCAGGATGATCTTCTCAGCGAGGTCGGGGATGCCGGCGAAGTAGGCGACCTCGCCAAGGTCGTGCAGCATCCGCACGATGGCCTGCTGCGCGGCTGGGTCAGGGACGCCGGCCTCGGCCAGGCAGCGGGATGCGCGACGGACGGTGACGGTCAACTCGGGCAGTTCGCCAAGGGCGCGGGCGCCGGCGTCCCAGGCGGCAGGCCAGCGGACGCCCATCAGAGGCAGGGCGGCGGCGTGGCGGGCAATTGCGTCGCGCAGCTCGCTGATGCCCAGCCCCGTGCGGGAATCGACGGTGCCGACCGCGGCGATGCCCGGGTAGCGGCCAGGCAGGTCGTGGGGCAGCGTGGCCGGGGAGCTCTCATCGCCGTGGGTGGCGACCACCAGGACCGGGGCGCCAGGGGCGCGGGCGGAGATGGCGTCAAGCCAGGCGGTGACCTTGCCGTCGGCGGCGCGGGCGCGGGCGTTCCAGACCAGCAGGAACAGGGAGCGGTCGGTCAGGTAAAACCGCTGGGTGGCCCGGTACTCTAGCTGCCCGCCGAAGTCCCACACGTCCAGGTCCATCATGACTCCCGGCCGGCCTGGGTGCGGCACAGGCAGGGAACGGACGCGCAGGCCGTGGGTTTGCCGCTCATCGGGGTCGAACGGCTCGCCGAGCAGCTGCCTGGCCAGCGAGGTCTTGCCCACCGTGGCCTCGCCCACGATCAAGACCTTCGAGCGCCACCGCTCGACCGGCGACTCGCCCAGCGCCCGCAAGAACGCCAGCACTGCCTTAATGCCCTGGGCCAGCACCTCCCGTGGCGGACTGGACAGACGCCGGTTGCCGGAGAGGTCGAGCCTGGTCAGGGCGGTGAGCTGCCCGATCGAATCTGGGACCGCCGTCAGCCAGTTGCGGGAGAGGCCGAGTTCAGTCAGGCCGGTGAGCTGCCCGATCGAGTCCGGGACTGTGGTCAGCTGGTTGCTGTCGAGGTGGAGCTTGGTCAGGGCGGTGAGCTGCCCGATCGAGTCCGGGACGGCGGTTAGCTGGTTGCTGTCGAGGTGGAGCTTGGTCAGGGCGGTGAGCTGCCCGATCGAGTCCGGGACGGCGGTCAGCCGGTTGCCGGAGAGGAAAAGCGTGTTCAGGGCGGTGAGCTGCCCGATCCAGTCCGGGATCGCGGTCAGCCGGTTGCCGTGGAGGTAGAGCTCGGTCAGGGCGGTGAGCTGCCCGATCGAGTCCGGGATCGCGGTCAGCCGGTTGCCGGAGAGGATGAGTTTGGTCAAAGCGGTAAGCTGCCCGATCCAGTCCGGGACCGCGGTCAGCTGGTCATCTTCGAGGTGGAGCGTGTTCAGGGCGGTGAGCTGCCCGACCGAGTCCGGGATCGCGGTCAGCCGGTTGCCAGGGAGGATGAGCTTGGTCAGGGCGGTGAGCTGCCCAATCCAGTCCGGGATCGCGGTCAGCTGGTTGCCGGCCAGGATGAGCGTCTTTAGGGCGGTGAGCTGCCTGATCGAGTCCGGCACCACGGTCAATCCAAGACGCGCCAGATCCAGACGGGTGCCGTGTCCTCGCGCGACGTCGGCGATACGACGTTCCGCCTCTTTGTCGGAACCGTCCGCAGCGCTGCCCACTATCGTCCCTCCGCCCAGCCCTGGTGGGGCTATCCTTTCAGGCTTTAGGGGAAGATTAGAAGCCCGTTACTTGTCGCCGGATTCGAGATGCGTGCACCCGCACCGTGTCCATTCACGGGGATAGGAGCTGCAACGGAGCATGCTAGTGCCGTGTCATCCAACGTTCGCCCTCTCGGGGAG
>Ga0209415_10020923_pt1 | contig 10116 bp, 9 predicted proteins | sample PeaSoiSIISIP2007_FD_187696 | JGI IMG/M metagenome (GOLD analysis project Ga0209415, IMG submission 187696) | Peat soil microbial communities from Weissenstadt, Germany - SII-SIP-2007 (SPAdes) (version 2) | ecosystem: Environmental > Terrestrial > Soil > Wetlands > Peat | place: Germany...
GTCGACCACCGGCCCAGCGGCACCAGCAGCACGCCCAGGAGCACGACGAGGGCCCACGCGACAGACAGCGGGTCGGAGTGGATCAGCTGTTCGACGAGCGTCCGCCCGCCCGGCAGCCCGATGAACGGCGACAGCACCGACACCGCGATGATGAGCGTCCGCCAGCGCCCAATGGCGACCGGGGCCAAGAGCAGGAGGCCCCACGTCAGGTACCAGGGTTGGACCACCGGGCCGAGGACGACGAACAAGAGCAGGCTGAGCGCGAGCGCCTTCAGGCCGCCGATGCGGTCGCTGATCTTGAGCAGGTAGACCGCGGCGACACCGGCGATGCTGAACCCGAGGACGCGCACGCCCGAGAGGACCCCCGAGGTCGAGACGTGCCACCCGACCGCGTGCAGCACGGCGCTCAGGCCCAACCCGATGGCGGTGGTCGGGGCGAGCCAGCTCCGCACCGTTCCCGGGGTCTCGAGATTGGCGACCCAGCCCCAGCCGAGGCCGCTGATGACAGAGAGAAGGGCCAGGACCCCGAGGGTCAGCAGTCCCGCGGTGAGGACGGGCCGGACCCGCTGACGCCATGGGACGCCGGCGCCGAGCCACTCCCAGCCGATGTAGAGGACGCCCAGGCCGGCCGGCGCCTTGATCGCGGCGGCCAGGGCGCACAGCACCACCGCCCAAACGGGATGCTTGTACTTCGCCGCGGTGATCCCGCACAGAAGGAGGCCGACCATGATCGCGTCGTTGTGGCCCGAGCCGACCAGGGTCAACAGGACCAGCGGGTTCAGCGCGGTCAACAGCAGGATCGGGCCCGGCTCGCGTCCGTAGGCTCGGGCCAACTTCGGGATGCACCACGCGATGAGCGCGACCCCGGCCACCGCCAAAAGGCGCAGGAGGATCACCGTCACCAGCGCGTGGTGGAAGCTGGCGCTGGCGAAGAAGCCGTCGATCATCAAGAAGAGCGGGCCGTAAGGGGCGGGGGCGTTCAACCACAAGGAGTCGACCGGGTTGACGTAGGGACCGGCACCGAGGGTGAAGGGCCCGTAGTTGTACGGGTTGATGTGATGGCTGACCATCTCGCCCTGGGCCGCGTAGGAGAACACGTCCCGGCTGAAGATGGGGGCCACCACCAGCATCGGGATCATCCAGAGGCCGAGGATCAGCCAGAGGTGCTTGAGCGGCGTCCCGGGCCGGCGGGTCAGCGCCCGGGTCATCCCGTACCAGACCCGCATCAACAAGACGAGCCCGCCGTAAACGGCTACGAGCCCGAAGAGCAAGAAGGCCGTCGAGGGCACGCCCTGCTGGGCCGGCTCCCCGAAGAACCAGGTTCCGGGCATCTCGAGCTTGAACGGGGAACTGTCGAGGGAGACCCCGACGGCCACCGAGACGAGGGCGATGAAGCCAATGAGCGCCGGGCGCCGGAGGAACCGCCAGTCGTTGGCGCCGGCTCGGTCCGGGTCGACGTTCTCTCCGAGGACGCCGACCGGGGCGACGCGGACCCGGACAACCTCGGCCAACATGACCACTCGGTCGACCGCCCACCGAAGGCACTCGAACGCACCCGTGCTCATCGCACGCGTACGCCCGAGCGTCCCCCCGGTTGCCTTCGGTGGGCTGGGAGCGGAAGCCTCCGTCTGACTTCTCAGTTGGTCTCCCACTCAAATCTCGATCGTGTCATTGGCGTCACGATCACCGGAGCTCATACGCCGCGGACCCGCCGCCCCCTACCGGCGCTCCCGAAACCCCGAGCTGGCAATCGAACTCGTCGGAATCGGGCCATGACAGCGTGCCCGCTCGACACTGTTCCGTAATCTCATTGTAACGGCATCCGCCCTCGGCGCAAGAGGCGTTTGTTTGCGTTTTCTCACCTGCGACTCGGCCCAACGGGATTTCGTAACGCCGTTCCGATACCCTGGGACCGATCCGATCGCAGGAGGAGACGACCCATGGGATCTCTGGTCACCTATCGGCTCGAAGGGCCGAGCGCGCATATCTCGATGGACGACGGGAAGCTGAACGTGCTGTCGCTGCAGATGCTCACCGACCTGCACGAAGCGTTCGAGCGAGCCAGCGCAGACGGCGTACCGGTCGTGCTCAGCGGGCGCGAGGGCGTCTTCTCGGCCGGCTTCGACCTGAACGTGCTCAGGGCCGGCGGATCGGAGGCCGCTGACCTCCTCAACGCCGGCTTCACGCTGGCCGAGCGGGTCCTGTCGTTCCCCACCCCGGTGGCGATCGCCTGCACCGGCCATGCCATCGCGATGGGGCTCTTTCTCGTGCTCTCGGGGGATTACCGGATCGGCGTCGCCGGTCCCTACAAGCTCACCGCCAACGAGGTCGCGATCGGCTTCACCATGCCCCGCACCGCTGTCGAGGTGTGCCGACAGCGGCTGGTACCGGGCTACTTCGACAGGGTGGTCATCCTGGCCGAGGTCTTCTCACCCGAGTCGGCCACCTCGGCAGGGATCCTCGACCGGGTCGTGGAGGCCGCCGAGCTGGAGGTGGCCATGGCCGGCGTCGTGACGGCGCTGGCCGCGCTGGACATGCGGGCCCACGGCGCCTGCAAGCTGCGCGCTCGAAAGGGCGCGCTGGCGGCCATCCGGGAGGCCATCGCCGCCGACGACGCCGACTTCCGGGCCGCCGTCGCACCGCCCTCGACCACCTAGGGGCCCACCGTGCCGCGGTTGAAAGAACGGACGCCCGAGCTGCGCGAACGGGTGTTGCGGGTGGCGGTGAGCATGCTCGAGGACGGTGGCATCGTCGGGTTCACCGCCCGCGCGGTGGCCGCGCAGTCCGAGACGTCGACCCCGGCCGTCTACGAACTGTTCGGGGACAAGGGTGGCCTCGTCGGCGAGGTGTTCTTCGAGGGCTTCCGCATGCTCCGGCTCCGATTCGACCGGCTGGGCGAGACCGACGACACCCGGGCCGACCTCGTCGAGGTCATCGGCGCGGTGCGGTCCTTCGTCCGCGACAACCCGGTGCTCGCCGAGGTCATGTTCTCGCGGCCGTTCGCCGACTTCGACCCGGGCCCGGAGGAGGCCGCCGCGGGAAGCTCGGTGCGCGAGTTCATCGTCGGACGGGTCCGCCGGTGCGTCGGCGCCGGGGTGATCGTCGGGAACGAGACCGACGTCGCGCACGTCCTGCTCGCGCTCACCCAGGGCCTGGCCGGGCAGGAGAACGCCGGTTGGCTCGGGACGTCGAAGGCGTCCGTCGACCGCCGGTGGGCCCTCGCGCTGAGCGCCACGCTCGACGGCCTCGGCCCGTCGCCCTCGAGGCGGCGCCCACGGGCGCGGTGACCCCGCTCAGCCGCCGTACATGAGCGATCCCGGCGTCGTGAGCAGCTCGCCGGTCTCGAGCCAGGTCTTCAGTCCCGAGAGGATCATCGGCCAACCGCCGTAGAGCTCGGGGTTCGCGCCCCCGCGCAGCTGGTCGTGGGTCACCGTGAGCCGGCAGGAGTCGTCGCCGATCGGCTCGATCTCCCACGTCACCCTGGATGCGCCCTCGCTCTTCACCTCGTCGCTCCACAGCGCGGTCATGGTGTGGACGAGCCGACGCGGCGGGTCGACCTCGAGGATCTCCCCCTCGCCCAGGAGCCCGGACATGCCGGGGCGGCCCATCTCGTAGCGGGAGCCGGCCGTCCAATCCGAGCTGATCCGGGCGCCGAAGTTGTACTTGCTCCGGATCTCGCCGTCGGTGATCGCCTCCCACAACCCCTCGGGGTTCGTGCGGATGTAGATCTCGAAGACCTTTTCCATGGTGCTCTCCAGTCTCTCCTTGGGACCGCTGAGCGCAGCGGCCCCGGGCTCGGTGTACTTGTTCACCACCGCTCGTGGATGAGCATGATCGGGATCGGGTTCTTAAAAGGTGGAGCTTTTCCCGCCCTCGCCGTCTCGTCGTGCGCGTGCCAGGGCGGTTGCGAGCCCCCGGAGTTCAGCGGTTGAGGAAGGCGATGAGCCCTTCCATGTAGGTCTCCTGGTCGTCGTAGAGGGCGCAGTGGCTGCCCTTCGGGCAGTGCAGGTAGGTCCCGTGCTGCACAGTCTCGGCGATCCAGCGCATGTGATCGGGGTCCATCGTGTCGTGGGTCGCCCCGATCACGAGCGTCGGCACCGCGATCTGGTGCAGATCGGCTGTTCGGTCCCAGTGGGCCAGCGTGCCCGACGCACCGAGCTCGCTCGGCCCCTGCATGGTCGTGTACACGACCTGGTTGAGGTGCGCGAACATCCGCGTGATCGGCTCCGGCCAGTCCTCCTGGGGCATCCGCAGGACGTGGTGCACGTAGTGCTCGGCCATGAGCAACTCCATGTATCGAGGGTCCTCGGTGCTTCCGGTCGCCTCGAGGTGCTTGATGTCGGCGAGGGCCACCTGGTCCATCTGGGGCATGAGCACGCGCTCGGCGTAGCGGTTGTAGGCCGGGATGCTCGCCATCATGTTGGAGATCACGAGGCCCTTCAGCTGGTCCTGGTGCGCCAGTGCGTACTCCATGGCCAGGATGCCGCCCCACGAGTGACCCAACAGATAGAAGTTCTCGGGCCCGAGGCCAAGGGCGGTCCGGACCTGCTCGACCTCGTCGACGAAGCGTGCCAGATCCCAGAGGTCGGGAACCTGGGGCTGATCGCTGTACGTCGATCCGAGCTGGTCATAGTAGTAGTACTCGGCCCCGGCTGCGGGGAGGTAGCTGTCAACTCCCTCGAAGTACTCGTGCGTCCCGCCCGGGCCGCCGTGGAGCAAGAGGAGCTTGCAGTCCGGATTGTTGCCGACACGCTTCGTCCATACACGGAAGGGACCCGACGGCGTCTCGATCGGCACCATCCGCACGCCGCCGGAGAGGACGTCGTCGCGACCGGCGTTGTCGAGGTAGGTCACAGGATCCGGCATCGCCACAGGATAAGTGGGGGGACCGAGGAGGGGACCTAGGCGGTTTCGCGGCCAACCTCGGTCACGGACGCCGCTTCGACCTCTTGGCGCCGGGTCGGGCCGGAGGTGCAACGAAGGCCGGTTCGCTCGCTGCCGGGCTGTTCCGCGGTGTGCGAAACGAGGCCGGCGTGATCACCGCTCCGACGCGGGCCCCTCAAGGCGACGAAGCCGACGCTCAGGCGTCCGAACCCGGCGCACGGACGACCACGAAGTCGATCTCCCGGCGCTCGACGAACCCGAGGGTGCGGTAGAGCCGGATCGCACTGGTGTTGGTGCTCGCCACGTGGAGCAGCGCCTGGTCGCCGCGGTCCCGAATGCCGGCGACCACGGCTCGGACCAGCCGGCTGGCCAAGCCACTGCCCCGGACCGTCTCGTCGGTGCAAACCGCGCTGACCTCGGTCCAACCGGGCAGCCGGAGGCGCTCGCCGGCCATGGCCACGAGCGAGCCATCCCGGCGGACGCCGAGGTAACTCCCGAGCTCGATGGTGCGTGCGAGGAATGGGCCTGGTCTCGTCTTGCCAATGAGCTCGAGCATGTCGGGGACGTCGCCCGGACCGAGCCGGACGGCCGCTGGGTCCGGTGCCGCCTCCAGGTCCTGGGCGAGCATCTGGATGCCGGGCACGATGGCGCGAATCGTCCAGTTCGGCGGGGGTGGCAGCTGGGGGGCCACCAGCACCATCGCCTCGGAACCCGGCAGTCTGGTTGCGTCCATCCACGCCGCATCGTCGGGATCGTCGGCCAGCGCCGCGAACGGCGAGATCTCGAGCGGATACCGGGCCGCCCGGCCCTGCCGCTCGGCCACCCCGGCGTGCGGGCCGGTCAGCGCGCTCCAGGCCGGGTTGTCCAGGACTTGCTCGAGGGAACGACCCTCGAGGCGCGGGGTGCCCTCTTCCTCAGTCAAAGCGCACGCTCATCGCGTCGAGAAGCGCAGCACCACCTGGGGATAGGTGCGCTCGGGCGGGCCTTCAACCTCGCGGTCGACCGAGCCCGCCGCCGCCGACTCGGCCACCGACGGCCAGAAGGCCGACGCCTCGTGGTTGGCCAAGTCGAAACCCAGCTCCCAGCGGCCCGGTCGCTGTTCGAACAGCGCCGCCGCGGCTCGACGCCCGACCCCGGCCCGGCGATGCGCCCGGGCGACGAAGAACTCGGCGACCTCGTTGAACCCGCCTGGCAGCACTCGGGCCATTGCGAACCCGGCCAGCCGACCGCCGCGGCGAATGAACCATGCCCGCCGACCGGGCTCCGTGAAGTTGGCGTCCAAGAACCGGTAGACGAAGGTCCCGTGATCGGTCAGCTCGAAGCCGCGAATCGGCGAGAAGTCGTGCCGGTACAGCTGGAGGAGGTTGGCGAGGACCGCTCGGTCCTCCTCTTCGACGGGTTCGAGCACGACCTCATCGGCCTGCGCGGTGGCCCTGGTCCGTTGCCGGACCGCGGTCGACGAAGGCGACGGCTCCCAGGCAAGCTCGATCTCATCGTGGACTGGGATGCCGTCGAGTCCGACCCTGGGGATGCCGGGCTTGCGGGTGCGAGCCTTGTCCACGGCTCCCACATGCACGGCGACCAGCCGAAACCCGCGTCGCTGGTAGAAGCGCAGGGCCCGCAGGTTGTCGTTGCTCGTGACCAGCCACACCCGGCTGCAGTGGCGCTCCTCGGCGAGCTCCCGCACGCGTTCGAGCAGCGCCGTGCCAACGCCGATCGAGTCGCGGAGCGCGTCGAGTGTCACGACCTCGAGCTGGCAGTGGATCTCCCGGTAGGTCAGCAGGCCGACCCGTTCACCTGCGACCTCGGCGAGGAGCGCTGGAAGCGCTGCGGCGTCATGTGTCCCGCCGCGACTGGCGATGTGGGTGGAACCCCACCGTTGGACCAGCACCTCCTCCACCCAGGCCCGGTCATCGGGGGCCACCTCGCGTACTTCCATCCTCTTAGCCTGCCTCAGGAGCCGAGCGGACTGATGGAGGCGGCATGGTCCCATGGCCGAGAGTCCGCTCTGAGACCAGCGAGAACGGCTCGACCCGGCAACTCGACTTCCATCTCGTTACCCCAAGCCGACCTGAGCTGAGCGTCAGCCAGGCAATGCGGCGCGGCACGACGATAGGAGGAGAACGCGCCGCTTGGTGGGCCGGGAGGGATTCGAACCCCCGTAGGCTTTGCCGGCAGATTTACAGTCTGCTTCCTTTGGCCACTCGGACACCGACCCGTCTCGAGGCTATCCAATGCCGGTGGGGGCTCGGGAGGTGCGACGGTGCACCGTCCCATCGCGGCCCAGATCGAGGGGCCTCGGCGGCCCGACGGTACGATCTCTTGGGATGCCCACCTTCGACATCGTCTCCGAGGTCGACATGCAGGAGGTCCGCAACGCGGTCGACCAGGCCAACCGGGAGGCGTCGACCCGCTTCGACTTCAAGAACACCGATTCGACCATCGAGCTGGGCGAGCAGGAGCTGGTGCTCCGGTCCTCGACCGAGGACCGCCTCAAGGCGTTGCGCCAGGTGCTTCAGGAGAAGCTGGTGAGGCGCCAGGTGTCGCTGAAGGCCCTCGACGAGGGAAAGGTCGAGGAGGCGTCGCACAACGCAGCCCGCCAGCGGATCGCCATTCGGGCGGGGATCTCGGGCGATAACGCGCGGGAGCTCAACAAGTTCATCAAGGGCCTGAGCCTCAAGGGCGTGAGCTCCCAGACCCAGGGAGACCAGCTTCGGGTGTCGGGGAAGAAGCGGGACGACCTCCAGGCGGTGATCGCGGCCTGCAAGGAGAAGGACTTCGGCATTCCCCTGCAGTTCAACAACTTCCGGGACTGAACGATCACGCGGGGCCCTCGTTGACCCCGGCGGAGTCGAAGGTGGCCATCTCCCTGAGCACCCTCGCGGCGGCCTGCAGCACCGGCAACGCCAGGCACGCCCCGGTACCCTCGCCCAATCGCAGGTCGAGGTCGAGCAAAGGAACGAGCCCCAGGTGCTCGAGCGCCGCCGTCGCGCCCGGTTCGGTCGACCGGTGGCCGGCGACGAGGTAGCCCACCGAGTCGGGAACCATTGCGGCCGCGACGACCGCACCCGCGGCCGCGATCACGCCGTCGAGGAGCACCGGCACCCGGGCCGCCGCTCCCCCGACGATGTAGCCGGCCAGTGCGGCAATCTCGAGCCCGCCGATCGACGCCAACAGGTCCAGGGGCCGAGACGCACGCTCCTCGGCGGCCCGGGCCACCGCGCTTGCGACGATCTCCACCTTCCGGGCCATCCGCTCGTCGTCGATCCCGGTCCCCCGGCCGGTGACCTCGGCCGGTGTCCGGCCACAGAGGACGGCGATGAGGGCGGCCGAGGGCGTCGTGTTACCGATGCCCATGTCCCCGGTGAGCAGGCACCGCGCCCCGGCGTCCACCAGTTCGGCCGCCAGCACGGCCCCGACCTCGAGCGCTGCCTCGGCCTCCACCCGGGTCATCGCGGGACCCTTGGCCAGGTTGGCGGTGCCGGCCCGGACCTTGGCCCGGCGCAGGCCCGGGACCTCGGGCAGCTCGGTGGCGACGCCGACGTCGATCACGACGACCTGGGCGCCGACGTGGCGGGCCAGCACGTTCACGGCTGCGCCGCCGGCACCGAAATTTGCCACCATCTGGGCGGTGACCTCCTGGGGCCACGGGGAAATGCCCTCGGCCAGCACTCCGTGGTCGGCGGCGAAGACGGCCACGGTGGCCGGCTCGGGGACCGGAGGTGGGCATTGCCGCGCGATCGCGCACAGCTGGACGCCCACATCTTCGAGCCGCCCGAGTGAACCGGGCGGCTTGGTCAGACGATCGTGGCGGGCCCGCGCCGCGGCGGCGGCATCGACGTCGACGGGCACGACTCGCTCCGACGCATCACCGAAGGTGGACATTGTCGGCGGCTTCCTCGGCCTCTTCATCGATGTGCTCGTCGATCTCTTCGAGGAGGCTCGGCACGTGGAAGAGCCGGTTGAACAATGCCAGCTTGGCCAACCAGAAGATCCCGAACGACAACACGTTGGCGACGAGGACCAGGATCGTCTTCACGGCGTGGGAGTGACCCGCCCCGAGATGATGCGCGACCGACGCCCCGACGATCGAGAACGCGATCCCAAGCGCCGCCATCATCCAGAAGGGGACGACCTCTTTGACAAGGTGCGACCTACCGGTCTTCCCCCACGCCCAGTTCCGGTTGAGCCAATAGGAGGGGAAGGTGGCCACCGCGTTCGCGAACACCGTGCTCGGGACCTCGCTCCAGACTTGTCCGACCCCGTAGACGAGGAACAAGACGGTGAACGAGACCCCCGTCGAGATGACCGACACCGTCGAGTAGCGGAGGATCTTCTTGCCCTCCTTGCTGTTCGACCACAGCAAGAGGCGCTCGAACAATTCGGGCATTACCGCCACTTTAACCAAGCGCCCAGGACCTCCGGCTCGGGACAAGGCCCGGCCAGCCCGGGAGCCGGGCCACCCGGCGCGCCGCCGGGTCGCCGGCTGCCAACATGTCGCGATGACCGAAGCCCTCGACCAGCTGGTCCACCTGCTCGATCTCGAGCCGATCGAGGTCAACATCTTCCGGGGGATCCAGCCGGTCGAGGAGCGTCAGCGGGTCTTCGGAGGCCAGGTGGCGGCCCAAGCGCTCATGGCGGCCGGACGGACGGTGAGCGCTGGGCAGGTTCACTCGCTCCACGCGTATTTCCTCCGGCCGGGCGACCCCGAGGTGCCCATCCTCTATGAGGTCGACCGCATTCGCGACGGGCGGTCGTTCTCGACCCGGCGGGTCGTGGCGATCCAGAATGGCGGGGCGATCTTCAACCTCTCGGCGTCGTTCCATGTCGATGAGAACGGCCCCGAGCACCAGCTCCCGATGCCCGAAGTGCCCGACCCCGAAACGCTGCCCACACTGACCGAGCGCCTGGAGCAGTGGAAGGACGCGCTGAGCACCTGGTTCTATGGGCCCCACCCGATCGACCAGCGCTACATCGGGTCGATTTCCTGGGCGACCGGTGGGTCGGACCCCGACCCGCGTCAGCGGCTATGGCTCCGTGCCGACGGCGAGCTCCCCGACGACCCGCTCCTCCATGCGTGTTTGGCCGCGTATGCATCCGACCTGTCCCTCTACGACACCATCGTCCGCCCGCACGAGATCCGATGGGAAGAGGCCAACTTCATGGGGGCGAGCCTCGACCACTGCATGTGGTTCCACCGCAGCTTCCGGGCCGATGAATGGCTCCTCTACG
>Ga0209415_10020924_pt1 | contig 10116 bp, 10 predicted proteins | sample PeaSoiSIISIP2007_FD_187696 | JGI IMG/M metagenome (GOLD analysis project Ga0209415, IMG submission 187696) | Peat soil microbial communities from Weissenstadt, Germany - SII-SIP-2007 (SPAdes) (version 2) | ecosystem: Environmental > Terrestrial > Soil > Wetlands > Peat | place: Germany...
CATTCTCATTTTTCAGCTTGCCATTCTCGTTGTCCAGACCTTCCAGTGGGGGCTCATTCTGCGGGAGGCCGGGATCTATCGCGGATTCTGGTGGACCTTTTTTTCGCGCGTGAGCGGCTTTGCGCTCACCTACCTGACCCCGTCGATGTATTTCGGTGGAGAACCGGTCCGGGCAGGCCTCTACAAGGACAGCGGCATGAGCTATCAGAAGGTGTACGCTACGATAGCGCTGGACAAATACGTGGAGCTCGGGGCAAAAATCCCCTGCATCGTCGTTGGGTTCTCCCTGCTCGTGTACTTCGCCCACACGGGCACCGTGCTCATATTCGTCGCGGGCGCCATCATCCTCGTTTTCATCGGGTTTTTCCTTTTGCTTATCGTGAAGCTTTTCAGCAGCCGCACGTTCATCGTCACTTCCTTCAAGCGGATCCTGTGGCCGCTGGCCCGCGTCAATCCGCGGCTCGCGGTGAAGGTGGTTCGCTCAATGAGGGAGTTTGCCGTGGATGTCCATGAGATCATCCGCAGCAGGAGAATCTTCTACCTGGCCATGGCCGCTGGCGTCGTGGTGGCGCTGGTGGAGGTCCTGCAGACCTGGTACATCCTTTTCGTTCTGGGCCACCCGAGCCTGCCCAATTCCTTCGTGATCTTCTCAACCGTAGTGATCCAGGGGCTCATCGGGCTCCTGCCCGGAAACATCGGCGGGATGGAGGGGACTCATCTTTTCATCTTCAACCTGCTGCGAATCGGCTCCAACGCGAGCCTCGTGTACACCATCATCCTTCGTCTCGGCCAGATGGCCATGGTCATGCTCGGGTTGGGTTTTATTCTCCTGTGGCGGCTGGAAAAAGAGCGGGTTCGAGGCGCCGATCGGAATCGAACCGATGTATAAAGGTTTTGCAGACCTCTCCCTTACCACTTGGGTACGGCGCCTTGACGGTCTCCGGTCTGGGGGAACACTACTGAATACGGAAGGATTTGTCCAGAAGGCATGGTAAGCATCATCATTCCGACGTACAACGAGGCGGAGTATCTCCCCCGGCTCCTGAAAAGCATCAAGGCGCAGGACTACCGCGACTGTGAGATCATCGTGGCGGACAACTCTTCTCGAGATGGGACGCGCCGCATTGCGCGCGCCCACGGCGCCCGCGTGGTGGCCGGCGGGGTGCCGGGCATCGGCCGGAACCGAGGGGCGCAGGCCGCCCGGGGGGAGTTCCTGCTCTTCGTGGATGCGGATACCGTGCTGCCGGAGGGGTTCCTTTCAAGCATCATGGCGCGTTTCGAGAAGGATTTCATTGACATCTGCGTTCCCTGGATACGCCCCATCGACGGAACCAATCCCATCTACCGCACCATTTTCCAGTTCAGCAATACCTTCTTCAAGCTCATGGAGGTCATCCAGCCGCAGGGGCTCGGCGTGTGCATCCTCACCACACGCAGGCTGCACGCCAGGATAGGCGGCTTTTCGGAGAAGGTGCGCGTGTCCGAGGATTTCGACTATATCAACCGGGCATCCCTCGTGGGCCGCTTCCGCGTCTACAGCCATGTGTACGTCTACCATTCCGTTCGGCGCTACCAGGCGGAGGGAGTCGGGAGCCTCGTGCAGAAACAGTTCAAGAGCGGGTTCATCTACCTTTTCACCGGGAAAGCATACGACACGGAGAACTACGAGTTCGGCACGTTTTCCCGCAACGGGCCGGAGGGCGCGGAGGTGAAGAAGCTCCTTGCCTCCATTGATCGTCAAAGCAGGCGGCTGCGGACCCAGATCGAGAAACTGGACGGGAAGGCCGCCGGTTCCAACCATCAGCGATCGTCAGGAAAGAGACGCTCGTAGTCCGGAGCTGCCGCCGCGACACCGTGCCGGCCGCTTTGCTTGACTTCGCGCAGTGCTCTTCCTATCATTTGCGCAGACTATGGACAGCGCGCGTCTTCAGGAACCTCCGCACGGCGGTTTCAGCCAGGGGCCGCCGCGGTCAGGGGGAGGCGCTGGACGCGGCCGAATCTCTGCCAGGCGGGTGAGAGATGCCTTGAGCGCGTACCTCTTCATCGGCCCTTCAGCCCTGATCATTGCAGTCTTTGGAATATTCCCGCTCTTCTTCACTCTTTACATCAGCCTGTTCAAATGGCGGCTCACGCGGGGCGGGTTCGTGGGACCTGGCAACTATGAGACGCTCTTCGGCGCGAACCCGTTGCCGATCCTCGCCCTTGCGGCCTCCATCATCGGCATCGCAGTTGCCGCCTTTCTCCTCCGGCAGGCCGCCGCAGGGCGCCGGGTGGGGGGGCTGGCCCTCCTTGCCGCCTCCGTGGCAGGGCTCGCCCTGTCGCTGCCCCTCGTGGCATCCCAGGGAGACGGGGAGGTCTTTGATTCGCTTCGCGTCACCATCTGGTACGCCATTCTGACGGTTCCGGTGCAGCTCGCACTTGGCCTGGCTATTGCGATGCTCCTCACCCGAAAGATACGCGGGAGACAGACGTTCCGCGTCCTGTACCTTCTCCCCTACATTGCTCCTACCGTCGCGACGGCGTCGATTTTCGAGCTGCTCTTTTCGCTGAGGCCCGACTCGTTCGCGAACCAGCTCATCGGGCTTGCCGGGGCGCGTCCCCTGCAATGGCTGCAGGAGCCCCGCGGCATCATTCCGCTCCTTTTCGGCATGAGCGCGCCGCAGCCGTCAGGCGTTGTCTCCTCGTACTGGATGGGATGGGCGCAGGGCCCGAGCCTCGCGCTCGTGTCCATTGTCTTCTTCAGCTGGTGGGTGTTCGTTGGCTATTACGCCCTGATCTACATCAACGGGCTCGGCTCGATCCCCCGTCAACTCTACGAGGCCGCCGAGGTTGATGGCGCGGGGAAGGTCCGCAGTTTTTTTTCCGTCACTCTCCCCCTGCTGTCCCCGACCACCTATTTCCTTACGCTCCTCGGGGTCATCGGGACGTTCAAGGCCTTCACGCATCTCTACGTGCTGCGGACCGCTGCCGCCGCGCAGACCGCTGACCCCATCAGCGTCCAGATATTCTTCACGTTTTTCCGCAAGGCCCAGCTCGGCTACGCCTCGGCAACCTCAATCGTGCTCTTTCTGATCGTGCTGGGGCTGACGCTGATCCAGCAGAGGACCCTCGAAAGGCGTGTCACGTATGGGGACTGAGGATGGCATGCCCCTGCGCGGGAAACAGGGGCCGCGGCATCCCCGGCCCACCGCAGGCAGGGTGATCCTGTATGCGGTCCTGGCGCTCGGCGGGTTTGCCTGCGTCCTTCCGTTCCTCTCGATGGCGAGCACGGCCCTGAAGTCTTCCGCTGAAACGATCACTCGTGTCAGCCCGCTGCCCTTTTCACCCGATTTCTGGCCAAGCGTTTTTCGATGGGCCAACTTCGAGGAGGCGTGGACGCGTGCAAGCTTCAGCCTCTATTTCCGCAACAGCCTCATCACGGCTGCCGTGACGGTGGCGGGGGTGGTCGTGACCTCCAGCCTTGCGGCATACGCTTTCGCGAAGATCCGATTTCCGGGATCCCGGTCGGCGTTTGCGGTCCTGCTGGCGACGCTCATCATCCCCGAAAGCGTCTACCTCGTTCCTAACTTCATCATCGTGACGCGCCTGGGATGGTATGACTCGCTGGCCGCGCTCACCGTGCCGTTCATGGCGAGCGCTTTCTACATTTTCCTCCTGCGGCAGTTCTTCGCGCAGGTTCCGAACGAGCTGGTGGAGAGCGCCCGCATCGACGGCGCCGGGCACGCGAGGTCTCTTGTTTCCATCGTCCTTCCCCTTTCCGGAGCGCCTCTGTTCACGGTGGCGTTCCTTGCCTTCATCGGCTCGTGGAACTCGCTTCAGTGGCCGCTCGTTGCCACGCGCACTCCGCGGTGGCGGCCCATCACGGTCGGCCTGACCACCTTCATCTCGGATGCGGGGCCCGAGAACCAGCTCATCATGGCGGGGGCCGTCATAGCGATCCTCCCCGTGATCCTCCTGTACTTCCTTGCGCAAAAACAGTTCACGGAGGCCATTGCCAGGAGCGGGATAAAGGGGTGAGATGAAAGGAATGAAGATGCGGAAGCTTATGCTGGCCCTGGCGGCGCTGTTTGGGCTCACTGTCGTTCAGGCGCAGGCTGATTCTCTTCGCGGGGTGGATCCCTCGGGTGCCCGCATCACGTTCTGGTACCAGCACTCCGGGGATCGTGACAAGGCCATGCAGGGCATGCTGGAGGAGTTCAACCGCACGAACCCGTGGAAGATCACGGTCCGCGGGGAATATGCCGGACCCTACGACCAGATCTACAACAAGATGGTTGCGGCGCTCGCTGCCGGAAGGCCGCCCGAGCTGGTGGTTGCCTACCAGAACCAGGCAGCCACGTACGGGGACGCGCTTGTCGACCTGGATCCCTACGTCCACGATCCGACGTGGGGGATCGGGGCGGATCTCGGGGACTTCTTCGCGGGGTTCATCAACCAGGACATCTCCGCGCAGCTGGGAGGCAAGAGACTCGGATTTCCCCCCAACCGATCCATCGAGGTGCTGTACTACGACGAGTCGATGTTGAAACGGGCGGGCATCAGCGCGGCGCCTCGCACGTGGGACGAGTTCGCCACAGACTGTCGCCGGGTCACCAGCGGCGCGCGTGACTCGTACGGCTACGCCCTGGACAGCCTGGACGCTTCGCACATTTTTGCTTTTGTCATCTCACGCGGGGGACGCATCACGACGCCTGACGGAAAGGGGTATGCGCTGGACTCACCGCAAATGAAGGATGCAATGCTCTTCATGCGGGGCCTGGTGGCCGGCGGATGGGCGCGCAAGATCGCCAGGAAGTTCGACGATCAGAGCGAGTTCGGAAATGCAAAGAGCGCATTCACCATGGGTTCCACCTCCGGCCTGACCTTCTACGCGAGCGCCGTGAAGGCGGGCAGCAACGGCCCATTTGCCTGGAACATCGCCCCCATTCCGCAGTCCAGCGTATCCGGCCCGCCGGCCATCGACCTGTACGGGGCCAGCGTGAGCGTTCCGAAGACGACTCCGCAGAAGCAGCTTGCCGCATGGCTTTTCATCAGGTGGTTTTCCGAGCCGAAGCAGCAGGCGGCGTGGACGCACGTCTCCCTCTACTTCCCCGTGCGGAAGTCAGCCGAGCCTTTGATCCGGGACATCCTTGCCTCGGATCCCCGCTTCGCCGTCGCGTGGGAGCTGCTCAAGAAGGCAGACCTTCGCTCCGAGCCTCCGTTTGCCGGCTATGACCTCGTGCGAGACGCTATCAGCGCCGCGTACAACAGGGTTCTCGATGGCGCGGACGCGGACTCCACTCTGAAGGACCTGCAGGCCCAGGCCCAGAGGATCCTGAAAGACTCCTCCCCGTGATCTATTTCAAAGCCGCGGCAAGGGCCCTTTCATAGGACGGCTCCTTCTCGATCTCCGGCACCTGCTCCGTGTAAAGGACCTTGTTGTGCTCGTCGAGAACAACGACAGCGCGCGAGAGCAGGCCGGCAAGAGGCCCGTCGACGATCTCCACTCCATAGGCGGTGCCAAAGTCCTTGGTCCTCATCTGGGACAGGGTCACCATGCTCGTGATTCCTTCGCCCGCGCAGAAGCGATTCTGCGCAAAGGGCAGGTCGTTGCTGATGGTCAGCACGACCACGTTCTGCAGGTCCGCAGCTTCGGCATCGAACCGTCGCGCCGAAGCCGCGCAGACACCTGTATCCAGGCTCGGCACGATGTTGAGAATCTTGCGTTTCGCCCCAAAGCTCGCGAGACTGACGTCTGTCAGGTCCGACCGTGTGAGCCTGAAATCAGGCGCCCGTGATCCGATTGCCGGCAGTCTCCCTCGAGTCTGTATGGCCTTCCCCTTGTGGATGATCTCCGCCATGGAAACTCTCCTTGTATCAAAGGTACCGGCGCGCCTCCGGGAGGGTCAAGAAAAGCCCCCAACCGAACGGAAAAAGATAGACGTTGACAACTGGCTTTTTTCCTGCATAAAATCTCTAGGTTGCGGCTTGGCAGCCTGGTTGGGCGGGTCACGCGCACGTCCCTATCGCGCTTGCGCGATGTTGGACGTTGCGGGTGCCGGTCAATGGGAGGGAAAATTGGAGAAAGTGCAGAAGAGAGAGGGGCTCGTCTGCGTCTGCGCGGAATGCAAAAAAGTGATCAAGGTTGTCGGCAAGGTGGCTGCGGATTCGGCTCCCGCGGTGAGCCACGGGATCTGTCCCGAATGTGCAGAGCGCCTGTACGGCAGCCTGTTCAAGAAGCCCGGCTAGAAAGTCGGACCCCTGTCAGACTACCCGGCGGGGGAGAAGCGGGCTGATGCGGGCTACGATCTCGTAGTTGATTGTTCCCGCCCACTCACCCATCGTCTCCGCGGTAATCCGCTCCTCTCCCGAGCTCCCCAGGAGCACGACCTCGTCCTCCAGGTGCGCTCCGGGAACGTCGGTGAGATCGACCATGCAGAGGTTCATGCAAATCCTTCCGATGACCGCTGCCCGCCGGCCATGGACCAGCACGTGCGCCCTGTTCCCCAGCGCCCGGTCGTAGCCGTCGGCATAGCCGATGGGCAGTACCCCCAGCAGCGTCTTGCGGGTTGTTCGATAAGAGCACCCGTATCCGACATAGCTCCCTTCGGGAAGCGTCTTGATCTGCACGATCCTTGTCTTCCAGGAGAGGGCGGGGCGGAAGTCCACCGGGGTTCCCTTCTCCCTGACGGAGATGAAGGTCTCTCGTGAGGGCCACAGGCCGTAGAGACCAATGCCGGTGCGCAGCATCGTGAAGTGGGTGGAGGGGAACAGCAAGGCGGCGGCGGTGCAGGCCGTGTGGACCCAGGGGAGCCGGCCGGCTATTCCTTCCACGCATTTCACCGCTGACTGGAAGCGCTCTATCTGCAGCCTGGCGTAGTCGTGGTTCAGCGTGTCCTCGATATTCGCGAAGTGCGTGGAAAGGCCCTCCAGGGCGACGTTGCGTGCGCCCTTCACCATGCGGATGAAGTCGGGGATTTCATCCGGCAGGATTCCCTGCCGACCGGTCCCCGTGTCGACCTTGATGTGGACGCGGGCCGCCGCCGGCAGGGGCGGCATGGCGGAAATCTTCTCGATGGTCTCGCGATTGTACACGGTCAGCGCAAGCTCCGCCTCGATGGCTGTCCCCAGCTCCGCAAGGGGTACGTGACCCAGAAGGAGGATGGGCTTCTTGACGCCCAAGGTCCGAAGCTCGAGGCCTTCTTCCAGAGAATTGACCCCCAACCATTCCGCGGATGCGAGCAGGGGCGCAACCTGCGCCACACCGTGGCCGTATGCGTTCGATTTTACGACGGCGCACGCAGCAGTGCCGGGTGCACTTCCCTTTCGGATTTCCTCCAGGTTGTGCGACAGAGACTTCCCATCGATCTCCACCCAGACAAGGCTGCTCATTGATCCTCCGCCGTGACGGAGGATAGTATGGACGACCGGCATGAGTCAAAGGGAAGAAAGCCTCGACGCGCTCGGATTCTACGACGAGCTGGGCGCAGATTACGACCTCATGGTCTCCTGGAAGCAACGGCTGGAGCGAGAGGCCGGCTTCCTTCGCCGAATGCGTCATGAGTCAGGCGCCGCGAGCGTGCTGGATGTTGCGTGCGGAACGGGCATGCACGCTATTACGCTCGCTCGTGAAGGCATGCGCTGCGCGGCGGCGGATATCAGCCCGCACATGATCGCGCGGGCACGGCAGAATGCCGCAGCGGCTGATGCAGCCGTGGATTTCAGGGTCGCTGCGTTCGGAAAGCTCCGCCAGACTTTCCCGGGCACCTTCGACCTGGTGACCTGCCTCGGCAACTCACTGCCCCATCTCCTTGACGATGACTCGCTCCGCGAGGCCTTGCGCGACCTTGCGCAGGTTCTATCGCCCGGCGGGCTCCTCGTGATCCAGAACAGAAACTATGACCGTTTGCTCACGGAAGGGGATCGCTTCATGCCTCTCACCGCCAGAGCACACGGGGCCGACGAGACGCTGTTTCTTCGCTTGACCGACGTCCGGCCTGGGGACCCGGAGCATGTGGATTTCACGATCGTCACGTTGAGGAAGAGAGAGGGCGCGTGGAGCCAGTCCATTCGCTCAACGCCGCTTCGGGCGCTGCGACGCCGGTTGCTGGAAGAGTCGCTTCCGCAAGCTGGATTTTCAGGCATCCGCGTCTGGGGCGGCTACGACGGCTCCCCGTTCGATGAGACAGGCAGCCTGGACCTCGTCGTTGCGGCCAGGACGGCCGGGCCGCGGCCCTGAACCGGTGGACCAAAGCGGGCGCGTTTCCGCATCTCCCCATTCTCGATACCTGCAATCACGGCCTTGAGGGGAACCTTGCGATTTGCAACGGGAGAGGGCATCCTGTGCAATGGCCAGCAGACCACGGCAGCATGGCACCTCCATCATTACGACGGTGAGCGTGTTGATGCGCGCCGTGTCGACCATCGCCATGATCTTGTCCCGATAAACATCCTTTCCCTCGTCGAGCTTGGGGCAGGCAATGGCGAGGGCTCTCCCCTTCAGGAACTTCCCCTGGAAATCGGGGACCGCAGGGGCCACGCAGTCGGCGCTGAGCAGCACGTCCTTTCCAGCCAGCTGAGGAGAAAGAAGGCGAGAGGAGGTGGAACTGGATGGGCCAGTTGACAAGCTGGCTCGTCAGGGAAGACTTTTGCGGCCCCGGCGCAGGAGATCCGATACCATCCGGAGCGGCAATGCCGTTCTCCTCAAGGTATTCGATGGCCTGGGAGAGGAGCCGTGATTCACCATGGTCGTGCAGATGCTTCAGGTGCGCCCGGATGGTGTTGGCCCCCTGCGGTGCGATGCCGGCCATAACCCGCCTTTCGTCATAGGGCTCCGCTTCGCGTTCCACCATCTCGATAGCGCCTTCGGGGCAATGTCCAATGCATGCTCCAAGTCCGTCACAGAAGAGGTCACTGATGAGGCGCGCCTTGCCGTCGATGATCTGCAACGCTCCCTCGGGGCAGTTGGGAATGCATTTCCCGCATCCGTTGCACCTGTCGTGATCGATGGAAATGATCTTTCGTGTGCCCATGGCTTGATGGTACCCCGGCGTCAGCACGGGCGTCCTTGACGGGGAGCAAACGGGGGAGGATGGCCCGTCAGTTCTTGCTCTTGTCCACGAGACGGTTCTTCGCGATCCACGGCATCATGGAGCGCAGCTTTTCCCCGACCTTCTCCATCTGGTGAGACGCCCCGGCCTCCCGCATCGCCAGGAACTTCTTGCGGCCGCTCCTGTTTTCCGCCATCCACGCCTTGGCAAACTGTCCGCTCTGGATCTCCGCGAGCACCTTTTTCATTTCCTTTTTCGTCTGGTCGTTGATGATCCGCGGCCCGACCATGTAGTCCCCGTACTCCGCCGTGTCAGAGACCGAATATCGCATGAGGGAAAGCCCGCCCTCGTAGATGAGATCCACGATCAGCTTCATCTCGTGGATGCACTCGAAGTAGGCCATTTCGGGGGCGTACCCCGCCTCTACCAGCGTTTCGAAGCCAGCCTGCATGAGATGCGTCACCCCGCCGCAGAGCACGTTCTGCTCTCCGAAGAGGTCCGTCTCAGTCTCCTCCCGGAAAGAGGTCTCAATGACTCCCGCTTTCGCTCCGCCGATGCACAAGGCGTATCCCAGGGCTGTCTCTTTTGCCTTGCCGGTGGGGTTCTGGGAGATCGCGATGAGGCAGGGCACTCCAAAGCCGAGCTCGAACTGGCGCCGCACCGTATGCCCGGGGCCCTTGGGGGCGATCATTGCCACGTCCACCCCTGCGGGCGGGACGATCTGGCCGAAATGTATGTTGAAGCCGTGCGCGAAGAGGAGAGTCTTTCCCGCCCCCAGGCCAGGCTGAACGTCGCTCTTGTATACATCGCCCTGGAGGTGGTCCGGGATGAGCATCATGACCACGTCCGCCCATTGGACCGCCTGGGCCGTATCCATCACTTTGAGCCCGGCTTCGCTTGCCTTCTTGACCGACGGGCTGCCCGAGCGCAGGCCGACCACGACCTCTACGCCGGAGTCCCTCAGGTTATTCGAGTGCGCGAATCCCTGGCTGCCATAGCCGATGACGGCCACTTTCTTCGAGCGTATCCAGTCGGAGTTGATGTCTTTCTCATAATAAATGTTCATTCAAGCGATGTTACTTGTCCG
>Ga0209415_10020925_pt1 | contig 10116 bp, 4 predicted proteins | sample PeaSoiSIISIP2007_FD_187696 | JGI IMG/M metagenome (GOLD analysis project Ga0209415, IMG submission 187696) | Peat soil microbial communities from Weissenstadt, Germany - SII-SIP-2007 (SPAdes) (version 2) | ecosystem: Environmental > Terrestrial > Soil > Wetlands > Peat | place: Germany...
GCGAGCCGCACCCAGGCGACGTCGATCCGCCCATTGCCGCGCGGCGCTGCGGGGAGGCCGGCGAGCGCGCGCGCCGCCTCGTCGCGCGTCGTCTCGTCTGGGTCGAGTCGGCGCGCCGTGCGCAGGACTTCGAGCCGAGCCGGCGCGTTCGCGTCCTGCGTACGCTCGGCGAGTGCGAGCACGATCGCGCGCCGCGCGAGCGGGTCGACCTCGAAACGGTAGGCGTCGGCGAGCTGCCCCGTTGCCTCGGGATCGCGGGCCTTGCCGAGGCCGCGCGCCACGTGCGCGCGGAGGAGAGGGTCGGGCGAGGCGAAGAGTGCGCGCACGTGCTCTCTTTGCGCGGGGTCCGCGCGCGCGGCGAGGGCCATCGCCGCGAGCGGCGCGTCGTCTTCGCCCGCGAGAGTCCGTTCGAAGAGCGTGATCGTCGGCATGAGCCCCCCCGAGTCTGCGTCGAGCAGCCCACCTGCCATCGTACGTCGGGCGATCGCGTCCGGCTCATCGCGCGACGCCAAGAGAAGCTCTTTGCGTGTCGCTTCTCTCCCGTCCCCGAGCGCCGCCATCGCCACGGCGCGCCGCACTCCCGCGTCTCGATCGGCGAGCGCCTCTCTCGTGGGGTGGAGGCCCAATAGAACCAGCGCGGACAGGCCGACGGCGCGATCGCGCGCATCGCGGCTCTTGGCCATCGATTCGAGGGGCGCCGTGCACGGAGAGCGACCCTCCCCCCGGGTCAGCGCGCGTAGGGCGCACGCGCGCGCACCGAGCCTTCGCGTCGAGGTCGAGCGAAGGAGCGCCTCGATGGCAGCCATCGCGCCCGGGTTCGGGCTCCGTGCGAGCGCCTCGGCCGCATCGCCTTCGAGCATGGGGATCTTGACGAGCTCGGCGAGCGCGCGGACCGCATCGCCGCTCGTGCTGCGTCCCAGCGCGACGATGGCGGCGGTACGCACCTCGGGATCGGACGAGGCGGCGACGCGCGCTGCGAGGGCCCTGGCCACGCGGTCGTCGCTTGCGAGCTCGGCCAGGCACGCCCCCTCCTTGGCAGTCGCGGCGTCGCCGATGAGAGCCTCGACGGCTCGCGCTCGCTCGGGGGCGCCGAGGCGGACGAGCGCGCGCGTCGCGGCTTCGCGTACGCGGGGGTCGGCATCCTTCATAGCCAACCGCGCCGCATCGATGGCTCGCGTATCGCCGAGCTCGGACAAGGCGTCGAGCGCGGCCGCGCGTGCGACGGGGTCCGTCACGGAGAGTGTGGCGCGCACCGAGTCGAGGACGCGCAGATCGCCGATCTTGGCGGCCAGGCGGAGGAGCGCCGGGGACCACGGGCCGGGCACGACCGTCGCGACTCTCTGGGGGGGGAACGCGGCCAGCGCTTCCGCGGCCGCGGCCTGTCCAGGTCCGGCGTCTCGAGCCACGAGCATCACGGCTTCGAGCGCCCGCGGGTCGGGCGACGTCGCGAGCGCAATTGCCGCGATCGATCGCGCGAGCTCGAGTCGGCCGTCCTTGCTCGCCCCCGCGGCCTCCTGACCGGAGCCGGCCGCCGCGCGCGCAAGGACGCTCGAGTCGAGGATGTTCTCTCTGAGCAGCTGCCGCACCTCACCCTGCGCGGTGGCGCCCGCGACGCCGCGCACGATGACGAGGAGCGCGCGTGCGTCGAACCTCCCCGCCCCGAGCGGATCTCTCACGGCATGGACGAGGAGCGAAATGCCCTCCGGTGTGCCGAGAGAGGCGGCTCGCTCGAGGGCGCGCAGGCGATCGTCGGGGTCGCTCGATCGAAGGAGGCGTGCGGCGAGGTCGACGCCGAAGTGGTCGCGGAGGCTCTGCGACGCTTCGGCAGGGTCGAGCGCGGGGACCTTCTCCGGGTGAACCTGGCCGGACGCGCGCGCCGCGAGCGCGAAGACGACCAGGCCCATCGAGAGGCGCCGCCTCATCGACGCTCGCTTTCTGGACAGCCGTTCTTCTTGGGGTCTGGCGACGGGACGCCCTTGACGTTCGGGCAAGCGTCGTCTTTGTCGAGAATGCCGTCGTCATCGTTGTCGATGTCGGGGCAGCCGTCTTGATCCTCGAAGCCATCGATGTCTTCCGGGAGTTCCGGGCACTGATCGACGTCATCGGGGACGTGATCGTGATCCTTGTCGTGGCTCCGGGGCGCCCAGCCCAGCGAGGCGATGGCGCGAATCGTCGGGACGCCCACGGCACCGGTGAGACCCACGTCGCCACCTACGAGGACATACGCGTCTCTGAAGTGCCCGAGCGCCACTCGATCCGAGAACGCGAGGAGCACAGGGGAGAGGGTCGCGCTGCCCGGCTCTCCGGTCCCGAAAGGGCCGACAGGTCCGGCGGGTAACGATCCGTGGAGAGCGACTTCCCACGACTGCCGATCGCCGTTGTCGAGGGCGTGGACGATCCCGGGGTGGAGAGTGAAGCCGAACGTCCACGGGATCTCGTCTCCGAAAGTCACGCCGCCAGCGGGCCACGCGTGGTGATCCGTCCGCAAGGTGTAGCCGAGGCTCGCTTGGAGACTCGCGAGAACGAGGGAGTAGTCCGCGAGCAGTCGTGCCGTGACGGTCGCGGAGCCCTCGCCCATGAAGCTCAATCGGTTCCCGGTCGGCGCGGTCAGAGCGGCGAGTGCCGCGAGGCCAAAGCCGCCAGCTTCGTTGGTCAGGAGCGCGCCCTTCCCGGTGACGGCGAGGTCTCCGATGCCGCTCGTCGGCACCCGGCTCGAAGAGAGGAGGGTAGGGGGGAGGCCGCTCGAGCCCTCCTGATAGAGAAAAGTGGGCAGGTCGATCCCTACGGCGGCGCGCGAGCCCAGCCCGAGGTCCAAGGTGAGATCGGCGCCGAGCTGATTCTGGATCGGCACGAGCAATGTTCCCTCGCGGATCGCGACCGGACGGTTCGCGTAGCTGAGCCATCCGTCGGCGTTAAAGCCCCACGGGCCCGGGGTGGCCACGGGTTCGAGTACGAGGCTCGCGTTCGGGTCGGTCGAGGGGCGCCAGGTGCGCACGTCGAGGGAGGGCAACGTCTGCGCCGAAGCGGCTCGTCCGGCGACGCACACGCCCGCGCACACAGCGACGACCAGGAGTGCGGAGCGCAAGGATGGGAGCATGGACGAATTCCCGGCTTCTTGTAATCTCCGTCGCCGCGAGAACACCAGCCATGTCGATCGCGCTCGTCGCCGCCTCGGTGGTCCAGGGCGGCGAGGTGCTCCTCGCCCAGGTTCCCGACGCAATACATCCGGAGGCCGACGCTTGCGGCCATGGCCTCTTTCTGACGGCGCACGCCACCTCGACGGCGTCCCGGCGGCGGTTCGATCTCGGCACCATCCCCGAGCTCGCGCGCTTCACGGCGTGCCACCGCTACGAGCCGTACTGGATGAAGCCATGCGCCGGCGCGCGCCTTTCCGAGGTCCCCGCCGAGACCCAGTTTCTCCTCGCGCAGCTGCGGAGCGGCGTGTGGCTGCTGATCGTGCCCCTCATTGGAGACCTCTTTCGCTTCTCTCTGCGAGGGACAAGCCACGATTCGCTGCAGCTGCTCGGAGAGACGGGCGACGCCTTCGCCCCCGGGCTCGGCGGCCTTGCCGCGTACGTCGCGGCGGGCCTCGACCCCTTCGCGCTCGTTCGCGAGGGTGCGCGATCGGTGATCGCTCGGCTGGGCATTGGACGCCTGCGCAGGGACAAGCCGCTGCCGGATTTCGTCGACTTCTTCGGCTGGTGCACCTGGGACGCCTTCTATCAGGATGTCACCGCCGACAAGGTGCGGCAGGGGCTCGAGCGCTTCGCCGCGGGCGGCGTCCGGCCCCGGGTGGTCATCCTCGACGACGGGTGGCAGTCCACCCGCCTGATGCCGACGGGCGAGCAGCGGCTCACGTCCTTCGCGGCACACGACAAGTTCGGCGGCGATCTCGGCGCTACGGTGCGGATGGCCAAGGAAGAGTTCGGCGTCGGGGTGTTCCTCGTCTGGCACTCGATCGTCGGCTACTGGGGAGGAGTCGACGGAGCGCGGTTGCCCGGGTACGGCATCAGGGACCAGACCCGGCAGTTCGGCGAGGGCGTGCTCGCGCACGCGCCGTCGTTCAATCACGACTGGTGGGGCAACCTCGTGGGCTTCGTGCCCTGCGATCGCGTGGGCGCGTTCTTCGACGACTACCACCGCTCGCTCCGCGCACAGGGGGTCGACGGCGTCAAGGTCGACAGCCAGGCCGTGATCGAGAGCCTGGCGTGCGGCCAGGGCGGGCGGCTGCCCGTCGCCCGCGCCTACAGAGAGGCGCTCGAGGCGTCGGTGGCGAAGCACTTCGAGGGCAGGCTCATCAACTGCATGTCGAACGGCCAGGAGACCTGGTACGGGTCGCGGACCTCGACGGTCCTGCGCAGCTCGATCGACTTCTTCCCCGCTCGACCCGAGACCCACGGCGCGCACCTCTACGCGAACGCGCAGGTCGGCCTCTGGTTCGGCGAGTTCATGCATCCGGACTGGGACATGTTCCAGAGCGGGCACGAATGGGGGGCCTATCACGCCGCCGGGCGTGCAATCTCCGGGGGGCCGGTCTACGTCTCGGACAAGCCGGGAGCGCACGACTTCGATCTCCTGGGCAAGCTCGTGTGCAGCGACGGCACGGTCCTTCGTTGCGACGAGCCAGCGCGGCCGACGCTCGACACGCTCTGCGCGGATCCGACTCGCGAAGACGTGCTCTTAAAGATCTGGAGCCGTAGCGGCCCGGCGGGCGTGATCGGAGTCTTCAACGCCCACGGCTCGCCCGACGCGGTCGCGTCGCGCGCGCCCGTCGCCGGGCACGTGGGCCCGGCCGACGTGCCAGACTTCACCGAGGGCACGTTCGTCTGCTACGCCCACAACGCGCGCACGCTCGAGCTTCTCGCCTGGGGCGACCGGCGCCCGATCGCCCTCGAGCCGCGGGGCTTCGAGCTGTTCACGGTCGTCCCCGTCGATCGCGAGCTTGTCGCGGTCGGCCTCGCCGACAAGCTCAACGGCGCGGCGGCCGTGGTGCGCACGAGCTGGCTGGCAGACGGCGGATGCGAGGTCACGCTGCGCGACGCCGGTGAGTTCGTGGCCTGGAGCCGTGCCGAGCCTGCCTCCGTCGAGGCCGACGGCCAGAGCGCACCGTTCGCGTACGACGCGCCGAGCGGCCGCCTAACCGTTACCCTTCGCGGCGCGGGCCGCCGCGCCATGCGCATCCGCTGGTAGCGCACGCGTCACTGGGGATCCCCATAGAGTACCCCGCGGCCACCGGTGCCCAGGTACACGCGCCCATAGAGGCGAGGGTCACCGCTCACATAGCTGACGTATCCGAACTGGTGCTGCGGATCGTCGACCCGTCGCCAGGTGGCGCCCTGATCGTCGGATCGAAACACCCCCGTGGTCGCAGCCGACGCCCCCTGGGCGATCACGCTGCCGGACACATACAGGCTCGGGTAGGCCTCGCAGGTGGCGCCCCGGCCAAAGCCGATGGCCGTCGCGCTGGTCACCCTGCTGACCGCTGCGAGAGTCGCGCCCGAGTCGGTCGAGTGAAAGAGGCCGCCGCCCGTCAGCCAGATGTCGCCCTCGTGGCCGAACACTGCACGGACGACGCCTCCCCACGGCAACGCCAGGCCTTCGTTGCTGGCCGCCGACGGGGCGAAGGTCGCTCCGCCATCGGTGCTCACGTAGAGGAGCGACCCCGCGCGGGCAAAAAACTTGGCTGGATTGACCCGATCCGCCGCGACACTCGCGCCGTTCGGCAGGCCGCCGCAGGGGGTCCACGACTGCGCCCAGTTGCGCGAATACGACGGCACGGAGCCCGCCCCCGCGCTCTGGGGCGCCCAGACGAAGGTGGTCCCATCGGCCGAGACAGCGATCGACCCGGCGTTCGCGCCGGGGTTCGGCAGGGCCTGGAAAGCGTTCCATGTCGAGCCGCCGTCGATCGAGTACGCCCCGGTGCTCGGGGTCTGGGTCGACGACGACGTGGTCCCGACGCGGACCACGAGCGACGGATGGCTCTCGGCGAAATCGAGGCTCGTGGTGTTGCCGAAGATCGGATTGCCGAACATCCCCGTCGGTGGGGACACGTTCAGGTCGTCGTGCCGGAAGCCGCAGATGTCGCCGACCGCGCTGAGCAGGTTGGCGCCCCCCGGCGGGCTGATGAGGCCGAAGAGGACGGTCTGCTCGAGGCCGTTGTCCTGGAACGTCCAGTGCGTGGGCGCGCCCATGTCGGCCGACGTGACGTCGTCGCTCCACCAGATCCCCTGGCCCGTGACGTAGAGCGCCCGCCCGGGATGGAACGGGTCGATCTCGACGTCTCCCATCCAGCCCGTCGCGCTCGGGCTTTTGCCGTGCCAATAGAGCCACTCCGCGCCCGCAACGTCACGCTGCGCCTGAGGGCCGAGCGCGGTCCAGCTCGAGCCGCCGTTGGTGGTCCGGTAGATCTCGTCGGGCCACCGGTCGATCGACGTGACGACCACGACCCCCGGGCGCGACGGATCGACGGTCACGCCGCCGTAGCCGCCCGCCGCATGGGCCGACGGCGCGATGCTCGTCCAGGTATCGCTCAAGGGATCGAGCTTCCAGACGCCGCCTGCCGTGATGCCGTTCGGACCCGGCCCGTTGTTGTAGGTGAGATAGAGGATGCCCGCCGCGTCCATCGCGGCGTGATGGGGAAAGAGGCCCGCAAGGGCGCTCGGCGGGTTGGGCACGGGCGCCCAGGTCGAGCCCCCGTCGGTCGTCCGGAGCAGGCTCGCACCGCTCGTCGTCGCCACACCGACGTAGATCGTGGGAGTCGCGGTTCCCATCGTCCCGCTGCTCTTGTCGAAGAGGACGAAGGTCAGGCCCGTCTCCAGGCTCGCGTCCCCCTTCGCGGTCAGGCCCGCCACGGGGATCCATGTGGCCGCCGAGTCGGTGCTCATCCAGAGCCCCGTCGTGCGCGATCCGAAGAGGAGCGTGGCCGGCAGGTTCGGATCGATGGCCAGTCGCTCGCCGACGGATCGGCCGTTCGCGTTGCCGCCCATCGGCGCGCCGATCGCGTGCGTCGCCCAGGTGTTGCCGGTGTCGGTCGAGCTGAGGATGACGCCGTTGCCGGCACCGAGGTACTCGCCCGCGGCCATGTAGACCACGGTCGGCTGGAATGGATCGGCCGCGATGCTCTCGATCCCCATGAGGTTCGAGTTCGAGCTGCCCACCCAGTCGGTCATGGGCGTCCAGGTCTGGCCACCCGTATCCCAGCGGTACGCGCCACCCACGTCCGTGCGCGCGAAGATGAGGTCCGCCTGCGTTGGGCTGAAGACGATGCCCGTGACAAACCCACCACCCAGGATCTTCACGTTCTGCCACGCGTACGGCGCCGCGGCAGCGCCCCCCTCGGAGGCGGGGCCGGTTTCAGGTCCGCCTTCCGGGGGGTCGACGCACGTGACGGGCCCCGCGAGCGCGTCCGGATTGACGGCTCCTCCGTCCGAAGAGGGGGTCGGTGCGCTGGGCGCCGTGTCGACGCACGCCTCGAACACCCCCGCGGCCACTGCCAGGCCGGAGCCTGCAAGAAAAGCGAGAAGGGGGCGCATGGACGAGCGCGCGCGTTCTTAGCACATCCGAGGCACCTCCCTCACCCCAGCGCGTCGAGCTTCCCGGTCACGATCTTCGGGTCGGCCGACTGCCCGAAGCGATCGGTCTCGACCCCGAAGGCCTGTGCGATCGAGACGAGCACGCGGTTGTTGGGCAGCCCGTCGCCGCCTTTGTCGCCGCGCAGATCGACGTAGCGACCCATCTTGAAATGCCCCCCGCACCCGCCCGCGAGCAGCATCGGCACGCTCCGCGAGCTGTGGCGCGCCGGGTCGCCCATGTCGCCCGAGACGAGGACGATCGTGTTGCCCAGCACGCCCGCCTCGTCCAGCCGCAGCAGCAGGCGCGCGACCTTGCCGTAGCTGTAACGGTTCTGCAGGGCGAGGGCCCGCCAGGTCTCCGGGGCCCCCGGGTGCTTGTCGGTGCGCGCGTCGTAACGGTGGGCGACGTCGCTGTGCACGTCGTCGGGCAGCTCGGGATAGAGGTGCGTGCGGCTCAGGTCCCCGAGCATGACGGTCGCGAAGCGGGTCAGGTCGCACGCCATCGCGCGCGCGAGCATGTCGATCTGCAGGTCGGTGATCGCGTCGAGGTACTGCGCCCCGCCATCGTAGGACCCGAAGCGACGGAAGCGCGCGCGCTCCGGAGCAACCGGCGCGGCGCATGTGCGCTCGGTGGCTGCGAGCCGCTTCTCGATGTCCCGGAGCGCGGCCTGGTGCTGCTCCATCTTCGTCCGCTCGGACGCCGGAGCCCGCGCCGCGAGGCGCGCGAGGTCGGCGCTCGCGACGTCGAGCACGCTGCGCCCCTCGCGGCGCTGTGCTTCGATCTCTTCGCGCCTTTGGCCCGCGAGCGGCCCGCCGAAGAGCTCGCCGAACGTCTGCGCCGGATCGATCCACTTGGGCAGCGGCGTCCCCCCCGCGCCGTAGCTGATGCACGCGCCGATCGTGGTCTCGGCGCTGCCGACGCCGAGCACGAGCGAAGTGTGCAAGGTCTCGGCGCCGAGCCCGCGATCGACCGCGAGGATCTGGTCGAGCGAGGCACCCTTGCCATCCGCGCCGCTGCCGGTGAGGATGACACGCGGGCCGTCGTGGCCGCTCGTGCCGACCAGGATGCCCGCCGAAAGGTCGATGCCGTCGAGCACGATGAGCTGGTCGCGGAAGCTCTTGCCCACCGTTTCCGCGTCGTCGAGGGGGCGCAGGATAGCGTCCGGGTAGCGCAGATCGAAGCCGTCGCGCGGCTGCCACAGCTCGTGCGCGCGGCCGTGCGGCGTGTACACCGCCACGAGGCGCAGCGGCCGGTCCGACGTGCGCGAGCGCGGGCGGCCCGCGCCGGCCTGCGTGTCGGCGTGGACCCCCCCGGTCAGGAGGGCCCCCGCGGCGCCCAGTGCGGCGAGAAACGTGCGGCGGCCCACTTCGGTGCGTCTCACGGTCGGACCTCTCGCTCGATGAAGAGATCGCTCGCCACGAACGCGACGAGCGCCTCGAAGAGATTGCCCTGCCGCTCGGGCGCGAGGTCGTGCGCGAGCGTGACGAGCTCCGCCTCGACCTTCGGATCCGACTGCGCCGTGAAGTAGCGGAAGGCCTGGCGCAGGTAGCAGTCGGCGGCCTGGGGGCTCCGGGCCAGCCACTCCGAGAGCTCGAGGCTGTCGCCGAGCGCGACGGCCTTGCCGCCGAGCTCGAAGCGCGCTGACGTGTCCACCGCGCGCCCGTTGTCGGTCGTCCGCGCCGCGCCGACGGCGTCGAACTGCTCGAAGGTGAACCCGAGCGGATCGATCGACGCGTGGCAGCCCTCGCACATTGGGTCCGCCAGGTGGTTCGAGAAGCGCTCGCGCGTCGTCTTGGCCTTCGAAGGCGGGGGGAACACCGTCTCGATCCCGACCTCTGCGGGCCGGGGCAGCCGGATGCAGAGCATCTTTCTGAGCACGAAGTCGCCCCGCTTGACGGGGCTCGTGCCGTCCTCGTGCGCGTGCGCGGCGAGGAAGCTCGCCTGCTGCAGGACACCGGCCCGCCGTGTCCCGGCGAGCGAGGCGCGGGGCCCGTAGGTCTTGAGGCCGTAGAAGCGGGCCATCGTCGGGTCGACCGACGCGAACCGCGCCTCGAGCAGGGCGCGCAGCGACCCGCCGCCGTACACCATGACCTCGTCTATGAAGGCGCTCGTCTCGTCCAGCATGCGCGGCTTCAGGTCCTCGTAGTCCGGGAACAGGTTGATGTCCTTGGCCGTGCTTGCCAGGCCGTCGACCTCGAGCCACTCGAGCACGAAGCGGCGAAAATGCATGCGCGTGTCCGACCGCGCGAGAAGCCGCCGCGCCTCTTGCTCGCGTGCCTCTGGCCGGACGAGAGCACCCGAGGCGGCGGCGTCGAGCAGCGCCTCGTCGGGCGGCCCCCCCCGCACAGTGTAAGAGAGCGCCGAGGCGATCTCGTACGGCGAGAGGGTCACGCGCGCGCTGCCGGTCCTCGGCGACCCGAGCTCGGTGACATAGAGAAGGCTCGGCGACTCGAGCGCGGCCCGCAGCACCGCCTCCACCCCCGCCGCCGCTCCGCCGCCCGCCTTGGCCGTCGCGTCGAACGCCGCCAGCAAGACCCCGTGCTC
>Ga0209415_10020927_pt1 | contig 10116 bp, 12 predicted proteins | sample PeaSoiSIISIP2007_FD_187696 | JGI IMG/M metagenome (GOLD analysis project Ga0209415, IMG submission 187696) | Peat soil microbial communities from Weissenstadt, Germany - SII-SIP-2007 (SPAdes) (version 2) | ecosystem: Environmental > Terrestrial > Soil > Wetlands > Peat | place: Germany...
GGCGTGGCTCACATTGTGGCCGACCTGAACGCCCCGGCCCGTGATCGCGCACCGTCTTGCCATGGCAGCACCTTGATAGAACGAAAGAAACGCCCGGGCGGCCCGGGCGGAGGCCGCTTTCTAAGCCAAGCACCGGTGGGCCGTCAAGCCATCGTGATCCCGAAGCAAATTGCCGCCGGAACCCGCCCGGGTTAACCTCCCTCCAGCGCATCCACTCGGGGGGAGCATCATGAAACGCATCGTCATCGCCGCAGCCCTTGCGGTCGCCGTACCGCTTGGGCTCGCCAACGCTGCGGGCCCGTTCGACGGGACATACACAGGCGGCTCGCCACCGATGGGCAGGCAAGGCTGTCCCGCCTCGGATGCAACCGTCACCATCACGGACGGCAAGATCACCGGCAAATACAAGATCTCGTCTTACACATTCCCGATCAGCGGAACCGTTGCTCCCGATGGCACCGTGACGGGCAAGTGGTCCGTCTACCCGCTCACCGGCAAGATCGCCGGCGGGCACTTCGCCGGCTCCTACAATTCGAAGGAGTGTAAAGGCGATCGGCCGATCAACTTGGACAAGACCGGCTGAGCCGCCGGGCCGCAGCCTCACCTCACGATGAGGCTGACGGAGTCGCCGAAGAAGCGCAGGATCTCGGAGCCCGGTTTAGTGGCCGTGAAGGCGATACCGCGCGCCTCGACCCAGACGGCGCGCTTGTCGGGCGTGCAACTGCCGCTCATGCGCTGCACGATGCCGGCATCGGAGAAGGTGCCGAGGGCGGTCTTCGGCAGGCGGGCCTGGATCTCGGCGAAGCTCGGCGCGGGGGCGCCGCAGTCGTTCGCGCGCTTGGCGTAGATCGGCGCGGACTGGCCGACCGAGACCGATACGGTTTGCGGCAGCGTCCATTGCGGACCCTCGGCCCTCGCCGCGGCGACCGCCATCAAGAGGCCTCCCAGAACCAGCGCGCTCGCAATCTTCACGATGCCTCTCCCGTCCGCAATGGCGCTCGAGCTTAGTCAGGCACCGACAGCGCCTGTCAATTGCGATTAATGTGAGGGTCGCAGTAGGGAGACGGGGATGACTGGAGGGCGGCTCTCGCGGCGGAGTTTTCTGAACCTGGTGGGACGCGCCGGCGGCTCGGCGGCGCTCTACCAGACCATGGCGGCGATGGGCTTGCTGCGCGTGCCCGAGGCCTATGCGGGACCGCCGAGCCTGCCGCGCGGCCTCGGCGCGGGCCGTCGCGTGGTCATTCTCGGCGCGGGGATCGCGGGCCTGACCGCGGCCCTCGAGCTCACGCGCGCGGGTTTCAGTTGCACCATCCTCGAGACGCGAGACCGGGCGGGCGGGCGCAGTTGGACGCTGCGGCACGGCGATCTCGTGCGGGAGATCGACAGCCGGCAGCGCTGCGGCTTCGAGGCGGGCGCCGAGATGTACGCGAACATGGGCCCCGCGCGCATCCCGCAGCAGCACCGGGCGCTGCTGGGATATTGCCGGGAGCTCGGCGTCGCGCTGCAGCCGATGGTGAACGACAACCGCAACGCTTACCTCCAGAGCGACAAGGCGTTCGGCGGCCGGCGCGTGCGGGCGCGCGAGTTCATCGGCGCGTCGCGCGGCTATATCGCGGAGCTGCTCGCCAAGGCGGTCAGCGGCCACGCGCTCGACGCGGCGCTCTCCACGGAGGACCAGGAGCGCTTCCTCCGGATGCTCCGCGGTTTCGGCGCGCTCGACCGCGACTACCGTTTCGCGGGCTCGAGCCGGCTCGGCTACAGCGAATGGCCGGGCGCCGGCGCGCGCACGGGCACGCCGATGCCGCCGCTCGAGCGCGCGGAGCTGCTGAAGCCGGTCTTCGCCTATTTCCAGCTCAACTGGGCGGAATTCATCGACTTCGCGCCGACCATGCTGCAACCCGTGGGCGGCATGGACCGCATCGCCGCCGCCTTCGAGACGCGCCTCCACGAGATGATCCGGTTTGGCGCGGAGGTGCGCGAGATCCGCCGGGAGCGCGACGGCGTGCGCGTCGTCTATCGCGACCGGCGCAGCGGCGCAGCGCGCGCACTCGCCGCCGACTATTGCGTCTGCACCATCCCGCTCCCGGTGCTCGCGGGCATTCCGGCGGATTTTTCGCCGGAGGTCCGTGCCGCCATCGCGGCACCCGCCTACGCCAAGGTGGTCAAGATCGCCTTCCAGGCCAATCGCCGCTTCTGGGAGGAGGACGACCAGATCTACGGCGGCATCTCCTGGACCGAGCAGGACATCACGCAGGTCTGGTACCCCTCGACCGGGTTTCAGGGGGCGAAGGGCGTGCTGCTCGGCGCTTACATCTGGAGCGACGACATCGCCGAGCGCGTGGGCGCCTTGCCGCCGGCGGACCGCCTCGCGCTCGCCGTGCGGAACGGCGAGCGGCTCCACGACCGCTACGCCGAGCACCTGGCCCGCGGCATCTCCGTCGCCTGGCACAAGGTGCCCGAGAACCTCGGCGCCTGGGTCGATTGGACCGCCGAGACCCGGAAATCCGCCTACGAGATCCTGTGCCGCCCGGACGGCCCGATCCACCTCGCGGGCGAGCACCTGAGCCACGTCACCGCCTGGCAGGAAGGCGCAGTGCTCTCCGCCCAAGCCGCGGTGACCGCAATCGGCGAGCGGGTGCGTGCGGGCAAGGCCTAGACGCGCGGACGAAGGCCCACCCGGCGGGGCGACGAGAATTGGCTTTCGGTGGCTCTAAATTGGCTTCGCCAAAGGTCTCACTATTGATTTTGCTCACACTATTGGGTTCGTTTCGCAAAATTTAGTTTTTGGCGACGCCTCCTCTCTGTGGTTTCGATCCGCTGCCGTGCCGTCAGGTGATTTTTTTCAAGCTCGGCGGAGCGGCTCTACGCCCGTCATCGACACCCACCTCACCTACCTCTCCCCCGCAAGCGGGCGCAGAGGGATTTTGCGCTATGGTCATGGCCGAGCGGCACAGGCGGAGGACCACAGCCATGACCGACGCACCCGACAACGCCCATGTGGTGATACCGCCGCCGATCGCGTGGGCGCTGGCGTTCCTGGCGGGGCTCGGCATCGATCGGATTTATCACCTGGCCTTCGTGCCGGCGGCGCTGCCGCACGCGTGGATCGGCGGCGGCGTGGTCATGCTCGGCGTGGCCCTCGCGGTCTGGGCGGTGGTCACGTTCCGCAAGGCGGGAACGCGGGTCGAGCCCTACAAGCCCACGACGGCAATCGTGGCGCACGGGCCCTTCGGCTTCACGCGCAACCCGATCTACCTCGGCATGATGCTGGGCCAGGTCGGTCTCGCCATCGGCTTCGACAGCCTCTGGATCCTGGTCATGCTGGTGCCGCTCTATTTCGTGCTCCGCCACGGCGTGGTCGCCCGCGAGGAAGCCTATCTCGAGCGCAAGTTCGGCAAGGACTATCTCGACTACAAGTCCCGTATCCGCCGGTGGATCTAACCAGTCGGCAAGGCGCGCGCCGAGCTCGGCCGGATCCAGCCGTTACTCGACATGCAATCCTATACCGCGCTTGACCGCGCCGCCTGCCCCGAGGATTGATGGCGAGCGGGGGGGGCCGGATATCGGACCCGTGCGAGAGGGGGACATGGACCGGTCTGGCGAGGAGCTGGGTTTCTCGTTCGCGCGCTTCGCCGACGGGTTCGACCGGCACATCCGGCAAAGCATCCGGGGCTATGCCGACCTGTTGTCGGATTGCGCGGCGCTCTCCGAGTACTTCGTCGAGAACGGGACGGTCGTCTTCGACATCGGCTGCTCCACGGGCTCCTTCCTTCGCGAGGTCTGGAGCAAGACCCACGAACGCTGCCCCGAGGCCCGCTACATCGGGGTCGACGTCGAGCCGAGTTTCCGCTCCTTCTGGCAAGGCGCGCAGGCCGACAACATGGAGCTGCAGCTCGCCGACGTGCGCTCGTATCCGATCCCCGGAAACTGCTCCTTCGTGACCAGCATCTTCTCGCTGCAGTTTATTCCGGAAGGCGAGCGCCAGAAGGTCCTCGACAAGATCTATCAGGCGCTGCTGCCCGGCGGCGCCTTGATCATCGCCGAGAAGGTCTTCTGCAAAGTGCCGAAGCTGAACGACATGCTCACCTTCATCCACTACGACTTCAAGCGCCGGAGCTTCACCGAGGCCGAGATCCTCGCCAAGGAGCGCTCGCTGCGCTCGAAGATGAAGCTCTGGACCGAGCCGCAGGTCATCGGCTCTCTCGCCAGCGTCGGATTCGCGCCCGACAACGTGCAGTGCTTCTGGCGCAACCACAACTTCGCGGCCTTCGTCGCGCTGAAGTGAGATCGCCGGCGCGCCGAGCGGCTGTCCGGTTCGGCGAATCAGGTTACGATCTCAGCCACGGCACCCTCTAAAGTCGTCATGCGCGGGCTTGTCCCGCGCATCCACGTGTTCTTCCGCGCCAAAAGAAACACGTGGATGGCCGTGACAGGCACGGCCATGACGACAATGGGGGCAGCCGTCGGATAAGTCTGGCCATGACGGCAATGGCAGCGGCATTTCCGGCATTCGGGTACTTGCCACCGACGCAGGTCCGTGCCACGACGCCGGACATGGGCGGATGGGTTTACATCATGACGAACCGGCCGAACGGCACGTTGTATCTCGGCGTGACGAGCAACCTTCCGCGACGCGCCTTCGAGCACCGCGAGGGACTGGTCGAGGGCTTCACCAAACGATACGGCTTGAAGCGCTTGGTCTTCGTGGAACGGCATGAGGAAATCAGTACGGCAATTCAGCGCGAGAAGACCATGAAGCACTGGCCGCGTGCCTGGAAAATTCGTCTCATCGTCGCGCACAATCCCCACTGGGACGATCTCTACGAGCAGATCGTTTAGAGCCGCGCTTGTCCCGCGGCCGTCCAGTTGAGCGAATCAGGTTGTACGATCTCAGCCTCAGCGCCCCATAAAGTCGTCATGCGCGGACTTGTTCCGCGCATCCACGTGTTCTTCCGCGGACAAGAAACACGTGGATGACCGGGACAAGCCCGGTCATGACGACGATGGGGGCAGAGAGCGCACGCGGAGACTCTCTTGCGCTGTATCGAAACGCGAACCGACGAGCCATGGAACGGACGAAATGCCGCAAAAAAAGAGGCCCCGAAGGGCCTCGTCGCTCAGTCTGTCAGCCAGAATGTACCAGGGAATTCGAGCGACGCTGGCAGAATAGGCCGGCGCTCGGGCGGCGGCTGTGACGTGGGTTACAGCGGGGGCATTTCCCCGCGCTTCATCATTTCTTAACCACGGTCGGTCCACGCTCTGCCACCGAATAGCGTCGATGCACGAGCAAGGGACGTTGGGCGGAGCGGATGACGGGGAGGCCCTGCCGGGTTGGCGGGGCTTTCTCGTTTCTTAAGACACGCCGCCCCAGGGTGGGAGACCCTTTGCCGCGCAGACAGGCTATTGGAGCGGCCCGGGCCGTATTCGGACGACGCGGCTCGCGCGGCAAAGGGCACTCCCGCTGGCTCCGAGGCGCAGAAATTCCGTCATGCGGGCGAGCTCCGCCTCGAGCTCGCGCTTGAAAGCGGCGTCGCCGGGCGGCGCCCCCTCGACGTAGCCGAGCTCGGGCACGAGCGCGCCGCTTTTCACGGCGAGATTGCCCCAGCCGATCACGCGGCCGCGCCAGAGCAGGGGCAGCGCGTAGTAGCCGAGCTTGCGCTTGGGCGCGGGCGTATAGGCCTCGAAGCGGTAGACCCAGCCCCAGAGCCGCTCGAAGCGGTCGCGGTCGCGCACGATGGGATCGAAGGGCGCGAGCAGCCGCACGGCGTCGTCGAGCGCCGGACGCGCCGCGTCCTCCTCGGCGGGCCAATACCAGTCGACGCCGTCGACCCGCGCCCGCGCGAGCCGTTCCTTCGCGCGCGCCAGGGCGGCCCCGAGCTCACGCCGCCACTGCGGCACCGCGGAGCGCAGCCCGCGCACGAGGATCGAGAGGCTGCGGGCGGGGAGCGGCGCATAGAGACGCACGGCCACGTCGATCAGTTGGTCGAGGCGCGCGCGGCGCTCGGCGGGATCGGCGGGCGCCGCGCCATGCTGGTGCGCCGCGTAGAGGCGGATGCCGCCCTCGCGCCGCGCCACGCGCAGCAGGCCACGGTAGTGCATGGCGTCGAGCAGGTGCGTGGTGGCGCTCGACGAGCCGCCCCAGTAGTTGGTGACCCGGCCGTGGTCGAACTGCGCGTCGACCTCGCGCGGGTGCACGGCGCCGCGCTCCCGCACGAACGCCAGCAGGACCTCGGCCTTGCGGCGGCGCGCGGCGGACCAGGGCCTGCGGCCGGTGGTGGCGGGCCGCGGGTGCATCAGCGCCTGCAGCGCCGAGGTCACGAACCCGTAGTTCACGAAGAAATCCTCCTCGACGCCGAGCCCCGCGTAGCGGCGCTCGAGGTCGCCCGCGCGGTAACCCTTGACGCGGTGGCGCAGCGTCAGGTCCTGGGCGCGCGCGGGCGCGCGGATCGGGTCGGCTTGCACGAAGCCGAGCGCGGTGAGAGCGCGCTTCAGGCTGGTGGGCGCCCCGAGGCTGCGCGCGACGGCAAAGCGCCGGAGGTCGTCGAGGGTGGCGGGCATGACGACAGCCTTGCCCGAAACGTCCGAGGCTTTCAATACCGGGGATCCCGGCGGCGCGAGCCCGATTTGCCCGGGAAAGGCCGTGCCTATATCGTGCGTAGATAATTCTCATGCGCGCGCCAGACTCCGCCGCCGCATCCCGGAAGGACGATCCGCCATGCCCCTGCGCTTGATGCTCCTCGCCCTCGCGACGTCGCTGCTGGCGGCGTGCGCCACGCCTCCGGTCATCGCGATGTGGAACCCCGCGACCGGCGAGTTCCACGACTGCAAGACCGCCGAAGTTTCCTACCTGGTCGAATGGCATCCCGCGACGGACTGCGCCGCGGGTTACAAATCAAAAGGCTGGCGGATTTTCTGACGGCGTCTCGCCGCGGCGGACCCGGCCTCAGCGCTTGACGAAGGTGTACCGACAGTCGCGATTCTCGATCCGGCTGCCGGCGCCGTGCGTGCCTCCGAAGCGGGCGGCGATGCGATAGGCATAGGGCGTGCTCGGCGGGACGTGCTGGAGAGAATACTGGGGATTGTTGGTGAGACCGTTGGCCGAGAGCAGCGCGGTGCCGTCGGGCTGGATCTTCCCGTCGATCGCCAGCCAGGACGGTGCGCCCTTGGCGCCGTGCTCCCCGTGCAGAACGCCGCCCGTCACCCGCGCGGAGAACTCATAGGTGTAGGGCTTGACCCCGACCGTGTGCGGCTCGCAGGCCAGGCTGACGTCCCAGGTGCCGTCGAAACGAGCGGCATCGGCCGCGGCGGCGATGGGCGCGGGAGCGGCGCAGAGGAGCGCCGCCGTTAGCCCAACGAGCGTCGTTGCATGAACCATCGCCAACTCTCGCTGTGTCGGTCCGTAAGCCTAGAGCAAGATCCAGGATCGCCGATAGCCCACACTAGAAAGCGACGGCGTGCGTACTCTGCCCCTCGGGCCGAAGCAAGATGCTCGCGGCGCCTACTGCCGTTTTCTCTCGCATTTTCCGTAATGTTTCTTGCGGCCTCCGTGACCGGGACGGATGCTTTCGCACGACGGCACGCTTTCTCTGGAGCGAGGTCCGCGGAAGCGGGGCCGCGAAAAGCCCGCGGAGGAACCATCGCCATGTCGACTCCTTGGTATGCAGGAAGTGCGGATCCGCAAGCATGGGGCGGCGGTCAGAGTCCCGACCCCGTGACCCCCGGCGATACGAGCTGGACGTGGGACGTAGAATTCGGCCCGGTCAGCCAATCTCTCTACGCGAGAGCGTCGCTGGCTTTCTTGTCGAATATCGGCGGCGGCACCGGCTGGGTCGGCGGCGGCATCGTGGCCTACCGCACCAGGAACCCGGATGGCAGCGATACCAACCACCCGGTCGGCCAATCCGGTGTCGACGGCATCGTCGATCTCATTTGGGACAACAACGTGGATTCGGTGACGTTCGGCTGGCTTATCGAGGGAGACAACTTCTGTTACGGCCGGATCCTCATGGAGATCTGGATCTGAGAGAGGAGGCGCCAATGAAGACTCAACATCTGCAAGGGAAGCCGATCAGCGACGATCTGAGCCAGGTGTGCATCCTGTTCGACCCGAAAGACGGCCGCGTCGTGCACGTCCACGGCTCGACGATGCTCCATCTGAAAAGCGGCCTTGCGAAATCGGAGCTGGAGACGCGCGCGCGCAAGCATGCCGAGCATTTCGGCAAATCGGTCGCCGGCCTGAAAGCCCTGCACGTCCCGATCGCCGAGGTCCGGAAGAACGGACGGCTCAGAGTGAACAAGAGCGGAGACGGATTGGTTCCCTCACCGCCACAGTCGATCCGAAATCGACCAGCGCAGACGACCGCACCCCGCGACCGCCGCTGAGGCGTACACGCTCGGGCGGCGGACGCCGGAGGGTAGGCACCGGGGTCTGACCGGGTCATTGCTCGGCATTTTCCTTGGGCAAGGTCGCAAGCATCTCGAAAGCGACGGCGCTGGCGGCATCGGCCGCAACTTCCTGCGTTCCGGCGGCATCTGCGTCAGCCTTGCCTTCGAGCAAATCGGAAATCCCACGGATCACGCAGCCCTGCACCGGGACGTTGATGTGCACTCCTTCGAGGAAGCCACGTCCTTCCATCTCGACGGCCAGCGCATCGCTATAGTGCTTCCGCAGGAGTTGCGCGATTCGTGCCTGCGACGACGCGATCACCTTTTCACCCGCCGCGATGGGTCCAACATAGATGCGTGGCTTCCTATTCCCGTCACTGGAGCTTAGTCGTTCCTGCCAGTGCGGTCTCAGGCGGATAGCTCGGCCTCGCTGTTCCAGTGCATGCGCGGTATTCTGCACTTCAGGCCTAAATCTGAACCCGCAGTCGTCTTCTTTTCCCGATTCATCTCCGTAGACCTTAGTCGCGACGACAACATCACCGATGGTCACGTCCTTAATGCCGCCCGCTATTCCAATGAATAGAGCCACATCTGGCTTGAAATGTTGGATGGCCCGCTCTGCGATGGCTGCGGCGCGAGGGTTTCCAGCGCCTACTTCCGCAACGGCGATATCCCAATCCTTGAACCGACCACGGTAAAATACGGTGTCACGTACAACCTTCTCTTCCCAGCTGGGAATATGGCGGAGAACGGCGCGCGTCTCTACCTCAAGGGCAGTCAGGATGACAGCCCAACGTGCGACCCGCTCAGCGGAGTCGATGCCAGTGATAGCTGCGGGCTCGACCTCCGCCAAGAGCTCCCATCCTTTCGCAGTAAGCGCCAGTTTTGGCAACTCCGTATCCGTACTCATCACCGCCACGAGTCCGCAGCTCTGCATCTGGCTCACTACGAAGGCGACTGCACCTTCGTCGATAACACCCAAAACGCCAGCCAAGACCAAGGGGTCATCGAATTGCACCGGCTTACCTCGCACCCCGTGACTAGCGGTCGCGAGCCACTCCGCGAGAAGATGAAATTGTTCCTTGGTCTCCGGCAACTCGGTTGCTGCCAGTTTCTGAAGGTCGCCAAGCCTGATCAGCGGTACTTCTTCGGCGCGCGCCAGAATTCGGACGCCATGGCTCAGCCGGATGCTCGCAGTGGGATGCTTTTTCTTTTCGAATTCGAGGACACCAATAGTGAGGTTTTCGATACGGTAGGAGCCGCACCGAGGACAATCGCACTGTGCCGGACCGCCCGAGATTCCGGCCCGCATCGGTGCAACGCAGTAGCAGATCGGGCAGTAACTGGCTGCCGGTTTACATAGCAAGATGAGGCCCAATCCCGTAAATAGCGCAGGTTCAAGCATGGAGCTTGGGGCGATCACCAGTCCCAGGGATTCGCCGAGCCGCTGGTATAACGCTTCGTCCGGATTGCATCCTATGAACGTGTGTCCGCGAGATTTCAGAAGTCGGCAGCGTGGCTGCGCCTCCGGATTTTGAATATCGATCGGTATCGTCCGGTATATGTTGCCACCGAATTCTATGGTCATCATGCGTGAGCCGTTTGACCGATGTGATGAAGCGCTAGCTCTTATGTCCGTAGTCAATGATGTTGGCAGCAGCGAGGCGGCCGGGCGGCGCGATGCTGCCGGTTGCTTCGATGGTGAGGCTGCACAGGGCAGGAGATGGAGCG
>Ga0209415_10020928_pt1 | contig 10116 bp, 11 predicted proteins | sample PeaSoiSIISIP2007_FD_187696 | JGI IMG/M metagenome (GOLD analysis project Ga0209415, IMG submission 187696) | Peat soil microbial communities from Weissenstadt, Germany - SII-SIP-2007 (SPAdes) (version 2) | ecosystem: Environmental > Terrestrial > Soil > Wetlands > Peat | place: Germany...
CAGAGGTAAAACACACAATCCACGAGGAGCACGTCGCCGCCATGAAAGCCGACCTCGCCCAAATGAAGGCGGAGTGGGCCAAGGCTGACGCCGACCGGAAAGCCAAGTTGCAGGAAAAGATCAACCAGCTCGACTCCAAGATCCAAGCGCAGTTGCAAAAGGCGAAAGACAGACGCGACGCAGCGGAGTGGGAGGCAAAGGCCAAAGCGGAGGACCTTGAGCGCGAAACAGAGGCCAAGGCGGCAGAAACGCATGTCTCGCACACGATTTGCGAATAACCACGTGCTCCAAGCGGCGTGAATCGACAACTCTCGAAAGAGTGAGGTAGGCCATGGAAGACATCATCGATGCGGAAGGCCGGCACAAATGCGCTCAAGAGCAGTGCGGGTGTCAAGTTCCATCCACGCAGGAGTACTGCAGCGACTACTGTTCAGACGCCGATGATGTGGCTGAAATCGTGCTCACGTGTAGTTGTGGACACACTCCATGCGCAGGGAACGGGATGGATGCTTGATCGGCAGTACGTAGCGACGACCAACGCCGCTCGGAGGGGATCGATCATGAATGTATTCGAACTACGTCGAAAAGTGATTTTGTGCACCACCGCTGCTGCGTTGTGCCTCGTGGGCGTTGTGAACGCAATTCCACTAGCGACGCAAGACCAGGACGATGAAGTGCAGATGGGCCAGTCGGTCTTCGACCAACTGAAAGCGAAGGGCGAGATCATCGAATCCTCCCCTCTGTACGACCAGTTGAAGCCGATTGCGGACGCCATTACCCGCGCGGCGCAACCGCGATACAACCACCCGTTCAAGTTCTACCTGGTTCATGAAGCTCACCCGAACGCGTTCGCAACTCCGGGCGGTAACGTGTATGTGGTCGATTCGCTCCTGTATTTCGTGAAGAACACTGACGAGCTCGCCGGGACGCTGTGTCACGAGGTTTCCCACACCATCCATCACGACACCATGACGTTGATGGAAGAGCAGCAGAGAATTGCGGAGCGGGAAGTCGGCGCCGCCATTCTTCTGGGCCCCACTCGTGCGAATGTGCTGGCCATTCTTCTTCTTGGCAAGCTGCATTCCCTCGGCTACTCGCGAGATGTGGAATCACGAGCCGACCTCACTGGCTCCGACGTGTGTGCTGCCGCCGGATACAACCCGTGGGGACTGGTATGGCTATTCCAGGATTTTAAGAACGCCAGGGCGGAAGAGATTCCCCAGCTCTTGTCGGATCACCCCAATGACCAAAATCGAATCAATGCGTTGGAGCGGCACTTCCGAAAGAATCCGGCGGTCTTCAAAAAGTTCAATCCGGACCCAAAGTCGTCTGCGCCCTTTGTCGTTCCTAAGAACGCTCCGGAGGTTTTCTTGCACTGAGAATTCAATTCATCCGTGCTGCCGAATCGGTGAAAACCAAATGATGGCAGTGCGCAAAAGGAGAAACACAATGAACACAATTAGTGATTTGTTCGCCGCTGGACTCGATCAAGTCAAAAGATCCTGGGGCTGGTTCCTCGTCTTCGGCATTCTGCTGACGATTCTCGGCGTCGCGTGCGTCGCCAAAGCACAGACCGCAACCACTTTCTCAATCCTGGCGTTAGGCTGGGTTCTTGCAATCAGTGGAGTGTTGTGGCTTGTCAACTCGTTTTACGCCTTCAGCTGGCATGGGTTCTTTCTGTACCTGCTGAACGCGATCATTCGAGGAGTGACTGGATACCTCCTGATTCGTCACCCGGACGCAGGCGCACAAGGAGTGACCATGCTGCTCGCTGCACTCTTTATCGTCGGAGGGCTGTTCCGCGGAGTCGGGGCGAGTGTTATTCAGTTTCCGAGGTGGGGATGGACGGTGTTTTCGGGACTGGTCTCAGTCGTTCTCGGCATCTACCTTTTGGTCAGTTGGCCTGCAGCAACCACCTACTTCATTGGTTTGGCGATCGGGATCGACCTCATTTTTGACGGGTCAGCCCTCGTCGGTTTCGCGGGCGCGATTCACAGCCTGCCGGGACCGAAGGTGTTAGACAGAGCTGCCTGATGACAAAGCGGAGTCGGAACCGGGGGTAAGACAATGTTGCATCAACATTCAAAGCAGCGCAGTTGGTGGAAGCTCGTATTGACGGGCTTCTTGGCGATCGCATTCGGAATCGGGGCTGTTGTGCTTCCTGCCGGAATTATGTTTGGGCGGATCCTGGACGTGATTTTCGGTGTAGCTAAGCCCCTATCCGCAAGCATGACCGCCGTGGCGGCCGTGCTCGCGCTGGTGGCGCTGGTTGCGGTCGACAGCCTGGTAAACCTGTTCGGTACAGGCGTGATGGACAAGCGCGCATCCAGAGTTCGTGGTGTGGTCGGAGTCGCAACCTTGATCGCGGCGGTGTTTTGGCCCGGAAGGACAGTTTACATTGCCGTGGAACTGATCGGATTATGGGCCATCGTAGTCGGAGTGCTCGAACTCATTTTTGCGAGAACTTCGGGTGGAGATGCGAAGAGTCGCGCACTGCTCGTCATCGCCGCGATCGCTTCGATCGTCATTGGCGTCGGCGTGATGAAGTGGGCCTTCGCGGGTGCGGTCCTGATCAGTGCTGTCGTTGGTATTGCGGCCGCCGCTCGCGGAATCAGCCTGATCGTGAGCGGTATTCGCGAGCGAATAAGCTTGGACGAACGGGGAGGCCGGACCATCGGGCAAAAGGCTGCTTGAGTACTCCTGACGCTCTTCAAAGACGCGTCAGTTTTCGGCGGCGGTGCGGCCTAGCAAGTCCATGCTGAAAAGCGCGGATGACAGATTATCGAGAGCAGCATGTTTTCATTTGACGATCGTACAAGCAACGTGGTCACCACCGTGGGGGTCTACCTGGCTGCGGTGGCGATCCTTTACCTAGCGCGCGGTGCTTTTTTCATTTTGCTGCTGTCGCTGTTTTTCGCTTATTTGCTCGAACCTGTGGTCGCACTGGTGCAACGGCATTCGCGGCTAGGTCAGAAGAATCGCACTTGGGCAATTATAGAAGTGTACTTGATCGGGACGTTGTTGCTTGGCAGTTTGGTCTACGAGTTAGGTCCACACCTCGTCGCGCAATTGAAGAATCTGAATTCGGCTATACCCGAAATCTTGCAAGGCCTTTCGAGTGGAAGGGCCGAGGCCGATTTGGAGAGCAGGCATGACTTGAGCGCGGCTCAGCAACAGCAGATACACGACTGGTTGGCTAGTCACCGCGACGTCATCGCCAGTGTTTTCGAGCGGGGGGCGGCGTCTGCGGGGTATCTCGCCGCGAGCGCGGTCTGGCTTTTCGTCATTCCTATCCTGGCGATCTTCATCTTGCGCGATGGGCCTCACATGAAGGATGCGGCTATTGAAGCTTTTGAACGGCGGGGAAACCGAACACCCGTCAAGCGAATCCTGAAGCAGGTTGATGAGATGCTTGCCAAATACATTCGCGCACAGTTCGCCTTGGCGGGTCTCTCCTTCGTCTTCTATAGCCTCACCATGCTGGTCCTAAGGTTCCCGTATGCGATCGCACTGGGCCTTTTGGGAGGTGTTTTGGAATTCCTTCCAGCCGTGGGCTGGATCGCTTCGGCCGCGGCTATTCTGACGATGGGATTCCTGACTCACGCGCACTGGATCTGGATGGCGGGATTGTTGCTTGTGTGGAGGCTGGTGCAGGACTATGTGAACTCGCCTCGCATCATGGGTCACAACCTGGAACTACCGCCTTTGACCGTCTTATTTGCGCTCATGGTGGGAAGTCAAGTGGGAGGCATTGCAGGCATGTACCTCTCGGTTCCAACAGTCGCTGTGCTGCGAATCGTGTGGCTGGAATGTTTCTCGACTGGGAACTCCGCGACTGCCCTCTCCGATCAGCCAGTCCTGCACGTGAAGGCATGACTGTTGCCCGCATTATTTCTAGCGAGATTCGCGAATTCACGAGGGAATCGCGACTTTGCGGTTCGTGTATCGAAGCGTTTTCACGGGTTTAGAACTGGCCTTCTTATTGCATACCCATAGGGACAGATCGAGGAGAAGAGTCACAAGCGTGACAGACTCGCGATCCAATCAAGGCACAACACCAAAAAGGAGAACAATCATGCCAGAACTGATAGTGGTTGGTTTCAAGAAAGACATGTACCGGGCATCGGTGGTGCTCAACAAGTTGCAATCGATGAACGATGACTGGGCGGTCGACCTTCACGATGCAGTCGCCGTCTACCGTGACTATAACGGCAAGCTGCGGGTTGACCAGAGCTACCAGACGACCACAGGCGAAGGCGCGGCCCTCGGCGGTTTCCTGGGCTCCCTGATCGGGCTCACACTCGCCGCCATCCCGTTCACCGGCGGAGCCAGTGCAGTGGCGGCAGGGACTCTCGCGGCAGGGGCGGCAGCCGGTGCCGCACTGGGCGCGGGTGCGGGTGCCATCGACGCCGCATGGTGGAAGGATGAGTTTGGCATCCCCGACGAATTTGTGCAGCAGGTCGGGGCGATGATCCAACCCGGTGACTCGGCGATCTACGTGCTCGCGCGCACCGCGAATCCCGACATCCTTGCCGACCAGTTCCGCGGCTATGGTGGCACCATCCTCAGCACCACGTTGAGTCGTGATCAGCAGGCCAAGGTGGAGAAGGTACTGAGCAACAGGGCAGCGTAAGCTGTCATTCTCGCACCTTCATTGAAATGGTCAGAGCAGCCGCCTGGGAGCGGGAATCCTCCTGCGGTGCGTTGGACGATCCCGGGCGGTTGCGCTCTCGAACCATGAGTCGGAGTATTGCACACTGTCTCGGTTGTGCCTGTGCTCAGAACGTGTTGGTATTGATGGGCCACAGTTAGTTCTTAGCTCCAGGTACGCCAAGGCAGAGCTGAGCCGGAGGGAAGCCATGCCCGAAATTAGACCATCGCCCCGAAGACCGGACCCCGAGAAGGACAAGAAGCATCAGGAAGAAAGTCGGCGTCAGGCCCGCTTCAGCATCAGTTACCTGCTAGTGAGCTTGTTTTTTCTGTGGCTGTTTCAAGTATTAGTCCTGACTCCGCTTGTGAACCGGAAGACGGAAATCGCCTACAGCGATTTCAAGAAGAAACTTGCAAACAGTCAAATCGTGGAAGTGACCATCGGCGACAGGAGCATTGAAGGTGTGATGAAGAACCCGAAGGCAGATGGATCTCCCGCGACTATCCCGTTCAACAGCGTATTTGTTTCCGCAGGCGATCCCAAACTGATCGAAGATTTGCAGAATGCGGGCATCTCCTACCGTTTTCAGCGCCCGCCAAACCCCGTTGGTGGCCTCTTGGCCGCATATGTTCTCCCTCTCGTATTGCTCGGCGGTTTCTGGTACCTGGCATATCGGCGAGCGGGTGGAAGCACCGCCGCTGGCGGAGGACTGGGCAGCATCTTTGGCGTTGGTAAGAGCAAAGCTATTGAGGTCAAGCCCGAAGATGTCAACGTGACGTACAAGGACGTGGGCGGGGCGGACGAGGCGATCGCAGAACTGCAGGAGATTATCCAGTTCTTGAAACAACCGGAGCAGTTCGCAAGCCTCGGTGGGCACATTCCGAAGGGCGTACTGCTGGTCGGACCACCTGGTACTGGCAAGACGCTCCTCGCCAAAGCAACCGCCGGTGAGGCGCAGGTGGCCTTCTTCGAAACCAGTGGCTCCGAATTTGTCGAAATGTTCGTGGGGGTGGGGGCCGCGCGCGTGCGGGACTTGTTCGAACAAGCTCGTAAAGCAGCCCCCGCGATCGTATTCATCGATGAGATTGACGCTATTGGTCAGAGCCGCGGCGGAGTCATGCGCCTGGGGAGCAACGACGAACGTGAGCAGACGCTCAACCAACTGCTGGCAGAGATCGATGGCTTCAAGACGGATGCGAGCACACCAGTCATTATCATGGCTGCCACCAACCGCCCGGAGGTACTCGATCCAGCGCTTCTCCGCGCGGGCCGTTTTGATCGTCAGATCGCCATTGGCAATCCCGACCTCGTCGGCCGTGTCCAAATCCTGAAAATCCATAGCAGAGACATAAAACTGGCGGCAGATTTTGACATGGATCGGGCTGCTCGCATGACCGCTGGATTCAGTGGTGCTGATCTGGCAAACACGATGAATGAGGCAGCACTATCGGCCGCGCGTCGGAAGGCTGTAGCGGTCACGTTGAGTGACTTCGAGGCGGCTATCGAACGCGTAGTTGCAGGCTCCGAAAAGAAGAGCCGAGTGATGAATGAGCAGGAACGAACCACGGTTGCATACCACGAATCGGGCCATGCGATTGTGGCCGAACTGGTGCCGCATGGCCAACCGGTTAGCAAGATCAGCATCGTTCCACACAGCCGCGGCGCTTTGGGTTACACCATTCAGATGCCGGCCGAAGATCGCTACCTGCTCACGACCGAGGAACTGCAGGACCAAATCGCCGTCATGCTTGGCGGACGCGCGGCGGAGATGGTGGAGTTCCGCGCCATCAGCACGGGAGCGAGCGACGATATTACGCGGGCGACCGATTTGGCTCGCCGGATGGTCACCGAATTTGGCATGAGCGACAAGCTCGGGTCGGTGCGCTATGCCGGTCAACAACTTCAGTACCTGGGCAGATCAGTCGAGGACAGCAGCCAGATCAGTCCAGAGACTCGTGAAGTGATAGACAAAGAAGTTCAGCGGCTCGTGACCGAACAATATGACCGTGCCCAGGAGTTGCTGAAGAAGCATCAAGCGGCCCTCAAGACGTTAGCCGGTCGCCTCCTGGAGCAAGAAACAGTAGACGGTAGTGTCGTTAGAAAAGCGTTGGCGGACGGTGCGGCCACCTCCTCTCCTGCCAATGGCACTCAGCTTGAGCCCGTCGCTGCTGCCGATAGGAGGTCGGTGGCCTAAAGATTGCCCACGAGACGGGCGGCGATACTGCGTCAGTGGTTCCACAAGCACGGAAAGGAAGGAGGGGAAATGAACATAGCTTTCCTGATCGGAAGGATCATATTCGGGGGATATTGGCTGATGGCCAGTTTCAACCACTTCAAGAACCTCAACTACATGAGCGAGTACGCCAAAGCGAGGGGCACACCGTCTCCCATGCTTGCCGTGGCAGGAACCGGAATCATCCTGCTGCTTGGTGGGCTCAGCATGTTGCTGGGTGTCTATCCCGTAATCGGGATTGTTCTGCTGATCATCTTCCTGCTGGGCGTGTCTTTGCAGATGCACAGCTTCTGGAAGGTAGACGATGCTCAGATGAAGCAGATCGACATGATCAATTTCACGAAGAACATGGCGCTCGTCGGAGCACTCTTGATGTTCCTGCTGCTGCCGCGACCGTGGCCGATGGGTCTAGGGATCGGGTAGCGTCAAAGCCGCCCAGAGCCGCGGGAAGAATGGTCTCGTGTTTTTCCACCCGACGCAGGTAACTATCGCGGCTTCCGAAGTGCTCGACAAGCTTCCGGGCGTTGATTTTTCTATCTTGGGAACGGTCAGCTTGCAGCACAATCTAGGTATGCAAGCCCACCGTTCCCCTTTATGTCCCGGAATTGAATAGAATCTGTTTGCCCTACCCCGCTTTCTCTAGTTTGGCAGCCGCTTTCTTCAATTGCTCGGCCGCCACGCTCCTCAGCTTTGCCGCGGACTGGTCGTATTGTTCTCGTATCTGGGTTACTCGTGCGTTTATAGCTGCCTTGGCGTCGCCCTGAGCCTTGGCAGCTTTCTTTTGCAGGGCTTGCACCTTGGCATCGGCCTCGCTCTTGATTTGCTCCGACCTCTGTTTCGCCTGCTCCAGCTTGTTTTGCAGCTTTCTGTTGAGGCTGTCGATTTTGGCTTGGAGCTTAGCCTTACTTTCGGCCCGTGCCTGAGCGTGCTCGGCCTTCAATTGGTCAATTTCGGCTCTGAGCGCCGCCGCCTCACTGGCCCGTAGTTCCTCTTCGAAGTGCTCCCTCGGTGTGCGAAATACGATACCACCCAATGCTTCCATTCTGGTGTCGACCGGAGTCACCCACTCTTCGCTGACGTCAGCAACCACCGCGCACTTGCCGGGTGTAAGCACGGCGGAAGCCTCGTTGAGAAAATCAGCGTTCACGCCAGACCTTTCCACGTCGCCGATGATGCCGGCCGTCGCTCCAACTGCGGCACCGATACCTAAGCCGACTGGTCCCCCGAGCAGTCCGATGAGGCTGCCGATCGCCGTCCCTCCGATGGTGCGAATTGGGAAATCGCCTTCCGCTTCCTTTACGGTCACGGTTCCATCGGCATTCTTCTGGATCACCGACTCAGCATGAATCGCAATGCTTCCTTCTCCATCAAGTTGGCTGAGAGCACGTGATCCTTCATACGCTTTCGATTCGTCGTTAAACACTACAACCATCATTCTTTCCATGAGCGTTCTCCTTTCTGTAACGTTTAGGAGCTTATGCAGCGTTAGCTTTATCCGGGATTTCCTTCTTGGCTTTCAAAAACAGCACCATTGTACGCCCATCTCGCCTGCTCGCGACGTTATGCAACTGGTATTCACCCGCTCGCTGTTCGCTTCAACGGCGCGACGGCGGGATTGCCGTTCTTAAGGTGACGACTCGGGTAGACTGGGACACTTCCGTTCGCTTTGGTGGCAGGCGCTCGGGCGCACACCTCCGGAGGAACATGCGAACGTATTCCTCTACGAGCCGGGAGGTGTTATCGGCTCTCATGATCACGCATGTCTCGAAGCACAACGGTGCATCCGAAAGCGGCTTTACGACATCGTCAGCATATATAAGGATGCCAGAAGGCTGCGTGCTTCGAATGGGAGTATTGGCTCGGACCGGCGCGGCGCGGTTGTTTCTCCAGAATCTGGCACACAACTGGCACACTGGACTGCCCGAAAGGCCGGCAAAACCGAGATTTTCGACCTGATTCACAGTCAGTCGACCTTTGGATTCCAGCGACCAACCGATAGCGCCATTTCAAGCGCAAAGCGCACACTCCAGGCGCCCAGAATGCGTGAGAAGGCAGTACATCACTGGCTTTGAGCTTACCGACAGTCAGTTCGTTAAGGTTACGGAACTCACGATTTCGGGTCCAGTAGTTAAACAGAGAGTAGACAATTCTTCCGTAAGATATTGAATTGGCGTCCCCAACCACGCTCGTTTGAACCTTGCAGTCCGGCTCCGAAACTTCCTCTTGCGCCTCACTTAGGCAAAAGTGAAGTGCAGCCTTTTCAGGTAGTGACCCGAATCTATCTGTTGATTCTGCAAGGCATAGCTGAGAATTCCCACAGGATTTTCCCGTTTCTATGGAGCCAAAATGGGATTTCGTGTTACCGCCGTGAAAGAACGGCCCATACACGACTTTAAAGGACTTACAAGAGGCGGACGACCTCTAAGTCGTTGGAAATTCCCCGTAGCGGGAGCCGAACCGTAGCGTAATCCGTAGTGCGGTGCAGCCGATATGGGTGCCGGATTGAGATACCGCAAGCGTGTGCGTATCGCGAGTTTCGGTGAGGAATTCTGAATAGTAGAGATTAAGCGGTCTTCGTATGAACGGGCAACATGAGATTGAACCGTACTGGCAAGATGAGGATGATTGGCTCTGCACGATCGAATTCTTGCCTGGCGATGATCCCGAAGGCCGATTGTTTGGCGCAGACATCGTCGGTTATCTCGTTGGCTACGCGCAACTGACGAACACACGTGTTCTGGCACGCATCGGCGATCCCGATGCCAGTGCTTACGAGCTTCTATTTTCCTTTTCGTCTCCTGAGGAGAAAAACGAGTTCCTGAACTTGGTCCTTTCAAACGAGGACATGGGGAAGGACTACATCATTGAGCTTACGCCGCCCACCACTGAAGAAATTAGGAATGCTCGTCCACTCGCAACGGTCCTACCCCAGGATGCCCTCACCCATGCCATGCTGATTGCAGCGACCCTGTGTGCGGGTAAAGAAGATGATCGCGCGGTGTCGTGATGTGGGCGCCACAATTGGTTGGAACGGCAGTAACGCCTTTAAATCTGAGCAGTCCCCCGTGCCACGCCGAACACGTCTGTTCCTTCCTGAGGGATCGGCCGGGAGATATCCCTTGATTGTGTTTGTGAAGCAAGAGCCTGCGCTGGCTATGAGTTTCAGCGTGTACGTCACCCTCGGCATCTTCTTGCTCTTTGCGTCCCGTAACCCATCAGCGAATCGGAGCCT
>Ga0209415_10020929_pt1 | contig 10116 bp, 11 predicted proteins | sample PeaSoiSIISIP2007_FD_187696 | JGI IMG/M metagenome (GOLD analysis project Ga0209415, IMG submission 187696) | Peat soil microbial communities from Weissenstadt, Germany - SII-SIP-2007 (SPAdes) (version 2) | ecosystem: Environmental > Terrestrial > Soil > Wetlands > Peat | place: Germany...
CCAGCACCCAGTCACCGGCGCCCACGGTGGTGCGTCGCGTCAGGGCGAAGAGCATGGTGGCGTAGCTCTGGATGCACGACGCGGCCTGGCCGAAGCCGACTCCTTCGGGGATCGGGTGCAGCGTCTCGGTCGGGACCAGGACCTGCTCGGCGAAGGCACCGAAGCCCGTCATGGCCAGCACCCGGTCGCCCACGGCGACGTCGGCGACGGCCTCCCCGAGCGCGAGGACCTCCCCTGCCATCTCGCCGCCGGGAACGAAGGGCGTCGGTGGCTTGATCTGGTAGCGACCCTCGACCCGCAGCGACAGGGCGAAATTGATCCCCACCGCCTGCGTGCGGATCTTCACCGTGCCGGGAGCGGTTCGTGTCATCGAAAGGCTGGCTGCCGATCACCCGTCATCGCTGCTGATTGGCGCGGGTACGGTCCTGGATGCGGAGACGGCGCGCATTGCGATTCTCGCAGGTGCGCAGTTTGTGGTCGGTCCGTCTCTGGATGCGGCGACGGGCCGGCTGTGCAATCGCTACGCGATTCCGTGGATTCCCGGCGCGCAGACGGTGAGCGAGATCATCCAGGCAATGGAGCTTGGCGCCGATGTGGTTAAAGTATTTCCAGGCGAGGCGCTGGGACCGGAGTTTATTCGGGCGGTGAAAGGGCCGCTTCCGCAGGCGTCATTGATGCCCACCGGCGGGGTCGACCTTGACAATGTCGCCGAGTGGATTCGCGCCGGTGCAGTAGCCGTGGGCGTCGGCGGGAACCTGACCCGCGGCGCAAAGACCGGCGACTTCGAATCCATCACCCGGCTGGCGCGGCAATTCACGGAGCGAATCAGGCAGGCTCGTGGCTGACAAAACCGTTACCTTTGGGGAACTCATGCTGCGTCTGGCACCGCCCGGACAGGAGCGATTCCTGCAAAGCCCGCGATTCGAGGCGACGTTCGGGGGCGGCGAGGCCAATGTCGCGGTCGCTTTGGCTGCATGGGGTGTTCCCGCAGACTTCGTCACCGTGCTGCCTGCGAAGAACCCCATCGCCGAGGCGGCCATGAGTGAGCTACTTCGCTTCGGCGTGGGGACATCAAACATCGTGCGCGGCAAAGGGCGGTTGGGGATCTATTTCCTGGAGACGGGCGCGAACCAGCGGCCCTCAAAGGTGGTCTACGATCGCGCGGGCAGCGCCATTGCCCAGGCCAGGCCGGGCGACATTAACTGGGACAACGTCCTCGAGGGCGCCGGATGGTTCCACGTCAGCGGCATCACGCCGGCCATCAGCGCCTCGGTATCCGATCTCGCGGTGGAAGCCGTCGAGAGATGCCGGTGGGCGGGAATCACCGTTTCCTGCGACCTCAATTTCCGAAAGAATCTCTGGCAGTGGGGCATTGCGGCGCCCGAGGTAATGCGGCCGCTGGTCGCATCCGTGGATATCGCTATCGGCAACGAGGAGGACGTGCAGAGATCGCTCGGCATCGAATCGAGGGCGAATGTCCAGTCCGGGAAGCTCGACCTTCGCGAGTATGAGGAACTGACCGGCCGAGTGCTGGGGGAGTTTCCAAATCTGCAGGTTATCGCCCTCACGCTGCGGGAATCGCACAGCGCCTCGCACAACGGGTGGGCGGCGTGTCTGCGGGATCGCGGCGAGTTTCTGGTCAGCCGGTCTTACGAGATTACGCACATCGTCGATCGAGTCGGAAGTGGAGACAGCTTCGCGGCGGGTCTCATTTACGGACTGCAGAAGCTGCCCACACGTCGCGATGCCCTCGAGTTCGCCGTCGCGGCGAGCTGCCTGAAGCACTCCATCCCGGGCGACTTCCATCGGGTAAGCGTGGAAGAAGTCGAAGCGCTGCTGAGGGAGGGCGGTTCGGGACGCGTGCAGCGCTAACTACCGCCGGACGATCACCTCGCGCTGATTGTCGCGCGTGAGGAAGAACTTCACCGAGGAGAAATTCTGAAACAGCCGCTCGATGGCGCGGTTGTTGAAGAACTGCGCGGGGCGGGTTTCGCCACGCGGCGCAAGTTGCAGCGTCATCGAGTTCTGAATCCGGTAAGAAATCACAGCGATCTCTCTGGCCTTCTCGTCCGCGGAAAAGAAAGAAAGAAGATAGGCGCCGGGCCGCAGAATGCGGTGCAACCGGTCCACGGTGAGTTGCAGCAACGGCGACGCGAGGAACTGCAGCGTGTCCCAAACGAGCGCGCCGTCGAAAGTGTCGTCGGGAAAATCGAGGCTCTGCTTTAGAAAGAACTCGGCGCGCTCCCCCTCGCTCTGGCGTGTCAGGAAGTCCTTGCCGGAACCGAACGCGCCGGTCAGCGTGTGCAAAACATCGTCGGAGTAGAGCCGATGCCCCAGGGTGGTGATGAAGGTGATATTGGACTGGCTGGCGCCCGCCAGGTCCAGGATCGACAGCGCACTACGCCCGCGTATCGAAGAGAAGAACTGTTCGAGTCCGTTGCTGTTGCGGCTCAGCGCCTGCGTGCGTGGTGGAGTTCCGAGCATAGCGGGGCGGGAAGGGCACGCCCCACCCAATTCTAGCGCTTGACTTCCGCCGCAGGCGTCGCATTCCCGGATCCAGCGCTGGCCATGGCAGGCACGGCCTGCACGGCAGCTGGCTTGGGAGCGGACGCCGCCGGCTTAGGTTCGGGGCGAACGATGTCGGTGGTGCCTTTGAAGTAGGCGCCGTCCTCGATCACGATGCGCGCCGTCTTGATGTCGCCCACCAGCTTGGCGTCCTTGCGGATCTCAATCTTGTCGGCCACATCGACGTTGCCGTACAGGTTGCCAAGCACCACAATCTCTCGAGCCTTGATATCGGCCCGCACCTTGCCATGAGGCCCGATGGTGAGCCGGTGCTCCTGCAGCTCGACGGTTCCTTCCACCTCGCCGTCAATGGTCAGGTCTTCACGGCTGACGATCTGTCCTTTGATCATGACGGACTTGCCAATCACTGCCGCACTGCGAAAATCAGCCTCAGGATGGCGCATGGGAGAGGCGGACATAGGAATGGACTCCTTCTGAATGACGGGGTTCGCCGCGGCGGATGGCACTGCCGAAGCCGCTGGCCTAACAGGGTATTCTTCTTCTTTTCGTTTGTTCCACATCGGATGGAAACCACTCCTTCCGTAAGGACTTGAACTATAGTACTACGAGACGGCGCCTTGTCTATGGGCTTACGGTCGCGGAAAAGTCCCGGCCACCTGGACTTCAGTACTGGCGGCGGAATGATCCTGGCTTATTGCACTTCCGGCATGGCAAACTTCTGTTCGCCGCGAAATATGGCGGCGAACTCGCGGAGAATCTCGTCGTGGATGTGGCCATTGTCTGCCAGCACGGTCGGACCGCGCAGGTTCACTGGCTCGCCATGCATGTCCGATGTGCTCCCGCCGGCCTCGCGCACGATGAGCGCCCCGGCGGCCATGTCCCACGGGCTCAGGCCGAACTCCCAGAAGCCGTCCAAACGGCCGCAGGCCACGTAAGCGAGGTCCAGCGCAGCCGAGCCGGCGCGGCGCACGCCGTGCGTCATCATGGCCATCTGATAGAAGAAGTGCACGTTGACGTTCTGGTGGCGCTTGCGGCTGGGGAACCCGGTGGCCAGCAGCGAGCTGTCGAGCGCCGGCGTCTTCGAGACGGCAATGCGCACGCCGTTGAGGTACGCCCCCGCGCCGCGTTCCGCCGAGAACATCTCGTTGTGGAGTGGATCGAAAATCGCGCCGGCGATCAGCTCGCCGTTGTATTCCAGGGCGAGCGTGGCGTTGAACATCGGGAAGCCGTGCGCGAAGTTGGTGGTGCCATCGAGCGGATCGACATACCAGCGGTACTCGGCCCCCGCGGCGTCGTGCCCAAAGCCTTCCTCCGCGACGACGGCATGCGCCGGGAAGCGTTCGCGCAGGCGGGAAACAATGAGCCGCTCCGACGCGCGATCCGCTTCGGTGACGATATCGAACTCACCCTTCAGCTCCACGCGCACACGCCGCTCGAAGTGCTCCGCCAGCAGCGCGCCGGCTTCGCGAGCGATTCCCTGCGCCGCTTCCGCAAATGAGGGCATGGGCGCGGACTACTCGTCTACCTCGTAGAGGTACTTGATGTCGTGTTTGAACAGGAACAGATTCGGCGCGCCGTGACGAGTGAGCCGGATGAATGCGTGGTCGAAGAACTCGACGACGCCGGTGACTTCTTCGTTGTTGCTGAGGCGCACGCACACTTCAATCCCCTGTTCGCACAGGCGCTTGAGGTAGTTGGCTTCCTCGAAGGTCTGCTCGGGTGCGCGGGGCCTGGACTTACTTCCTTTTGAGGCCATTCTGATCGGGTTCGGTAACCCCATAATAGCCACTGCGCGTGATGGCCCGCAAACCGGGACGCGAGAGTTTCACCTGCGTGGTGTGGAAACGGTTGCTGGAAGGCGGCACATTATGCGGGTAATAGCCGACAAGGTATTGCGCGCGCAACTCATGAACCAGGTCGACGAAGGCGTTTTCAAGCTCCTTGCCGGTGGCTGGCAGAAAGACGCGGCCACCAGTGCGCTGCGCCATCGTAATGAGCGCGTGTTCGCCCGCCGTGTTCCGCAGGATCGGATTCGTCCACGGAATCATGACCACGGGGTAGACTGTCGCATCGGCAAGCTGGGCGGCCTCCACGGCGGCGTGAAAGTCTCTGACGCTACCCACGTCATCGCCGTCGCTGATTACCACCATAATGCGTCGCCCCTCTCGTCCTTCGAGGTCCTGCGACACCAGCCACACGGCGTCGTAGAGAGCCGTTGCGCCACCAGCCCTGAGTCCGTGAAGGCCCTGCTCGATGCGCGGCATGTTCCGCGTGAAGCTCGACAGCAAAGTCACCGACTCATTGAACGAATACAGCGCAGCCGCATTGTGGGGGTTGTCTTCGCCTAACACGGCGCGCACGAAACGAAGGACATCCTGCTCCTCATCGGCGAACTCCGCGTAGGTTGATCCGCTGGAATCAATAAGGACGGAGACGGAGAGTGGCTGCGTTGTGTCGCGTTCAAACACCGCAACGTTCTGCTTCACGCCGTTGTCGTAAACTTCGAAATCGTCGCGGTCAAGGGTGGTCACGAGGCTGCCCTCGGCGTCCTTCACCGTCACCAGAAGCCGCACCAGGTTGACTTCGGATCGGAAGATCGGGGAACTCTGATCTTCAGCCGACAGGGGAGGCGCGAGCGCGGCGGCGGCAATCAGCGCTGCAGCAGAGATTCGTCCCACGCGCCTTCCACCCACACTTCGCCGTCGGCGAAGTGCTCCTTCTTCCATATGGGGACCATCTGCTTCAGCCGGTTGATGCCCTCCAGCGCCGCTTCGAATGCCGGCCTGCGGTGCGGCGCAGCGACGATCACGGCCACGCTGGTCTCGCCGATCTGCATGCGGCCCAGCCGGTGGACCATGACGATGCGTCCCACTGCGTGTGTGCGGACAATCTCGCGTCCAATCTCGGCCATCGTTTGAATCGCCAGCGGCTCGTAGCACTCGTAGTCGAGAAACCGCGTCGGCCGGCCCTTTGTGTTGTTGCGCACCACGCCTTCGAAGTTCACCAGCGCGCCGTCCTCGCAGCGCAGCGCCAGTTGCGCAAGTGCAGCCGTATCGATCGATTCGCGGGTCAGTGCGAAGAAATTCCCCTGTGGCTCGTCCATGATCTGCTGAACATACTTCCGCGGCGCGCCGGTGCCTCCACTCACCGGCGGCAGAAATGCGATTTCGTCCCCTTCCGTGGCCGTGTCGGTCCACTTCGCGAACTGCCGATTACGCGCCGGCACCACGCCCGGCCGGGTCCGAGCCAGCGCCGGCGCATGGCTCACGCAGCGATCGAAGACCGCCGCGAGAGTCTCCCCCTCGGTTAAATCCATCTGTTCCTGGGGCTTGCCGGCGATGTCCTTCAACATGCCGAAGTAAAGCACCGTCACGCGCACGCGTTCATACTAACAGACTGGTCTCGCGGCGCCTGGGTTTCCGCAGAGTGAGAAATGGTTACAATCAGCGCATGGTTTCTCGACGCGAATTGCTGGCCGGAACGCTGGCGGTAGGGTCGGCCGGACTTCTTCGGGCGATCCCGCTGGACCGTATCCCTCTGGGCGTCACAACGGACGAGATCGCCGAAGACCCCACGCTGGCGTCCGAGTTCCTGGCGCGCTTCGGCCTCCATGCCGCCGAGGTGCGTTCGCTCTGGGGTCACTACAACACGTCGCAGCCATTGGACAAAATCGCTGAGGCGCGGCGGATCTTCGACGCCCACCAGATCCGCGTGACCGTTGTGGACACGGCGTTCTTCCGCGAGCAGATCCCGGCCGAGGAGAGAGCGCTCGATGCCGAGTGGGCGCTGCTGGACGCGGCGATGGGGCGTGCAGATGTTCTGGGGACGAAAGTCCTGCGTATTTTCTCGTTTTTGCGTGCCGGTGCGGACGAGTCTCGTGTCTATGACTTGCTCAGCCAGGCTGCCCGGCGCGCCGGCGCGCGTGGATTCCGGCTCGCGGTGGAGAACCTTGACGGCCGCACCGTAGCCACCGGCAGCGACGCGGCTCGGATGCTGAAGGCGGTCCCGGAGGCGAACCTCGGACTGACCTGGGACCCGAACAACGCCGGTATGTCCGGTGAAAAGGCCTTTCCCGATGGCTATCGAGAACTCGATCCCGCGCGCATTTTCCACGTTCACCTGCGCGATTATCGGCACACGCCCGAGGGCAAGGTGGAGTGGAGCGCAGTCGGCGCGGGCGAGTTCGACAACCTCGGCCAGATCCGCGCGTTGCTGAAAGACGGCTACAAAGGCGCGTTCACGCTGGAGACCCACTGGCGCGACCCGCGCGGCAAGGCGTACTCGACCGAGACTTCGCTGAAGGCGCTGCTGAAGGTTTTCGAGCAGGTGTGAGCGCGAAATTACTCCGTCAGCTCTGACGTCATCACGGCCCCGCCGAGTTCCGGCAGCACCGACTGCACTTTCACCGGCTTCCGCGCGCGCACATCGATCCACAGGGTTGTCAATCCGGCGCCGCCGTCGGCGGGTTTCGTCTCCACTTTCAGCCGCGAACCGTCGGTCTCCAGCACCGCCAGGCGCATTAGCTTGGCCTTCTCGGTTTGGACATCGTAGGTCCGGTACACAGTCGTGTAGCCTTCGGCGAGGGGAAGACAAGCGATGACGAGGCCGGAACCCGGGCCATCGGCGAAGACAGGTCCGCCAGCCTTGCTAGCATCGCTGAAATCCACCTCAATGTCCATCTCGCCGGAGTGCATACTGCGCTTCCGCAGCATCAGTGTCTTCCTGTCGAGTGTCGCCGTGTCCACTGACTCAAACATGGGCGAGCTGATGGACTCGGTCACGATATACGCATCCTCCGACTCCTTCACTTCGACGCATGAATCGAGCCCGATCTGCTGCCCGCCAAGTTCGATCATCGACTTGTAGCGATACATACCCGGCTGCAGCGAGGCCACTACTTCCGGCACGCCCACCGACGCCGCATCGATCTTCGGCGCCAGCACCACCGTCGCCGGATCGACCACCAGCTCGTTGAGCCTCGTCACGACGTCCGACGTGCCGCCCTCCTGATAACGGCCGCTCAGGTGCTTCGCCAGGAACTTCTCGGCGGCCATCATCAGGGCCATGTTGTTCACCGGCCGCGCGAAGCCATGCCCTTCGTCAGGCGCGAGAACGTACTCTACGGCAAAGCCGCGATCGCGTAGCGCCACTACGATCTGCTCCGATTCGGCCTTGTTTACGCGCGGGTCATTGGCGCCCTGCACCACCATCAGCGGCGTATGTATGTGGTCCGCGGAGAACAGTGGCGATTCCTGCTCCAGCAGTTCCCTGCCCTCGGGCGTGCGTGGATCGGCCATGCGCCGGTACATCATGATTCGGCCTGCTTCCCAGTACGGCGGAATCGATTCGAGCAGCGTGAGCAAGTTTGACGGTCCGACGATGGACACGGCTGCCGCATAAAGATCGGGCGTGAACGCGACACCGGCCAGCGTTGCATAGCCGCCGTAAGAGCCGCCCATGATGCCCACGCGCGCCGGATCGGCGATGCCGCGCCCCACCAGATGCTTCACACCCCAGGTGAGATCGTCCTGCATCTTCCGGCCCCACTGGCCGTTGCTGGCGTCGAGGAATCGCTTGCCGTAGCCGGTGGACCCACGGTAATTCGGCTGCAAGACGGCATAGCCGCGATTGGCCAGGAACTGCGCCATGGTGTCGTAGCCCCAGTCGTCTCGCACCCACGGGCCACCGTGCGGCACAACAACCAGCGGCAGATTTCTCGGCTCGGCGCCGCGTGGAATAGTGAGATACGCCGGAATCTCCAGGCCGTCCGACGACAGGTATGCGATGGCTTCCATGCTCGCCAGCGCCTCGCGCGGTAGCCGCTCGCGCACCCGGTACTGCAGCGTAAGCTCCTTTGTGTCGCAGTTAAACAACCAGATTTCAGCGGGTTCGGTGTCGCTCCACGCGCGCACCAGCCAGATGCGCTCATCGCGCGTGTGTGAGGTGCGGTTGATTTCCTTGCCCGGCAGGCGCGAGCGAATCAATTCGATGTCGGCGGCAATGTCCGGGTCCTTCCAGTAGGTCCGGGGCTTCTCGTAGGTGTAGTGCGTGCCGATCAGTTCATCGGTCACTTCGGAAAAGATCGCGCCATCGATATCGACGCGGCCTTCGGGATCGGTCTCCACCAGCTCTTCGGCCCCGGTCTCGACGTCCATCAGCGCGAGACGCGTCAGATCCCCTTCGCCTCGATTCGTGATGAAGTACGCGCGCCGGCCGTCCTTATGGAAGTAGACGAAGGAGCACTCCTCGAAGACGTCGCATGAATAGATCTTCGTGAAACCGCCGGCGTCAACGCGCAGAACTTCGGTGTCGCCGTTTTCGGCAGAGCGCGTCGCCACCCGTAGTTCGCCGGGAATGTCGAAGACCCAGCCGGACACGCGATCCGTGTTGGTCCTCACCAGCGTGCGCTCGCCCGTGGAGATGCGCACTCGGTAGAGGTCGTGCCACGACTTGTCGCGGGCATTGAGGCCCACGTAGAAAATGTCAGGCTGGGTCCTGGGCACGGCGTAAATCAGCGCCCGCACACCTTCGGCTTCGGTCAGATTGCGGGCCATCGGCTCGATCTCGCCAGGATCGACGGCGAAGACGTTGTAGTTCTCGTCGCCCTCGCGGTCCTGCACGAAAAGCACGTACTTCGCATCTTCCGTCCAGAAGTAGCCGGGAATCGGGCGCTTCCTGTCGCGCGTGATCGGGCGGGCGGCGTCAAACGGCTCTTCGGTACGCTTCACCCAGACGTTGCGCACGCCATCAAGCGGCTTCTGGAAGGCTATGTACTTGCCATCGGGCGAGATCTGCGCGCCGGAGATTTCCGGGTCGCCCAAAAAGAGTTCGCGGTCGAGGAGGGGAGCGGTCATCTCCCTACAGGCTACATGGCGGGCTTAGCCGACATGGCTTGTTCGGAACGGTTGTTGATTTCGTCGGCGACCTGGTGCGGCCGGTCGATGGGCCTCATGGTGAGCCGGCTGGAGCCGCCCGCGGTTTCCATGGAGACGCTGCCCACGCCAAAGAGGCGGTCGATCAGGCTCTGGTCCACGCGCACGTCCTGAACTTTGGCGAGCGGGATGGTGCGCGTCGATTTGCCCAGCAGACCTTCTTCGTACACGAGCCGTTCGGCGCCAATGGTCAGCTTGCGGGCCATGCGGTGAAGATGACGCGATAACACCCATAACAGCAGGGCCGCCAGCACCAGCGGGAGCCAGAGGGGCCATTTGGGTTCGTAGTAATGTTGCAGGATGAACGCGGCGAGAATGAGCACAATCACCGCGATGTAGGCGGCGTTGATGAACTTGAGAGTAGGGCGCACCACCACGTCTGACATGGATTCAATCTCCGTTGACGTATTTTACGTCAACGGCAGCGAGTCGCGCGAGCTGACCGCGCGGTCTTACAACCCCAGCTCACTATGCGAACCGAGACGCACGAGTTCAAGACTGCTGCCATCCGGCTTGCGATAGATCAGGATGAGATCCGGTCGGACGTGGCAGTCGCGGTGATCGCCCATTCGCCCGACAGCGGGTGATCGAAATTCCGGCGCGGTAGAGGCGTGTCGTCGGCGAGCAAGTTGACTACTTCCATCAGCAGGGCGTCGAG
>Ga0209415_10020930_pt1 | contig 10115 bp, 8 predicted proteins | sample PeaSoiSIISIP2007_FD_187696 | JGI IMG/M metagenome (GOLD analysis project Ga0209415, IMG submission 187696) | Peat soil microbial communities from Weissenstadt, Germany - SII-SIP-2007 (SPAdes) (version 2) | ecosystem: Environmental > Terrestrial > Soil > Wetlands > Peat | place: Germany...
GGGGTCGACCGCGAGGACCTCTCCATCAACCTGGTCCTCGCCAAGACACGGCTGCGGCCGTCGTGGATCCGCAACTTTCTCGCCCACCCGAAGGCAGTCGTCGGAACGGAGACGCGCATGCCGGCGGTCTTCTACACGACAGACGGCGTTCCCAAGGTGGACGAGCCGCAGCGCGACATCGAGGCGATCACGGCGTATCTGCTGAAGATGAGCGAGGCCGGAGGGGCTGCGTTGCCTCATGAAGCTCCCAACCCGCAGCCCACGATGCAGATCGACTGGAGCACACACCCATACTGAGCTTATGGCGGCAAGCGCGCCACGCCGTGCCGCCAATTCACATCGCCGCCTCGCGTCACCTGCCGCTCTCGTGCTATGGGTTCGATGCTTCCGAGCCTGATGACGGTGTGGAGATGGGCGGTTGGCGCATGGAGACGGTATCGATTGCGGTGACACGGGTGCGTCCGTCGACCGAGCCACTGCCGCTGCCGCGCTACATGACCGCGGGTGCGGCGGGGATGGACGTGATGGCCGACGTCACCGAACCGCTCGAGCTGGCGCCTGGCGGGCGTGTTTTGATCCCGACCGGCATCGCCGTCGAAATTCCCGCCGGCTTCGAAGCGCAGATCCGCCCGCGCAGCGGCTTGGCGCTGCGGCACGGGCTCACGCTGCTCAACTCGCCCGGCACCATCGATTCGGACTACCGCGGCGAGATCATGGTGCTGGCCATCAATCTCGGCGACCAGCCGTACACCGTGCGCCGCGGTGAGCGTATCGCACAGATGATCGTGGCGCCGGTGGCGCGTGCCGAGCTGCGCGAGGCGGATCGCCTGGAAGACAGTGGCCGCGGTCCCGGAGGCTTCGGACACACGGGCGTGGAGTGAGGCCAGGTGACGCAGCTGGGCGGATCGGCTAAATTGTTCATTGTTCCCGAGAGAAGAGAATGAAAAGCCGGAAACCGGAAATCAGAAACCGGAAACGGTTCAACCACGGAGAAGCCACCGACGCTGCCGTGTTGGCCGGTTTTGAGTATCCGGTTTCGTGTTTCCTGTTTTCCATTTTTTTTGAGGACACGTGGTCACGATGATTGAGCGGTACACCCGGCCGCAGATGGCGGCGATCTGGGACGAAGAGGCCAAGCTGCGCCTCTGGCTGGAAGTCGAGCTGCTGGCGTGCGAAGCGCTCGCCAAGCGCGGCGACGTCCCGCGTGACGTTCCCGGCAAGCTCCGGGAACGGGCAACGGTCAACGTCGAGCGCATGCGTGAGATCGAACGCCAAGTGGGCCACGATGTCATCGCCTTCGTGACCTCGGTGGCAGAAACCTGTGGACCGGAAGGCCGCTATCTGCATCTGGGGCTGACGTCGTCCGACGTGCTCGACACGGCCTTCGCCGTCCAATTGGTGCGTGCGGCGGATCTATTGATTGATGGAGCAACGGCGTTGCGCGATGCCATCCGCACGCAGGCGGAGCGCCATCGCGGCACGGTGATGGTTGGCCGCACGCACGGCATCCATGCCGAGCCCACCACCTTCGGGTTGAAGCTGGCCGGGTGGTACGCCGAAATGCAACGCAATCTCGGCCGACTGCATGCGGCCCGTGAAGCGGTAGGCTTCGGGACTCTGTCCGGTGCGGTCGGGACGTTCGCGCACCTGTCGCCGGACGTCGAAGCCTATGTCTGCGAGCGCCTGGGCCTGCGGCCGGAGCCGTTGGCGACGCAGATCGTGCCGCGCGATCGACATGCGCAGTTCTTTTCGACCTTGGCGGTGGTGGCCGGCTCGATCGAGCGCTTTGCACTGGAGATCCGCCATCTGCAGCGCAGCGAGGTGCGCGAGGCGGAAGAGCCGTTCGGCGGCGCCCAAAAGGGCTCGTCCGCGATGCCGCACAAGCGCAACCCGGTGCTGGTCGAAAACATCACCGGTCTGGCGCGCCTGATGCGTGCCTACGCGGGCGCGGCCCTCGAGGACATCGCGCTCTGGCACGAGCGCGACATCAGCCATTCGTCGGTCGAGCGCGTCGTTGCACCGGATGCTACAATCGCCCTTGATTTCATGTTGCATCGAATGACCGGAGTGGTGCGTGATCTGGTCGTGCATGTGGACGCCATGCAGGCCAATCTGGAGCGCTGGCGCGGCGCCGTTTTTTCGGAGGCGGTGTTGCTGGCACTGGTGCGCAAAGGCGTGGCCCGCGACGAGGCCTATCGTTGGGTGCAACGCAACGGCATGCAAGCCATGGAGGGCGCCGATTTTCGTGCCGCGGTGGCGCACGATCCGGATATCGCCCGGCACTTGACGGCGCACGAGGTGGCGGAGCTCTTCGACCTGCGCCACCAGTTGCGCTATGAAGACGAACTGTTCAAACGGGCCTTCGGAGGATGAGGGATGGAAAAGCGGGAGCTGATCTACGAGGGGAAGGCGAAGCGCCTCTACACGACTGACAATCCCGATCTGGTGATCCAGTACTTCAAGGACGATGCGACCGCCTTCAATGCGAAGAAGAAGGGGACGATCGTCGCAAAGGGCGTGCTCAACAATCAGATCAGCGAGACCTTTTTCCGGCTGCTCGAACGAGAAGGCATCCCGACGCATTTCGTCGAGCGCCTCAACGATCGCGAGATGCTGGTGAAACGGCTCGACATCATCCCGGTCGAGACCGTCGTGCGCAACATCATCGCCGGCAGCCTCGCCAAGCGTCTCGGCCTCGAAGAAGGCAAGAGCTTGCCGCGGCCGATTCTCGAATACTTCTACAAGAGCGATCCGCTCGACGACCCGATGATCAGCCCGTCGGCCGCGCTGGCGCTCGGCATGGCCACCGAGGCAGAGCTGGCGCGCATCGACGAGTTGGCGCTGAAGACCAACGCCGTGTTGCAAGCATTCCTGAAGGACAAGGGCCTGCTGCTGGTCGACATGAAATTCGAATTCGGTCGGCACCACGGACAGATCCTGCTCGGCGACGAGATCTGTCCCGACACGTGCCGCTTCTGGGATGCGGCGACGCGCAAGAAGCTGGACAAAGACCGGTTCCGCCGCGACCTCGGCGACGTGGAAGAGGCCTACCACGAAGTCCACCGCCGCGTGTGCGCGGCCTGAGAAGACCGGTCCATGCGTGCCCGCGTCTTCATCACGCCGAAGAAAGGCGTGCTCGACCCGCAGGGGAAGGCCATCGAGCACTCGCTCCATGCGCTCGGCTTTACCGAGGCGCATGAGGTGCATCTCGGAAAATATGTCGAGCTGTCGTTGGGCGGCGTCGACCGCGGGCGCGCGCAGCAGCGCGTGGACGACATGTGCCGCAAGCTGCTGGCGAACGGCGTGATCGAAGACTACCGCTTCGACATCGAGGAGTGAGCATTCCGCATGCGCTGGGGAGTGGTCACGTTTCCGGGCTCGAATGACGATCACGACGCGCTCTACGCGATCGATCACGTGCTCGGTGAGGACGCGGTGTCGTTGTGGCACAAAGACCGCGATCTGAAGGGCGTCGATTGCGTCGTGCTGCCCGGCGGCTTCTCCTACGGTGACTATCTGCGCTGCGGCGCCATGGCGCGCTTTTCGCCGGTCATGGAAAGCGTGATCACCTTTGCACGTGCCGGCGGGCTCGTGTGGGGCATCTGCAACGGTTTCCAAGTGCTCTGCGAGGCCGGCTTGCTGCCCGGTGCGCTCATTCGCAACCGCGGCTTGCGCTTCGTCTGCACCCGCGTGCACGTCCGCGTTGAGGACACCGATACGCCGTTTACGTGCCGCGGTACGCGCGGCGAGGTGTTGACCATTCCCGTCAAGCATGGCGAAGGGTGCTACGTTGCCGATCCCGCGGTCCTCGAAGAGCTCGAGCGCAATCGGCAAGTCGTCTTGCGCTACGTCGACGCCAGCGGTCGCGCGACGGCGGAGGCCAATCCGAACGGGTCGTTGAACAATATCGCCGGCATCGTGAGCCGCGAGCGTAACGTCTTCGGCCTCATGCCGCATCCCGAACATGTGGTGGAGAAGCTGGTCGGTGGGGAAGACGGCTTGAAGCTGTTTCAATCGGTGGCGGCGGCGTACGCCGAGCATGCGCACGGGCGCGCCGCATCGGTAGCTCCGGGACACTGAATGGTGGCGCACAACACCGCCGCGGTCACCGAAGCGGCTGCCCTCCAGCACGGTTTGACGACCGAGGAGTACGCGCGGATCTGCACCACGCTGGACCGGGCTCCGAACCTGGTGGAGCTGGGAATCTTCTCGGTCATGTGGTCCGAGCACTGTAGCTACAAGAGCTCGCGTCTGCTCCTGAAGCAGTTGCCCACGCAGGGGCCGCGTGTGCTGCAAGGACCGGGCGAGAACGCCGGCGCGATCGACATCGGCGACGGCCTGGCCGTGGTGTTCAAGATGGAGAGCCACAACCATCCGTCGTTCGTCGAGCCCTACCAAGGAGCCGCCACCGGAGTGGGCGGCATCCTGCGCGACGTTTTCACGATGGGAGCGCGGCCGATCGCCAACCTGAACTCGTTGCGCTTCGGTAGTTTCGACCATCCGCGCACGCGTTATCTGATCAACGGCGTCGTCGCCGGCATCGGCGGCTATGGCAACTGCATCGGCGTGCCCACCGTCGGCGGCGAGGTCTACTTCGATGCCGGCTACAACGAGAACATCCTGGTCAACGCCTTCACCCTCGGCATTGTGCGCGCCGACAAGATCTTCCGCGCCAGCGCCACGGGCGTCGGCAATCCGGTGATTTACGTCGGCTCGAAGACCGGCCGCGACGGCATTCACGGCGCCAGCCTGCTGGCGTCGGCCGAGTTCAGCGGTGAGGCGGAGGCCAAACGACCGACCGTGCAAGTGGGTGACCCGTTCACCGAGAAGCTGCTCCTGGAGGCCTGTCTGGAGCTGATGGAACAGGACGCCATCGTGGCCATCCAGGACATGGGTGCGGCCGGACTCACCAGCTCGAGCGTCGAGATGGCCGGCCGGGGCGGTACCGGAATCATCCTCGACCTCGACAAGGTCCCGGTCCGCGAAGAAGGCATGACGCCGTACGAGATGCTGCTCTCGGAGTCCCAGGAGCGCATGCTCATCGTGGCGCGCGCCGGCGAAGAAGACGTCGTGCGGCGCGTCTTCGAAAAATGGGATCTCGATGCGTCGCTCGTCGGCCGCGTGACGGATGACGGTCTGTTGCGGGTGCAATTCCATGGCGAGGAAGTGGCTCGACTGCCGATTGCGTTGCTGACCGAGGCGGCGCCTGCCTACGAACGTCCCGCGGCTCCGCTGCCGGAGTTCGAGGCGTTGCAGGAGCTGGAGCTCAATCAGATCCCGCCGACCGGCGACTACAATCAGGCGTTGCTCACCCTGCTGGACTCGCCCAACATCGCTTCGAAGGCCTGGGTATACCGTCAGTACGACTATCTCGTGCGCAGCAACACGGTCGTCGAGCCCGGGTCGGACGCCGCGGTCCTGCGCGTCAAGGGCACCCATAAGGGCATTGCGTTGAGCGTCGACTGCAACAGCCGCTACTGCGCCCTGGATCCGTACGTCGGTGCCATGATCGCCGTCGTCGAAAGCGCGCGTAACGTCGTGTGCGCCGGCGCCACGCCGCTGGGCCTCACCGACTGCCTCAATTTCGGCAATCCCGAAAAGCCGGCGGTCATGTGGCAGTTTGCCGAGGCGATTCAGGGGATCCGCGATGCCTGTGTGGCGCTGAACGTTCCGGTTGTCAGCGGCAACGTGAGCTTCTACAACGAGACTGAGGGGCGTGCCATTCCACCCACGCCCACGATTGCCATGGTCGGTCTGTTGGAGAACATCGAGCACCACACGACGCAGTGGTTCAAAAGCGAAGGCGACGTTATCGTGCTGCTTGGCCTGACGCGCGAAGAGCTCGGTGCGAGCGAGTACCTCGCCTTGACCCACGGGCTCATGCGCGGCGCGCCGCCGTGGATCGATCTGCAGGCCGAGACGCACGTCCAAGGCGTCTGTTCGGCGGCCATCGCCGAGGGCTTGGTCCGCTCGGCGCATGACGTGGGCGAAGGCGGGTTGGCGGTGGCTTTGTCGGAATGCTGCATCTCCGGGCCGGGGGCCGGTGTGGGCGCGGCGATCGAGCTGGAGGGCGCCATCCGGCCGGACGCGTTGCTGTTCGGCGAGAGTCAGTCGCGCATCATTCTGTCAGTGCGGCGGCGGCACCTCGGTCGCCTGCGGGAGCTGGCCACTGTGCACGAGGTGCCGGTGACCGTGTTGGGCGAGGTCCGCGGCCGCCGCTTGGTAATCAGCCCGCTCATCGACCTCGATCTGGACGAGATGCGGCGGGTATGGACGACGGCGCTGCCGAGGCGGATGCAGGCGGCGCGGGAGGGAGGCGCCGATGTTTGATCGCTTTCGCGAAGAGTGCGGTGTCGTCGGAATCTTCGGCCATCCCGAAGCGGCGAACTTCGCGTACCTGAGCCTCTACGCCTTGCAGCATCGCGGGCAGGAAGCCGCGGGCATCGTGTCGACCAACGGCGACTACCTGGTGTCGCATCGCGGCCTGGGGCTCGTCGCCGACGTGTTCAATGAAGAGATCATCCGCAAGTTGGCCGGCCATGCGGCGATCGGTCACAACCGCTACTCGACGTCGGGCCAGACGCTGCTCAAGAACACCCAGCCGTTCGTGGTCGAGTACGGGCGCGGCGGCTTGGCCGTGGCCCACAACGGCAATCTGGTCAACGCCTTGGAGCTGCGCCAACGCTTGGAAGACAGCGGCTCGATCTTCCAGTCGAACGTCGACACCGAAGTGATCATCCATCTCATCGCGGCGTCCAAAGGCGAGCGTACCGTCGATCGGATCGTCGCCGCGTTACGCGAAGTGCGCGGCGCATACTCGTTGGTGTTTCTGACGCCGCGCGAGATGGTGGCGGCGCGCGATCCCAACGGCTTCCGTCCGCTGGTGCTGGGACGCATCAAAGACGCCGTGGTGGTCGCGTCGGAGACCTGTGCCCTCGACCTGATTGATGCGACCTACGAACGCGAGATCGAGCCCGGTGAAGTCGTGCACGTCTCCGCCGCCGGCATCGAGAGTTTCCGGCCGTTCCCGGCGGCGCCGCGCACCAGCTGCGTATTCGAGTACATCTACTTCGCGCGCCCCGACAGCCGCGTCTACGACCGGAACGTGTATGAAGTGCGCAAGCAGCTGGGGCGTCAGCTCGCCGAGGAGCAGCCGGCGGAGGCCGACATCGTCATCCCGGTTCCGGATTCGGGCGTGCCGGCGGCGCTGGGCTTCGGCGAACGCGCCGGATTGCCGTTCGAGATGGGTCTGATCCGCAACCACTACGTCGGCCGCACGTTCATCGAGCCGCAGGATGCCATCCGCCATTTCGGGGTGAAGGTGAAGCTGAACGCGCAGTCGGAGGTCTTGAAGGGCAAACGCGTCGTCATCGTCGACGACTCGATCGTGCGCGGCACCACCAGCCGCAAGATCGTCCACATGGTCCGGCATGCCGGGGCGCGCGAGGTGCACATGCGGATCAGCTCGCCGCCGACCATCGGCTCGTGCTTCTACGGCGTCGACACGCCGACCACTGAGGAGCTGATCGCCTCGACGCATTCGGTCGAGGCCATCCGCGACTTCATCGGTGCCGACAGCCTCGGCTTCCTCAGCGAGCGCGGCATGTACAGCTTCCTCAAACCGGGCGAAGGCAACGGCTTCTGCGCCGCCTGCTTCACCCGGCGCTACCCCATCCCGGTCAGCGACATCGGTCGCACGCACCAGTTGCTGCTCTTCGAAGCCGGCGACCGGTAAGGCGGCAGCGTCTCCGGCTACCCGACCGATAGGAACTCGGGGACCGTGCCTTGCCCACGTAGCCGCCGCGCTGCTCTACGGAAACTCCCACGCCTGTCGCACCTCCCCGACGCGGAGCGGGTTCGAGTGCACGTAGCGGCTCAGCTCGAGGAGGTACGCGTCCTGGTCGACGTCGGTCTTATGACAAGTGCCCCGTTTATGCGGGCTATCCACCGAAGACCGCGATGAGACGCTGCCTCGCGATCGTGCTCCTCTGCCTGCTGGCAGCATGCGGCAATCGCTCTCCCGAATCGAGCTTTCCACCTGGCGATGGCGGGGAGTGCGACGCGGCCGGCTCCACGTCCGAGTCCACCCGCGCAGGCATTTTTCCGACTGCGCTCGTCGCGCTGTCGGGCAGAGGCAAGATCTTTCTCTCTTGGAGCGCGCCGCCCGGCGTATCGCTCTTCAAACTCTACCGAGGGACGAGTGCGAGGAGCGAAGACGCAGCTTCGCTCGCGACGAACGTCGGCGCGGTGAGCTATCTCGACACCGCGGTCGTGTCAGGGACTCGCTATTTCTACCGGGTTGCGATCGCCAGTCTCGCCAATGGGTGCGGCAGGTCTCCGTTCTCGAACGAGGCAAGCGCCCGGCCGATCGATGCAGACCCTGTGGGCGCATTGCAAAGCATCGTTGCGCGCGACAATCCCTTCGCTGCTCGCACCTACGTTCCGGCGGCACTCCCGACGTTCGATGTGAGCCGCCTGCCCCAACCGATCATCGACGACCATCCCGAATGGGTCGCGCTCTATGACCGGGCTTGGGAGCTTGCGTTCAAGGACCTGAAGCAACCCACGGCGACGAACGGATTCGTGTCGAATTTCATCGACCCTGCATTCCTTGGCCACATCTTTCAATGGGACACGATCTTCATGCTGCAGTTTGCCAAGTATGCGTATCCGACAGTCGAGGTCGTCGGCTCGCTGGACAACTTCTACGCCAAACAGCATTCGGATGGATTCATTTGTCGTGAGATCAACGAGGCGAACGGCAAGGACGTCTACTTTACGAGCATCGATGATGCCGCCAACCCACCGCTTTATTCTTGGGCGGAGTGGCAGCACTATCGATTCACGGGCGATCGCAGCCGGTTGGACGACGTGCTCGTGCCGATCGCGAAGCACTACGATTGGCTGAAGAGAAATCGTACCCGATCGAACGGGGCGTACTGGAACACTGGGCTCGGCGCCGGGGAAGACGATCTGCAGCGCGGCGAGCCGTACGCATGGATGGACATGACCGCGCAGCAAGCACAAAATGCCCTGTTCGCCGGCCTGATCGCGACCGCGACGGGAAACGACGCACTCGCGGCGTTCTTCTTGGACGAGTATCTCGCGCTCGGCGATCTACTGCGGGACAAGTTTTGGGATCGAAGCTCCGGAGTGTTCTCCGATCTGGGCGACGATGAGCAGCCGACGAGCGTCAAGACCGTGCTGACCTTTTGGCCACTGTTGGCTCACGTCGGCTCGTTTGCCCAGGCGCAATCGCTCGTCGGCCACTTGCAGGACCCTGCGGAGTTCTGGCGGCCGAACCTGATTCCGGTGCTCGCGGCGGACGAGCCGGGCTACACGCCGGAAGGGGAGTATTGGAATGGCTCGGTGTGGGCCCCGACCAACTACATGGCGATCAACGCCCTTCAAGGCTACGGCTTCCAAGAGCTGGCCAGCTCGGTGGCGCGGACCTATCTCGCCAACATGGCCGAGGTGTTCGCGCAGACGGGCACGATTTGGGAGCACTACGCTCCCGAGAGCGCCACCGGGGAGGGCATGAAGGACTTCGTAGGGTGGAGCGGTCTGGGCCCGATTGCGCTGCTGATCGAGAGCGTGCTCGGCGTCCATGTCGATGGCGCGTCGAACAGCGTGGTGTGGCGCCCGATGCTTCCGCTGCGAAACGGGATACAGAACCTGTCGTTTGGCAGCGCCACCGTCACACTCGCTGCGTCTCCGATCACGGACGGTCAGCGCACGTTGAGCATCACGACGAGTGCGCCGCTCCGTCTCGCGGTCGACACAGGGGTTCACCAGGCGACGTACGTTGTTCCGTCGGGTACGACAATGGTGACTGTACCGGCGAGCAGCTGGGGAGCAGATGGCTAGGTTCAGCCATTGAAGTTGGATTGAGCGGTATTGGCCGCGAAATTTGCTGGACCGAGGACTTTCGCCACCAACCTGCGTTGGCAGGAGTGGGGCTTCTTGGAGTAAGATCAACGGGACGATCTTCCATTGTATTGGGCTTCGGGCGAAGGAGGCGCACATGAAGACTGTCGACGACATCCTCAGGAAGAAGGGCGGTCACGTCTGGTCGGTTGCTCCGAACACCACGGTGTACGATACGCTGAAGCTCA
>Ga0209415_10020931_pt1 | contig 10114 bp, 9 predicted proteins | sample PeaSoiSIISIP2007_FD_187696 | JGI IMG/M metagenome (GOLD analysis project Ga0209415, IMG submission 187696) | Peat soil microbial communities from Weissenstadt, Germany - SII-SIP-2007 (SPAdes) (version 2) | ecosystem: Environmental > Terrestrial > Soil > Wetlands > Peat | place: Germany...
CCTGCCACTGCCGCCACCGGGACGCGCCGGCAACTTGGGGCCATTGCCGGCCCCGCTGGTGGGATCCGGGCCCACAGCGCCGCCCTCCGGGATCGTCAGCATCACGTTCGCCGAAAGCGCTACGCATGCGGCCTCCAAGGCCGCTACCGATCCGGCGGCCAAGGCGCCACCGCGCGATACCCGTCGCTACCTCCCGAGCGGTGCATTCACTCGGGCGCTGCTGCTGGGCGGGCTGGATGCACCCACCGGCGGGCAGTCCCAGCGCAATCCGCAGCCGGTGCTCCTGCGCCTGATGGACAACGCGGTCTTGCCCAATCACTTCCGCTCCACGGTCAAGGAATGCTTCGTAGTGGGCGCGGGTTACGGCGATGTGAGCTCCGAGCGCGCCTACATCCGCACCGAATCCCTGTCCTGCATCACCCGCGACGGCGTCGCGATCGATGTCCCGGTCAAGGGCTACGTGGCCGGCGAAGACGGCAAGGCCGGCATGCGCGGTCGGCTGGTTTCCAAACAGGGGCAGATCCTGGCCAACGCGCTGCTCGCCGGCGTGGCTAGCGGCATCGGCAGCGCCTTCCAGCAAAGCGCCACCACCTACTCGGTCTCGCCGCTCGGCTCCACCAGCACGGTGGAGCCCGGCAAGCAGCTGGAAGCCGGCCTGGGCACGGGGGTAGGCAAGGCGCTAGATCGCCTGGCCCAGTACTACATCAGCCTGGCGGAAAAGCTCTTTCCGGTGATCGAGGTCGATGCCGGTCGCACCGTCGACGTGGTGCTGACTCAGGGCATCGCCCTGCCGGGACCGCTCGATGCCGCCACGCAGGACAGCGAGGCCTATCCCCAACTCGCCGAGCGCGCGAAATTCTCAAGGAGATCCGACGATGATGACGATTGAGCCGCGCAGGCTACTGCGCGCGCCCTTGCGCGCCATTGGCCAGTTCCTGTGTGCCGCGCTGCTGGCCGCCGCGGTGGCGCTGCCCTGTCTTGCCCAGTCCGCCGCGTCGACGGCTGCGCAATCCACGCTCTCTGCCGCCACCCCCAGCCCGGACAGTGCGATGAGCGCGCGTCTGCAGGCGCTTTACCCCTCCACCCGCTTCGGCGCGGTGAATCCGACCCCATGGCCCGGCGTGTTCGAGGTGGTGATGGGTGCCAACATCGCCTACGTGGACGAGAGTGGCCAGTACTTCCTGTTCGGCCATTTCTACGACATGAAGGCGCAGCGCGATCTGACCGCTGAGCACAAGGACACGCTCGCTCGCATCGATTTCAGCACGCTGCCGCTTGCCGACGCGATGAAGGAAGTCCGAGGAAAGGGCACCCGTGTGCTGGCAATCTTCAGCGACCCGGACTGCCCCTACTGCCGAAAACTCGAATCGGACATCCGCACCCTCACCGACGTCACCATCTACACCTTCCTGATGCCCCTGGCCTCGCTGCACCCAGCGGCCCACAGCAAGGCGGTCTCGGTGTGGTGCGCCAAGGATCGCCTCGCCGCCTGGCACGCCACCATGTGGCGCGATGAGGCTCTCTCGCCTGCCGACTGCCCGAATCCGGTGGACCGCAATGTGGCGCTCGGCGAGCGCCTGGGCGTCAACGGCACGCCGACGCTGATCGCGGCCGATGGCCGGGTGCTGCCGGGCGCGGCGGGCAAGGAGCAGCTCGAGGCCTGGCTCGCTCGATCCACGGCAAGCGCGCAGGGCGCGCCCCAGCCTGAGGCCCTGGCTCGATGAGCGAGATCGCACGAATCCCGGCCATCGGGCTCGCAGCGGTCACCACGGCCCTGGCCCTGGGCGGCTGTGCCTCGACCCTGTCCGGGGTCGGTGGCGCGGAGAACTATGCCTGCAAGGCCCCCGTCGGCGCCCAGTGCACGTCGGTGTCCGGCGTCTATACCAATGCGACGCACAGCGCCTCGAACGCTACCAAGGCGCCAAAGCAATCTGCCGCGCCGATCGCCATGAGTCGCTACTTTGACGCCATCCCTGTGACCCCGGTGCTGGCCGGCAACCAAGCACCTTCCGCTGCGGGAAGGGCGAGCCAACCCGGCAAAACTCCCGCGGCGGCGTTGCCCGCGAACTCCGCTTCTCCGCCCAACAAGGCGCCCGCCACCGCGATCACCCCCAGCAACGCACCCGCAGCGCCCGCCGCTCCGGCCCTGCGCACGAACCCGCGCGTGCTGCGGCTGTGGATCGCCCCCTGGGAGGACAGCGACGGCGATCTGCACGACGCCTCTTTCGTGCACGTCGTCGTGGACACCGGTCGCTGGCTGATCGAGCGGGTCCGCCCGGCCTCGCGCTCCCGGATCGATGTCGCCACACCGCCGCTCACGCAGCCCTCCCCGGCGGTGGCCCCAACGAGCGATGCGACCTCGCCGAATTCGGGCGGCGCAACGCCGCTGAACCTCGGGCCCGCCCCGGATTCTTCCTCTGCGGAGCGATGAGCGTGCTGCGCAACCTGATCCACGATCTCGAATCGGCCTTGAGCCACGCTCGCGCCGGAGATCTGCTGCCCGGCCCGAACGCAGGTCGCAATGCGATCAGCGTCGATGCCGTGAGCTTCTCGCACTGGCTGCCCTACCGCGCCTACCTCGAGGACCGCCAGGTGTTCGTCAACCGGGATGCGCTGGGCTTTTGCCTGGAGGTACGTCCGCAATCCGGGGCGGACGAAGAGATGTCGCGTGTGCTGACCGCGCTGTATGCCGCATCGCCGGCCGGCACAGGCATCCAGTTCCACCTGCTCGGGAGTCCCGATATCCGCGGCGCGCTCGGACGCTATGCCGAGCTGCGCCTGCCTGACGATGTTGTACCGGAATTCGACGAGCGCGGCCGCTCGGGTCGGCACACCAACATCCATCGCACCATGGCCAGGCGCCGGGTCGGCCACTACCTCGCCGGCACCCGCAATTCGCTGCTCGCCAACCAAAGCTATCTGTTGCGGGATTTCCGGCTGGTGGTGAGCGTCTGCCTGCCTGGCGGAATCGAGAATCTTAGCCGCATCGATGAAACGCTGCTGCTTCGCGATGGCATGCGGGCAACCCTGCACGCGGCAGGCTTTCCGTCGCGGGCGTGGGCGGCCACCGAACTCATCAACTGGGTCTCGGCATTGCTCGATCCTCACCGCCAGGGTGGCGAGTGCCTGCCGCTCACCTACGACCCCGGCCGCGAACTGCGCGACCAGGTGATCGATAGGGCAACACGCCTGTCCATCCGCCCGACCGGGATCGAGCTCAGCAATCCGGCCGAGGAGGAGTCCCGCGATCTGCGGCTCTTGTCGGTTCGCTCATTTCCGCCGCGCTTCGCACTCTGGAATATGGGCAGCCTGATCGGGGACCTCTATCAGGCCACGCTCCAGTACCCCTGCCCGTTCATGATCACGCTGGGCGTGCATGTGCTCGACGCCGAGGCCACACGCAACTGGGCCTATCTGAAGGCCGCGCGCGCGACGACGAACGCGACGAGCTACATGGCGCGCTTCCTACCCGACATGCAGGAGCGCAAGGCCGACTGGGACATCGTGTTGAAGGCGATGGACGACGGCCAGCAGCTGGTGGATCTGCACCACCAGGTCGCCCTCTTCGCTCCACCCCGCGAAATGGCCCGCGCGGAGCAGGCCGCCCGCTCGATATTCCGTGCGCGCGGTTTCGAACTCTCGCGCGACACGATGATGATGGCCCAGGGGCTGATCGGCTCGCTGCCGATGACGATGTCTGCTCCGTTTCATGCCGATCTGGCGCGCATGAAACGTGTGACCACCAAGACCTCGGCCAACGCGGTGCATCTGGCGCCGCTCCTGGCCGAATGGCAGGGCACCGGCACGCCGGTGCTGGTGTTCGGCGGGCGCCGCGGCCAGGTCATGCAGATCGACGTCTACGACAACCCGGCCGGCAACTACAACGTGGCCATCGCCGGCACCTCCGGTTCCGGCAAGTCGCTACTGCTCAACGAAATCGCCGCCTCGTATCTGGGCACGGGCGCGCGGGTGTGGATCATCGACGTGGGCCGCTCCTACGAGAAGGCCTGCCGCAACTTCGGCGGCAGCTTCATCGAATTCACCGAGCGCGCCGGACTCTCGCTCAACCCCTTCACCTTCGTCGACGACATCGACGAGGACATGGAGCTGCTGCAGCCCCTGCTCGCGCAAATGGTCTCGCCGCGCGAACCGCTGGAGGGCTTTCAGTATTCGACGTTGGGCGCGGCCATCAAGAAGACCTGGAAGGCCAAGGGCCGTGGCATGACGGTCTCGGACGTGCACGATCTGCTCGCCACCGGGCGCATCGATGACGAAGAGCCTACCGACGGTCAGGCCCGCGCGGAACCCGACCGACGGCTCAAGGACCTCGCGGCCATGCTGCACCCGTACACGCGAGACGGCGCCTACGGCAAGTACTTCCAGTCGGATGCCACCATCGATTTCAGCAGCGACTTCATCGTGCTCGAACTCGAAGAGCTCAAGGCCAAGAAGGATCTGCAGACGGTCGTCCTGCTCATCGTCATGTACCGCATCACCCGCGAGATGTACTTCTCGCGCGATCGCAAGAAGATCGTGATCATCGACGAGGCCTGGGACCTGCTCTCGGGCGGTGCGACGGCCGAGTTCATCGAAGCGGGCTACCGCCGGGCGCGCAAGTACAAGGGCGCCTTCATGTCGGCCACTCAAGGTGTCGACGACTACTACCGCAACCCGGCTGCCAAGGCAGCCCTCGACAACTCCGACTGGATGTTTCTGCTGCGCCAGAAACCCGAGTCCATCGAGCAGATGGACAAGCTCGGCCAGCTCACCATGGATGACGCCATGAAGCGGCTCTTGCAGTCGCTGCGCACCGAGCACGGCGCCTATTCCGAGCTTTTCATCCACTCGCCGGCCGGCAACGGCATTGGCCGGCTCGTCGTCGACCCATACAGCCTGCTGCTCTTCAGCAGCCGTGCCGAGGATTTCAGCGCGATCGGCGCCAAGCGCGCGGCCGGCATGACCGTCTCGCAGGCCATCGATGCGGTGCTGCGCGACCGGGGACTCGCATGACCAGGCGCGAGGCGGCACTGCTCATGGGCATCAACGCACTGGTGAGCGCCGTGCTCGTCGCGGGATCGCACTGGCTGTCGCCCTCACAGAAACCCGCCATCGCAGTCCTCGATGTCGCCGAACTCTATCGTCTGAAGGAAAGCCAGGTCGCCGCCGTGCTGGTCAAGCGTGAGACGAGTGATGCCGAACGGGTCACGGCCATCCAGCGCGCGGCAGCCTTCGGCACCGACATGACGGCGCTGATCGAAGCGCTACCGGTGGAGTGTGGATGTCTGGTGCTGACCCGCGGTGCGGTGGTGGGCTCGGGCGCGCGCCTGACGGATCTCACGCCAGACGTTCGTCGCCGGCTTGGCTTGTAGGTGCGTCCATGGAACGATACCGCGATTCCCCTTCCGTCCTTGAAGTCCCCGGGACCGCAAGCCGCCCCAGGTCCTGGCCGATGGCCGTTGTCCATCGTCGTAGCGGCCGAACCCTCGGCATCGTCCTCACCCAGCATCTGCTGCGCTGGGGCCTGGCCTACCTGCTGCTGACCGCGTCCTGCGTGTGGTTTGGGGTGCACTACCGGTTCGGCCTAAACGTCACCGAGAGCCTGCCCTACCGACTCTTCCTGATCCACAAGGGCGAGTTGCCCGAGCGCGGCCAATACATGGCCTTTCGCTGGCGCGGCGGAGGCCCCTATCCGGCCGGATCCACCTTCGTGAAGGAGGTCGCCGGCATGCCGGGCGACGAGGTGAGCCGCGTCGATCGCGACTTCTTCGTCAACGGCCACGCCATGGGCGAAGCCAAATCCATCAGCCGCGACGGTATGACGCTTGAGCCCGGCCCCGCCGGGACGCTGCCCGCCGGCGCCTACTACGTGCACTCCCCCCACCCCGACAGTCTGGATTCGCGCTACGCGCTGACCGGCTGGGTATCGCAGACGCAACTCATCGGGCGAGCCTATGCGATCTTCTGATCGGCCGGACGGCCCCAAAGACGCCACGACGTCCACCGCGCGCTGCCTGCCAGCTCGCCACATCGCGCTGATCCTGGCGCTGGCGCTCACTGCGGCCGGTGGTGCATGCGCCGAGGATCTGGGCGTCATCGGACCGGTCTACGCCATCGCCGAACCCAGCCTGCTGGAGGTGATTCGCTCACGCCTGCGCGAGATGGAGGCCAGCGGTGAGCTCGCCCGCCTGCAGCGCGAGAGCCAGGCGCACATCCGCAGCGAGATCGAGCAGCCAGCGCCGGTGGCCGGCGTCACGCGGACTATCCAGGTGCGCAGCTTCGAATTCGACCCCAGCATCGAAGCGCCCTACCCGATCACCGATGCCGATGGTCGCGTCGTCGTGGCCCCCGGCACGCGGGTCAATCCGCTCGATGTGGTGGCGCTGTCTCGACCGTTGCTCTTCATCGACGCCCGCGATGCGACGCAGGTGGATGAGGCGCAGCAGCTCATGAGCGAGCGCCACGGCCAGATCAAGCTCATCCTGACCGGCGGCTCCTACCTCGAGCTCATGCGCCGCTGGAAACAGCCGGTCTATTTCGACCAGCAAGGCCGGCTCACGACCCAGCTCGGAATCCGCCATGTGCCCGCGCTCGTCACGCAGGCCGGCAAACGGCTGCACATCGATGAACTGCTCTAGTGCCAACCGCCACTGCGGCCGATGGCTCGGCGCGCTCGTCGCGCTGCTAGCGAGCCTCCTGCTCGCGGTGCCGGCGGTCGCCGGGCCCACCTGCCACGGCCAGTTCATGAACCCGATCACCGACATCTGCTGGAGCTGCATGTTTCCGTTGACCATCGGCTCGACACCGATCATCTCCGATGGCCAGCCCGATATCGGCAATCCGTCCTCACCCGTGTGCTATTGCAGCAACCCACCGCGGATCGGTGTGGCGATCGGCTTCTGGGAGCCGGTCCGCATGGTCGATGTCACGCGCACGCCGTTTTGCATGGTCGGTCTGGGTGGCCTCGCCATCGATCCCGGCATCGCTGTGCCACGCGGCGCGCAGGTTGGCCACGACGCCCAGACCCGCAACAGCTTCTACCAGGTGCACTGGTACGCCAATCCCATTCTGAGCTGGCTGCAAGTGCTGCTCGACTTCCCGTGCCTGGAGAAGGGCTCACTCGATCTCGCCTATCTGACCGAAGTCGATCCGCTGTGGGCAGACGATGAACTAGCCGCGATCCTGAACCCCGAGGCGGTGCTGTTTGCCAACGTGGTCGCCCAGGCCGCCTGCGCGGCGGACTGCGTCGCGGCCAGCGCCGGCATGCCTCTGGCAAGTCTCTTCTGGTGCGCCGGCTGCCAGGGATCGATCTATCCGATGACCGGCCACGTCACCGCCCATGTGGGCGATGTGCAGGCGTCGGTGCTACTGGCCGAGCGCATGACCGCCAAGATGCACCGCCAACTCACCACCTTTGATGGTGCGGGTACGCAAGGTCTGTGCGGCTACTACCCGCTGCCGATCATGGACAAGACCCACTACAAGCTGCAGATGGTCTATCCGGTGCCCAACACCCAAAAGCTCTCCGGACAGTGCTGCCAGCCCTATGGGCGCACCACGATGCTCTGGGGCGCCGGCAAGGCCTTCCCGGTGAGCGGCGAAGACTTCGCCTACCAAATCTTCCGCAAGAGGAACTGCTGTGCCGGCGCCTACTGACCGCCCAAGCCGGCACTTGCTTGCCGGCGGGCTTGCCGTCGCCCTACTCATGCCCTGTTGGGCCTATGCCCAGACGACGTCCTGGCCAGGGCTCGAGGACATGGCGCGCGCCCGTAATGCCCATCCATTCCCAACGCCAGCGCAGATCGAGGCCCAACCACAACGCGCCGTGCCGCGCATCCCCTCCGACGCGGCGGCCACCCCAACGCCTTCCGCGGCCATCGACATCGCCGCCATGGCGCGACAAGGCGCGCAGCTCGCAGCACCCTCCAACCATGCTGCGGCGCCAGGCACGCTACGCATCTTCATCACGCTCGACATGCCGCGCGGCAGTCTGCAGCGCCTCGTCGATCAGGCATCACAATCCGGCGCCGTGCTGGTGCTGCGCGGACTCAAATCCCAGTCGCTGCGCGAAACGCTCGCCGCAGTTAGCGACTTGATCGGGGACCGGAAGGTGGCCTGGGTGATCGATCCCGATGCCTTCGCACGGTTCGGCGTGGCAATCGCCCCCACCTTTGTCCTCACGCTGGCTGACGAAGGCGCGAGCGGGCGTGACATGGCGAACGCCGACGCCAGCGAAAGCAACCCAACCCGATGCGACAGTACTTGCTCGGCATCCACCGCCTTCGTGCGAGTGGCCGGGGATGTCAGCCTCGATTACGCGCTCGATGCAATCGCCCGCCGCAGTCCTGCGGCCGCTCTGCGCGCGACGGCCCTCCTCCAAAGGATGCACAAGTTGTGAGCCCGCGACGGATTGCCGGAATCTTCATCGCGGTGCTGGCGGGTGCCTGGCTACCTGCAGGGCACGCGCAGTCGCTCTCGGATGCCTTCAACCAGGGCGCCGCCCTGGGGCGCAGCGGCAATACCGCCGCCCAGGGCCAGATCAACGGCACGACCGCGCAATCGAACGTGCCCGGCTACACCGCCAGCCCGCCGCAGGCCTCGTATTTTGGCAACCCCGGCATCTCGGCACCCGCCGCCGCGGCAGCCAACGCCTGTGCCGCCGGACCAGGCAATGCCGCGGGCTTCGGCTCGCAAGCGTGCAACGCGGTCAATTTCTCGCAGACCAATCCCACGCGCCGGCCGAATTTCACGATCGCGCCCAACGATCCGCTGTTGACCGGCGGCAAGACCATCACCGCGGACCCACAGGCCATCGCCGGCAACATCGCCGGCGCCTACAGCGGCTGCACCGTCCAAACCTCGACCCAGCCCGCCATCTTCCAGACCGAGATCTGCCATCAGTACCGCACGATGGACACGCTCTCCTGCGACAAGGTGCTGGTCGTCACCCCCGTCCAGACCCCGGGCTGCAGCGTGGGCCAGTTTCTCACCCGCGTCACGGCCGATCCATGCCCCTCCTGCGTCGACTACCTCGCCTACGACTTCACCTGCGGCGCCAACGACTACGTGATGCACGTCTTCACGATCGACAAGAGCACGGGCGGCGTCTACAGCGATCTGGGAACGCTGAACGTTCCTGGGACGCTGAACGCGCAAATCCCGAAGACCCCGGGCCCCACACAGATCAACGGCACCTACTGCTACCAGACCTACTACAGCCAGTCCTGTTCCGGGGCGAACTGCTCCATCGGCGCCTGGTTTTCCAATCCCTGCCAGGGCACGAGCTACTACGGCGTGAGCACCTTTGCCATGCCGACCACGGTGAACTTCACCGACACCTGGGACGACCAGTGCGCGGCGCTGGAGGCGCGCGCGCAATGAGGAAGCTCTGGCCGCGATTCCAAGGATGGGCTACCGCCGCCCTGCTGCTGGCCACAGGCACCGTCGCTCAGGCCGCCGACTGCGTCAAAGCCTCCGAGACCTGCGTCGATGGCCCGGCCACCCACAACATCGGCGGCTACCCGGTCTACCGCGATTGCTGGCGCTACACGGATCAGTACACCTGCGTGTCCGCCACCACCACCGATGACTGCCAACCGCTGCGCGACCGCGGTTGCAGCCAGGTGGGATCGACCTGTATCGACACCAATGCCCAGGGCGCATGCATGGTCTACGAGCAGACCTGGCAGTGCCGGGTGGGCGGTGGGGGCACGTCCACGGTGACCAATTGCGGCAGCCAGCAGTTCTGCCTGGACGGCCACTGCTTCGACGCCTCCCATGCACCGGATCCAGACTTTGCGCGGGCCGTGACCGGACTCGAAGTGCAGCGCGAGGCAGGCAAATACATCGACCCCAACAGCCTGGTCGTCTTCCAGGGCTACGACAACCGTTGCCGCAAGAAGCTCTTCGGTCTCGTCAATTGCTGCAAGGGCGGCGGAACCAGCGGATCGCTGTTCACCAACTACAGCCTCATTTCCGGCGCCGGCAGTCAGCTGGTAGGTGCCGTGGGCTCCACCTACACCTACGACGCCCTGTTCACCTCGGATGCCCCGGATTTCGTGATCTCTGGCTTCGAGACCCTGTTTGGTGCCGGTGGCGGCTCGTCGGCGCTGGCGGG
>Ga0209415_10020932_pt1 | contig 10114 bp, 9 predicted proteins | sample PeaSoiSIISIP2007_FD_187696 | JGI IMG/M metagenome (GOLD analysis project Ga0209415, IMG submission 187696) | Peat soil microbial communities from Weissenstadt, Germany - SII-SIP-2007 (SPAdes) (version 2) | ecosystem: Environmental > Terrestrial > Soil > Wetlands > Peat | place: Germany...
CGTCGGCCATCTTCGTGATCTTCGTGACCGCGGTCTGGCCCATCCTCATCAACACCGCGGTGGGCGTGTCGGGGATCTCACGCGACTACCTGCAGGTGGCCGACGTCTACCAGGTGCGCGGATTCCGGTTCTTCCGGTTGATCCTCCTGCCCGCCGCGGCCCCCTTCCTGTTCACCGGACTGCGCATCGGGATCGGGCTCGCGTGGCTGGCCATCGTGGCCGCCGAGATGCTCACGGGGGGCGTGGGGGTGGGCTTCTTCCTGTGGGACTGCTGGAACGCCGGGCACCTCACGGACATCTTCGTCGCGGTCGCGGAGATCGGCCTGGTGGGCTTCGCCCTGGACCGGGCCATCGCCGGCCTCGCCAAACTCGTCGGCGCCACCGCCTGACCCCTGGGAGCACATCATGCATGAAGACAGATTCGTCGAATTCTCCAAGGTGGACCAGGTGTTCGGCACCGGGGCCACGGCCTACCACGCCCTGGCTGGCGTGGACCTCCGGATCGCCAAGGGACAGTTCGTGTCCATCATCGGCCATTCGGGCTGCGGCAAGAGCACCCTCCTGAACCTGGTGGCCGGACTCTCCAAGCCGACCTCGGGTTCCACCCTGGTGGGCGGGAAGCACGTGACCGGTCCCGGCCTGGACCGGGCCGTGGTGTTCCAGCAGCACGCCCTCCTTCCCTGGCTCTCCGTGGAAGACAACGTCCGCCTGGGGATCGACAGCCGCTATCCGGAAAAGGACCTGGCCTGGCGCACGGAAAGGGCGCGCCACTACGTGGAGATGGTGGGACTCGCGCCCCACGCCAAGAAGAAGCCCTCCGAGATCTCCGGCGGCATGAAGCAGCGCGCCGGCATCGCCCGGGCCTTCGCCGTGGACCCCCAGGTGCTGCTGTTGGACGAGCCGTTCGGTGCCCTGGACGCGCTCACCCGCGGGATCATGCAGGACGAACTCGTGCGGCTCTGGGAATCCGACCGCAAGACCGTGATCATGATCACCCACGACGTGGACGAGGCCGTGTACCTGTCCGATCGGATCGTGCTCATGACCAACGGTCCCCGCGCCACCATCCACGAGGTCCTGGACGTGCCCATGTCGCGACCCCGCGACCGCGAGACCCTGCTGGAAGACCACGACTACGTGCGGGTCCGCAAGGAGCTGGTCCACTACCTGACATCCACTCGCCACCGCGAAGCGGCGTGAAGGGAGAATGAACATGGCCAACGAATCAGATCGCCCGGAATCGACATCCACCTCCGTCCTGGTGGTGGGTGCGGGGATGGTGGCCTCGCGCTTTTGCGAGACGCTGGTGGAGCTTTTGCCCACGGCGAAGATCACCCTGGTGGGGGAGGAGCCTCGGTCTCCCTACGACCGGGTCCACCTTTCCGGACTCTTCTCCGGCCAGGTGCCCGGCGACCTGGAGATGCTCCCCAACGCCTGGTACCAGGAGCACGGGGTGGAGCTGGTCCTGGGCGACAAGGTGGTTGCGTTGGATCCCGCCACCCGGTGCGCGACCACCGTATCCGGTCGGAAACTGACCGCCGACCACGTGGTCTTGGCCACCGGATCGGCGCCCTTCGTGCCGCCGTTGCCGGGCCGCGACCTGCCCGGTTTCTTCGTGTACCGCACCGTCGAGGACGTGGAGGCCATCAAGTCCTGGGGCGCGAAGTGCAAGGAGGGCATCGTCATCGGCGGCGGCCTGCTGGGCCTGGAAGCCGCCAAGGCGCTTGTGGACCTGGGACTTTCCACCACGGTGATCGAATTCGCCTCGCGCCTCATGCCCCGGCAACTGGACGAGGCGGCTTCGGCCCTCCTCAAGCGGAGCATCGAGGCCCTGGGCGTGGTGGTCCGGCTGGACGCGCGCAGCGAAGCCATCGCGGGAGAGGAGAGGGTGGAAGGATTGCGGATGGCGGGGGGCGAGATCGTCCCGGGCCAGATCGTGGTGGCTTCCGCTGGAATCCGTCCCCGCGACGAATTGGCCAAGGCCTCCGGGATCGCCATGGGGGAGCGCGGCGGGATCGCGGTGGACGATTCCATGCACACCTCGGCGCCGGGTGTCTGGGCCATCGGGGAATGCGCCCTGCACAAGGGCATGATCCACGGCCTGGTGGCGCCCGGGTTCCGCATGGCGGAAGCCGCCGCCCACGACATCGCGGGGCTTTCGCGCCCCTTCCCTGGCTACAACGCCGCCACCAAGCTGAAGCTTTTGGGCGTGGACGTGGGGTCCATCGGGGACGCCGTGGCGGAAGGAGATGCTTTCGAAGACCTGGTGGTCTCCCATCCGCGCAAGGGCATCTACCAGAAGATCGTCTGGAAGACCTCCACCCGCGCGCTCCACGGCGCGGTGCTGGTGGGCGACCTGGAACCCTTCGGCGAGCTTTCGGCCCTGTTGGAGAGCGGAGAGCCGGTGCCGGACGATCCCCGCACCCTGCTGGCGCCGGCAAGTGCCGGGTCTCCTTCCGACGATCCCATCATCTGCAATTGCGAGAACATCCGGCGCTCCAAGATCGTGGCCGCCGTGGACGCGGGATGCAGCGCCCTGGGCGAGATCAAGAAATCCACCCGCGCCTGCTCCGGATGCGGGAGCTGCGCCCAGGCGGTGACCGGGATCCTGCACAAGCGCCTCTCGGAAAAGGGCATCACGGTCAACAAGTCCCTTTGCGATCACTTCCCGCACACCCGCGCCGAACTGTTCGACCTCTGCTGGAAGGAAGGGATCAAGAGCTTCCAGGACCTCGTCGAAAGGCACGGAAACGGGGGACTGGGCTGCGAGATCTGCAAGCCGGTGGCGGCCTCCATTTTCGCGAGCCTGTGGAACGGACATGTGATCTCCGGGGGGCGCGACGCCCTCCAGGACTCCAACGACCGGTTCCTGGCCAACATCCAGAAGAACGGGACCTACTCGGTGATCCCGCGCATTCCCGCCGGGGAGATCACCCCGGACAAGCTGCGCGTGATCGCCGACGTCGCGGCCAAGTACGAGCTCTACACCAAGATCACCGGGGGCCAGCGCATCGACCTCCTCGGCGCCCGCCTGGAGCAGCTCCCCTCCATCTGGCGCGAACTGGTGGACGCGGGGTTCGAGTCCGGACACGCCTACGCGAAGTCGGTGCGGACCGTGAAGTCCTGCGTGGGAAGCACCTGGTGCCGCTTCGGGGTCCAGGACGCGGTGGGCTTGGCCATCGCCATCGAGGAGAGGTACAAGGGGATCCGATCGCCCCACAAGCTCAAGTTCGCGGTGTCGGGATGCGCCCGCGAATGCGCCGAGGCCCAGGGCAAGGACGTGGGGGTGATCGCCACGGAGAAGGGCTGGAACCTCTTCGTGTGCGGGAACGGCGGCATGAAGCCACGCCACGCGGAACTGCTGGTCCAGGATCTGTCCGAGAGCGAGGTGCTGCGGATCGTGGACCGCTTCCTGGTCTACTACATCCGCACCGCCGACCGGCTCACCCGCACCGCGGTGTGGCTGGACGAGATCGGCGGGATCGAGCACGTCCGCGGCGTGGTGCTGGACGACTCGCTGGGCATCGCGACGCAGTTGGAGGCGCAGATGGAGGACCTGGTGAAGGGATTCCAGTGCGAATGGAAGACCGCCCTGGAGAACCCCGACATCCTGCGGCGCTTCAGGGCCTTCGCCAACGACCCGCGCCCCAATCCCGCCATCCGTTTTTCCACCGAGCGCGGCCAGCGCGTCCCCGCCTGAGGAACCGAAAATGGAAACCATGGAGATGCTCGAGTTGGAAATGGTCCAAGAGAACGACGCCGTCGAGACGGGCTGGACCCGGGTCTGCGACCTCCGCGACCTCTCGACGGGATCCGGGACCTGCGCCAGGGCGGGGGGAGCGCAGGTGGCGGTGTTCCGGATCTCGGACGATGAATTCCGGGCCGTGCAGAACATCTGCCCCCACTCCGGAGCGCCCGTGCTCCACCAAGGACTGGTGGGGGACCACAACGGCGTGGCCAAGGTGACCTGCCCGCTCCACAAGAGGTCCTACGACCTGACGGATGGACACAATCTGTCCGGAGAGGGCGGGAAGATCCGGACCTGGCCGGTTCGCATCCAGGACGGCGCCGTCTGGGTGGGGAGCCGTTGAGATGGTCCCGGTGGCGGAGCTGGACCGGATCCTCTCCGATCTGGCCGTGCCGATCCGCGTCCGGCAGGCGGACCTGGATTCGGCCCTGGGCGAAGTCCTCGCCCAGGCGGTGGAGGCCGACCGCGACATCCCACCCTTCGATCGCGTGTGCATGGACGGCTACGCCCTGCGCTGGGACGAGTGGACCGCCGGGCGCCGGGAATTCGCGGTGTCGGGCTCCTCGCCCGCGGGGGCGGAACGCCATCCGGGACCCCTCCCCGGGAGCTGCGTGGAGGTGATGACGGGTGCGCCCTGCCCCTCGGGGTGCGATCTGGTGGTCCGGCTGGAAGACGCCCTTCCCCGCGATCACGGAGTGTTCCTGGATCCTTCCAAGGTGGTGCGCGGCCAGAATCTGGCCTGGCGCGGGAGCGACGCCCGGGCCGGCAAGGTCCTCTTGGAGGAAGGGTGTCGGCTGGGTCCCGCGGAGATCGGCATCCTGGCCTCGGTGGGCGCGCAAGCGGTCCCGGTGCGATGCCGCCCCGAGATCCGCGTGGTTTGCACCGGCGACGAGCTGGTGGACGTGGACAAGGCGCCGCTCGCCCACCAGATCCGGCGCTCCAACGACCGGTTCCTGACCTCGGCCTTGAGGGCGCGGGGGCAGGGTGCGGTCCCGTCCACCCATCTTCCCGACGACCCCGAACTGCTGGAGGCCGGCCTGGGCGTGCTGCTGGGACAAGCGGATGTCCTGCTGGTCGCGGGGGGAGTCTCGGCGTCCCGTCGGGACTTCGTGCCCGGAGTCCTGGAGGGATTGGGTTGCCGGTGTCTGGTCCACGGCGTGGCGCAGAAACCGGGCAAACCCCTCTGGGTGGGCACTGGACCGAAGGGTCAGATCGTGTTCGCCTTGCCGGGCAACCCCGTCGCGGTGGCCGCCTGCTTCGCCCGGTACGTGTTGGGCGTTCTCCGGCGCCCCGAACCCCTGGTTCGCACCGCCCGCCTGGAGGCGCCCACCGCCGGTCTCCCTTCCATGACGCGATTTGTCGCCGCCCACCTTCGCGACGATGGAGCCGGAGGCGTGGTGGCCCTTGAATCGCGCGGAAACGGTTCGGGGGATTTCCTCCACCTGACCGGTGCCGAGGGATTCCTGGAGATCCCGCCGGGAAAGGTCCTGCAGGCCAGATCGGTCGCGAGGTTCTGGCCGTGGTAGCCCCAGCTCCGGCGGTGGGACTCCGGCCCTTTCTGCATCGGGTGGACCCCCACGGCCGACCCCTGCGCAAGCTCCGCATCTCGCTGACCGAGGCCTGCAACTTCCGCTGCCTCTACTGCATGGCACCGGACCAGTCCGACCCTCCTTCCACCGGTCTTCTCCCTCCCGCAGAGGTCCACCGCTTGGCGGGGATCCTGGTGGATCTGGGAGTGGAGGCCATCCGCCTCACCGGGGGGGAACCCACGGTGCGCCGCGAGTTCGGAGAGATCGCGCGGTCGTTCCACGACCTGTCCGCGGAGAAGGGCCTCACCACCAACGGACACCGTTTGGAATCCGTCGTGCCGGACCTGGTGGCGGGCGGGTTCCGCTCCGTGAACGTCTCGCTGGACAGCCTGGATCCAGCCAATTTCCGTCGCATCGCCCGCGCAGGGGATCTGGGGCGCGTGCTGGACGGCATCCGCGCCGCGCGCGCCGCGGGACTGCGCGTCAAACTCAATTGCGTGGTGCTGCGCGGGATCAACGACCACGAGATCCCCGCCTTCCACGACTTCTCCGCGGACACCGGGATCGAGATCCGGTTCCTGGAGATGATGCGGATCGGACCCGCCAGGGCCTTGCAGGCGGACCACTTCCTGTCCACCGCCTCCATCCTGCAGGCACTGGAGTCCCACGCGGGGCTCCTGGACGATCTCCCGGCCGCCGCCGATTCCACCGTCTTCCGGAAGCGCAGCCGCGCCGGGGCGTTCCTGGGATTCATGGCGAGCGAAACGGACGCCTTCTGCGGGACCTGCTCCCGGCTGCGTCTATCCGCCCGCGGGATCCTGCACCCCTGCCTCTTCCGCGACGACGGAACGGACCTGCGGGGAGCATCCGAGACCGAAATTCGCGAGCGGATCCGCAAGGTGGCTCCGCTCAAACCCGTGCACCGGTTGCCCGACATCGCGCGGCCCATGCACAGCATCGGAGGATGAAATGGCGGAACCGCACCTGACCCATCTGGACGACCGCGGCCTGCCCGGCATGGTGGACGTGACGGGAAAATCGGACACCACCCGGACCGCCCGAGCCCAGAGCCGGGTCCGGCTGCCGGCACGATTGCGCGAGCTCTTCCAGGACGGCGAGATCCGCTCCCCCAAGGGGGCGGTGGTGCAGACCGCGATCCTCGCCGGAACCATGGCGGCCAAGCGGACCTCGGATCTGATCCCCCTGTGCCATCCGCTCCCTCTGGGGCGGGTGAAGTTCGAGACGCGCATGGAACACGACGAACTCGTGATCGAATGCGAATGCGCCTGCCACGGGCCCACCGGGGTGGAGATGGAAGCCCTGACCGGTGCCACGGTGGCGGCCTTGACGGTGTACGACATGGGGAAGGCGATCTCGCACGAAATCGAAATCCGGGCCACCCGGCTCCTCTGGAAGACCGGGGGCAAGTCGGGACCATCGGCCTTCGCCGCCGCACCGCTCAAGGGACTGGTCCTGGCCGGAGGGGCCAGCCGCCGCATGGGTCGGGACAAGGCGAACCTTTCCTACGGGGACCGCCCACAGGCCGCCCGGGCCTTCGATCTCCTGTCCGGCTTCTGCTTGGAGGTGCGGGTGGCCCGCGCCCCGGAACAGGAGGCACCCTTGGGGATCCCGCCAGACGCCGTGTTGCGCGACCGGTTCCTGGGATTGGGCCCGCTGGGCGGAATCCTCACGGCGCTGACCACCGACCGCGAGACGGCGTGGCTGGTGGTCGCCTGCGATCTTCCTCTTCTGTCCCCGGGAACCTTGGAGGTCCTGCTGCGCGATCGCGATCCGTCGGCCATCGCGACGGCCTACCTGGATCCGGCGGGAATCCACCCCGAGCCGCTCTGCGCCATCTGGGAGCCCTCCGCCCTGCCGGTCTGCCTTTCGTCCCTGGCCGAAGACAGAACCTGCCCGAGACGGATCCTCGCCTCGGCCCGGACCAGGCTCCTTCCCGCCCCCGGGATGGAACTCGCCAACGCCAACACCCCCGCCGAACGCGCGCAGCTGCTGGAGGTGGTGTCATGACCATCGAATTGACCTGGTTCTCCGTCCTTCGCGAGAGGGTGGGGAAGGACCAGGAAGAGGTCGAATTCGAAGGAGGATCCGCACGCGAGCTCTATGCGCGGCTGGACGCGCTGCACGGATTCGATCTCCCCATCCGGAATCTTCGCGTGGCCGTGAACGATTCCTTCGCCGATTGGGACCTCGCGCTTTCCGACCGGGACCGGGTGGTGTACATCGCGCCGGTGGGGGGCGGATGATGGAACTGTTCTCCCTGCGATCCACTCCGCTGGACCCCTGCGAACTTGTGCGCACCGTGGCCGACCGATCGGCCGGGGGATTCGTCTCCTTCGAGGGGTGGGTCCGCGACCACCACGAGGGGCGGTGGGTGGACCACCTGGAGTACGAAGCCTATCCCGCGCTGTGCCTGAGCGCGGGGACGGAAATCGTCCGAGAGGCCATGGAACTGTTCTCCTTGCGCAAGGCCCGCGCCGTGCACCGGACCGGGATGCTCGCCATCGGGGAGATCGCCGTGTGGGTGGGCGTCTCCACCGACCACCGCTGGGAGGCGTTTGGGGCCTCGGAGTGGATCATCGACCGGATCAAGCACGAACTCCCGATCTGGAAGAAGGAGTTCTACCCGGACGGAAGCTCCGTCTGGGTGCGCTGCCAGGCGTGTTCGGGACACCCGGTGGCCGCGTGAAGCCTGTCCTTTCCGACCTTCTGGACGATGTCTTCCGGGAGCGCGACGCCTGGACCGCGGTGGAATCGTTCTCCGCCTGGCACCAAGAGGGGCACGCCAACGCCGACCACTACGCGGGGCTGGTGCCTCTCACGGCTCCGGTCCCGGGCGAGCGCTACGCCTTCGAGGTGGACCTGGACAAGTGCTCGGGTTGCAAGGCCTGCGTCACCGCCTGCCACAGCCTGAACGGCCTGGACGAAGAAGAATCCTGGCGCCAGGTGGGCCTGCTGCGCGAACCGGGCCTGGCCGCGCAGTTCACCGTGACCAGCTCCTGCCACCACTGCGACGACCCCGCCTGCGCCAACGGCTGCCCCACGCTCTCCTACGAGAAGCTGGACAACGGGATCGTGAAACACCTGGACGACCAGTGCATGGGCTGCCGCTATTGCGAATGGACCTGCCCCTACGGAGCCCCCCAGTGGAACGCCGAGCGGGGGATCGTGCGCAAGTGCGATCTCTGCCATTCGCGTCTGCGCGAGGGCGAGGCTCCCGCCTGCGTCCAGGCCTGCCCGAACGGTGCCATCGCGGTGCGTCTGGTCCCAAAGGACGGGGAAAATCGCGCGGGGACCATGGAACTTCCCGGGGTGGTGGATCCCGCCTTCACCAGGCCTTCCACCCGATACTTGTCGAAAAATGTCTTTTCTCCGGGGTTGCGGCCCGCGCACGAAGACACCCCGCGCCCGGAGGACCCCCACGCGCCTCTGGCCTTCCTGCTGGTGGCCACCCAAGCCGCGACGGGTCTCGCCCTTTTCGCGACCCTGGGCCACAATCCCGCCGCCTGGCGGATGTCCTTCGTACTGGCCGCGACGGGGATCAGCGTGGGATCCGCGCATCTGGGGCATCCCGAGCGGGCCTGGAAGGCCATCCTGAACCTTCGCCGTTCCTGGTTCTCGCGCGAAGTCGCGGGATTCGGGCTTTTCGCGGGGATCCTGGGGCTTCTCGCCTTCGGGACCGAACTTCCCTTCGCCTTGCCCCCGTCCCTTCTCCGCTGGGCGGGGTTCGCCGCGGTCTTCGCGGGACTCGCTTCGGTGGGCGCCTCGACCATGCTCTACATGGTCACCCGTCGGCCCACCTGGCACCATCCGTCGGTGGCCTTGCGCTTCTTCTCGACCACGATCCTCCTGGGGTCCGCGGTCGGGATGGCGTTCCACCTGGCCCAACCCGGACTCGTCGCGGTGGTCGCGGGAATGTCGGGACAGATCCTGGCCGAAATCTGGTCGCTCTCCGGATCCAGATCCCGCGCCGGGAAAATGCTGCTGGAAAAGCTCCGGATCGCCTTGGTCCTGCGGGGAGTTCTTGGAATCGCCGGCATCGCGTCTCTGGGTTTCGTTCCCGCGGGCGGGGCCATCCTCCTTTTCGCCTCCGCCTTGGCGGAGCGGATCCTGTTCTTCCGCACCTCCCTTCCCCCCCGGATGCCTGGGGGCTTCCTTGCCTGAGCTCCCCCGGCTGATCCGCGCCTTCGACGGACCGGCCACCCGGCACCTGTCGCAATCGGGCGAGGTCCAGGGCCTGGGGATGGTTCCCGACCGGCTCGCCCCCCAGGGTCTCCTGCGCACGGTCTGCGGCTACTGCTCCACGGGTTGCGGTCTGCTGGTCCATCTCCAGGACGGGAAGGCGGTGAACCTCTCGCCCGATCCCGACCATCCCGTCAACCGGGGCACCGCCTGTCCCAAGGGCTGGGAAGCCATGACCCCCCTCGCCGCCTTCGACCGCGGCCGGTCGCCCCTCCTCCGCGATCCCGCCAGCGGGCGCAGGATGCGCGTCTCCTGGGAACGCGCCATGGAGGTGTTCGTGGAGAAGCTCCGCGAATCGCTGGAGACGCACGGATCCGAAGGCGCGGCCTTCCTCTCCACCGGACAGATCCCGACCGAGGAGATGCTCTTTTTGGGTGCCCTCTGGAAGTTCGGGATCGGGGCCACGGCCGCCGACTCCAACACCCGCCAATGCATGGCCACCGCCCACACCGCCTACAAGGAGAGCTTCGGGTTCGACGCTCCGCCCTTCACTTACGCGGATTTCGAGGAATCCGACAACCTGATCTTCGTGGGGGCCAACCCCGCCATCGCCCATCCCATCCTCTGGGAGCGCGTG
>Ga0209415_10020933_pt1 | contig 10114 bp, 8 predicted proteins | sample PeaSoiSIISIP2007_FD_187696 | JGI IMG/M metagenome (GOLD analysis project Ga0209415, IMG submission 187696) | Peat soil microbial communities from Weissenstadt, Germany - SII-SIP-2007 (SPAdes) (version 2) | ecosystem: Environmental > Terrestrial > Soil > Wetlands > Peat | place: Germany...
ACACCTTCGAGGGCACCGAGACCATGCAGACCCTGATCGTCGGCCGTGACATCACCGGCATCGGCGCCTTCACCTAGCCGTGCGGGCCGTGCTAGCCGCCTGGCTGCGATCGCCCTTAGCCTCGCCGGATCCAGCGCCCTTGACCCGCGTCGGGCCAGCGACGCCGAGCTGGACGGTGACTAGGCTGGCGGCTTACCTGCCGCTGTGATCGCCCCGCCGGCGGGTGCTCGCCGCCGGGCGATCTCGGTGGCGAGGAGGATGCCCGCGGACTGGGCGGCGCAGTGGGTGCCGAGCGCGAGCCAGATCACCCGGTGGCGCCGGCCAGGGCGCGCGGCAAACGCCAGTGCGTACAGCGCCGTGCCCGCCGAGCCGGCCAGCGCCAGCCCGTAGGCCAGCGGGTGGTCGGCCAGGTACCGGGCCGGGTCCCGGCCGTCGGGCAGCCCGCGCGGCATCACGATCTCCCTCAGCTGGCCTGGTGGGGTGACAGCACCGCAACATTAGGCCGGTCACCTGGAGCAGCCACAGGGCCGAAAGTCCCCTGCCGGGACTCCGGCGGCCCTGACGGCTGTGGCCGGGCCGGGTGATCTTCGACCCGGCCCGGCCAGCCCCCGCGTGCCCGTGTTACAAGATGACAGGCTCGGCCACCAGCTCGGCGTCGGCGCCAGCTGGCTGTATCTGGACGGCCGCCGGCCCGCTGGCGAGGTCCTCGCGCCGGACCCGGATGGTGACCGCGGTGATGACGAGGGCGGCCAGGGCGATCCCCGACGCGACCAGGAATCCCCGGGAAATGCCCGCTGCCAGGGCGTGGTGGTAGAGCGACGCGGACAGCTGCGCGCCGGGCCGAGGCGGCAGCGCGTGGCCAGACCCGGCGGCCGCCGTGACGATCTGCGCGGTCTGGCTGCGGAGGCTGCTCGCGACGGTGGTCCAGGCCACGGTGCCGAGCGCGGCCAGCCCGATCGCGCCGCCGACCTGCTGACCGGTGTTGAGCAGGCTGGAGGCCAGGCCGGAGTCCTCGTCGCGGACGCGGGCAAGCGCGACCAGCGAGATCGGCACGAACAGCAGCCCGAGGCCGGTCGCGGTGACCAGGATCGGTCCGAGCAGGCTGTCCAGGTAGCCGCTGTGCACGCTGATGTGCGAGAACCAGTACAGGCCGGCAGTGGTGAAGGCTGCGCCGGCCAGCATCAGCGGCCTGGGGCCGGTCCGGGCGATCAGCTGGCTGACGATCCCCGACACAAGGACGAGCGTCCCGGCGAACGGCAGGAACGCGACACCGGACTTCAGCGCGCTGTAGCCGAGCACAGTCTGGACGAAGATCGTGAGGAAGAAGAAGATGCCGAACATCGCCGTGGCGAGCAGCAGCATGATGAGGTAGGCGCCGGAGCGGCTGCGGTTGGCGAGGATCCGCAGCGGCATCAGCGCATGCCGGCTCCGCGACTCGATCGCCACGAAGCTGATCAGCAGCACCGCCGCCGCGATGAGCGAGACGAGGACCTTGGGCTCGGTCCAGTGCGAGACGCCGGTCTGGTCGGTGCCCGCGTTGGACAGTCCGTAGACCAGCAGCGCTACGGCGCCGGTGCCGGTGATCGCACCTGGCAGGTCGAAGCGGCCGCGGCGCCTGGCTGACTCGGCGAGCACGAGCGGTGCCGCGACGGCGACGGCGATGCCGATCGGGACGTTCACGAAGAACACCCAGCGCCAGGACAGGTAGGTGGTGAGCAGGCCGCCGGCGACCAGGCCGACGGCAGCGCCGCCGCCGCTCATCGCGGCGTACACGCCCATCGCCCGGTTACGAGCCCGGCCTTCGGCGAACGTCGTGGTGATCAGCGCGAGCGCGGTGGGCGCGATCAGCGCGCCTCCGACACCCTGGACCGCTCGCGCTCCGAGCAGCCAGGCCTCCGACGTGGCGAAGCCGCCGGCCAGCGAGGCGGCCGAGAACAGCAGCAGCCCGCCGGTGAACACGCGCCGCCGCCCGAGCAGGTCACCGGCCCGCCCGCCGAGCAGCAGCAGGCCGCCGAAGGTGAGCGCGTAGGCGGTGACCACCCATTCCAGGCCGCTGCCTGAGAAGCCGAGCGCGCGCTGAATGTGCGGCAGCGCGACGTTCACGATCGTCGCGTCGAGCACGACCATCAGCTGGGCTGCGGCGATGACGACGAGGGCCAGGCCGAGGTTACGGTGGCCGCCGTCAGCGGGCGGCCGGGCGGGCGATGCCACGCGCCTGCTCACGGATTGTGTGGTGGCCATTACAGCTCCTTAGGCTTCCTGGGCGTAGGGATCCCGCACCGCGGCCCAGTGGGCTCGGCGCTGCGAGCGTGCGGATTAACGGATGCGGTTGTCTGAGGTCTGGCGCGGGCTTGTCAGCCGGCGGGCACCGGAGCCTCCGTCATCTTGCGGACCAGGCCGAGCAGGCACACGCGCTCGGCCTCGTCCAGGACCCGGGTCCACGGCATGCGGCTGAGGAGGTCTGCTTCCAGCCGCTGCTTCACCGCCAGACCCTCAGGACTAAGCACGAGGTTCTTGATCCGGCGGTCGCCGGCACTGGGCTCGCGCGTGGCCAGGCCGCGCTTCTCCAGCGTGTCGGCGATGGAGGTCACGAACGACGGGTCACAGCCCATCCGCCGTCCGAGTTCCTTCATCGCCATGGACGTGTCGAGCATGTGCAGGGCCTTGGCACAGAAGACCGGGACCGCGAACCTCTCGGCGACGATCTCTGCCTGCGCCAGTATCTTGGTGATCAGTCCGGCCATGGCGTCGAAGATCTCCTGGTCCAGGCGGCTGACTTCGGGACTGGCGGTCACCGTCGCCTCCTTCCGGCCCGGACGCTCGCGCATGTCTTCCTGGCGGTGCGGGTCAGGGCACCTGATCATCTCAACAGTTGAGTAGCTCAACCATACGACATTCGCTTGAGTATGTCAAAGGTTAATCGAGTCAACGTTTGATCCGGTACCCGTACGGCATCGACGGCACCGCCACAGGCACCGCGGTCCGCCGAGGATGGCGCTGCGTGACTGGACGGCTTTATCATGTGGTCGACTGTTAATTGGGTTTATCGGTGTGTCCGGACCCGTGCGGCCGGAGGTGCTTGTCACGCTATGGTGCGGGCTTGGCTGGCGGCTGAGGGGACCGCCGCGGCCCGCGTAGTCCGGCGTGGCCGCCGGCCGCCGGCCGCCGGAGCAGCAGGCCAGCTGAAAGGGGAGTCGCATGGCCGGGACTTCGTTCGAGCATGCGGCGGAGGCGCGAGCGGCGCTGCAAGCCATCGTCTCCGATCCTGATCTGGGTATCACGGCGCTGTCCAGCGAGCGGGTAATGGCGAACCTGCTCAAGGACTACCTGCCGGACGCTCCGAGGGAGGCGGCCATCCTGGTGGCCGCGGCCGGGTACGGGGTGGCGTCGACCCTCCGCGAGCGCGTGTCCCAGGGGCTGGATGCCGGAACCGCGGTCAGCCTGACCGCGTCTTCGTTCGCGGAGTCGACGCCCTTCGTGCCGGAGGCGTGTCAGTGGGCCGCCACCGAGATCGCGCTCGCGCTCGGGCTGAACCCGGTGGCCCCCGGCGGCTGGCCGCAGCACGGTGGCTCCCCGGCGCCCGCGGCGCCTGATCCTCGCTTCGGCACGCCCGTGGCGCCCGATCCCCAGTTCGGCGCGCCCGCCGGGCCTGATCCTCGCTTCGGGTCACCGGAGATGCCCGATCCTCGGTTCGCGGGGCCGGCGGGGCCTGATCCTCGCTTCGGCACGCCCGTGGCGCCCGATCCGCGCTTTGCCACGCCCGTGGCGCCCGATCCGCGCTTCGGCGGGCAGGCTGGGCCCGACCCTCGCTTTGGCTCGCCGGCGGCGCCAGGTCCGTTCGACGTCACGCGGGCGCCGGTGAACTGGCCGCAGGGCCCCGCCCCTTCGACCATGCCGCAACAGGGCCAGTTCACTCCGGGTGGCGCCCGCAAGTCAGCCAGGATCTGGATCGCGGTCGCGGCGGTCGTGGTGGCGGCGGCGGTCGTTGTCGCCGTGGTGCTGCTGCTCCCAGGGCCCAAGCCAACGCCCAAGCCCGTCGCGGCCAAGCCCTCGGTGCATGTCTATCAGGCGACATCGGGGCCGATCGGCGTCGCACTGCTGGGATCGCATGCCTGGATCTCGCAGACCTCGCCGGACCGGGTGGTCGAGTTCAATACCGGGGACGGAAAGCAGGTCGGCAGCGTTACCGCCGATCTGGCCTTCCCTTGGGGCATCGCGGCAGGCGGCGGCTATGTCTGGATCGCCAACGACCGCAAGGACCCCGGCTCGGTCACCAGGGTCAACGCGGCAACCGGCTCGGTGACGCAGCTGGCGGGCACGTCCTCAGGCATCGCGAATCCGACCTCCATCGCGGTCCAGGGCTCCCATGTGTGGGTAGCTAATCTCGGCACCCAGACCAAGACCGGCTTTACCGGCTACGGCTCGGTCACGGAGCTAGATGCCAGCACCGGCTCGGTACAGAAGACGATTCCGGGCGGCAAGGGCGGCATTACCTATCCGGTCTCGCTCGCCGTCGATGGTCCCTTCGTATGGGTTGTCGACGCCGGCTATAAAGGCGGGCTCGGCGGCGTGACAAGGATCGACACGAGAAACGGAAACGCCGTCACCATGACCGGCGGCAACTACGGCTTCGCCCGCCCGGCCTCGATCGCGATCGGCGGCTCCCATGTCTGGGTTCTCAACGACCCGTACCGGGGGCGGCTCTCTGTCACCGAGATGAACGCCAGCGACGGCAGCTGGGTGCAGACGCTGTCGGGGCCGCAGTTCGACTTCGGGTCCTACGTGAGCCTCTTCGGATATCGTCCGGAAGGAATCGCCGCCGACGGAGACCGGGTCTGGGTCGCTGACCCAGACGGCGGCACCGACGGTCACGGCGCCATGACCGAGCTCAACGCCCAGACTGGCGGCCTCGTGCGGGTCCTCGCTGGCAGTCCGTACGGCTTGTACACGCCCAACGCGGTCGCCGCCGCGGGGTCGCAGGTCTGGATCGCCAACTTCGGTCCCAAGAACTCCCCGGGATCGATCACCGTGCTGAAGTCGTTCCGGTAGCCGCACCAGGCCGGGCGCGCGTCGTCTCGCGGGCGGCTTCGATCGCCGAGCGGATGCTGCTGCCGACCGCCCGGGCGACCGGCGGCGGGAACGCGTTGCCGATCTGCCGGTAGGCCGCCGTCTTGCGCCCGGTGAACCGCCAGTCCGGCGGGAACCCCTGGAGCACGGCCGCCATCTCCAGCGTCAGCCGCGGCAGATGATCGACCGGATCGGCTGGCCGCGGCGGCGCGTCGGCCAGCCCCCTGCCGTCGACGTGCAGCTTGAGCCAGGCCTGGCGGGCCCGGGTCGGCCCAAGATCAGGACCGCCGTGCTTACGGGAACCGCCGACCAGGGTCGGGCCGGTGCCATCGGCCTTCCTCGCCCAGGCATCGGCCCCCGGCCAGCCGTCCGCGGCCATCAGGTCGCGAAGCGCCTGGCCGACTGTCGGCGCCGACTCGATCGCGCCTGGCCACCTGAAGTGCTGGTAGGCGGCCGGTTTCATGGCTACCAGGATGAACCGCGGCCGGAGCTGCGGCACCGCGAACTCGCGGGCGTTCAGCACCTGCCAGTCGGTCTCGTAGCCAAGCCTGTGCAGTCGGCCGAGCACCTGATCCCGGTAGTCGGCGAAGCGGGTGGCTGACAGGCCGGGGACGTTCTCCAGCATGACCGAGGCCGGATCGCACTCCTGCACCAGCCGCAGCGCCTGCGGGAACAGATCGCGCTCATCCTCCGCGCCGAGCTGCTTTCCCGCGATCGAGAAGGGCGGGCACGGGACCCCGCCGGCCAGCAGGTCGACACGCGGGAAATCGGCGCCGTTGAAATCGCGGACGTCTTTGGAGACCACATTCCACTCGGGCCGGTTGCGCCGCAGCGTCTCGCAGGCGTCGAGATCGATCTCCACGGCCGCCAGATGGGCGAAGCCCGCCTGTTCCAGGCCGAGCGACTGGCCGCCCGCGCCAGCGCAGATCTCCACACAGGTCAGCTCGCGCAACCGAACGCCTCTCGTGTCAACGGGCTTGGCCAGACGTTACGGGTCCGGAGCGTGCGTACCCGTGGCCGCCCTGCCGAAGCTGCCGGCTGCCGGAGCCCCGGCCTGGCCGCCAGGTGGCGTCAGGTCAGGAGCGCGACAGCGACTCCTCGAGCGCGCGAGCGACGAGGACGCGGGCCAGATGCTCACGATAGGCCCGGCTGCCGTTGAGGTCATCGGACGGGTCTGCTCCCTCCGCCGCGTGCGCGGCGGCCTCCCGCGGCCCGGCGCCCGATGCCAGGGCACGCTCGACCGCGCTGGCCCGGACCGGCGTCTGGCCCATGTTCACCAGCGCGACGCTGCCGCCCTGTACCGCGACGCCGACGATCGCCCAGTCGATGGCGCGCTTGGTGAACTTCTGGAACGACCAGCCGGACGCCTCCGGCTTGGGGATCCGGATCTCGGTCAGCAGCTCACCGGGCTCCAGGACGGTCTCGAACAGGCCGAGGAAGAAGTCACCCGCGGCAATCTCGCGGCTGCCGGACGGCCCGCGAGTCACCAGGGTCGCGTCCAGTGCCACGGCCACCGCGGGCAGGTCGGCCGCGGGATCGGCATGAGCCAGTGAGCCGCCGATCGTGCCGCGGTGCCGGACCTGGGGGTCGCCGACCTGCGCGGCCGCATGGGCCAGCAACGGCAGCTCGTCCGCCAGAAGGGTGCACCTCGCTACGTCGTCGTGGCTGGTCAGCGCTCCCACCGCGATGTGGCTGCCGTCGTCTCGGACATAGCTGAGATCGCTGAGGCGACCGATGTCGATCAAGATCTCCGGCACGGCGAGGCGCATCTTCATCAGCGGGAGCAGCGAATGGCCGCCAGCGAGGAACTTCGCGTCCTCACCACCGCTGGCGGCAAGCTCCAGAGCCTCATCGACCGAGGAGGCCCGTTGGTAAGAAAATTGCGCGGGGATCAACTGAGCCGCCTCTCGCTCGCCGTCGTGCCGCTAGCCCCGGTGGCGGGGATCGCGTGGTGCCCTGCCGGGCCATGCTCCCGGCTGCCGGGAGTCACTGGGCCGCCGTCTTGCCGTCGCCGGCCGCTGCGAGCACCGCCCTGACGATGTTGTGATAGCCCGTGCACCGGCACAGGTTGCCTTCCAGGGCCGACCTGACCTCGTCCTCGGTCGGGGAGGGGTTCTCGGCCAGCAGCGAGACGGTCGCCATCACCATGCCCGGGGTGCAGAACCCGCACTGGAGACCGTGCTCGGCGCGGAACGCGCGCTGCACCGGGTGCATCTCGTCCGGGCCGCTCGCCAATCCCTCGACCGTGACCACGTCGCGGCCGTCCGCCTGGGCGGCGAGCACGGTGCACGACTTCACCGACCGCCCGTCAAGCAGGACCGTGCAGGCCCCGCAGGAACTGGTGTCGCAGCCGACGTTGGTCGCGGTAAGGCCCGCGACATCGCGCAGGAAATGGACGAGCAGCGTGCGGTCCGCGACCTCGGCGGCCACCTCGCTACCGTTCACGGTCACCGTGACCTTCACCGGCTCTCCCTCGCTTCGCTGATCGCGGCCCAGACTCTGGGCGGCGTGGCGGGCATGTCGATATGGCGGACGCCGAGATGGCTGACCGCGTCGATGACCGAGTTCTGCGTGGCGGGCGTGGCGCCGATCGTCCCGGCCTCTCCGATGCCCTTGGCGCCGAGCGGGTTGATGGTCGCGGGCGTCTCGCTCGCCAGCAGCTCAAAGCTCGGCAGCTCGGCGGCGGTGATAAACGCGTAGTCCACCAGCGTCCCGGTGATCGGGTTGCCCTCGGTGTCGTACACCATCTCCTCGAGCAGCGCCTGCGCTACTCCCTGGGCGATCCCGCCGTGCCGCTGCCCTTCGGCCAGCACCGGATTGAGCACGGTGCCCGCGTCATCGACGGTCACGTGCCGCAGCAGCCGAACCTTGCCGGTCTCGGTGTCCACCTCGGTGAGCGCGAGATGGGTGCCGAACGGGAAGGTTGGCTGACCCTCGGTGTAGTTGACGGCGGCCGTCAGGCCGGCCTCACCCGCGTGCGCGGCGACCTCGGCCCAGGTCTTGCTCGTCGCCGGGTCCCCTCGCACCTGCCAGAGCCCGCGCTCGGGATCGAGCTCAAGGTCGGCCTCGCTGGCCTCGAGCATGTCCGCGGCGATCTGGCGGGCCTGCTCCTTCACGTCCACGGCGGCCCTTTGCACGGCGACGCCGCCAAGCTGGAGTGACCGCGAGGCATACGTGCCCACGCCCATCGGGATCAGGTCGGTGTCTCCGTGCACCACCGTGACCTTCGCCATCTCGATGCCGAGCTCGGCCTCGACGAGCATCGCCCACGCGGTGTGGTGACCCTGGCCGTGCGCGGAACTGCCGGTGTAGACCGTGACGGTGCCGTCCGGGTGCACGTCAAGCCGGGCGGTCTCGCCGCCGTTGGCGTCGGCTGCGGTGATCTCCACGTAGCTCGCCAGCCCGATGCCCAGCTGGAGCACGTCGCCCCGCTCGCGCCTGCGGGCCTGCTCGGCCCGCAGCTCGGCGTAGCCCGCCCCGGCGAGCACCTTGTCAAGCGCCGCGACGTAGTCGCCGGTGTCGTAGACAGCCCCGCAGGGTGAGCTGTACGGGAACTTGTCCGGCGGTATCAGGTTGATCCGCCGGACCTGCGCCGGATCCATGCCGATCTCGGCGGCGAACAGGTCGACGGCCCGCTCGATCGCCGCCGTGGCCTCCGGCCGCCCGGCCCCGCGATAGGCGGAGATCGGCGTGGTATTGGTCACCACGACCCGGTAGGCGGCCTCCACGTGGCCGATGTCGTACGGGCCGAGCGCCATCAGGTTGGTGAGGAACGGAAGGAAGCCGCCCATCCGCGGGTAGGCGCCGGTGTCCTGCACGACGTCGAGCCGGTACGCGAGGATGCGGCCTTCCCTGGTCCCGCCGATCTTGATCACATGCTGCTGGGCTCGCCCGTGCGTCATGCCGACCAGGTTCTCGCTGCGGGTCTCCGCCCACCGCAGCGCGCGCCCGATGTGCTTGGCCGCCCACGCGACGATGAGCGCGTCCCGGTCGATTCCGACCTTGGCGCCGAATCCGCCGCCCACGTCAGGGGCGACCACCCGGATGGCGTCCGGGTCCAGCCCGAACGCGCCGGCCATGATGAACCGGGAGATCTGCGCGTTCTGGGTGCTTACCCAGACGGTCAGCCTGCCGTCCGCCCACCGGGCGGCGACGGCGCGCCCTTCGAGCGGCACCGGCGCGAGCCGCTGGTTCACGATGGTCCGCTGCACCACGACGTCGCAGCCGTCGAAGGCCGCGGCGTCGGCCGGCCCGCCCGAGGTGACGGCGACGTTTGATGCTGCCGCCGGGAACAGCAGGCTCTCCCCGGCGATGGCCGCGTCGAAGCCCACCACCGCGGGCAGCGGGTCGTAGTCCACGCTGACCAGCTCGGCGGCGTCCTCGCCCTGGTAACGATCGTCGGTGATCACGATCGCCACCGGCTCGCCGACGAAGCGCACCCGGTCGACGGCGAACAGCGGCTCGGCCCACGGGCCGCCGAGCGGCAGCGGCAGGCCCTCCGTGCCGGTGAGCCCGCTGTCGGGCGGCGGCGGCGGCAGGTCGTCCAGATCCGCTGCGGTGAGCACGGCGACGACGCCGGCCGCCTCCCGCGCCGCCGAGACGTCGATGCCCGTGATCAGCGCGTGCGCGATCGGGCTGCGCACGAACGTGACCCGCGCGGCGTCCGTCAGTTCCGGTGCTCGCAGGTCGTCCACGTAGCTGCCGCCGACCGTCAGCAGCCGCGGGTCCTCGGTCCGCACCACCCGGGTACCCAGGATGCTCATGTGGCTTCCCTGCCTTCCGATCGATGGCCCCGCCGCCCCTGCCGCGGTCACGACCCAGGAGCCGCCGTGCGCGATCCGCTTAGTATCACGGCGCGCACCTGACCACTGCAACAGAGGTAACAATGTGACTACAGGCGAGAGTCTCTGTCCGTGTTAACAGCGCTAGCTCTCGGCCGCCGGCGGGCCAGCGGCTGCCGGGTCCCGCCCGCCTAAAGTTACAGCGCGACGATGTACAGACAGAAGGCGAGGCCGCCAGATAGAACAGAGGCCGCCAGATAGAACAG
>Ga0209415_10020934_pt1 | contig 10114 bp, 9 predicted proteins | sample PeaSoiSIISIP2007_FD_187696 | JGI IMG/M metagenome (GOLD analysis project Ga0209415, IMG submission 187696) | Peat soil microbial communities from Weissenstadt, Germany - SII-SIP-2007 (SPAdes) (version 2) | ecosystem: Environmental > Terrestrial > Soil > Wetlands > Peat | place: Germany...
CAGCCACCGCAGCCCGGCGGTGACCGGCAGGTTGTACCCGACCAGGCCGAGGACGCCCGCGGCGGCCAGCCGGCCCGCCGAGCGCGGCCGAAGCCGGCCGAAGACAGGCACGGCCCAGGACAGCAGCACAAGCGACGCGGCGGCCAGCCGGATCAGCAGCAGCGGCAGCGGGGACAGGTGCGCGACGGCCGCCCTGGTCGCGACCGGCGCGAGCCCCCACAGGCACACCGCGACCAGGCCCGCGGCTAGCGCGTCACGTCGCACGGCTCCTCCTGCCCGGGCTTGGCGGCTCCCGCGTGACCGCCTGCGGCAGTGAGTGGCCTAGCGGGCGGCGGGCTCGCGGATCGCGTCCAGGATCGCGTCCGCGCCGCGCTGCCGCAGTACCGAGGCGAGGGCCGTCCCCGTCGCCTGCGGGTCGGTTCCGGTGATCGTGCCGGTGACCCGCTCGCGGCCGTCCAGGGAAGTCACCTGGGCGCTGAGGGACAGGACGCCGTCGCGGCGGGCGGCGAGCGCGCCGACGGGGACCGAGCAGCCCCCGTGCAGCTCGCCGAGCAGCGCGCGCTCCGCGCGCACCGCCGCGTCCGTGCCCGGGTCGCCGAACTCGTTCAGCATCTCAAGCAGCTCCCGGTCGCTCGCGCGGACCTGAACGGCCATCGCGCCCTGGCCGGGTGACGGCGGGAACAGCGCCGGGTCGAGCAGCTCGGTGATGGCGTCGTCCAGGCCGAGGCGCCGCAGCCCGGAGGCCGCCAGGATCACCGCGTCCAGCCCTGACTTGATCTTGGCGAGACGGGGCGGGACGTTGCCGCGGATCGGCACGACCTCGACGTCCGGGCGCAGCGCCTTCAGCTGCGCGACCCGCCTGGCCGACCCGGTCCCGACACGGGCGCCGGGGCGAAGGCCCTCCAGGGTGGACCCGCATAGCGCGTCCAGCGGGTCGGCGCGCGGCGGCGTCACGGCGAGTACCAAGCCCTCCGGCGGGGCGGTCGGCAGGTCCTTGAGCGAGTGCACGGCGATATCGACCCGGCCCGCGAGCAGTTCCTGCTCAAGCTGGGTGGTGAACACGCCGCCCGCGCCGCCGCCGAGGTCCCGCAACGGGCTCTTGCGGTCCCTGTCCCCGTCGGTCATCACCGACCGCGCCTTGAACCTGACCACCGGGCAGCCGCTCAGGTGGGCGATCAGCTCCTGCACCATGACCTGCGCGAGCCGGCTGCCGCGCGCCCCGACGATGACGTCTTCCACAAGAAGACACTACCGGAGGCGGTCCCCTCGCCACCCGGGAACCCGCCACCCGGGGCGCCGGCCAGGACTCTGTCAGCGGGGCAATTTGGGTTTGACGTTATCGACGGCGTGCACCTTCGGGAGCTTTGGAACGAAAAGTCCGCTGCTAGGGAATGCCTGCCGCCTTCTCGTCGGTCTCGGCCAGCAGTCCAGCTCCGCGGTGAACGTCATGCCACGATATTACGTCTACGAATAGATAATTCCGTGGTGGACATGTCCTGGTACACGCGAACCTCGACGTCCACGGTGACCGTGACCGGGGCGGGCAGCGCGGCGACCCGGCCCGCCAGGACGCCGCGGTCGAGGTGCCGGGCGCTCGGGCCCATCGCGACGAGGTCGGTCAGGTCGGCGTGACCGAGGCGCAACTGGTAGCGCACGGCGGTCACCGCGCGGCTTGGGTAGTCGCCGTAGGCGTCCGCGAGCCGCGCGGCCTTGCGCTCGTCGATCCCGATAAGCCCGAGGGACTGGCGCGGCTCCGCGAGGTGATCCGTGCCCGGGGTGGCGACGACCAGCGCGCCGCCCGGCGCGAGCACGCGGCGGATCTCCGCCGCGTTCCGCGGCCCGAAGACGCTCAGCACCAGGGCCGCGGAGCCCGCCGCGAGCGGCAGGGGCTGCCAGGCGTCCGCGCCGAGGGCCGCCGCACGGGGGTGCGCCCGGGCGGCACGGCGCAGCGCGGGGGCGGACAGGTCGAGGCACGCGCCAAGCCGGTCATCCAGTGTGTCAAGCACCCGGGCGAGGTAGTAGCCGGTACCTCCGGCCAGGTCAAGGACCAGGCCGGGGCCGCCCCGGTCGGCCCGTGTTTCGAGGGCGCGTGTTTCGAAGGCGCGTGCCGCGAGGGCGCGCACGGCGTCCGCGACCGGCTGGTAGTGGCCGCCGCCGAGGAAGCGGTCGCGTGCCAGCACCATCGCCGCGCTGTCGCCCGTGCCCGGGCCGCCCCGGCCGCTGACCAGGCTGACGTAGCCCTGGCGCGCGATGTCGAAGGAGTGCCCGCGGCCGCAGGTGACCTGGTCATCGCCCACCCGGATTGAGTCGGCGCAGACGGGGCAGCGGAGGTACGCCGCCACGGCCGTAAGCGCCCGGTGCCGCTCCAGGAGCATCAGCCTCCTCCCGTCACGCCTGCGTCAGGCAAACTATAGAGCGCGGCGAACTACGGACCGTGCCTAACGAGAAGGACGTACTTGCGATGCGCGTCATCATGCTTGCCCCGCCAGGCGCGGGAAAAGGCACGCAAAGCGAGCGGATCGCCGCCCGCTACGGCGTGCCGCACATTTCAAGCGGCGACACCTTCCGCCAGGAGATGGCCGGCCAGACGCCGCTCGGCGCGCAAATGCGCGGTTACGTCGACGCGGGCGACCTCATCCCGGATGATCTCGTCGTCCGCATGATGCGGGACCGGATCGTCGCGGCCGCCAGGGACAGCGGCGGCTATGTCCTCGACGGTTTCCCGCGCACGCTGCCGCAGGCCGAGGCGGCCGCCGAAATCGGCAGGGAAACGCATACGAGCGCGCAGGCCGTCGTTTACCTGGACGCGTCGCAGGACGTCCTCATCGCGCGGATAGCCGGCCGCGGCGAGGATCGCGCGGACGACTCGGCAGCGGTCGCGCGGCACCGCCTCGCGGTATACGCGGAGCACACCCAGCCGCTTGTCGACTACTACACGGGCCGCGGCATCCTCATTAAGATCGACGCCGGGTCACCAGTGGAAGCCGTAAGCGAGGAGATTTTCGCCGCCCTCGACCGCGTCAACGGCTAAGGCGAAACCACAGAACAGGATTAGCCCGAACGGGTTCGTGCGTCGCGCCCGGCCTCACCAGCCTGCGCCCGGCGGCGGAAGCCAGGGCAGGCTGATAACCAGCACGTCGAGCACCGGCGCGCCCGGCGCGTCGCCCCTGGCCCGCGCCACCTTCCGCCACCCCCATGACCGGAAGGCGGCCTGCGCCGCGCCGGCCCCCGGCGGGACCGTGAGAGTGGCCCGTTCCTCGGGCCGCCCGTCGAGCAGGAGCCCGTGCAACTCCCGGCCGATGCCCTGCCGCCGCCAGGACGCGCGCACCAGCAGCTCGGCCAGCGCGAACGTCCGGCCGGGATGCTCGGCGGTGACCTCGTCCGGCAGCGGCGTGGTCAGCCCCCGCCACCAGGACGTGGACGGCCGCAGCGGCACCCCCGACGCGTAGCCGACCAGGTACCCGCCGTGCCGCGCTTCCACGAGCGCGAACCCGGGCTGCCGCCGCCGCACCCGGCCCCGCCGCACGGCCTCGGGGTCGCCGCCATTCCCGCAGGCCTCGGCGGCGAGCGCCAGCAGGTCCCCTTCCCGCTCACCCGCCGCCGCGCCGTCAAGCACACGGTAAGCGATCCCAGCCGAGCCCAAGCACCCGCCTTCCCGTCAGGACTTGCCAGGCGATACCTTACGTCGTGCCTTTGCTTAGCCCGCGTCCACCGTGGTGCGAACCGCGCGCGTGCGCAGGCTAACCGGACGGCGCTGTACCGCGGCAAACCGGGGAATGTCGTATCGCCGGATCATTTGATGAGGTAGACCGATGAATGTGCGCCGGCGATGGGGAGTGTTGGGTACCGCGGTCGCCGTGAGCGTCCTCGCGGCGTGCTCCGGGACCGCCACCCCGCCGGGCGGGGGCCACGCGAGCCGTGTGGCAGCCACGACCACGCGGCCGCCGCTGCCGGTCGCCGTGACCCGCGTGCCGTCCGCGCCGGATTCCGTCCTGGCGGATACGGTGCCAGGCGCGCTCACGGCGTCGTTCGCGAGCACGCTGTTCGCCCGCGCCCCCGTCGTGGTCGTGGCCGGCGCCGCCAGCACCGCGCTCCCAGGCGCGGTCCACGCGGCCCGCGCCGCGCACGCGCCGCTGCTGCTCGACTCCGCCGCCACCGCCCAGGCCACGGCTCAGCTCGCCGCCTCCGTCCGGACGCTGCGGCCCGTCGCCGTCCTAGCCGAGGGCGTGCCTTCGGCGGAACTGAAAGACCTGGCGGCCGGGCTGCCGGGAGTGAAGGTGGTCCGCTCGCCCGCGGGACTGCCCGCGACCGGAACCCCGGCGCCGCTGAGCCACGTGGCGGTCCTGGTCCGGTCCGGCGACGCGAGCGCGCCGGTCACGGCGGTCACCGCGACCGCGGCGGCGGCGGGCGTGACGGTGCTCGACCTGACCGGCCCGGACCCGAGAACGGACCCGGCGGCGATCACGGCCCTCGCCCGGCTGCGCCCGGCCACGGTGGTCGCGGTAGGCGCGCAGTTCGGCCCCGCCGCCGTCCTGGCCAGCCGGATCGCCGTCGCGGAGACCGGCCGCCAGCTCCCGGGCGGCGGGCAGGTGCTGTTCCCCGGCCACCGGCTGGTCGCCCTGTACGGGCACCCGGGAACACCGGGCCTCGGCGTGCTCGGGCAGCAGGACCTGCCCGCGAGCATCACCCGGGCGCGGCAGCTGGCCGCCGCGTACGGGCCGCTCAGCCGGGTGCCCGTCGTCCCCGCCTTCGAGATCATCGCCACCGTGGCGGAGGCATCGCCCGGCCCGGACGGCAGCTACTCCTACGAGACGCCCGTGCCGGAACTGCTGCCCTGGGTGCGTGCGGCCACGGCCGACGGCCTGTACGTCGTGCTCGACCTCCAGCCGGGGCGCGCCAGCCTGCTTACCCAGGCCGAGCACTACCAGGCGCTCCTTGAGCTGCCCGACGTCGGCCTGGCGCTCGACGCCGAATGGAAGCTTCAGCCCGGGCAAAAGCCCTTGCAGCAGATCGGCCACGTCGACATCGCCGAGGTCAACAGCGTCGTCACCTGGCTCGCGGCGCTGACCGCCCGCCACGGCCTGCCGCAGAAGCTCCTCGTGCTCCACCAGTTCCAGCTCGCGATGCTGCGAGGGGAGCAGGGCCTCGACACCAGCCACGGCGACCTCGCGATCGTCATCCACATGGACGGGCAGGGCACTCCCGCGCTGAAGCAGGCCACCTGGAACGCGGTCACCGCGGCGGCCCCGCACGGGGTGTTCTTCGGCTGGAAGAACTTCCTCGTCAAGGACCACCCGATGCTCACGCCGCGGCAGACGATGACCAAGGCGCCGGCCCCGGCGATGATCTCTTACCAGTGAGGCACGCCGCGCCTGGCGGGGAGCGTCAGTACCCCGCGGCCTCGTCAAACCTTGTGCCGGCCTCATCGAACCGGACGCCGGCCTCATCGAGCCTGGCCAGCATCTCGGCCGGGTCCGCGTAGACCCGGTAGGCCCCGGCGCGCTCCAGCTCCTCACGGCCGTAGCCGCCGGACTGGAGCCCGATGCCGAGCGCCCCGGCGCGCCGTGCCGCGAGCAGGTCCCATACGCTGTCGCCCACGACCATCGTGTGCCGCGGGTCCACGCCGAGCAGCGCGGCAGCGGCCAGGAACAGGTCCGGGTCGGGCTTCGCGTGCCGCACCAGGTCCCTGGTCACCATCGGGGTGTCCTCGGGCAGCCCGAGCAGCTCAAGCGCGGGCCTGGCGGTGACCGCGTACCCGCTGGTGGCGATGCCCCACCGCACGCCCGCGGCGGTGAGGGCGGCGAGGAGCTCCCGCGCGCCTGGCAGGGCGGTCACCGAGCCGATCTGCTTGCGGTACTCGGCGGCGTGCGCCTGCTGCAGCTCCGCGATGTCCTCGACCGACAGCGACCGGCCGGTCTCCCGCAGCAGGGCCTGCACGAACAGCCCGCCGCTCATCCCGATCCGCCGGTGGATCCGCCAGACGGACAGGTCGATGCCGATCGCGCTGAGCGCGGCGCGCCACGCGATCACGTGCTGGTAGACGCTGTCGATCAGCGTCCCGTCGAGGTCGAACAGGAACGACGGCGTTGGTGGGTGCGGGTAGTCCATCTAAGAGATTGTGGCACCAGCCCTCCCAGGCCAGCGCGCAAGGTGCTTTTTTCGCCTTTGCGAATAAAAGTGGCGTTTGGACTGGTGGCGGGGCTTCCCGCAGGGACAGCTGGCGGACCTCCGCGGTCTCGAGGTGCGGTACCTCCCGGTGCCTGGCCGGGTCCAGCCGGAGAAAGCCCGCCTGCAGGATCTGCAGGGTGTCCCCGTGGGATACCAGGAGGATGTCGCGGCCCGAGTACCGCCGCTCCAGGTCGGCGATGAGCGCGGTCGTCCGGCCAAGCACGGCCGCCGCGGACTCGATGCCCTCGATCGCGGGATTGCCGCCCCCCTGGCCGGCGCCGGTGTTGTCGGCCGCCCAGACCCGCGCGTAGTTGCCGGCCGAGGTCCCTTCCAGGTCGCCGAAGCACCGCTCGCGCAGGGCCTCGGCCAGGCTGACCTCTGCCGCGCCGAGGCGCGCGCGCACGATCTCCGCCGTCTGCCGGGCGCGGGAGAAGTCCGACGAGCAGATCACGATGTCCGCTGACAGGTCGCTTTCCCGCGCTGCCGCGAGCGCCTGCCGCCGGCCGAGCTCGGTCAGCCCCCAGACGCCGCGCTGGTCGGTCTCGATCCGGCTGACGATGACGCCGGCCTCGTTCGCCTTGCTCTGCCCGTGCCGCATGACGCGGTACCTGTTCGCGAGGCGGTCCACGCCGGTCAGCTGATTCATGGCCCGCCCGACGCTACCACCTGGTCTACGGCTCGCTCGCGGCCCTGTTAGCGTGCCAGCATGGGAATCCGGCTGAGTGAATCGGCGGTCCGGCTGCTCGACGGGCGCAACTACGCGGTGCTCGCCACGGTGAACGCCGACGGCAGCCCGCAGACCTCCGTGATATGGGTCGGCCGCGACGGCGACGACGTGCTGTTTTCCACCGTCGCCGGCCGGGTGAAGCAGCGGAACATGGTGCGCGAGCCGCGGGTGAGCGTCACGGTGATCGACTCCGCCGACCCGGAGAACTACGTCGAGCTGCGCGGCGTCGCGTCGATGACGCCAGACATCGGGCGGCGCGTGGACACCGGCCTGTCATGGAAGTACGACGGGAAGGATCCCGGCACGGACCGGCCGGGCGCGGTCCGCGTGGTCGTCCGCGTCGAGGTGCTCAGGGCCGCCGGCTACGCGGCCTAGCCGGCCGGGTCGTAGGCCGGGGCGTGCCGCCGCCACGGGCTGGCCCGTTCGATCTCGGCGGCGAGCGCGAGCAGCGCCTGCTCCCGGCCCGGGGCGGCCACGAGCTGCACCGCGCCCGGCAGTCCCTGGCCAGGGACAGGCACCGAGGCAGCGGGAAAGCCCGCGAGGTTCCAGACCCCGGTCATGGGCGCGAACGTCAGGGCCGTCGCGACGCTGCGCAGCCAGGACCGTTCGCCGTAGCGGCGCGCGGGCGGGCACGGGCGGGCCAGCGCCGGCATGACCAGCACGTCGTACCGCTCGAAGAACGGCGTGAGCGCGGCGCGCAGCCGCGCGCGGTCGGACCCGCGCGGCGGGCGCACGCGGACCGCCAGCTCGCCTGCCCGGACATGGCGGCGCGTGCGCGGCTCCATCCCGGCGGCGTGCCCGGCCGCTTCCCCGGCCGGGCCGGCGACCCAGTAGGAGAGGATGACGGGGACGAGCCAGCCGGGGTAGGGCGGATCGGCGTCCGTGACCTGGTGCCCCGACTTGCCGAGCAGCTCGGCGCAGGCGCGGACCGGCGCGCTGCTCGACGGGTGGATCATGATGCCGGGCCCCGGCGGCCGGACCGACGCGGCGACCCGCAGCCGGCCCTGCTCGCCGGGGGAGTGGGGCTCGCCGGGGGAGTAGGGCTCGCCGGGGGAGTAGGCGGCGCCGGCCATCACTCCCAGCATGAGGGCCGCGTCCGCGACCGTGGTCGCCAGGGGACCGCTCTCGGACAGGCCGTACCAGCCGGTCTCCCCGAGGTCGCCGGGGACCACGCCGGTTCCCGGCTTGATGCCGAACAGCCCGCAGGCGGCGGCCGGGATCCGGACCGACCCGAGGCCGTCGGTGCCGTGCGCGAGCGGGACCATCGCGGACGCCACCGCCGCCGCGGCGCCGCCGGACGAGCCGCCGGGCGTGCGCCGCGGGTCCCACGGGTTGCGCGCGACGCCGTAGACGCTGTCGGTGAACGGGTAGATCGCGAGCTCCGGCAGGTTCGTGAGGCCCACCACGACGGCCCCGGCGTCGCGCAGCCGCGCGACCACCGGATGATCATGCGTCTGCGGCACCTTGGGGAGGGCGGCGCTCCCGTAACTCATCGGCTCCCCGGTCACGGGAACGCAGTCCTTCACCGCGATGGGAACCCCGGCGAGCGGCAGCTGCGCCCGGTCCATCCGCGCGTCGACCGCGTGCGCCTCCGCGGTCGCTTGCGCGGCCCTGACCCGGATGAACGCGCCGAGCTCCGCGTTCAGCCGCGCGATCCGCTCCAGGTGCCTGGCGACGACCTCGCCCGCCGTGACCTCGCCCGCCCGTACCGCCGCCGCGATCTCGACGGCGGAACGCCCGATCATGTCAGCCATGTCCCAAGCATCCTCCTCCCGCGGCCCCGTGTCGCGGGTCACTGCGCCAGCAGGATGCCAAGGAACAGCGCGGCGAGCGCGGACAGGGCGGTCAGCGCGCCGAAGACGGCGAGCCCAGCCGGGGACTTGGCGCGGGCGTGCAGCCACGCGGTCACCCCGGAGACCGCCACGACAACGATCTTGACCCAGAGGGTGACCTGGTAGCTGCCGTGCAGCTGCCCGCGCACCGCGAACACGTTCCACACCCCGGTGGCGAGCAAGACCGCGAAGGCCGGCCAGGCGACCACGTTGAACGCCCGGGCGGCCGCGCGCGGCAACTCCGCGCCGAGTCGGCGCAGCGGTGCCACCAGGAACGCGAGGGTAAGCTGCCCGCCCACCCAGACGGTAGCCGCGAGCACGTGCAGGAACAGCCGAACCGTGTCCCAGCTGACTGGCAGCACCGCGTTTTCCCTTCGCCGGCCGCGATAAGTCCGCCGAAAGCATAGCCGTGCCGGGATCAGCCGCATGGTCGTCGGCTTTCCGGCACCGTTGCGCATCCTGCGCCGCCCGACCTCGAAGGGATCGGCGGGTTCATGGAAGCCGAGCGCATGGCTTCAGATGATGCTGACGCGCGGGCGATCCAGGCCAAGTTGGCCGCCCTCATCGAATCCCTCTGAGCCGGGACAACCCGGACCACCGAGACGTGCGACTCCCTAGTGCACGCGGTGCAGGACGCCTCTGCCTGACCCGACTGTGTAGGTGATGCCGACGAGGTCTCGACCCCGGTCAGGACCGAAAGGTCACCACACTGGACGGCCCATTCCGCATGCGGTCGATTGTCACTCGGATTCTTTGAAGGCGCGAAGCATATTCAGCAGTTGGTAATAGGGCGGCCGTTCCTCCAGGGCCGACAGGCGGTCGCTGGCCTGACTGTCCGGGGGCGGTATTTCCTCGTTCAGGGCTCGCCGGACCGCGTCGAAAATCTGGCGGGCGGAAACACGGTCGCTCATGGAGACCGTGGGCTGGCGCTCATGGCCCTCATCGAGCAGTTGTACCGATTTGGCGGCTGCTGCCCTAGCTGCTGGCAGCTCCGCACCCGCAGCTAGGCGCACCGCGGCGAAATCACGCAGTGCCAGTGCCGTGAGGTCATCGTCCCTGTCTCCGGTGACGTCGACCGCTTCGCTGGTCGCTGCCAGCGCGGCACTGGTATCACCCAGGCCGGCCAGCGCCAGCCCCTGCACGGTCAGTGCCTTTTTCAGTTCATCGGCGCCCTGGCGGGCATCGACGGCTTGCTGCTTGCGGGCCGTGCTGACTGCCTGGTTGGCAGCGGCAAGAGCTTCGCCGTGGCTTCCCTGCCCGACGAGCGTCCTGGCCAGAGACGTCAGCGCTACGCCCAGATCCCAGGTGTAGAGTTCCGGAGACTTGGCGGCCAGCGCTTCCTCGACCGCTACGGCCTCGCGTGCGGCGGCCGCGGCCTCCTCGGCCC
>Ga0209415_10020935_pt1 | contig 10113 bp, 7 predicted proteins | sample PeaSoiSIISIP2007_FD_187696 | JGI IMG/M metagenome (GOLD analysis project Ga0209415, IMG submission 187696) | Peat soil microbial communities from Weissenstadt, Germany - SII-SIP-2007 (SPAdes) (version 2) | ecosystem: Environmental > Terrestrial > Soil > Wetlands > Peat | place: Germany...
CCGAACACGATCGTGAGCGACACCGTCTTCGGCTTCGACTTCGTGATGCCGCTGGCGCGCGCGTGGGGTCCGGTCGTCACGCCGGCGCTCTACGGCGAAGTCGCGAACAGCAAGTACACGCCTGACTTCCAGCGCATTCCCGCAGAAAGCGATACGGCAGGCGTGATCGGCCTGAAGTTCAAGCTGTGGGGCGGCGACGAGACGCTGTCGTACCAGAGCATCGGACCGAACTACATAGACGGCGCGTCCTTCATGTGGGCGGGCCAATCGCCGGCGCTGTTCTCGTTCTGGAACATGCCGCAGCTGCCGACCGGCTTCGGTATCGGCAACACGCTGGGCATCAACCAGCAAGTCGACAACATCGCGCTGGCCAACGGTTACGCCGGCCCGCTGCTGCAGAACACCGGGCAGTTCCCGGGCGGAACGTTCGACTTCCCGTTGTTCAACCAGTTCAAGGCGCAAGGGCCGTACTTCTACAGCACGTTCGCGCCGAACACGCGCGGACCGTCGGTGCAGCTCAACTTCCCGGTCCGCATCGGCGGCGTCAACCTCAAGCTGCGCCTGGGCGGCCAACAGCTGCAAGAGATCCGTCCGAACTCGCTGTCGGCGGCGATCTTCGGCCCGCAGTACGTCACTGGCGTTGGTGCCAAGTACCAGACCGTCGGCGGCGGGTTCACGCTCGGACTGCCGATCTGGGATCGTACGGCGACGCTGAACTTCGACGCCCTGTACGAGCGCATCCAGCGGCTGGACCAAACGCCGTTCGTGTACGCGGCCGATCCGCTGCTCGGCGTTCCCGGCGCGTACGATGCGCTTGGCAGCACCGAGTTGACCGGCACGGGCCAGATCGTGTACTTCTACCCGAACTACCAGAACGTGCGCCACTTGGCGGGCAGCGGCTCGCTGGCATTGCCCATCACGGCCGCCCTCACGGCGAACGTGACCTACGTCAATCAGGCGTGGGGTGGTGAGGCGCTCAACACGCTGAACCAGAGCATCAGCCAGACGAAGACCGCCCTCAACGCGGGCGTTCTGTACAACATCCCGAACACCAACTCGTCGATCAACTTCTTCTTCACGAACTACCAGTGGAAAGACAACCAGCTGCCGACCTACAACTGGACCCAGAACCGGCAGAACATCTACTTCACGGTCAAGTTCTAACGCACACCGCGGAGCAAGCGAAAGGGGGTCAGGCAATGCCTGGCCCCCAATCTTTTCGCGTGCGCAAAGAGTTGATCGGCGCGGGAATCGTCGCGCTGGCCTTGCTCGCGGCGGCCGCATGGCGCCCGCTGACTGCCTGGTGGTTCGACGACCTGGGCAATCTCGCGCTCGCCAAGGGCGATGCGGCGGGAGCGCAGTCGTGGTTCGACCGCGGTCTCGCACTGACGCCGCACTCCCGCCTGCTGCTTGAGGACCGTGGCCGTGCGCTGCTCGACAGCGATCCGGCGGAAGCGCTCCGCGATTTCCAAGCATCGGCCTGCGGCGCGGCCTGCATCGCCGAAATGGGCGACGCGCAAGCGCGTCTCGGCAACGCGGACGCCGCGGTCGCCGACTATCTGCAGGCCAACGCGGCGGTGCGGCTCGCCGCCATGGAGGACCGCATCGCGCAGACGGGCCGTTACGACGAAGCGATCGCGCTGGAGACCGCACTCGTACAACGGCTGGGCGGCGACATGCTGCTGCGGGCCGATCTCGCGGCTGCCTACGCCAAGATAGGCAAGCTTTCGGCCGCCGCGAGTTACGCGAAGCCGCAGGCCGCCGACGGATATCGCCGGCGCGCGATCGCGTCGTTCAAGCGGGCGACCGAGATCGCACCGTTCAACGAGGGGTACTTGCTCTCGTACGCGTCGGCGCAAAAGGATTGGGGCGACAAGAACGCAGCGCGCGAGGCGTACATGCGCGTCCTCTCGCTCCATCCGCACCAGGCCGATGCCGAGCAGGCGTTAGCTGAGCTTGGCGCAGCCCCGTTACCGACACCGCACGTGCGTTGATGCGCGTCGCCATCGAGACGCAGTTCGCGCGTGGCACCGCGACCGGCCTTGGCGTCTATTCGAGCGCCCTCGCGAATGCGCTGCGCGCGCGCGGGGACGTCGACGTCGTCGAGCTGCGCGATGACAGCTTCGACCTGTGGCGCTTCGACCGGCGCGCGTACTGGGATCAGCTGCGCGTGCGACGCCTCGCGCGTGCGGCCCGCGCCGACGTCGTCCATTTCACGGGCGGCACATTGCCCTGGCGTCCGCCCCATCCGTGCGTGTTGACGCTGCACGACCTGACCTGGCTGCGCACCGCCAATCGCGGCCGCGCCTACGTGCGCTGGTACTTCGGCTCATGGCAGCCGCGCCTTGCGCGCGCCGCCGATGCGCTCGTCGTGGATACGCACGCCGCGAGGGCGGATGTCGCCGAGGGTCTCGGCGTCTCGCCGGAATCGATCCACGTGGCGGGTGCGGGCGTCGACGAACGTTTTTTCGCGCTTGCGCGTTCGCCGGCGCAACCATCCTTCGTGCTCGCGGTGGGCACTGTGGAGGAGCGCAAAGACCTTATCACCGCGGTGCGCGCGGTCGCACGGCTCGACGGCATCCGTCTGGTGTGCGCGGGTCCGCTCACCCCGTATGCGGACGAGGTGCGCCGCGAAGTCGCGCGCTTGAATGCCGGCGATCGCGTGGAGCTGCTCGGTTTTGTCGACGACGGCCGCTTGCTCGACCTCTACGCTCGCGCGGCGGCGCTGATCTTTCCTTCGCGCTACGAGGGCTTCGGGTTGCCGCCGCTGCAGGCGCTGGCCGCGGGGCTGCCCGTCGTCGCATCCGACATCCCGGTCTTGCGCGAAGTCCTCGACGACGCAGTTGCTTTTTGCCCACCGGGTGATGGCCGAGCGTTTTCGGATGCGCTGGCAGACGTATTGGCCGGAGGCCGCGCGCTCGCCGAGCGCGTCGAGCGCGGCCGCGCCTGGGCGCGCACGTTCAGCTGGACGAAAGTCGCCCAAACGATGGTCGCGGTCTACACTGGTCTGCTAGCCTAAATGCTGGCGCTGAGCAGCGCCTGCACCTTGTAACGCCACAACAGATTTTGACTGTTGGCGCCCAGGCCCCAGATATCGAACGCCGACACGGAGAACCTGCGGCCGAGCCTGCCGACTACGCTCGGTCCCAGAGCCGACACGTACACTCCACCCAGCGCGAAGTTGACGCGAGCCTCGTAGAAAAGCGACACTGACCCGCTGGTCTTTGCGTCGACGTACGGCAGCGCCTTGAGATCGTAGTAGCTCGACCACGTAGAGCCGGGCGGCACGATGACGCTCTGCACGAACGTGTTCTGCAGCAGCAGGCCGCCGCGATCCGAGTACAAACGGAAATCATAGTGCGGTCGCAACTGCGTGTCGTCGCTCTTGACGTTGTTGGTCACGGTGGGCAGCACGAGTTCGGCGGAGAACGTGCGGTCAGAATGGGGGCCGGCGCGCGGGAACGCGAATACGATGCCGATGTTCCCAAGACCCGACTGCGGCGCCCGGCCCGCCGAGTAGCTGGTCACCAGCGGGATGTTGACGTTGAGCTGCTGCCCTGCAGCGAGCTTCGTGCCGAACGTAATGCGGTATTGTGCGCGGCCTTTGCCGCCGGTATTCGACTGGAAGTAGTAGCGCGGCCGCACCGCGGCCCCTAGTGAGAAGAGGAAATCCCCCGGCCCAGCCTCCGCATCGTCGATTGCTGTTGCCGCCGCAGCAGGCGCCGGCGTGGGCGTCGGCGTGGGCGTCGGCAAGGCTGCCGGCGTGGCGACATCAGCGTCAACGGTGATCGGAGCGGCGAGCAACATGAAAACCACAACGGCTGCCGCGAGTGAGTGCACGCGCACGTCAGTGCTCCAACCTAGTGGACCGCCGAGGAGAGATTCCAACCTGCACCTTCCGGCGGATCGGAGGCGAACAGCAAGTTGACCGGATATGACGACCCGCCTTCGGGCATGGTCACGACGCTCACGTGCACGAAACCGCGAGCGGGCACGCTGAAGCGGCGGACAAGCGCCGGCTTCATGGCGTCGACCGGGTGAAGCTGCACGACGTCATCGTCGATGAGCAACGTGCCGGTCGCTCGGCCCCCGCGAGGTTCGAACCACAGCCCGACGTCCGCCGGACGATCGGTCGGATTCAGCAGGTTGACGTCGGCGCTCTGTTTGACGCCGTAATCGCCCCCGAGCACGTCGCCTTCGACGAGGTTGGGCAGCGGCAACTTGCCGATCGCCAGCGTCGTCGGCGCGTCGCCGACCGTGTACGACTCGTCGTAGAAGAACTCGGGGATCTGGTAGATGCCGCGCGCGTGCTTGACGGCGCTGGAGAGCAGCGTATCGGAGATGGGCTCGATCGGCGACGCATCGGCGGCTTGGACGACGACGGCCACGCGCAGCCCGGGCCCGGCGATGACGCGCATCTGCATGATGCCCGCAACCAGGTTGCCCGCGGGCAGCTGCTGGTCCACGACGTTGATCGTGGCGCGCGGCGGCACTTCGAAGACCTCGCCCTCGCCTGCGGCCTCGCGCTGCAAGAAACGCAGCGTGGAACCATGGCCGACGCCCAAGATGTCGGTGTACGGACCGCCGATGCCTGCGATCATCTCCAACAGGCTGGCGTCGGCACCGCTGTTCTCCACCTTGACCAGCACGCGCCGCAGCGGCGCTCCCGGCGGCGCGTAGTGGTAGTACAAGAGCCGAGCCGGCTTGTCGAAGGTGACGTCGCTGTAGAAGAGCGTGCCGTCTTCGGTGATCGTCTCCGGATAGTCGGACACGAGCAGAAGGCGCGGCGCGAGTTGCGGCTGCGCGAGATTGGTCACGCGCACCGCCACGACGGTATGGTACGCGAAGTAGCCGTCGCCGGTCACGTCGATCGGCACGTGTACGATGGTCGTGTCGTCCGGGGCCAGCTCGTGCGAATCCTCGACCGCGCCCGCGGCGATGTGCGTGCCCTGCTGCGCGTAGGTCACCTGCGTGGCGGCCTGCGTCGCCATGTCGGCGACGAACTGCGAGGATGCCGGGTGCCCGGTGATGTTGATCGTCGTGAACGAATCGGCCCGGCCCGCCGAGATCTCAACGGCCACGCCGAGCGTGGCGGTCAGGCCTTGCTGGCTCGTGACGGTGACGGTCGTCGTGCCAGGATGCAATCCGAACAGGTCGATCGTGCGCTCGACCGGGTTGAAGATCGCGCGCACGACGTTGCCGTCGAAGCCCGACAGCATGACGATGCCGCTGGGCGGTGAGAGCAGCCTCGCGGACGCGCCGTGGCCGAGCAGCACGCGCACGCTGGGCGGATTGACGCTGACCGCCGGCGGCGGAGGCGGCTGCGTCGACATGTACGTGCCTTGCGGCAGCGGACTGCAGTCGCTGGCGCCCGATGCGCACGGGCTTGGTTCGTAGGTCGGCTGGGGGCCCGCATTCGAGGCGCTCGGCCCCGGTGCGGGCGCGGTGGGCACGCCGGAAGCCGGCTGCGCTGACGGCGGCGGGGGAGGCGATTGGTCGCCGCGCGCACCGCTTGTACCGAGAGCAGCGACGGCGAGCGAGAGCGCGAACGCGCCGCCGATGACGGCGGCGCGGAACGTCTGCGCGTGCTGCGCGCGGGTCACCTAGGCGATTTGCTGGCGGGCAACCGCAGTGGCGAGCAGCGTCTTATACCCGTGCGCCGGGAAGAGCACCGTCACAAGGTCGCGCTCGGCGCGTTCGACCGTGCCTTCGCCGAATTTCGGGTGCTGCACGATGTCGCCGATGCGGAATTCGCTGGCCGTACGGGTGTCGAACAGCTCGACCGTGCCGCCCTTGGCGAGCTGCGCGCGGCAATTGTCGCACGCGCCGCAGTTGGGCAGATCGTAGTCCTCGCCGAAATAGTTGAGGATGAACTTGCGCCGGCAGCTGCGCGTCTCGCAGTATTGCAGGATCATCTGCAGCTTGCTCTGGTCGTACGAGCGCTTCGTCTCGTAGCTAGCGAGGTTGAGCGCCAGCCCTTTGCTCTGCTTGAGCAGCGGCGCGAGCCCGTACGTGGACTTGGTGACGTTCTGGATGAAGCCGCCCTTCTTGAGCAGCGCGAGGATCACTTTGAGCTTGGTCAGCGGCAGCTGCGAGATCTTGCGCAGGTCCGAAAGCGAGACGCCGTTGTCCTGGCTCTCGAAGTATTGCAGCGTACCGAAGACCTTTTGGACCTCCTCGACGTCCGGATACTTGCCGGTGAGGAAGTAGTTCTGCACGCGCGTGTCGCTCTGACGGTACAGCAGCAGGCAGGTCGACTCCATGCCGTCGCGGCCCGCGCGGCCGGCCTCTTGCGTGTAGGCCTCGACGCTGCCCGGCAGATCGTAGTGGATGACGAAGCGGATGTTGGGCTTGTCGATGCCCAACCCGAAGGCGTTGGTCGCCACGACGATCTTGACGTCCTCGTTCATGAAGCGGTCGTGGACGCGCTCGCGCTCGGCCTTTTGCAGCTTGCTGTGGTAGACGTCTGCTCCGATGCCGAGCTCGGTGCTGCAATACTCGGCCACCGCGTACGTGTTCTTGATCGTCGCGGTGTAGATGATCCCGAGCGCGCCGGCAAGCGGGCCGGAGAACTTGGCCTTGAGCACGCGCAGCTTGTCGGCTTCGGTCGCGGTGCGAGCGACTTCATAGACGAGATTGGGACGATCGAACCCGCGCACGATCGGCTTGGTGTGCGGTATGCCGAGCTGCGTGACGATATCTTCGCGCACTGCCGGCGTGGCCGTCGCCGTGAGCGCGAGCACCGGCGGTTTGCCCAGCGCCGCGATGACGCGGCCCAGGTTCAGATATGCCGGGCGGAAATCGTGGCCCCACTGCGAGATGCAATGCGCTTCATCGACGACGAACAACGGCACGTGCAGCCGTTTGAGCACCTCGACGAAGCTTTCGTCTTCGAGCCGCTCGGGCGTCACGTAGATCAGTTTGAGGTTGCCGCGCGCCACCCGCTCGAGGTGCGAGATCTCTTCTTCGTCGGACAGCGTGCTGTTCAAGGCGATCGTGCTGCTGATGCCGGCCTCGGCCAGCATGTCGATCTGGTCCTTCATGAGCGCGATGAGCGGCGATACGACCACCGTCGTGCCTGGCAGCAGCAGCGCGGGCAGCTGATAGCACAGCGATTTGCCGGCGCCTGTGGCCAAAATGGCAAGCGTATCCTTGCCCTCAAGGACGCGCTTGATGACTTCTTCTTGTCCCGGTTGAAAACGCTCGTAGCCGAAGTGCGTGCGGAGCGCTTCGTGCAGGTCGAGATCGACCTTCATAATCTGTGCCTCTGGAGCGGCCGGATGGATCCGGCCGTCACTGCGTAATGCGTCGCCGTGGATGACGAACTCCGGCCTCTTCTATAGTATTCGAGGTCCGGCGAATCGGCGGATGTACCGCCTGACCATTATATACCCGGATACCCACGGACCGAAACGACTGTTTCAACAATCCAAGCGGGACGTCCCGGCCGGTAGGTGAACCGCGGCTGAAGCAGCGGCATACCGTCTATTGGTTGCCCCAACGATACCATATCTGTCAAGGGAATTCGCAGAGAAAAGTGGACCAAGAGCTCGTCCAACGGCTGGCTGCCGACGACGCTACGGCGCTTGAAGAGGCGTATCAGCGCTACGCGTCGCGGTGCAAGGGCGTGGCCTTTCGCCTGTTGCGCGACGACACGCGCGCCGAGGACGCCGTCCAAGAGGCATTTCTCGCCCTTTGGCGGCACCGCCAGGGCTTGGTCGTCAGGACCGGGGGGATCAGTCCATGGCTATACACGGTGACGCGCAACGCCGCGCTGGCAATCATGCGCTCTGAGTCGCGTAGAACCGCGCGCGAGGAGCGCGCCGGCGTGGACGACCAAGCTCCCGATCCGTTGACAGACATCGTCTCCGCCGAGGACGCGCGCGGCGTGCGTGCCGCACTCGCAGAGCTGCCGCTCGAGCAGCGAACTGTGATCTCGTACGCGTACTTCGGCGCGATGACGTTCCCGCAGATCGCCACGCGCACCGGAGCTCCGCTGGGCACCGTCAAACGCCGGGCCCAGCTCGGTCTGTCGCGCTTGGCGCGCGCTTTGAGGCCACAAACAATATGACGCAACACCCGTACGAAGAAATCGAAGCGTTCGCGCTCGGCAGTCTGGACGACGCCGAACAGCGCGCGGTCCTCGATCACGCCGATGCATGCGCGACCTGCGCGGTCGTCTTGTCCGACGCCATGGCTGGCGTCGCCGCGCTCGCCACGCTCGAAGCACCGCGGCCGATGGGCCGATCGCTTGGGCTTCCGACAGCATCCGTAGTCGCGAAGCGCAGGATCGGCCCTTCTGGGTGGGTTGCGACCGGCGCACTTGCGGCATGTCTGGCCCTGCTGTTCTGGAACGTGCAGCTGCGCGACGACACGCTGACGGTGCCCGTGGCTGCGCTGGTCCACAGCCACTTCGTCCACCATCCGTTGACGGGCGGCGCCGGGAGCACCGGCAGTGCAAAATTCCTGCAAGCACCGAATGGCGGCTGGATATACGTCGTTGCTGATGGACTGGCGCCGCGCGGCCATTACACCGTGTGGGAGACGCGCGGCGGCACGACACAAGAAGTCGCGCAAGTCACGGCGGACAGCCATGGGCAGGCAGTTCGCTACATCGAACAGCCGCAGGGCACGATCGACGCTGTCGTCCTCTCGCCCGAGGGCAAGCCGTACGCGGACACCAGCGCACTGCGCTGGCCGTAACGGTCTAGGAATGGACGAAGAGGCGAACGAAAGCGGCTGATGTGCCCGACACCGCTCCCGCTGCGCCATTAACGCTGTATCGTAAACATCGTCCCGCTGCCTTCGACGAGCTCGTCGGCCAGCCGGCGGTCGTGCAGGGTCTGACCGCGGCGGTCACATCGGGCCGGGTCGCGCACGCGTACTTGTTCTCTGGTCCGCGCGGCACCGGCAAGACCTCAGCCGCGCGCATCCTCGCGAAGTGCCTCAATTGCTTGACGAACGGCCCGCGGCCGGACCCGTGCGGCGTGTGCGAGGCCTGCACCTCGATCGCCGCGGGGACGGCTTTCGACGTCGTGGAGATCGACGCGGCCAGCAATCGCGGCATCAACGAGATCCGCGAGCTGCGCGATCGCGTGCAGTTTGCGCCCTCGCAGTTCCGCAAGAAAGTCTATATCATCGACGAGGTCCACATGCTGACCTCGGAGGCGTTCAACGCGCTTCTCAAGACGCTCGAGGAGCCGCCGGAATACGTCGTCTTCGTGCTGGCGACGACCGAGCTGCATCGCGTGCCGGCCACGATCCTATCGCGCTGCCAACGCTACGAGTTCCGGCGCATGACGCCGCCGGTCATCGCGGCACGCCTCCAAGAGGTCGCCAAACGCGAGAAGATCGCGCTTGACGAGACCGCTGCCCGGCGCATCGCCCACCTCGCGGATGGCGCTCTGCGCGACGCGCTGGTCATGCTCGAACAAGCCCGCGGTTTTGCGGGCGGCAAAATGATCGATCCCAAGGTGCTCGACGCCGCGTTCGGCGAGTCGCATAAAGACGTCGTCGACCGCCTGGTCGACGCGATCATCGCGTCCGACGCGGCGGCAGCGCTGCAGGCCGTCGCGGATGCCAGCGCGCAAGGCGTCGATCCCGGCTGGCTCTCCAAAGAAATGCTGCGCTGGTTCAGACTCGCGCTGTTGGCGCGCACCAGCCGCGAAGTGCTGGAAGCCGAAGCCCCGCCCGACGAAGCGCAGGCGGTGGCGGCGCGCGCGCAAGCGCTGTCCAAGACCAAGATCATGACGGCGTTGCGCGTGCTCTCTGACGCGGTCGCACAACGCTGGTCGACGCAGCCGCGCATCGATCTGGAGCTCGCGCTCGCGCGCATCATCGCGCCCGCGGACGAGCTGACGCTGCAAGGCCTCTCCGATCGCTTGCGGGCGCTTGAGGAACGCGCCGGCGCCGGGTCAGGGCCTGGTCCCGCCGCTACGCCGGCGGCGCCGCCAGCATCCGCGCGCAAGCCGCGCGCGGCCACCACAGCGGCGAAGGCCGCCGCACTCGAGCCAGATGCGCCCGAGACCGAGACCACCGCTCCAGCGACAGAGCTGCACGCGCCTACGCTTTCCTCAGCACCCGCCGCAGCGGCGCCCGCCGCGACCGGCTCCC
>Ga0209415_10020936_pt1 | contig 10113 bp, 8 predicted proteins | sample PeaSoiSIISIP2007_FD_187696 | JGI IMG/M metagenome (GOLD analysis project Ga0209415, IMG submission 187696) | Peat soil microbial communities from Weissenstadt, Germany - SII-SIP-2007 (SPAdes) (version 2) | ecosystem: Environmental > Terrestrial > Soil > Wetlands > Peat | place: Germany...
GCCATAGAGCTGCCAGGTCAGATCACTGTCGGGTCCGCCGCCGACGTCGCCATACGCGTTGGCGAAGAAGCTCGATCCGATGGGCAGAATCGCACGCACGCCTACAAGCGGATCTGCCCAAGTGGCGCCGACGCTGGGAGACCGCGGCACGAGGCTGAAGTTCAGCGTGTTATCCATCGATATGACGCGCACGCCGACCAGCCCATCGAGCTTGAAGGAATCGGAATCGATGAAGCGATAGCCGCCATCAAGCGTGCCCAGATAGGATTTCACCTCGAGGCTTGGTTGGCCTAGAATCGGCACCGACCGGGCCGCATCGGTCGTCAGTTTCATGTAATCGAAATCCGCGAGCAGGTGCCAACGCTGGTAGCGCACCTCGCCCAGGAGCATCAGCCCCGCATTCAGGTTGTTCAGAAGATCGCTGAAGCTCTGGCTGAAGGAGGCCGAACGCCCATTGGCAGTGGTGATGTTGCCCCCCAGGCCGGCCCCCCAGAGATAGGGGGTGACCTCGAAACCCCAATCGGACGGCGTCTTTGCTTCTTGCGCGCTTGCGCCGCCCAATCCCGAAAGCATGGATAACGCGGCGGCCAGAAATCCCCAGCAGGTTCGATGAAGCCAGTCTCTTTTCACTGTCATTCCCCCACTTCTTGCATGCGCAAACGTCCCCGCGGCTTCAGTACCCGCCGCGTATAGTCTGCTTTCTCTTCGCGTCCTCCAGGCACCACTGGTATGCCGGATTATTTGTGGAGTAGCCAGCACATTGCCTCGGGGGCCCCCGATGGTCGACGCGATCCTTGGCAAATGAAGTCGAACCTGAAACCACCATGAATGTCAGGCCGACTGCCAGGGGCAGTGCGGCAAGAGTTGCGGCAGCTCTGCCCCTCGAATTCGCGACTTCTTCCGCATGTGCCGCTGCTCCTGGAAGATGAAAGCAAGCTGGCGTCGCAACGGCTGTGCCGAACCGATATCGGGCCTTATGGCGTTGCGGCAGCCGCTTAGAGACGCCATTCATAACGCCTTCGCTCATCATCGGATCTATCATTTTAAGTGACGCACCCGCCTGCCCGGGCAGGGCCCGGACAGGCGGCGTCGGGACAAAGTCGTTCAGCCTATTCGTTCGCGCTTTTCATCGCCCTTACTCTTGCCTCGATTTCAGCTTTGACTGCCTCGAGGTTGAAGCTCGCCCCTCGCTGCATCGGTGGGAAGTCGATGAACGTTTGCGCGTATTCGCCGACCTTCTGCTGCAGGAAGACGAAGCGCCAGAACTCATGGAGGTAGAAATCACCCATGTATTCGAAGGAACCTATGTTGCCCTTCTGAAACCCCATTCGCTCATAGGGATCGAGCCGGAGGTTGGTGAGAACTGGCGCATCGAGGTGAACCGTGCCGCCAATCCATCCGTCTGGCTGGTCGATCATCCGGAACTTCCAGTCGTCGATGCGAACCGCGCCCAGAGTGCCTTCCGCAAAATAGAAAATCTCGTGGCGGTTGGATGGTCCCTTGCCGGTCAGCACGTTCGTCTGGTCGTAGCCGTCAAGATGGACCTTGTAGGTCCGGTCGCCCAGTTGCTTGCCTTTTAGCAGCTCGTCCTTAATGTTCGGGTTGCCGGCCAGGGATACCAGGGTGGGGAAGAAGTCCAGGCCCGAGAAGATGCCGTTCTCGACCTTGCCGGCCGGGATATGGCCCGGCCAGCGGGCGATCATCGGCACGCGCATGCCGCCCTCCAAGATCGTTCCCTTGCCGCCGGCAAAGGGGGTGTTGCCGCCATCGGGCCAGGTGAAGTTTTCGGTGCCGTTATCGGTCGTGAACACGACGACCGTGTTGTTCTCGAGGCCGTCGGCCTTGAGCTTATCCAGCACGCCACCGACTACGTCGTCGAGCTGCGACATGACGCCTTCTTCCAGATACCACCCATTCTCCGGCGTCAGCTTGGCGGCATATTTAGGGGACAGATGCGAGATGACATGGACGCGGGTGGGGTTCAACCAGACGAAAAACGGCTTGTGATCGTTCTCGGCCTTGCTAATGAAGTCCAGAGTATGACCGAGAATGACGTCGTCGATCGTCTCCATGTTGTACTTGATGCCGGGCGTCGGATGCGGCGGTAGCGGCCCCTCGTCAACGATTCGTTGCTTGCCGATCTTGCCCCAGCGCGGCTGAACCGTCTGATCGTCAACATTGGTCGCCCAGCTGTGAAGGAGGTCACGCGGCCCCACCTTGTCCGTCAGCTCCGGTGGATAGGAGTGCCAGAACGGGTCTTCCATTGCGTCGAGGTGATAGAGATAGCCCCAGAACTCGTCGAAGCCGTGCACGGTCGGAAGAAACCTATTCAGATCGCCGAGGTGGTTCTTCCCGAACTGGCCGGTCTCATAGCCCATTGTCTTCAGCGCGGTGGCAATCGTGGGCGCCGCGTCGGGCATGCCGATTGTGGCGCCAGCTTGACCGACGGTGGTGAGGCCCGTGCGGATCGGAAGTTCGCCGGTGATGAAATTGGCGCGGCCGGCGGTACAGCTCGGCTCCGCGTAGTAGTCGGTGAAGCGCATGCCCTCGCTCGCCAACTTGTCGAGATTAGGCGTCGTTTCATACATGAGGCCCTGATTGTATGCGCCGATGTTCGCCCAGCCGACATCGTCACCCATGATGACAATGATGTTCGGCTTGTCGTTCTGGGCCGATGCGGGCTCGGCCAAAGCGGCCATGGCGAGTCCGGCCGCGAGTATGCCGAGATTGGCCCACCTCATCGCGGTGATTGACATTCGGTTCTCCTGTTTCAAGTGGGTGCGCATGATTTCGTGTCAGCATAGGCAGAGCAGGGGAAGAGCATGCCTACGGTGGTCATCTGGGCCGGGTCGGTGCCAGGGCGACACGCAGACATAGACCGCGACGGTTCAGTGAACGACACCAATCCACATGATCAATCCTGCGCCTAGGACACGTCCAGCGCAAGCCGCGCAGCGATCGATCACGCTGTGGGGGAACGCCGCATGAGCCGGTCGAGCCTAATACCAAGACTCTCCGGTCATGATCCATGGGCGCAGTCATGCAGCCTGTGTGCCGGGGTTGAACCATGAGTTTGTTGCAGGCGTAGCAGCGTTCGCTCGCCTACAGCAAACCGGTCTCGAACGGGTAAGTGGAGAGACGCTCAATGCCGCGGTCAGTGACCAGGACCTGCTCCTCCAGCTTGACGCCCTCGCGGCCGCCCTCGGCGCCGATGTAGCTCTCGACGCAGAGCGTCATGCCGGGCAGGACCGTGCCGTCATAGCCCTTGGCCTTGAAATCGGGCCGGTACTTGATCGAGGGGTATTCGTCGGCGAGGCCGACGCCATGGATCATGCTGGAATAGCGCCGCGACAGGAATTCCTCGGGGATCGGCCAGCTTTTTTCCGCCAGTTCCCGGAACGTCATGCCGGGCTTCAGGATGGACATGTTGTGCTGGATCTGGGCGAAGGCGGCGGCGTAGAGACGGCGCTGCTCGTCGCTCGCCTTGCCGCCGCAGACCCAGGCTCGCGAGATGTCGGCGCAATAGCCGTAGGGGCCGATGAGGTCCGTGTCGAAGCTCACCATGTCGCCCCGCTCGATCGCGCGCATGGAGCATTCGCGGAACCAGGGATTGGTGCGCGGACCTGAGGAGAGCAGGCGGGTTTCGATCCATTCGCCGCCGAGACGGATGTTGGTTTCATGGAGCCTGGCCCAAAGGGAGTTCTCCGTGATGCCCGGCTCGAGCGCATCCTGCATCGCCCGGCAGCCGGCTTCGCAGACCGCGAGCGACGCCTTCATCAAGGCGATCTCTTCGGGCGACTTGATCGCGCGGGCATGCTCGGTCGCCGGCAAGCCGTCCAGGAGCTGGAGCTGATGAGCGCGCAGCGCGTCGGTGCCCATATGCGACAGCCGGTCGATCGCCAGCCGGCGATTGCCGCCGCCGTGACGGCTCATCAAATCGGCAATCTCGCCGGCGAAGCGCCGGGCCCGATCCTCGGCATTGGGTCCGGCCGCGAAATAGTAGAACGACGGCATCACCCTGTATTCGTCCACCGTCGGCAGGCCCTCGGCGAGATGGGGATGGTTGGCATAGTCGAACAGCACCACCGGCCCTTCGAGCGCCACGAACACGCAGCGGGTCTCATAGTGGGAGGACCAGACCTGCATGTTGGTCGCGTCGGTGGCATAGCGGGTGTTGATCTGGTCGAACAGCAGGAGGCCGGCGACGTCGGCGCGCTTCATCTCCGAGCGCAGGCGCGCCAGCCTGTAGCGGCGCACCGCATCGAGATCGACCGGCGCGGCGGTGAACTCCATGGCGCCATGCTGGCGTGGTGCCGTCGGCGCCTCGGCCGGCGGAACGGAACTATTCGGCATCGATGCTCCTCCCTTGCCCGTCAGTCGCCGCGCAGCGCGAAGGCGGCACGGTTGGCGGGGCGGGCCATGGCCCGGTCGTACCAGGCGCGGATTCCAGGCTTGCCCGCCAGGGCCTGGGGGGCCTGGCGCAGGTAGAACAGGCAGCAGACGAGGTTGAGATCGGCGACGGTGAAGCGCCGGCCGACGAGATAGCCGCCGTCCTTGGCCAATTTGTCTTCCAGGATTTGCAACGGCGCCGCGAGCTTGTCGAGCGCCGCCGCTGCGGCGTCCGGCCGGCGCTCATGGACCGGCAATTCGATGGTGTTGACCAGCACGGTGCCGGCAGCCGGCTCGATCTCGTTGACGGCCCAGAGGGTCCACATGGTCATCTGGCCGTCTTCGGCCGGGCTCGCCGGGCCGATGGGCGCGCCATGCTTCTTCGCCAGGTAGAGATTGATGGCGAAGGATTCCCAGAGAATGAGGCCATCGTCGTCTATGAAGGGGACCTGGCCATTGGGATTGAGGCGGAGATACTCGGGCTTTCGGCTGCCCTCGGCCCCGGGCTTGACCTGGATAAGCTCGTGGGGAATGGCGAGTTCATGGGCCATCCACAATGTGCGCGTGGCTCGCGAACGGGGAATGCCGTAGATCTTGAGCGTCATGACCCTTCCACCTTCCTGAGGTCGGTGCCTCGTCGAAACGAATAGCGCTTGCACGATGTCTCATGTCGGCGGACAGGGTCAACCGATCGCTTGCCGGGGTAGCGGGCCAGTTTGGAATCTGAAGCCGACTCGCCCGTTCCAGCTAGCCCCCAGGCATGGTATCCTTGGTCGATGCCAAAGATCAGATACCGCGTCCTTGTTCGCAAGAACGAGAAGACCTGTGACGTTGAAATGAGGCACGGCCTCGACGAGCCGCGCATCGTGAACACATTCAACAGCGAGGCCGAGGCGTGGGAGTGGATCAACGAGCAGAAACAGGTCAATAAATTTGAATATCGCGAGGTAGAGGAGGGCCACGGTAAACGGCCAGACAAGCGCGATGGCAACTGAATGCCTCAACCGCCCCCGCGATCCCATCGCCCTGGCGAAGCTCATTGGAGATGTATCTACGGGGCAGACGGTTGATGCCGTCGAGGGTAAACGCGATCATGCTGCCGCTCCCATGGGGCAGGAGGGTGGGAAAGCGCGCGCATACAAGCTCTCCCAAGAGCAACGCTCGGGGATAGCTAAGAATGCGGCTTGGCCGCGGTGGTCTGCATAGACTGCACGAACCCTGGCATGGTGGTTAAGTTACTTGCCTTTATCTCAATCTCTCCAATTGTGTGCCAATCTCCCCCGCCAAAATGCCACTGGAATTTTATCTGCTCCGGCCCCTCTAACTGAAGTGGGATGCCGCCAAACGTGATAGAAACCAGATGGTTAACTCCTGGCGAACGGAGAATGGCGACCTGCGGCGTCAGCAATTGCCTCCCCGATTTGCCCACCACTTGAAACAAAGCGGCCCAATCGCCCGCCAAATCGAAGCGGGCGCGCACCCAAAGACTTAGCAGCAACGTCGCCGGAAACGCGCCAACAATGATGTCGTCTCCGTATACGCCGATCAGAATCTCTTTGCCCGTGACTTCCTTTCGGACCTCGTCGCAAACAACAGACTGGAGAAACTGCGGCAAGCGATGCTCTGTCATCTTGCCACTACAGAGATATTGGTAGTCTCTGAGGACGAAGTGGTCTGAGTTAATTTGTCCGAAAAGACTATCTTGTTAAATTCTCCTGCCTGCGGTGCGGCGGTAGGAGAAAGCCAAACAGGATTAGCGTAATTCCGCGGCGCATTGTCGAGAGGATACGAGATTGCATATTCCGGCTCTCCGCCGGAGATTGCGAACAGCAGGTCGCTCTCTGTATCTAGCGTCCAGTTTCCCGGTGATCCTAGCCATCGACAAACTATGTCCGGCCTTTTCCCAAGACGGCGCGCCAAATCGGCCTGACTGAGCCCACTCGCCATAAACTCGTTGAGCACGAGTTCGTAAACTCTATTGCGATGGCGCTCCCGAAAATAAGCGAGAGTCCCCAGTGGAATCTGGTCATCTCCGCTTGGTTTAGACAGCAATGAAATTGTCGAGGTAGTCATTGAGGCTCGCTCCGCGAAATGCCGGATAGGGATGAAGAAGGCGCCTCCATGCGGCTTTGCACCTTTCGATTTCGTCTCGCCATTCCTTGGAACCAGGGGCGCCCAGAACCTCACGATGATTCCACGTCAACGCCACAAAGGTATTGAACTCCGAAAAGCACCCAAGGACGCGGATTCCGGGCTTTGGGTCTCGGCTTCTGATGTCCAGACATCGTCTTGCAGGGGATCAACCCGCGCCACGTAAGTGGATTTCGGTTTCTTGTAGGGGTCGTCAGCGACACTGATACGGCGCCCTTCAGTGAACGCGTCTAAGTCGGCTCTCAATTTCGCGAATCTCACGCCAGCATCCGATGCAGACCAAGGAGGCGCCACCACGCGCTGGATTTCCTCCGAAACAAAGAGAGTGCGAACCGTCGCCATGCTCTGAATGAGAGGAGGAAGGCAAAAGAGTCTCCCTTCACTAACTCTGATGGTGATTTGAACACGTATTGACATATAAGTCAATAGCCGAAAAAGTGAAGCCACCTCGTAAAATTCTATCGTAAGGCGCCTTTAAGAGTCTCGCATCGACAAAGATAAGCTGACCCATGACCCTCGCCGGGTTCCGCGGCGCTGACGCAATGTTTTGCCATCGGCTATCGCAACCGCAGAAGCCCGAAGCCGCATTCCTTGATGCGGATCGCCGGCACGATGTCGCTGCAATTGACGGCTTCATAAGAAGCCTGAAGCTGGGACCAGAGCGCCCGCATGCCGTCGTTGAAGGAAATGTCGTCCAGCGCGACAAGGCGGGGTCGCACGAGCAGGCCGTAGACGCCGACGGACAAGGCCGTGGCGATGAAGCTGTGGCTGCTGTCCACGAACATCAGGTCGATCGGCGAACCGGCGAAGCGGTCCGTCGCCTCGCGCAAGACGGCCTCGCCGTTCGCATCGCCCGTCAGCTTGGTGAAGCCGGCGACACCGTGCAGCGCCGGATTGAGGTCCGTGGTGTCGATCGTGACCAGGTTCGCCTTGACGGGGTCGGCAATTCCTCGCAGCATCGCGAGCCCGCTGCCGCCGAAATGGGTGCCGATCTCGAGAATCCGGTTGCAGCCTTGGCTGCGGACCAGGCCGGCCAGGAAATAGTAGTAAGGATACGGCCCGGGAACGAACCCCTTGTCCTTGAAGCCCGGAAAGCTCGGCCCGAATTGAATGCCGGCGAGGTCGATGGTCCTGCCGGCGAGCCACGCCTCCTTGACGATGCTTTCTAGACCCACTGCCCGACCTGCCTCATTGACAGCCCTTCATCGCGCACTGGCCCGACGCTGGGGAATTCCCCGGATTTAGCGGCCCGCGAACAGAACGGTCATTTGGTCCTGCTTCCGCCCGTCGGCAGGGCGGGTGCGGTCACCGTCGTCGTGCTGGTCGTGGGAAGCGTCGCGGCCGGCGGCTGATTGATGGTCGAAAAGTACTTCGTGTTCGCCGCATTGATGGCGGCATTTCTCGCCGTGGGATCGGTTATCTTGCCCGCGTCGTTCATTTCCTGAAAATAGGTCGCCTTGGCATCCGAGGGGCTGGAACTTTGGACGGAGCCCGGGCCGGGCGTGTCGACATAGGGCTGGGTCCCCGGAACGGCGCCATTGGTATTCAGATCCTGGAGCTGTTGCAGGGTCGGGCTGGTTGCGGGGCCGGTGCTGGTGGCGGGCGGCGTAGCCGGCGGGTTGCTTGCCGCGGGCGGGCTCTCCGGCGGGGTGTTGCTGCCCGAGGGCGAAGACCCGTAAGCCAAGGCCGATGGAGGCCTTGCGGCATCGAGAGCGAAGAAGGCGACCGACAAGCGCAAGGCCATCAGCCCTGCTGCACCTGCCGCCCCGGCGCGCAACGCCGCGCGGCGCGACGGGCTCTTCGCCCAGATGGCGACTGACCCGCCTTCGCCGCGGGGGAGCGGGGCCGGATCCTCGCCCCGGAAGGACGCGTCGTCGAAGACGAAGCCGAGGTTCGCCTTGAGGTCAGATTCCATCACCTCGCAGCTCAGCTCGTTCGTCTTCCTGAGCGCGGCCAGCAGCAGGCGTAGCTCGTCATTAGCCAGGCGCAGCGCGCCGGCGGAACTCCTGAGGCCGCCTTTGGCGGCGCCCCGGCCCCCCTGGAGGAGGACATGGAAGCGGCCGTTCGCCTCAGCCAGGGCGGCGTCGCCGGCGATGGCTTCGAGGACGGCGACGCCATGGGGGCCGAACTCGGCCGTGGGAAAGAACGTGCCCTTGCCGCTTTTCAGGATTCGGCTGAGGCGATAGTGGCCGGTGGGCGTATCCCCATATCGCAGCCTCGGATCGCGCCGGGGATTGTCTTCGGCGGCGGCGAGCGAACCGGTCGATCGGCCGGCCACGGCGAAGCCCCCGCATATCTTCCGCCCGCCGAGATCGAGCAGCGTCAGCCTTCCGCACCGATCACGATCGGGCGAGAACTCGATCAACAGGCGATTCATTCCTCGTTCCCCTACTGCCGACGATTCCATTCCTTACTACGGACGATCTTCAATTCGCGCCAGAGGCCCATATCACTCAGCCAGCAATTCCTGATAGGCCTCGACCATCTTCTCCATCGAGAAGCGCTTGCGGGCGATCGCCCGGCTGGCCTTGCCCATCCGTTCCCTGAGGCGCTTGTTCTTCAACAGGGTGATGGCCCGATCCGCCATTTCCGCCGGGCTTGCGACCAGATAGCCGTTCACGCCATCCTCGACCTGCTCGGCCACGCCGCCGGAGCGATTGGCGATAATCGGCAGCCCCATGGACATGGCCTCGAGGGAAGCGTTCGGGCAGCCTTGGCGGTCGGAATACATGACGAACAGGCGGAACTGGCCGAGGAACGGCAGGACGTCCTGCTGCTCGCCGGCGAAAAAGACGTTGTCCAATCCCGCTTCCATCACCCGGCCGCGTATCGCTTCGAAATAGTCCTGGTTTCCGAGGTCCGGCCCGCCGACGATCGTCAGCGAAGACCCGGGCGCATACCGGGACAGCAGCGCCATCGCTTCCAGCAGGAACTCGATGCGCTTGTCCGGCACGAATCGGCAACAAGTGCCGATGGCGAGGCTGGGATCCCGGTCGCGCGGCAACATGAACTCCACTGAAGGCAGAGGCACGAAATTCGGCGCTCGCGGCACGCCGTTGGGGATAATCCGGATCTTGCGCCGGTCGATCCCCATGGACGGCGGCGGCAGACCATCGGCGTATTTGGCAACGAAACGATCCAGCCGGGCGAAATATTGAGACGCCGTGAAAGCCAGGCGGCGCTGGAAGGCCGCGGCATTTGCCAGCTCGTCGAACAGCATCGGTCCCGGGCTGACGTCGATCAATCGGATGTCCCGGACCGACAGGATCTTCGCGATGGCAAGCTTCACCTTGGGATCGAGGTTCCAGAAGCAAACCTTGCGGACCCGAAGCATCTCGATCCAGTTCAGCACGGCTTCCGCCTTATCCATGGCAGTCGCGGCATCGCCGGCGGAAAAGATCGGAATCCGGGATTGGTCCAGGCGCCGCTTGTGTTGGTCGAGGGGTGCTGCCTCCAGCACGCAGACGATGGCCTTGTGCCCCGCGGGCAGCCCGGTGAGGAGATTGACCAGGGACTGCTGCGGCCCGCCGATATGCAGGTTCTGGGTCACGAACAGCGTGCCGGCCGGCTCCG
>Ga0209415_10020938_pt1 | contig 10112 bp, 7 predicted proteins | sample PeaSoiSIISIP2007_FD_187696 | JGI IMG/M metagenome (GOLD analysis project Ga0209415, IMG submission 187696) | Peat soil microbial communities from Weissenstadt, Germany - SII-SIP-2007 (SPAdes) (version 2) | ecosystem: Environmental > Terrestrial > Soil > Wetlands > Peat | place: Germany...
GTGACTTTGGCAAATTGGTGGCCGTGCTCGCCGAGCAGTTCCTTCAAGACGACTTCCGCTTTTTTGATTTTCGTGGGATCGAAGGGACTTTCCACGGAGAGACCGACCTTGCGCTCTTTGAAGCGGTCGAGAATGTCGGACTCCGTAATGGAGTGGTTACCGTCGTAACGGATGCGCCGGATTTGCGGACGCTCCTTCACATCGAAAATAATGATTTTGCCGTCGGCACGGTCCGGGGAATCCTCGACGCGCAGCTTTACGTCCTCGAAGAACTGGGTGTTCCAGAGCGCCTGGAAATCCCGGCGAAGCGTTTCTTCGTTGTAGGGGTCGCCTTCGCGGCTGAAAATGCGGGCCTTAAGGGTGTCGCTGCGGATTCTGCGGTTGCCGTAAAATTCGATGCGCTCGATTATGCCTTGCGGTTGGGCGTTAGCCGCTTGCTGCACGGCCTGAGGCTGGGAGGCTGTGGAAGGAGAAACTGCGACCGGCAAATCAGCGGATGAAGAAAACGATGGCGTGTCCGCGGTTGCAGACGATCCCGCGAGGAGATTTTTCTGCGTTGTTGCTGGTGAACTTGACGCGAGAAGCAAAAAGAAGGCCGCGACCCAAGTACCGCGAAACGCCAGAACTCCAAACGGCAAACAGACTTTCCTATGAGCGGCCAGTGAGGTCGTCAAGGCCGCGCCCCCAAAACACAATTTGTTATTCTCCCGCCGGACCCGGTGTGGGCCGGTCGTTCGTTGACCCCGACCTAGTCGAGGTTCTCCCGTGCGTTGTGTCAGATTCGCTAGTGGATAACCGGGGTTGCCTCGACCACAGGACGGAAAGCCAAAGCTTCGCCTGCGACGTAAATTTGCAGCGTCGCCGGCCTCTGGATTCCACCCTGGATGAGCGCCTCCGAGAGCGGGTCTTCAACGTACTTCTGAAGAGCCCTGCGCAGCGGCCGCGCCCCATAATTACGGTCCGCACACGTTTTCTCGAGGATCCACTGGCGTGCTTCCGGCGACAGCACCACCTGCACCTGGCGATGAATCAGCGTGTCGTTCAGCTGGCCCACCAACAAATCGATGATGCGGAGCAAGTCCTCGTCGCTGAGAGCATTGAAAATGATGACCTCGTCCAGCCGGTTGAGAAACTCCGGATTGAACGCTTTCTTCACTTCGTTCATCACCATTTCTTCGATGGACTTCTGGCTAGCTTCATCGGCGCCCGACTGGAATCCGATGGAAGTGCGCCTCTGCAAATGCCGCGCGCCAAGATTAGAAGTCATGATGATGATGGTGTTGCGAAAATCCACGGTGTTGCCGAGACCATCCGTCAATTGCCCGTCTTCGAACACTTGCAACAATATGTTGAACACGTCCGGATGCGCCTTTTCGATTTCATCCAGGAGGATGACCGAATAAGGCGTCCGGCGGACTCTCTCTGTCAACTGCCCGCCTTCTTCGTAGCCCACATACCCCGGAGGTGCGCCGATGAGCTTCGAAACGGAGTGTTTTTCCATGAACTCCGACATATCGAAACGTACCAACGACTTCTCCGAACCAAACAAGAATTCCGCAAGACGGCGGGCGACTTCGGTCTTGCCAACGCCCGTAGGCCCAAGGAAGAAGAAGCAACCAACAGGGCGCAGAGGCGATTTGAGGCCCGCGCGGCTGCGGCGAATGGCGCGTGCCAGGGCGACGATAGCTTTGTCCTGACTGATGACGCGTTTGTGCAGCTCCGGCTCGATACGCAGGAGTTTCTGCTGCTCGTCTTCTTTGATGGAGGTGACGCCGATGCCGGTCCAGCGGGATACGACTTCTTCGATATCCTCGCGCGAGACGATCCCAGTGGAGGCGTCGTCGAGCTTGTAGCGCTCGCGGAGCGTGCGAAGGTTTTCCTTTTCCTTGCGCTCTTCCTCGGAATAAAAACGCGCTTTCTCGAATTCGTGATTGGCGATGGCCGTTTCCATGCGATGGGTGATGAACTTCACGCGCTTTTGGACTTCGCCGACTTCTTCGGGAACGGTGGCCTGGCGGAGCTTGACGCGGGCGCCGGCTTCGTCAATTAAGTCGATGGCCTTGTCAGGAAGGAAACGGTCGGGAATGTAGCGGTTCGACAGATAGACCGAATAGCGAAGAGCTTCGTCCGTATAGCTGACTGCATGAAACTTTTCGTAGCGTTCTCTAACGCCCTGAATAACCTGAACGGCTTCTTCCTCATTGGGAGCGGGAACTTTTACGGACTGGAAGCGGCGCTCGAGCGAACGGTCTTTTTCGACCGATTTGCGGTATTCGCCGGGAGTTGTCGCGCCGATGCACTGAATCTCGCCGCGGGAAAGAGCCGGCTTCAAGATGTTGGCCGCGTCGAGCGAGCCTTCCGCCGAACCTGCGCCCACTAAGGTGTGCAATTCGTCGATGAAGACGATGGAGTTCTGGCTCTCCATCAATTCTTTCATGATGGTCTTGAGCCGCTCCTCAAATTGGCCGCGGTATTTTGTGCCAGCGACGATCAGGGAAAGATCCAAAGAGAGGATGCGCTTGTCGGCGAGGAAAGGTGGAACGTCGCCATCCGAGATGCGCTGGGCGAGCCCTTCGACGATGGCCGTCTTGCCTACGCCAGGCTCACCGATAAGAACGGGATTGTTTTTTGTCCGGCGGCAGAGAATCTGGATGACTCGCTCGACTTCCCCTTCGCGCCCGACGAGGGGGTCCAGTGAACCTTCGCCGGCAGCCTGAGTGAGGTCACGGCTGAATTCCGCCAGCAGCGACGTTTCCTTCGGCCGAGCCGCGGTCGTTTTCTCTCCCGAGGTGCGCGCCAATTCCTCGCGCAGCGTCGAGAGGCGAAGTCCGCGCTCCATCAAGATCTCCGCGCCAAAGCACTTTTCTTCGCGCAGGATCCCCAGCAAGAGATGCTCCGTCCCCACGTGCTTGTGCCCGAGCCGTTCGGCTTCTTCCGCCGACATGTTCAGGATGCGCTTGCACTCGGCGCTAAGCGGGACTTCGACAGAGGTCGAGATGCGCTCGCGAATGGTGATGCGCGCCTCGATCTCTTTGCGGATCGATTCGATCGATCCTTGCTGCCGCAAGAAACGGTTTGCCAGCGCCTTGTCCTCGCGCATCAATCCGAGCAGCAAATGCTCGGTCTCGATGTACGGACTGCCATACTGGCTGGCTTCGTATCGTGCGAAAAATATGACTCGTCGCGCTTTTTCTGTGTAGCGTTCGAACACGTTAGCTCGCTTCTCCCCCGGGGGCCTCGCTCGCAAAGGCCGCAGCCCCACGAGTTTGCAGAACGCCATGTTCAAGTCCGAGTATCCGGTCGCATCGCGCAGCGAGCGCAAGGTTGTGCGTCGCTATAAGCGACGTCAATCCGTGCGTGCGGTGCAGCCGTTCCAGTAGCTCAAACACGGCCCAAGCATTCTGCTCGTCCAGATCTCCGGTAGGTTCATCTGCCAGCAGCACGCTTGGCCCAGTGACGAGCGCCCGGGCTATTGCGACGCGCTGCTGTTCCCCTCCGGAGAGTTCCCCTGCACGGTGATCAGCCCGATTTTCCAGGCCAACCTCCGCTAGCCACTTCCGCGCCATCCCCAGCGCTGAAGTGAAATCCTCGCCGCGCAGCAACAGCGGCATGGCTACATTCTCTGCAGCCGTAAAATCGGGCAACAACTGATGGCGTTGCCAGAGAAAACCCACCGCGCGGTTTCGAAATTCGGCAAGCGCAATGTCATCATTCGTTTCAATGGGTTTATTCGCGAAGTATACTGTACCGCTCGTTGGCGTGTCTAGCGCGGCCAGCAAATGCAAGAGAGTGCTTTTGCCGGCTCCGGATGGAGCGACGATGGCGACCATCTCGCCTTGCAGCAAACTCAGGTTCGCGTCGGACAAAACCGCCAGGCTTTTCTCGCCGCTGCCGTAGATTTTCTTCAGGCTTCGCGCTTCCATCACGACAGGGACAGCGGCTAGTTCGCTCGCTGCGCTCGTCCGAGTTGCTGGTCTCGCGTTGTCTTGCGGCTGGTTCATTCTGCTTTCAAGCCCGAGCCTTTTTGGGCCCTGGAGTTCCATGCTGCTTCTCTTTACTTAGATGCTACTCGTGCCGCCAAAGTGGTCGTCGGCTAAGTCCCACTTTGCCGGGATATTTGCCCAAGAGTTTCCCATTTCCGCCAAACGCGTGCCCGCCGCAAATTGGCACCGCAAACACCCAGATTAGGACACTCTTAAACTGTTTTTTTTCAATAGCTTGTAGCGGGCTTCAACTCTTCGGAGTGGCGAGGGTAGCACCCCAATCTGGCCCGCTTGCCTCTGCACACTTATACGAGCAAACCATGCGCCAAAACCCCTCCCGCAAAGTCTTTGTATGCAACCCTCTCGTCCCGTCAGGCTATTCATAACGGAGAATTTCTACCGGTAATAGCCGAGCCGCTGCCCGCGCCGGCAGAATCGTTGCTCCAATCGAAATGCCCATAGCCGCCAGTGTGATCCACACGCCGTCGAGTGCACTAGGATGAAAGGGTACATAAGAAACTGCATAGATTTGTGGATCGAGCGGAATCAAATGGTAGGTTCCGGCTATGAGAGCAAAGGCATAACCAACGCAGAGACCGATCATCGTTCCAGTAAATCCGATGGCGATTCCCTGCCATAAGAAGATTTTCCGGATTTGCTCGCGGCGCGTGCCCATGGACATCAAGACGGCGATGTCGCGCGCCTTGTCCGTCACCATCATCGAAAGCACTACGAGAATATTCAGTCCCGCAACAAACGTAATCAGTCCGATGAAAATCGCAGTGACGAGCTTTTCCAAGCGCAGCGCACGGAAAAGCGCGAAGTTTTGCTCTATCCAGGTCGTCGCCAAAAAATCTTTTCCCGCTATTTGTTCAGCCTGCCGCGCAAGTTCTACAGCGCGGTCCGGATTGTCGAGCCGGAATTCCAAAACGTTCACAACATCGCTGGCCCCGCCGAGCGACTGGGCGGCGCGCATCGTCAAGAAGCACCAGTTTTTGTCGTAGTCGTAAAAGCCGGAATCAAACACGCCTGCGACGCGAAAACGACGCGTTCGCGGGATCAAGCCAAACGGCGTTAACCGCCCTTGCGGACTCGTAAGAGTCACATAGTCGCCCGGAGCCATTTTCCACTCATCCGCCAGTTGCTTGCCCACGATCAGTGCGTCAATGCCGTCCGCGTCCGGCACAAGGTCAAGGCTTCCCGCGACAATTCGTTGAAGCGCTTCGTCACTGCGCCGCTCGCGTTCCAACTCGACGCCCTTCGCAACAACGCCGAGCGCCTCGCCTCCGAACGACAAAAGTACCGTTTGATAGGTCGCGGGAGTTACGGAACTTACTCCCGGAATTGTGGCAAGCTTCGCCGCCAGCGTTTCATAGTCGTGGATCACAGAGCCGGGCCGAGTCAGCGAAATATGCGCCGTGACGCCCAGCAATCGATCCCGCAAAGTTTCTCGAAACCCCGTGTTCATGGACAGTGCGATTACCAGCGTGGCCACGCCAGCCGCCACTCCAAGAATGGAGAACAACGTTACCAGCCGCAGCACCGCCGGCCGGTAAGGTGACCGCAAGTACCGCCGCGCCACGAACCATTCAAATCGCATAGGTAAGTCGCATTGGAGAAAGGATACTTTACGCGCCATCCGCCTCGGTAGCGGAGTCTTGCCGCGCTTCTTCACGCACCCCGGGGCGAAGCAGCGGAAAGAGGATCACGTCACGAATGGACTGCGAATTCGTCAACAACATGGTAAGCCGGTCAATGCCGATACCCTCGCCAGCGGTTGGCGGCATGGCGTGGCAAAGGGCCCGGATGTAGTCCACGTCGAGCTGCTTGGGCACCTCTTCCCCGCCGTGGGCGATTTGTGCCAGGAAGCGGCGCTCTTGCTCCGCGGGATCGTTCAGTTCCGAAAAGCCGTTGGCCACTTCCATGCCCGCAACATAAATCTCAAATCGCTCCGTCAAGGAAGGATCCTCGGGCTTCTGCTTCGAAAGCGGTGAAATATCCGTCGGGAAATCGTAAAGAATAGTGGGCTGAATCAGCTTGTCTTCCGCCATCGTTTCAAACAGCAATCCCGTCCACTCGCCGTCCTTCAAGACGCCCTTCGAAGCAGCATAGGGCGCACCCGCCGTTTTTGCCCAGGCGTTATAGCGCTCCACTGCCGCGCGCGGCCCACCTGGGACTGCAAGCTCCGCCTCCGTGGGGACGGTCCCTGCGCCAGAAGGCCAGAACTTTATGATCGCTTCGCGCATCGAGAGTCGCTGCATCTTCGAAAAATCCAGCTCGTGGCCGCCGTACTTCACTAGAGTTGATCCGGTGATGGTCATGGTCAGCAGCGCGAAAAGCTGCTCGTTCAGTTCCATTAAATCGCGGTAGTTGCTATACGCCTCATAGAATTCGAGCATCGTGAATTCCGGATTGTGCTGCGTCGAGATGCCCTCATTACGGAAGTTCCTGTTTATTTCGTAGACGCGGTCAAAACCGCCGACAGTCAGTCGCTTGAGATACAGCTCCGGCGCGATGCGCAGATATAGGTCGATATCCAGCGTATTGTGGTGGGTGACGAACGGGCGCGCCGCGGCGCCTCCCGGTATGGGATGCATCATCGGCGTTTCAACCTCTATGTATCCCCGAGCATCGAAGAACCGGCGCAACTCCTGAATAATCTTCGCCCTTGCCACAAACACCTGCCGCGAATTCTGGTTAGCAATCAGGTCCAGATAACGCTGCCTATACCGCAGTTCCACGTCGGTCAACCCATGCCACTTTTCCGGAAGCGGCAGCAGGGCTTTGGAGAGGAAGGTCAGCTCCTCCACCCAAATCGAGAGCTCGTTGGTCTTCGTACGAAAGAGATGCCCGCGCACACCAATCAAATCCCCAAGATCCAGGAGCTGAAAAAGCGCAAAGCCACGTTCGCCAACAACATCTTTCTTTACATAGATTTGTATGCGCTCGCCGGAGCCCTGGAGATGCGCGAAGCCGGCCTTGCCCATTAGTCGAAGGGAAACAAGCCGCCCCGCCACGCGAAGCTCATGCTTATCGGCCTCGAGCTCCGCAGCCGTTTTAGCTCCATAGTTTTCCACGAGGGCCGCGGGCGTCGACGTCCAGCGAAACTCCCGCGGGAATGCCTCACACCCGAGTGCTTGAATCTGTTCAAGTTTTTTTTGCCGCTGCTCGAACTGGTCGCGAGGTTCAAATTGCAAGGCAGGTCCTTTCACCACAATCACAGGCGAGTATAGCGGTCGCTCCACACCTGGAGCAACAGCTTGAGACCCCACACCACTCTTCCCCGTCGCTCAACCTCGATTTTCAGCACCTCGCATCCACAATAATATCGTTCGCTCGGAATGGAATTTGTTATACTGCCCATCCTGTTCCCCGGGAGACCCCTTGTGAGAGACCGTGAGCGCCCTCCCTCAGCCCGCGGCATGACTGTCAAAGACGATTGGCGAGCGTGGTTACCGGAAAAAAAAGACAGAGTATTCCGGTCGTATGTCCGCCAATTGGAAATCTCCTACAATATGTTGAGTATCTCTTTGGATGAAGCGCTTGCACTGCGGCATGGTGGGCGTTTTGCAAAAGCGAGCCTGGCCGTTTGCGTGACGCCTGATCTATGTAGTCGTTTCGCGCACCCTCTGGTCGCTCTTCTCTGGTCTCTAAGTGAGCATGCCAAACATCACGGCACGGTTCCCAACGCCGCTCCCCTCGATCCGGCTAATTTCCAGGGAGCCCGTGGGCAGAAGGCGGCACATCGCAATAGTTTGTGGTGCCGCGTCTTGCTCAGCGAACGTTCCCAGTTTCTTTACAAGATCAGCACCCTCGGTGAGATGGTGGATGACCTCAACCTTGATTTTTGCGCCGCCGCCAACGACATTGCGAACAGTAACTCGTTGGACTGCGACACCGAATGGCGAGCGGTAGACGCCGCCCATTACGACCTGAATACCTGTCTTCGGGAGGCCATCGTCCTGTTGAAATCCTTTCTTATGGCGCTCCCAGATAGCGAGCTAGGGGCCTTCGAGACGACTGTTAGTACTCAAATGGGCGTCTCCAAGCCCAAGAAGCTAACTTTCAGCCAACGCTTCCTGCGCCATAGACGTGTTGTCCCCATTGGGGGAGAATAAACTACCGAGCCTGAAGGCCGGTCACCGGGCTAAAATATGCCCGGGAATAAGAAGGTGTGCCCGATTGTCTGTTTAGGGACAGCCTGTTTTCGCGAGTACAACTCAAGGAGGGATTCGGTGCATCCGAACCGTTGGATGCGCCGCAATTGGACCGTTGGCCCGGAACCGACCAAGCGAGCCCAGTGTGTCGACAGCTCTTCAGACGCCTAATAGGGTGAATGCGTCTCAGTCCCCTAAGTCGGCGACTGAAGCGGAAGCCATCCGTCTGGCCCAGGCCGGAGATGCCGCGGCTTTTGAGCATTTGTACCAGCTACATAGCCGCCGCGTTTACGCCTTGTGCCTCCGGATGGTCGGAAATCCGTCCGATGCGGAAGACCTGATGCAGGAAGCTTTCCTTCAGCTCTTTCGGAAGATTGGAACTTTCCGTGGCGAGTCGGCATTCTCAACCTGGCTTCACAGGATGACGGTCAACGTGGTTCTGATGCGTCTGCGCAAGAAGACGCTCCCTGCAGCTTCTTTGGAAGAAACGACGGAACCCGATGAAGAGACTGGCGGCCCAAGAAAAGATATCGGAGCGCCGGATTTGCGGCTCAGCGGGGCAGTGGACCGGGTCAATCTGGAACGCTCGATTGAAAAGCTGCCGCCCGGCTACCGAACGGTTTTTGTGTTGCACGACGTACAGGGATTCGAGCACAACGAGATTGCAGGCATCATGGGATGTTCTGTAGGCAATTCGAAGTCGCAGTTGCATAAAGCAAGGACGCGTCTGCGCGAGCTGCTTCAGGAGGATTTACGCGATCAGGCTCGAACGGAACGTCATGCTGCAAAAACGCAAGCTGGTCTCAGCGATTGAGCTAGAATGTAGCCAACCGTCTGGCCCGGGGAAGCGTCTTATTAGTCAAAGTGTTAGTCGAGCGGGAAGGCTACCCAGGTCCTTTTAGCCGCGGAGCGAAGTGCCATGCAGTGCAAAGACGTAGAACTTGTTCTGGAACAGGAAGGGATCGAACCTCTTCCCGAGGAAGCCCGCGCGCATCTGGCCGAATGCCGCGATTGCCGCAATTACATCGCAGACCTCACCAGCCTCGTCGACGCCGCGAACAAGTTGCCTTCTGAAATTACTCCTCCGGATCGCGTTTGGATTTCACTCCGCGCCCGGTTAGAGGAAGAAGGCATCATTCGCACTCCGGCAGAGGTTATTCCAGCCGAACCTGCTTCCTGGTGGCAATCGATTCACGCATTTTTCAGCAACCGCGTTCTTGCCACGGCCATGGTTGGCATCGTCCTCGCCGCCGCTATCGTTTTCCAGGTTCGGATCGATAGATCCGCGCGTGTCGTGCCGCCGGTGCAAACCGCTAAGACCGGAGCCGCACTCCCCATCGAGAAAACGCCCGCCACGGAGGCGGTTGTCCCGCAAACGACTGGCGATGAGTTCGGCCGCACGGCGCGAGACTTGAATGATCAGGAGCCTCTCGCCACCGGCATGATTCTCTCGAGCGCTTCCCCAGTGGACGCTTCCTTGCGGGACAATCTGAAGAAGGTGAACGAATTTATTGCTGAGTGCGAGCGTCACCTCAAGGAACAGCCGCAAGATGAATTGACGCGGGAATACCTCTCCGCCGCTTATCAGCAAAAAGCAGAATTACTGTCCGCGATGATTGAGCGCGGAAGGAGCATAAACTAACATGTGCCTTCGAATGACTGAGAGCACCCCGGCCCGTCCGGGCACTTGGACAAGGCGCAGCCTGCTGCCGGTTCTGGGAGCTGGACTATTGCTCTGGAGCGCGGCGCCCGCTCGCGCAGCGGGCACGGGCCAAACCGTCGAAAAGCAATTCAAAATCACTGGACGCCCCGTCGTCGTGATTCATAACGTGGCCAATGGCCGCATCGAGGTCAAGTCCTGGAAGAATTCGGAAGTAGACGTTGTCGGCACGCAGTCTTCCAACAAAATTGGCTTTGAAATTGAGCAAGTGGGCGATCGCATCGACGTTACCGCCAGTGTCCTGGACCCGAG
>Ga0209415_10020939_pt1 | contig 10111 bp, 8 predicted proteins | sample PeaSoiSIISIP2007_FD_187696 | JGI IMG/M metagenome (GOLD analysis project Ga0209415, IMG submission 187696) | Peat soil microbial communities from Weissenstadt, Germany - SII-SIP-2007 (SPAdes) (version 2) | ecosystem: Environmental > Terrestrial > Soil > Wetlands > Peat | place: Germany...
ACCCAACGTTGAAACGTTGGGCTATTATCATGCGTCCCTCCGGGACGAACACGAAATCCTAGCGACATTGGACGAAGCCGTCCCCGCCCGTGGCCTTGCGGCTTCATGAATTGGCCCTGCGCGCGTGAGGAGGCTGGGATAATTCGCTTGCATCGGGGACACGATGGGGTCACCGAAAGCGACGAAACTTGTATTCATCTAAATCGCCGCTTCAGGAGAGCTGAAGCTTTTACTATAGAACCCAGACCGATCGAAGCAGCAAACGCGTCGCTTCCCGGCAGCGAGCATCGCGCAGGCATTGTCGACCCGGCGCGCGCGAGTCTCTCGGCGCTTGGCGGAGACGATCCAGTGGATCCAATCTCTGCGCGCAATGGGCGTGATTTCCCACCACAACGCCCGCGCCTTCGGGGCGGCCGCAAGAGCCTTGCGGAGGTCTGCCGGCACCCTGGGTTCCGGTTCCTCTGCCAACGGCGCGAGCTCCAGCGTGACGACGTCGCCGGCGTCTGCGCCCGCAGCTTCGCCCATCTTCCGGTTCACTCTGAGCCAGTGGCTTTTTTGGCCGTCTGGCTCGAGCGTGGCTCGAAAGGCGAAGCCATTGATGGCGCCTTCGACCGTCGTCCTGCCCCGCGAGGGGAGCTTCGCACTGGCGTCCTTCGGCAGGGTAAGAAAGGTCCAAGAGCCGGCCTTCGCGGTCGCCGCCGGCCGGAAGAGTTTCGCACTGAAACGGATCTTAGAAGCGGTTTCGGTCATTTTTCATAGGCGTCGTAATCCTGTCGAGGAGCCGTATGTCCACATGCCCTTCAACTATGAGCAGTTGATTCGAGGGCGTGTCGCCCCTCTAAACATCACCTTCAGCCTCTACATCAGCTCCTGTGGTTCGCTTAGGAGGGCTACAGGGGTATTCGGGCAGCAACATAGCGGCGAGAATCACGACGACGGCGATAACCACCAGCGGTTCGATTAGAGTAAGTGCTGGATTGCCGTTGAACCTCCCGCCAAGTCCAAAGGTGTTCACCGGCTCCAGTTTCCGGTTAGGCCATTTCATACAGTTCTGTGTCAGCACGATTAAACGCCCCACGAACCACGAAATCAATAACATTCACCACCCGTCACCGGCACCCTTTCAGTGTTCGGACATTGGGACGTCCCGGGTTGTTGAAATCCCGAAGGGTCGTGACGCCTCGCTCTGCCGGCGCACTCCAGAAGGGTCAACGTCGCAAGGCCTCGAGGGCCGCTTTGGTCCGGGCTTGCTTGGCCTGCCACTCGGCCAGGCGTTGGCGGTGCTCCTGCAGCACCTGCGGGGGGGCTTTGGCGGTGAAGTTCGGGTTCTCGAGCTTCTGGCGGGCCTTGGCAATTTCAGCCTCGATCTTATCGAGTTCCTTGGCCAGGCGGGCCTGTTCAGCGGAGGCATCGACCTGGCCTTCGAGCGGCAGATAGAGGCGCCCCAGGACCGAATGGACGGCCGGAGTGCCCTCGGGAGGCTGGCTGGCGGGATCGAGCTCGAGCGCCTCGGCATTGAGGAGCAGTTTCAGCACCTCCGCCTCGTGCGGTGACAGGGGTTGGGCCGGCTGAAAGAGGAATTTGACTTTCTTGCTGGCGGGGAGGTTGGCCTGGCGGCGCAGGTCCCGGCCTTGGGTGACGAGGTCGTACTTAGCGTTGACCGCGGTGAGGGAGGCGTCGTCCAGGCCGTAGTGGGCGCGGAAATCCCCGTCAGGGGGCTTGGGCCAGGGGGCCTGCATGATGGTTTGCCCGCCTTGGTCCGGCGGCATGTCGTCGCAGTAGCCCATCCCATGCCAGAGTTCCTCGGTGATGAAGGGCAGGAAGGGATGGAACAGGCGCAGCGCATGGGAGAGAACGAAGTCAAGGACGGCCAGCGTGTTGGCGCGGCGACGCGGGGCCTCGGTGGTTGGGGGGCTGGACGCTTGGGTCGTTGGAGGCCCGCCGGCTTGGGCGGGGCGCGAGAGAACGGCCTTGCTGGCCTCGACGTACCAGTCGCAATACTCGCTCCAGAAGAAGCGGTAGAGGGTCTGGGTCGCCTCGTTGAAGCGGTACTCGGCGAAGGCGTTGGTGATTTCGCGGATGGCCTGGTCGAGCTTAAGCAGAATCCATTTGTCGTCGCTAGTCAGGAGGTTGGGCTCGATTTCTGCCTGGACCTCGCCGCCTTGCATTTGGCGGAAGCGGCAGGCATTCCAGAGCTTGTTGCAGAAGTTGCGGCCCAACTCGACGTCTTTCTCATCGAAGAGGACGTCCTGGCCCAGGGGCGCGCTGCGCATGGCGCCGAAGCGCAAGGCATCGGCGCCGTACTTGGCGATGAGCTCGAGGGGGTCGGGCGAATTGCCCAGGCTCTTGCTCATCTTGCGCCCGAGCTTGTCGCGAATGATGCCGGTGAAATAAACGTCGCGGAACGGCACGTCCCCCATGAACTCCCAGCCCGCCATGATCATCCGGGCGACCCAGAAGAAAATGATGTCCGGGCCCGTCACCAGGACGGTCGTGGGATAGAACTTCTTGAGCGTTTCCGTCCGCTCCGGCCAGCCCATCGTGGCAAAGGGCCAGAGCCAGGAACTGAACCAAGTGTCGAGGACGTCGGGGTCCTGGGTCCAGCCTTCTCCTGGGGAGTCGATCTGGCAGCGGGTAAAGGTCTCGTCGCTGTTGACGTTGTCCAGAGGTTGCGCCAGATTGATTCCTGAGGCCGATGCAGGCCGGGTTACCAACTTCCCCGCAAGGGGATGCGTTCCCGGAGATTTACCGTCGGCCTCTGTTTTGTACCACACGGGCACCCGATGCCCCCACCAGAGTTGCCGGCTGATACACCAGTCTCTGAGGTTCTGCATCCAGTGGGCATAGGTCTTGCTCCAGCGATCGGGATGGAACCGAATCGCGCGGTTTTCGAGGTTGACATCCCCCGCTTGCTGTCCCCGCTCCACGCACTGGATGGCCTGCTCGACGCTCGGGTATTTCAAGAACCACTGCTCGCTCAGGCACGGCTCGATGGGCACTTGGCTGCGCTGGCTGTAGCCGACGTTGTGGAGGTAGTCCTCGGTTTTGAGCAAGAGCCCTTGCGCGGTCAATTCCTCGAGCACCGCTTGCCGCGCTTCCATGCGGTCCTGGCCGGCGAACTTATCCCCGGCCTCGGGGGTCATCGCGCCGTCGAGACCGATGACGACCGTCAACGGCAGGTTGTGGCGCAGGGCCATCTGGTAGTCGTTTGGGTCGTGGGCCGGGGTGACTTTCACGCAGCCGGTGCCGAATTTCGGGTCCACCAAATCGTCCGCGATGACGGGAATCGCCTTGTTCCGCAGCGGCAACAGGCAGCGGCGTCCGACGAGTGGCGCGTAACGCGGGTCCTTCGGGTTGACGGCCACGGCCTCGTCGCCCAGCATGGTCTCGGGGCGGGTGGTGGCGACCACCACGAACGCATCGGCCTGGGGCCGGTCCCGCGCTGCGGGATCGTCCAGGAGCGGGTACTTGAGATGCCAAAGCCGGCCCTTCTCCTCGCGCATCTCGACCTCCTCATCCGAGAGCGCAGTGCGGGCCGCCGGGTCCCAGTTGACCATGCGTTTGCCGCGGTAGATCAGGCCCTTGTGGTAAAGCTCGACGAACACCTTCTGGACGCAGCGCGAGTACTCCGGGTCCATCGTGAACCGCTCGCGCGTCCAGTCGCAGGAGCAGCCGAGCTTCTTGAGTTGTTGGATGATGATGCCGCCGTGTTTCTCCTTCCACGCCCAGGCATGTTCGAGGAACCGCTCGCGGCCCAGGTCGGAGCGGTGCCGCATCACGCCCTGTTTGCGCAAGGCCTTCTCGACGACGGTCTGGGTGCCGATGCCGGCGTGGTCGGTCCCAGGCAACCACAGGACCTCCTTGCCCTCCATGCGGGCCTTGCGGGCCAGCAGGTCCTGAATCGTGTTGTTCAGGACGTGGCCCATGTGCAGCATGCCCGTCACGTTGGGTGGCGGGATGACAATCGAATAGGCCGGCTTGGGAGAGCGCGGGTCGGCCGTGAAGCAGTTGTGCTTCAGCCAAAATGCGTACCACTTCTCTTCAACCGCTTGCGGTTCGTAGGCCTTGGTAATCTCAGTTGGCATAGAAATCCGTGTTCAGCAGGCCGTAGGGGTGCGTTAGCAAGAGCGGGCGCGTCTGCGCAAACGTATGGGGAGTGTGCCTGTCGCCTTCAGCATTGGGATCCCTTTGTGCCCAGGATCGCTCTGGCCAACAGCTCGTAATCCCCAGAGGCGGGAGTGAACGCGCATTCGTCACGAACCTTTCGGAGATCCTCCGGTGGGATGGTCGCGATCACCCCAAGCAGGGCAGGAAGCGCGGCCTTCCTGCTCTTGAACTTGCGAGGCTGGCCCGTGCGCTGCGCCACAAAGTCCTCCGCCATGCGAAGATTGGGCAAGAAACGCCTCTGTTCATAAAGCGCGGCCAGTTCCCTGACCAAGCTCGCCTGCTCTGGACTCTGCGTGGGGAGCCGGGCCAACAACCTCTCCGGTGCCTTTTCCGCCTTCTTTTTCCGCTCGGCCTTCGTGGTTTCGAGCCGGTCCAGCTCGGCCTCGACCTCTTCTGGGGTCTGTTTCCTCACCTTGGCGAGGGCGTCCAGCACCGGGCGAACCCCGTAGCGGGCCAGCAGAAAGCGAACCTCCAAATTGACTAAATCGGCTGTCATGCTGCAGCATTAAAAAATAGACTACACATCAGCGAAATCATCTTAAACTCTCTTGTCAGTTCTAACCACACCAAACAAGCTAATCGAGGAGCGCCCTGAGGACGTCCTGCATGGATTGAAGTCTCTTGTCAATTCCAAGCACACCAAACAACTCGTTCGCGAAATTATTGAACGCGTCGGTTGTTTTGGACCGGACACGGCTTGTCCACTTTATTGGTTTTCCCTCTCGAGCGGACTTTGGATAAGACGCCGAGTAGCGAATCTCTTCCGAAAAAAGTCGCCACCCTTCACTCTTTGCGATAGCCGAAACTTCGGCGATCGACTCGCGGTACTCCGGACCGCGTGAGTACCCTGAAGACTGAACGAAGACGACCCCCGCGATCTCGATCACATGGTCCTGATTGGCCTGCTTAAAAGTTTTCAAAGACCGTGCGAGCAACGGAAGACCTATCGCAGCCAGGAATTCCGGCTTCACTGGAACGACCACGTGGCGACTCGCAAAATACGCGGCGTCAGTGAGCATCGAATCTGTCGGTGCGCAATCAATAATAACAAGATCGTAGCGGTCCGCAACCTTGGCAAGGGCCTCGGCAAGACGTCGCTGCTTCCCGACTGGATTACGAAGGGTCTGGCAGAGTTCAAGTCGCGAGGCGATCAAATCCGGAGCATCGCCACCCTCGGATTTCTTGATTGTGTCGTCAATGGAGGCTATGCTTGGACTCGGCTTTGCCTTTGTGGCAGGCAAGTATCCCTCGAATATTTGGATAACCGTCGGCTCATCCCGCTCGAGCATCTGGACATAACGCTTGGCCCCCAGCACGGCCTGGCTGAGGTTTGACTGTGGATCGAGATCGACGGCCAGAACCTTGAGGCCGGCGGCTTGAGCCCCGAGGGCGACCTGCATCGCCAGGGTGGTTTTGCCGACGCCGCCTTTCATGTTGATGAAGCTGACGTTGATAGACATAAATAGTGGCCGGTTAGTTGTCGCTTCTTCGACTGGTCCAGTTTCTCAAATCTAGGGTTCGCAGGCAAAGCCTATTTCGTCTTTGGCTTCGCGTGGGTCACGGCTTACGCATTAGCCGGTATTCGAGGCTGTCGGAGAGCGCCAGGAGGCTCGCCTCGATGATGTTGTCGTGGACGCCGACGGTGCCCCACTCGTCTTTGCCGTCGGTGGACTGGATGAGGACGCGGGTGCGGGCGCCGGTGCCGGCGGCGGTGTTGAGGATGCGGACCTTGTAGTCGTCCAGGCGGACGCGTTTGAGCTGGGGAAAGAACTTGACCAGGGCGGCCCGGAGCGCCTGGTCGAGGGCATTGACCGGCCCGTCGCCCTCGGCAATGGTGTGCTCGAACTTCCCCTCGACCAGCACCTTCACGCTGGCCTGGCAGACGGAGATGGAATGGTCGCGCCGGATCGAGACGTGGTAACCCTCGATCGAGAAGGGGGGCTTCTCATGCTTGAGGATCTTCCGTATCAGCAGGGCCAGGGAGCCCTCGGCCGCCTCGAACTCGAAGCCCTCATGTTCGAGCTGCTTGATACGGGCCAGGATCGCTTTGAGCTCGGGCGTGTCGTTGTCAACTTTGAAGCCCAGTTCGCGCGCCTTCATCACGATGTTGCTTCGGCCGGCCAAGTCGCTCACGAGCACCCGCCGGACGTTGCCGATGCTGGCCGGGTCGATGTGCTCGTAGCTGCGGAACAGCTTTTGGATGGCGTTGACATGTGTGCCGCCTTTGTGGGCAAAGGCGGCCTCGCCGACCCAGGGCTGGCGCGGGTCGTGCCGGACGTTGGCGATCTCGTCCACGAACTGGGACAATTCCTTGAGCTTGGCCAGCGAGGATTCCGGGACGCACCGTTTCTTGAGCTTGAGCGCCACCGCCGGGATGAGGCTGGTGAGGTTGCAATTGCCGGTGCGCTCGCCGTAGCCGTTGATCGTGCCCTGCACGTGCAGGGCGCCCGCTTCGAGCGCAGCCAGGGCATTGGCCACCCCGAGCCCGATGTCGTTGTGCGGGTGGATGCCGACTTTGGCCGACAGTTTCGCGCACGCGAGGGCGGTGATGCGGCTGATCTCGGCGGGCAAACAGCCGCCGTTGGTGTCGCAGAGCACCACCAGGTCCGCACCCGCCTTCTCTGCCGCCTGCCAGGTCGCCAGGGCGTAGCCGGCATCGTCCTTGTAACCGTCGAAGCAGTGCTCGGCGTCGTAAATGACGAACCGGCCATGCTCCTTCAGGAAACGGACGGTGTCGGCGATCATGGCGAGGTTTTCGTCCGGCGTGGCGCGCAGGACCTGCTGCACGTGCAGCAGCCAGGTCTTGCCGTAAATGGTGACCACCGGGGTTTCGGCCTCGAGCAGGAGCCTGACCTGGTCATCGCTTTCGACCGCCACGGCCTTGCGGCGGGTCGAACCAAACGCCGCCAGGCGGGAACGTTTGAGCCGCTTCCGTTGCGCCTCGGCGAAAAACTCGATGTCCTTGGGATTGGAGCCCGGCCAGCCGCCTTCGATGTAATGAATCCCGAAGGCATCCAGCTTCTCGGTGATCCGCAGCTTGTCCATCACCGAAAAGTTGATGCCTTCACTCTGGCTCCCATCGCGCAAAGTGGTGTCGTAGATCTCGACTTCAGGTCGCATATAGATTCCCGCGTTGGCGGAACGCAATACCTACGCCAAACCGGCGCAAAAGCAAGGCTCAAACGCGAGCGGAGCGCGGCGTTTGCCGACTTTGTGATTGAACCTCCGCAGGTCGCGTGTTAGTAGTCAACGCCATGTTCGCAGCCGTATTCCGGGGAAGGTGGCGCAAAAGTCAGTCTCCTGCGGTCTGGCCGGCAATCCCGGCCTGCGTTCTCGCACTGTGTCTCGCCGCGGCGGGCGCCCGCTCCGTCGCCGGGCCTGCCGCCCCGGCCTCGAGCCTGGCCTATACCAACTATCGGGTCGGGAATCCGCCCTGGTCGATCCACCTGGTGCAGGTGCCGCGCTCGAATCCGCAATACGAACTTCACTCGATGCACGCCGGCGGCCAGGCCCTGGGCTTAAGCCCGCTTACCAGCCAGGTGGCCCTGTGCCAGCCAGGCCTCGGCCAACCGGCGGCGGCCATCAACGGCGACTATTATCTCAGGGAAAAGGCCTATGCCGGGGCCCCGCGAGGCCTCCAGATCGTTGACGGCGAGGTGCTGAGCGGCCCCTCCGGCGGACCCGTTTTCTGGGTAGGCGTGCTGGGGGACCCGCACGCGACCAACGTGGTCTCGAAGTTCCAAGTGACCTGGCCCGACGGCTCCGCCACCCCGTTCAAGCTCAACGGGGAGCGCAACGCCAACGGAGTCGAACTCTACTCGCCGGCGGTGGGGAACTCGACGCATACGGTGGGTGGACGCGAATTGGTGCTCGAACGGCAGGCGACCGGCGCCTGGCTGCCGCTGCGCATGGGCCGGACCTGCCCCGCGCGCGTGCGCGAAGTCCGCGCGGCCGGCAATACGGCGCTGGCGCCGGACACCCTCGTGCTTTCCCTCGGCCCAGGCGTCATGGACAAGGTCCCGAGCGTCACCCCCGGCGCGGTCTTGCAGATCTCGACGGCTTCGTTCCCTGGTTTGCGCGGCGTTCGCACGGCCATCGGCGGTGGGCCCGTCCTGGTGCGCGAGGGCAAGCGCCAAACCATACGGGCCTCGCCCGGCGACGCTTACGAAGTTGCCTCGATGATCGAACGCCACCCGCGCACCGCCATCGGCTGGAACCAGCAGTGCTTCTTCCTCGTCGAGGTCGATGGCCGCCAGCGGGACCTTTCCGTCGGGATGACGCTGGACGAGCTTTCCAGGTTTCTGCTCAAGCTGGGTTGCGAGGACCTCCTGAACCTCGATGGCGGCGGGTCAGCCACGCTCTGGTGCGAGGGCCAGGTGCGCAACAGCCCTTGCGATGGTCACGAGCGGCCCATCGCCAATTCCCTGATCGTCGTCAGAAAAGGAGTCAACCATGATGGAACAGCCAAGACCGCAGGCCGCGAATAAAATGCGGTGCCAGCCCTTAGCCGGCTCCAGACCTTGGCCGGCACCTTTGTCGGGACCTTTGTCGGGGCCTTTGTCGGGACCTTTGTCGAATTGGCCAATTGTCGACAAAGGGTGGCGACAAAGGCTGGCGACAAAGGTTAGCGACAAAGGTTGGCGACAAAGGTGCCGACAAAGGTTGCAATTTACCGGGCTTTTGGGACAGGCGCGATTTGGTTCCCTCCTCGGGGCCTTGATGCTCGCGGCGCCCGGGCCCGCCAGCGCGGCCGGCCTGCCTCTCTCCCAGGCTGAATCGGTGACTTATTTTAATGACGTGGACCCCCGGGCGCCGATGTCCGCCCACATTGTCAGGATCAAACGCTCGGCGACGGACGTGCAGTTTTGCACCGCCTCCGGCAGGGGCGAGGTCCAGGGCATGGACAACCTCACCGAGCAACTCAAGACTCTGCCCGCCGCGGCCGGCCAGGTTGTGGCGGCCATCAACGGAGACTTTTACTTCAAGACCAAGGGATACGAAGGGCGGCCGCGTGACGTGCAAATCCGCCGCGGGGAGGTCGTCAGCAGCCCTTCGGGCCACACTTCTTTTTGGGTTGATCATCAAGGACAACCTCAAATGACCAACATCGTCTCGCTCTTCCGCGTCGTCTGGCCGGACGGAAAGTCCGCCTCCCTCGGGCTTAATCAATATCGGGCCGATGATGCCGTCGTGCTCTTCACCGGCGCGGTTGGCGTGAGCACGCGCACGAGCGGCGGTTCGGAATACGTCCTTGAATCTGCCGCCACCAATGGCCTTTGGCTCCCCTTGCGCATCGGGCAAGTTTATGAAGCGCGAGTGCGCGAAGCCCGCAAGGGCGGAAACACCCGCGTGGGCCAGCGAACGATGGTCCTGTCAATCGGTCCCAAACTGGCTCCCGCTTTGGCCCCTTTAACGCCGGGCGCCCGGGTGAAGCTCATCACCGAGACCTTCCCCGACTTGTCGGGCGTCCAGGCAGCCATCGGCGGCGGACCGGCCTTGGTCCACGCCGGCAAGCTCATGCAGTGGAAGGACGTCGTCCAGGTGCGCCACCCCCGCACCGCCATCGGCTGGAACGACGATTTCATCTTGCTGGTGGTCGTGGATGGCCGGCAAGTGGATCTCTCGATTGGCATGACCCTGCCGGAACTGGCCGATTACATGCTCAAGCTCGGTTGCCAGGAAGCCATGAACTTTGATGGCGGCGGCTCCGCCACGCTCTGGGCCTTCGGCGCCGTAAAAAACAGCCCGAGCGAAGGCCAGGAACGGCCCGCCTGCAATGCCCTGGTCGTCTTGAAGAAAAACGCCGGCGCGAATCCCAAAACCGCCGGCCCGTAAGCCGCCTCGACCATGTTAGGTTTCGTCCGAAAAGGCTGCGTAGCGCAGGTTTCCAACCTGCTGTATCGCCGACTTCCAGTCGGCAGGCTGCACCTGCTTCGTCGCATCT